>Ga0114923_10000224_pt1 | contig 46954 bp, 39 predicted proteins | sample SumtaG_FD_89578 | JGI IMG/M metagenome (GOLD analysis project Ga0114923, IMG submission 89578) | Deep subsurface microbial communities from Indian Ocean to uncover new lineages of life (NeLLi) - Sumatra_00157 metaG | ecosystem: Environmental > Aquatic > Marine > Oceanic > Sediment | place: near... | reverse complement strand
CGCTTATAAGCGAGGTCATGACCGAAGACGGCAACATGCTTATGTTGACTCAGAAGATGGATCTGGGCAGGGACTTTGCCACTAATATCTTCACTGCTCTGATGAAAATCGAACATCTTCAGGACAAGATCGTGAGCCTTGCGCCTGAGGATTCAGTTGTCTACCTCCTTGATTCGAATGGCAGCATCAAAGCCGCCAACGTTGAACTGGACAAAGCCGACAAGGCTCCCGAAGGGGCCGTTGCCCTTCTATATCAGAAGGAGGAACGCTCCATCTACAGGGGGCTCAAGGGCAAAGAGGTCATCGCAACAAGCGCCATGCTGAAAGTACCGCGTTGGGGCGTGGTACTCGAAACCTCCAAGAAGGAGGCTCTTCTACCACTGATCACCTTTCGTCGGCAGATCATTTTGATGGCTCTCGCACTTGCCGGGCTTTTCCTCGTCCCTGCCCTGCTGCTAGCCAGGACTCTCGTCCTCCCGTTGGAAGGGCTCAGCAGGGTTTCAAAGCGAATAATGGCGGGAAAACCAGGTTTGCAGGTCAAAACCAGGATCGTAGGCGAACTGGGCGAATTCATCTCGACCTTCAACAGCATGTCGGTAAGCCTGAAGGACAGTCTGGAGGAGATCACCGCAAAAAATGAAGAACTGCGCGTGATGAGCATCACGGATGCTCTGACAGGCAGGTACAACAGACGGTACATCGAGGACTACCTTGGCCGAGAGTTGGAACTGGCCATCCGGACCATGGACCCTCTCACCATCCTCATGCTCGACCTGGACCATTTCAAGGAGTACAACGACACTTACGGTCACATTGCCGGTGATATGGCGCTCACACAACTGGGTAATATATTCGTGGAAACTGTGCGCAGGACCGACGTTGTGGCGCGTTACGGCGGTGAGGAATGGATCGTCTGTCTGAGCCATACCAACAGCGAAGGCGGAGCCAAGATCGCTGAAAAGCTGCGAAAGGCCGTCGAAAAAAATGTATTTTTGTTGAAGGGGCGAGAAACCAGGATCACCGTCAGCATAGGCGTCGCTACCGCTCCTGAAGATGGGAGTGACTATGGTGCTATAGTCGAGGCCGCTGACACAGCCATGTACCTTGCCAAGGCGAGCGGACGGAATCAGATCCAGGTTTTCACTGGACCTGGTTCCTCATGAGCCACCCAGCCTGACCGGAAGAGGTTTTGACCTTCACCCATTCCTTGTACTTCTCAAGCCCGGCTGCGGACTCTCCCCAATATAGAGTACTTATCTTCCGTGAAGATGGCATGGGAGATTCACGCAGGGCGGCGATACTGACCTTGACCTTGACCTTGCGCGGATCAGTCTTCTTCAGCCCTTCATAGAGTCCGGGGATCAGATCAAAGAGGTAAGCGGCGCCCCCGGGGTTCCCCTTGTCAAGGGCTCCTTTGCCTTGGACCATATAGGATCTGGCCAGACGGAGATCCTCAAGGGCCTGTTCGTTGAAAGCCTCCTCTTCCATCCTGTCAATGATCACCCTCGCCTCCGCGAACATGGCTGACGCCTCGGCCTGAGAGGCCATCCCCTGAATCCTGGCCCTTATACGCACGACTTCCCGGATGGCGTCCCCACGGGCAACCTGGGCGATCTCAAGGCGTCTTGTCAACGATTCCCGCGTGACCATCGAAGCCTTTAATTGCGCTTTAAGACTGCGAGCCTGCCTTTCGAGTTCTTTTTCGCGGGACTGTAGCTGAGTAATCTGCTCAGCCTGTTCCTGTCTGGCCACCTGCTCCTGTCTGGCCGCCTGCTCCTGTCTGGCCGCCTGCTCCTGTCTGGCCGCCTGTTCCTGCTTGAGCGCCTGTTCCTGCCTGAGCGCCTGCTCCTGCTTGACAACCTGCTCCTGCGAGGGTCCATCAGCCTTGGATTTTTTGAACAGGCCATCCATAGTTGAGCAACCTGTCGTGAAGAGAAACATCACGATAGCAAGGCCAAGACCGCACCTGGACAACATCTGTTCCCATCTAGTCAACACAGACCCACTTCCAGTTCTTGTCATTTACCGATCCTCACTATCAGCATGCTCTTGGCCTCGCGCAGCAAATCTTGATCCCTGCTCCTTAGAACTATCTTAACTCTGTGGTCGACCGCCTCCATCTCGGGATAGGAGCCGATCTTCACTGAGGGATAATTTGTCTGAACAAATTCAAGGTTGTGAGCAATTTCCGATTCTCTTCGCATGGTAAGAACAACCCCTGTATGAAATTCTTTTCCGCTGAGCTTTGTTTCCAGTACTCCGATCATTGATTCCACAAGGCTCGGAATCCCCGGTAGAACCAGGAGGTTTTCAACCATGAAACCAGGAGCGGCTGTCAGTTCGTTGGTAACGAGTTCGGCCCCCTCCGGTAACATGGCCAGTTCCCTCACCCTTTCCGGAAGAGGCGAACCGAAACGATTTTCCAGAGATTGTTTCGCTTCCGGGGCCTCTACGAGAGGCATCCCAACGATTCTGCACACGACCTGCTTGGTCAGGTCATCGTGTGTGGTACCGATACCGCCTGTTGTCACCACCCAATCGAACCGCTCCCTCATCCAGGTAAGGTGCTCAAACATGAATTCCGGGTCATCCGGCAAGACACAAGCGTAGAGGAGGTCCGCGCCAAGGCGGAACACCTCCCGGCTGACGATACTGATGTTCCGGTCCTTCACCTCACCGAGAAGGACCTCATCACCTATAACGGCCAAGCCGACGGTTGAAACGATTGTGTTTTCCGATTCCATGTTCCGCATTCCGATCTGCAGTTTTTTCGCCAAGCCGCTCAGTCGCTCTGTCGCCCAGTCGGGGTTTTCGCCTGAGTACTGAGTACTGAGTACTGAGTACTGATGTTACTTATATCATTTATTATATTTTTGCCAAATATCTTATCTTTCTCCAAGGGTCTGTCGGGGAACCTTATCAGACTGCTGGATATAGTTTGTCGATAATTATTGATGACTTCGCAACAAGTCATCAATGCGCCCCGAGGGGGGCGCCCAGATCAATGACCGTCAATGTAAGTCATTGATTTGTAAGGAAAGCGAAAATGACACTTTTCGCTTTTAAGTTGAGCAAAAAACCACGAATGGACTTTTTGCGACCCTATCAAGATTACACTATGGTCATGAAAGATATTGCGAAATAAGGGTCTTCCGGATAGGCGGATTGCGGGTTTTGACTATCTTTCCGGTTTGACAAGGCCACACGAATTGGGCTACCTTGGCGGAGCTTTGGCCGATTTTATCAAGGTTCCAGCAGCGTGTGCAGGCTCCCGACGCACTGCTGGCCTTTACAGAAATCCCATCCATGAAAGAAACTCGATACTCCGACGCCGGCGTCGACATTGCAGCCGCCAACGAAGCCAAAAAGCGGATCATTTCCGCCGTAAAGACCACCCATGGCCCGCAGGTACTGGGAGGGATCGGTGGTTTCGGCGGACTCTTTTCAACGGAAGGCTTCCCGCCGAACCCAGTCCTTGTGTCCAGCATCGATGGGGTGGGCACAAAACTCAAGATCGCATTTCTCCTCGACAGACACGATAGTATCGGAGAGGACATCGTCAACCATTGCGTTAACGATATCCTCGTCCAGGGCGCCCGCCCATTATTTTTCATGGACTATCTCGCCACAGGGAAGCTCGAGCCTGGAATCGTCCAAAAGGTAGTGGAAGGGATTGCCCGTGCCTGCATTCTCAACTCATGCGCCCTCCTCGGCGGCGAGACGGCCGAGATGCCGGGATTCTACACTGAAGGAGAATACGATCTGGCAGGCACCATAGTGGGTGTCGTCAGCCGCGAGTCGATCCTTACCGGAGAGGCAATCGAGAACGGAGATGTGATCCTGGGCCTGGCGTCATCGGGACTTCACACCAACGGTTATTCCCTTGCCAGGAAAGTACTTCTGGAAATGGCCCAGCTCTCCATCGAGAAGACCCATCCCGACCTTGGACGCCCTCTGGGAGACGAACTTCTCCAGCCTCACCGTTCCTACTCCCCTTCGATACTACCCCTTACTGAAAGTAACTTGATCCGAGGGATGGTTCATATCACCGGAGGCGGATTCGGCGGCAACATACCCAGAGTAGTTCCGGACCGGTACAAAGCAGTAATAAAAAAGGGATCCTGGGAGGTCCAACCCATCTTCGATCTCATAGCCCGTCTCGGCAACGTGCCCGAGGACGAGATGTATTTGACCTTCAACATGGGAATCGGTCTCATCGTTATCGTGGCAGACGAAAATGCTTCAAAAATGCAAGAAGAACTCAGGGCGGCCGGTGAGACCGTTTACCGCATCGGTATCATCGAGAACAGGGAGCCTGATGAGGAACCCGTCCTTTTCACTAATAGTTGATGACTTCGCACTAAGTCATCAACGCGCCCCGGGTGGGGCGCCCGGATCAATGACCGGCAGTGTGGGTTGTTGGGTAGTCATTGATTCGTGAGGAAAGTGAAAACCACGTTTTTCACTTTCCGTGGAGCAAAAAGCCGCGAATGGCTTTTTGCGACCCTATTTATAGAAGGAAATCATTATGAAAAAAATCGCTGTTCTTGTTTCCGGAGGTGGAAGCAATCTGCAGTCCATCATCGACGCTATGGAATCAGGATACCTCAACATCCAGATCGCTGTTGTCATGAGCAACAAAGATGAGGCATACGGACTGACGAGAGCCAAAAACCACGGGATCCCGGCCCAGGTCGTCAGGCACGGTGATCACGAGAGCAGGGAAGAGTTCGAGACCAGGCTAATCGAGGTCCTCGACGGGTACGGTGTGGAACTGGTCGTCCTTGCTGGGTTCATGCGGGTCCTGACATCGCTTTTCGTGAACCACTATCACCAAAGGATCATAAATATTCACCCGGCCATCCTGCCGTCATTTCCCGGTACCCACAGTCAGAAACAGGCCCTGGATTACGGAGTTCGCTTCTCCGGATGCACAACTCACTTCGTTGATGAAGGTACCGATACCGGGCCGATCATCATCCAATCCATAGTGCCGGTTCTCCCCGATGATACCGAGGAATCTATCGGTTCACGCATACTTAAGGAAGAACACCGCATTTTCCCGGAATCCCTCAAACTTTGGTCCGAGGGGAGGCTCCTCATCGAAGGACGTAAGGTAAGGATCTTGCCGGATAAATCGGCGGAGGCGTAAGCCAGGCACATGACAGCTCACTATCACCTCACCATTATCGGAACCAGGTTCCCGCAACTTGCCCTTGGCACTCTCCTCGCTAAACGCGGCCGGAGGGTGCTCATAGTTGACTCCCTTAGTGCTGATTCAGCAACTGAAAGTTCCGAGATCGAGGGATACCGGTTCAGGAAAAGGCCCGTTCCCTTGTGCGGGCTCGACAGCGGCGGTTTTCTAAGAATGTTCCTGGACGAGATCGGTATTGGGCGCATTCTCGTCAAAGAGACCTATCCCCTGAATGAGGTCAGTTATCAGGTTGTCCTTCCCCGTCATCGGTTGAACATATACCCCGAGAGGGACCGCCTCCTGGCTGAGATCGCCAGGGAATTTCCAGACAACATGGACACCATGAGAGGACTTTACGAGGAATGGGATACCATCGCCTCGAACTGGTACCGCGGGCAGAACAACATCGAGGACCTGGAGAAGGGCTGGCTGCAGACCGCAGGGATTACTCAGAAGCTGAAGGGTTTTTTCCACGCCAGAAAAATGGGTGACAGGATCAGGTCCTTCGACGCCTCGAGCCCGGAATATGCTTTTTTCTCCCTGCAGCATCAATTCCTGGGGGCTTTTCCCCATACTGCGGTCATACCCCCACTCCCAGGCGCTCTTATCCACAGTATAGGCCGGAGAGGGACATATCAGGAAACAACCGGGACCGGGGGGTTGACGGCTCTCATGCTCCAGAGATTTAAGGAATACGGAGGAGAGTTGCAAGACGGAGCCTGGATCACAGCGGTCGATGTCAATTCCCAAGACGGTATTTCACTGGAACTGTCGGATGGTCGGAAGGTTAAGACGAAGACCCTGTCGACAACCGCCAGTATAGCGGCAACCATCGACGGCCTTCTTCAGAAAGTCCCATCTAAACCTCTTAAGGGACCGCCTCCAAAACATCCAATGAGGTTCTACCTGGGTATCAAGGACAAATTCGTACCGCAGGGCATGGAGGACAATCTGTTCCTCATGAGAGAGGACGACGGTGGCCCGTTGAAGATGAAGTCCTGTTACCTGGCCCTCAGCCCTGCCGGATCAGACATGGCCCCGAAAGGGAAAAGATCGATCACCGTCACTTCCCTCCTTTCACATGAGGACTTTAAGATCGTTAGCCCTGAATATTTAGAGGTTATACGGGAGGATCTGTTACAGGCTCTCGAGGCTGTGATACCATTTTTAAGCGAGGGACTGACAGCTGTATCCAGCGACCTGGAACCGGAGGACGAGTACCGAATATCTAGAGCCCTGCCAACTGGAGTCACCGCCTGGAGTCCCGGGATCATCGGACGCATAGCGGTCACCACCAAGCTGCGGGGAAGAGTTGCCATCATAAGTCCCACACCTTGGGAACTGGGAATCGAGGGCGAGGCTCTGGCCGCCCTGGCCGCAGCCGGAACTCTTAAAAAAGCTCTTGGAGTCGAAAGCTGAGGTCAGGCGCCATGGAAAATGAACCTCTTCGGCAACCCGCTGTCGCGGGACGGTTTTACTCTGGTACAGCTCAGGACCTTAAGAGAGAGGTTACTGGTTATCTTTCATGTGAACATGGTCCTGAAAGGGCCATCGGCGCGGTCATGCCCCACGCCGGATACATCTACTCCGGCGCCGTCGCCGGAGAGACGGCTGCTGCGATCCGGATACCCCGTGAGGTTATCGTCCTGGGTCCCAACCACACAGGCATGGGAGCCACTGTATCGGTCTTCCCTGGAGGCCGGTGGCGTATGCCCTTCGGGGATGTTCTTGTCAACGATTCTCTAGCCAGGCAAATCATCGATGAGAGCGAACTCTTTATCCCCGACGAGATGGCTCACGCAAAGGAACACTCGCTGGAGGTCATATTGCCCTTCCTCTATTATGCCGGCAAAGGGGATTTTTCCTTCGTGCCCATCACCCTGTCCATGATAAGCAGGGATGAGTGCCGGATCCTGGGTGAGGCCCTGTCCAGGGTAATCGCCGGCCGCGAGGAAGAGATCCTTCTCGTTTCCAGTTCCGATATGACTCACTATGAAAGTCACGATTCGGCAAAGGCCAAGGATTCGGACGCAATCTCCAGGATCCTGGACATGGACCCGGACGGATTGATCGAAGTGGTGCGGCGGCGCAGCATTACCATGTGCGGCATCATCCCGACAGCGGTCATGCTTTACGCGGCCATCGCCATGGGCGCGACCCAGGCACGGCTTGTCCGGTACGCCACATCCGGCGAGGTGAGCGGGGATTACGATCAAGTCGTAGGGTATGCCGGAATAATCGTTAATTGAAAAGCAGGAGTCAGAAGTCAGAAGCCAGAATCCAGAATTCAGAATGCAAACCGACCGCGCGTGTCCTTGACCTGTCACCCTAAACCTGTTAACCAATTGCCTCCTTTAGATTTTTTTAACGAATAATCTTCCGAATTCTGACTACTGGATTCTGAATTCCACAAGGAAGGTATAAACCCCATGCCCACCCCCATCCGCGTTCGTTTTGCTCCCTCCCCCACCGGCTATCTGCACATTGGCGGTGTCCGAACAGCCCTATACAACTGGGTTTTCGCCCGCCAACAAGGCGGTCGGATGATCCTCAGGGTCGAGGACACTGACCAGGAGCGTTCCACCGACGAGGCCATCGGATGGATACTGGACGGCCTCACCTGGCTTGGCCTGGACTGGGACGAGGGGCCCATCAGGCAGTCAGATCGATTTGATCTTTATAACGAACACATTGATCGGCTGCTGACAGAGGGTAAGGCCTACAGGTGCTATTGCACTACCGAGGAGCTGGAGGTCAACCGCAAAACAGCCATCCTCAAGGGAACAGCGGCAAAGTACAGCGGCAAGTGCAGGGACCTGAAGGAAGACGAAAGGAAGGGGGAATACACCATACGCTTCAGAGCCCCCCAGGAGGGACAGATATTCGTCGACGATATGATCCGCGGGATGGTCATGTTCGATGAGGACCAGATGGACGACCTCATAATCCGCCGATCCGACGGCAGTCCCACCTACAACCTCACCGTCGTCGTGGATGACGCGCTAATGGACATCACCCACGTCATCCGCGGAGAGGATCATCTTTCCAACACGCCACGCCAGATCCAGCTGTACCAGGCTCTGGGCTACGAGATCCCCAGGTTCGGCCATATGTCCCTCATTCTTGGCCCGGACAGAGAGAAACTCAGCAAACGCCACGGCGCCGCCGCCGTCGACGAATTCAAGGCGATGGGATACATGCCCGAGGCCATCATCAATTATCTCGTTCGGCTCGGTTGGTCCTACGAAGAGCAGGAAATCTTCAGTATCGAGGAGATCATCAAACTGTGGTCCATGGACGACCAGCGCAAATCCCCTTCAGTCTTTGACCACGACAAGCTTCAGTGGCTCAACGGCCAATGGATGAAGATCATACCTCCGGAGGAAATCGCCCGGCGCCTGGTGCCGTTTCTGGAAAAGGAAGGCCTGGGACGGGATGATCTGGATATGGAATGGCTTACGCAGGTAGTTCTGACCTTGCGCGAGCGTTCAACCACCCTCGTGCAGATGGCGCAAAAAGCCGAGTTTTATTTCCGGGAACTTACGTACGAACCGGAGCCCGCCCAGAAGTTCCTCACCCCCGAGATCGAGCCGCTCCTGGGAAAAGCAGAAGCGTTTATTAATACTGTGGCCCCCTTCGACCACGAGACCCTCCACACCGAGATTAAGGCGTGGCTTGAGGGGGAAGGTCTCAAACTCAAAGCCCTCGCCCAGCCGCTTCGCATAGCGCTGACCTACAGCAAAGACAGCCCGGGACTGTTTGAGGTGATGGAAGTGTTGGGGAAGGAATCCACTCTCAAAAGGATTGAAAAAGCGCGGGAGTGGATCGGGGCAAAGGCGTAAAAGACAGAATCCAGAATCCAGAATCCAGAATTCAGTAGAAAGGCAGGACGAAGAGCGACTGAGCGACTTGGCGAAGAAACAAGAACAAAAGCTAATTTACCGCAGAGGACGCAGAGGCGGCCCGCTGGTAGGCCGCTCATCCCGCAGGGTTACGCAGCTTGTCACGGCGACTTGTCACGGCGTAGCTCGAAGAGCGAAGACGGAAGTTCGAAGAACGAAGACGGAAGGAAAACCTGAAGCTGGGGGAAAGAGTAGTTCTTGTAAAAGCAGCGAAAGCTGATTACCGCAAAGTTATACAAAGTTAAAGACTAGAATCTGGGGAAAAAGCATTTCCTTGAAATGGGGTAAAAGCCGTTAACGCAGAGGACGCGGAGGCGGCTCTCTGGTAGGCCGCACGTACCGCAGAGTTACGCAGGGAAAACAAAAATTCTGGGAGAAACACTGCACCCCTTTTTCCAACTAATTTTCTTCCCCCTAATGGAAAAAATGATTCATTATTTGCTCGTGTTCTACTGCCTTATTGTTTTGAGGGAAAACTCTCGACATATTATAGGGGTAATAGGCCCTGAGATTATCCCAAAGGTTTTCACAATTAGGGCTGTTCGATAGAATGTTTTTAAACATTTCCGGGGCGTCCGGATTCATTACATGAAGTTTCAGCCCATTATCCCGGATTGAATCAACGATAACCCTATTAATGTGCTCGTCGCCGAATCCATAACCGATTACAAACAATTCCACATTTCCGTCTGAGAGGACTTCCTGAAACAGTTCGGAATAATATTTCAATAGCGGTTCTCGAGAGATCTGGTCCGTCTTGTCTTCCCCAATGACCATATGGGCATTCCCTGCGGAATCCTTCCAGTGATAGGAACCGTGGAGCTTGACGTAATGGAATCGATCGGAGCGAAGAGGATTGTTTTCGCTGGAAAATTGGGTGACTTGCTCATCTTCAGGCAGGTTCACAAAATCAAGATCTGTCAAATTATTATCGTGATGAATATTACGTTGTAGCGTGACACCGGGAGTCTCGATGTGCATATCGCCTCCCCGGCAATACCGCTCAACGAACAAATCCTGGTTCAGGGTGAAGAAAAACCCTCTTGAATTATCAGCACCATGGAATCGTTGGATAAAATCAGTCAGGGTGGTGGAGTTCGCTGTGCGATTCGTTTTGTTGTAATAGCCTCTAATGCTCTCGTCGAGCTTGTCATACGCTGATTTTACAGCTTCTTTTATGGCATCCCTATCACCATTCTCGTATTCCAGGGTTTTGACTACTTCATGGTAGACTGACTCATAGGAAAAATTATGGCGCAGGAGATTTTTAATCTCTGGATGGTTGTCGAGGGATGGGTTGTTGAATATGAAAGCCCACATTTCGGTGGCCAGGAAGCCACCGAAATCTTTTGTAAAACCAGCCCCTGTCAACAGGACTTTTTTACTGACCGTCAATCCGGTAGGAAGGCAATTCATCATCACCCCAAATATTTCAAAGTTTCACTGCGTTCCGTGCGACTCGACGCGTTTCACTTGCTCGGGATCCTGAGCCTGTCGAAGGACGACTCTGCGTGAGTATGCTTTTACCGCTTTTACAGAAACCCCTCTTCCCCTCTGAATTCTGGATTCTGGATTCTGGATTCTGGCTCCTGTATTTCACGCTGCCGGCGCCTTTCTGATATTTTCCTTCTCCGTGGGCCAGAAATCCCTCTTTGCCCGACGCAGGTCGTACTCAGCCTGGAGGCCCATCCAGAACTCCGCAGTCATGCCGAAATACTTTCCCAACCGTAGTGCCGTGTTGGCGGTAATAGACCGGCGGCCATGAACTATGTCGTTGATCCTTCCCACGGGAACATTGATGTCCCTGGACAGCCTGTTCTGGCTGATGCCGAGAGGAACCATGAACTCCTCGAGGAGGATCTCACCAGGTGTTATCAATTCCAGTTTTTCAGACATTTCACATCCCTCACTAATGGTAATCTATTATTTCCACATCAAGAGCGTCTCCAGCCTTCCATCGGAAACAAATCCGCCACTGATCATTGATCCTGATACTGAACTGACCTGAACGATCCCCTTTTAAAGCTTCGAGCCGGTTGCCTGGCGGAACCCGCAGATCATTGAGTTCCCTTGCTCTGTGAAGCATCAGGAGCTTTCTCCGGGCACTACGCTCAATGGAACGAAAACGTTTAACGGGATCGTCATTAAACAAACGCTGAGTATCCCGGCAACGAAAGCTCTTGATCATAAATGAACACTATACTGTTTTTGGGAATATGTCTATGGGAACATGCCTGGGGGAATACGAAGGAATAATGCGCCTTGTGTAACATGTGAACAGAAAAGGGGCAGTACATGGTTTAGAAAGGCCGTGTAAAGAGAAGTGTGCAGAGTGTAAAGACTTGAATTCAGGGCTTTTCCCCAACCCCATTTATCCCCTTCATCCCTTTTAAACAAAGTTCTGAATCGAGATTGCTTCGCTCAGCAACGGCTCGCAATGACAGGCAAAACAAACCTCAAATTTCAAACCAGTCCCGCATGCCTTAAGTCTATGCTCTGCGTTCTGGTTCCTGAACTTACCAATCACGAATCACGAGTCACGAATCACGGCCCCTACTTGCTTATCATCATAAGCACAAAAATCACTATAAACGACGCGAACAGCACCGTCTGCATGGGCGCGAGGATCCTCTGCATAACCGTGAGTCTTTTAATATAAGGGTCCTCCAGGATTGGGTGATCGCCGTGCTTGACGAAGCCGCGGATCATTTTCGTAACCTTGGGGCTCAGGATATACCCCGGGCTGCCAAGGCTCTCCCAGGCAGGGGGGTACCTGTGCTTGAGGTGCATGACGAACATGGCGTCGGCGACCATCAGGGGGATAGAAAGCGCAATAAAGAGTAAAAAGTTGAAGTAGAGATAATTTTCGTACAAGGGGCTACTCCTGACAATTCAAAATTCAAGATTCGGTTCAAGATTCAAAAAAATGATCCAACATCCAAGATCCATCCACCTTCGCTAACGCCTTACGACCAGCTACGGCGGACAAGAAATCCAAGATCCAAGGGAAAAAGCGGTTGTTATAAGTGCATCATTAATCTGAACATAAAGTACACGAAGTAACACGAAGGGTTTGATACAAATATAATCCTTTTTCTTTGTGAAACTTTGTGAACTTCGTGTTAAAAATCATCGCTTCAAAAGTACCGCTTCTTTTTTTCTACGATCTACGTTCTACGTTCTGCATTCGACATTCTTGTTTTTTGATCTTACCGATCACTGATCTATGATCGCCCCTTTTCCCCTTTTCCCCTCTTCCCCTTTTCCGATGTCGCCTTGGCGACTATTTTCCCCCATGAATCCCTCAGCGGCACGATACGGTTAAACACCGGACTTTCCTCCGTGTGGTCTTTGGAATCAGCGATGAAATACCCCGTGCGCTCGAACTGGAACCGATCACCGGGCAATGCCTGCACCAGGCTGGGTTCAACCCGGGCGCTGACAACATCCAGGGAGTGTGGGTTCAGGTGGGCGGTGAAATGGACATCTTTATCGCTATCAGGGTTGGGTTCGGTGAAAAGACGATCGTAAAGCCTCACCTCGGCCTTGAGCGCGTGGGCCACCGATACCCAGTGGATCGTCCCCTTGACCCTGCGGCCGTCAGGCGCGTCGCCTCCCCTCGTTTCGGGATCGTAGGTGCAGTGCACCTCCACGATCTCGCCCTGCTCATCTCTGATCACATCCACGCAGGTGACAAAGTAAGCCCACCGCAGGCGGACCTCCCTTCCGGGCGCCAATCTGAAGAACTTCTTTGGTGGGTCCTCCATGAAATCAGCCCGCTCAATATACAGTTCCCGTCCGAAGGGCACTTTTCGGGTCCCCATTTCTGGCGGGTCGTCGGGGAAATAAGGGGCGTCAAACTCTTCTACCTGGCCCTCAGCCTGGCCCTCCGGATAGTTGACGATCACCATCTTGAGGGGATCCAGGACCCCCATCACTCTCGGAGTTTTTGTGTTCAGGTCATCACGGATGCTGTGCTCTAAAAGGGCCACGTCCACGACGCTGTTGGCTTTTGCCACCCCGATACGCTCGCAGAAGGCCCGAATGGCTTCCGGGGTCACACCCCTGCGCCGCAGGCCGGCAATAGTGGGCATTCGGGGGTCGTCCCATCCCGAGACGTGCCCGCCATCAACAAGGTCTACGAGCTTGCGTTTACTCATCACCGTGTAGTTCAGGTTGAGCCGCGCAAACTCGATCTGCCTCGGCTTGCTCGGCGAGGGCACGTTGTCGATGATCCAGTCGTACAGTTCCCGGTTGTTCTCGAACTCCAGGGTGCACAGGGAGTGAGTGATGTTCTCGATGGCGTCGGACAAGCTGTGGGCGAAGTCGTACATAGGATAGATACACCAGGTATCACCTGTGCGGTAGTGGGGTGCGTGACGGATCCGGTACAGAAGCGGGTCACGCATTTTCATATTGGCCGCCGCCATGTCGATCTTGGCCCTAAGGACATGCTCACCGTTTTTGAATTCGCCTGCCCGCATGCGGCTGAAAAGATCCAGGTTCTCCTCAACCGGGCGGCCGCTGTAGGGGCTGTCGGCCCCCGCCTTCGTCACCGTTCCGCGGTATTGGCGAATCTCATCTTCGGTAAGGCTGCAAACATAGGCCTTGCCCGCTTTGATCAGGTGAACGGCAAAGTCGTACAGCTCCTCGAAGTAATCCGATGCGTTAAACAGGTGGTCGCCCCAATCGTAACCCAGCCACTTCACATCCCGCTTTATGGCCTCGACGTACTCCATGTCCTCCGTCTCGGGGTTGCTGTCGTCGAAACGCAGATGACAACGTCCCCCAGGGACCTCGTTGGCGACGCCGAAGTTAAGCGTGATGCTCTTTGCATGCCCGATATGAAGGTAACCGTTGGGCTCCGGCGGGAACCGCGTCACGACAGTGTTGTGCTTGCCAGATGCCAGGTCTTCGGAGATGATCTGGCGGATGAAATCGGTGGTTTTTTCGTCGCTCAAAGGAAACCTCCGGAAAAAACAATCTCAAATCTCAAATCTCAGATCTCAAATAGTTCTGAGCGTTAATACTTACAACAGGTGGGCAGATGGGGCAAGAGGGGAAGCAGCTATCAACTCACAGCTAAAGGCGAACAGCTGCTTTTTCTCCGGTGTCAGAGCAAAAACTTCAACCTGGTTATCATCCACCGGTAATACCAGGCAAGAAGGAGGGCCAAAAGCAGCGCGGTACCGAGACCCGGAAGTCGGAATGTCCCGACAGCGTCAAGGAACAGGTAGATGACCCCCAGGGTACTCAGGGGCGCCATGCGGATAATGACCCTGCCCCTGTTTTCGAACTGCGCCTGGGCAACCAAAAAAAGAGGACTCCAGGTCCACAGCGGAAAAACATTCCTGAAGCAGATCTCCTTCCTGGACTCGTCGATATCATTATGAAGCCGTACCGATGATGCGGCCAGCCTGTTCTTTACTTCATCGAAGGAAAGGCCGAGGCGTATGAAACGCACGGGGAACCCGTACCGGTAGGGCCAGGAACCGGGAGCAAGAAGGAGGACCTGCTCAAGAACAACTAGGGCCAGGTAGATGAAGACGTCGGGGTGGTCACTGAAAAATTCCATGGACCCATCCAATTATAATCCAAAATCCAAGATCCAAAATCCAAGATTAACCCTGAATTCCCTGCTTATATGGTGTTTATTCAGCCCTGGATCCTCTTTGCGTTTTGGTGTCTTTGCGTGAGATTGTTTTTACCACTTTTACAGGAACTGCTCTTTCCCCCTGATTCAGGTTTTAGTTTTCCTCTGCGGCCCTCTGCGGGACATGCGGCCTACCAAGGAGCAGCCTCTGCGTCCTCCGCGTTAATGTTTTTATCGCTTTTACAGGAGTTGTTCTCCCCCCTGATTTAGATTTACCCTGTGTTACCCTGTGTACCCTGTGTTCAATAAACGCCGCCTTTAAAGGAACTGCTCTTTCCCCCCGGTTTAAAGGTTTTCTCCGCCTGTCTCCGTGTCTCCGTGGTGAAAAACACCGCTTTTATAAAAACCGCTCTTCCCCCAGCTTAAAGTTTTCCTCTGCGCCCTCCGCGTCCTCTGCGGTAAATTAGCTTTTATCGCTTTTCATGGGAATCGAGATTGCCGAGTCGCACTCGCCCGACTCGACGCTCCTCGCAATGACAATTGCTGTTCCGCCCAGATTATAGCTCCAACTTTGCGAAACTTTGCGCTCTTTGCGGTTCAAGCTTTTGACCTTATTCCGGATTCTGGATTCTGGCTTCTGAATTCCTTTTTCAGTCCGTTATCCCCGCGAGACGGACGAGAAGTAGGGCTGTGAGCTCTATCCTCTCGTATAGCGACTCTTCCAGGATATACTCCAGAGGGCTGTGATCCAAATCCCCCACCGGGCCGAGGCCGTCGATCACCGGCACTCCCATCTCCGACAGGAAGTTGCCGTCCGAGGCACCACCCCTCTCTTCCGCTGTTACCGACTGGCCGAGGTCAGCCGCTGTCTCCATGAGTACATTGACCAGTTCCTCGCTGCCCGGGACCGATATCATACACGGGCGGCGATGGAGAGTCTCGAAGGTAGCCCCGCATCCGGGCGTGGTCACATTGCCGACAATATACTGAACCTTCTCAAGGATTTCCTTTTCCGCCTCACTGTCCCGGAATCGGAACTCGAAGGTGGCCCGGGCGAGGTCCGGGACGATGTTGTTGGCCTCCCCTCCATGGACAGTCCCCACGTTGACGGAAATTCCCCTTGCGTGATCGTTGAGTCCCTCCAGCGCCAGGACCATCCGGGCCAGTTCCGCGATAGCGCTGGCCTTGGGCCCCTCTTTGACCCCGGCATGACGGGCCTGGCCTGTAGCTTCCAGGTTAAAACGTATGACACCTCTCCGGGCTGTAACGACCTGGTTGTCCAGGCCCCCGCACTCGAAGATGAGGCCGCAGGAGGCCCCCGCTGCCAGATCTCTGACCATCTCAGAGGAAAAGGGCGAGCCCACTTCCTCGTCACCGTTGATCAGGCACTTCAAGGGGATCTGTTCGAGAAGCCCCAGGTCGTTGAGAATATTAAGAGCCCGGACCAGGACGACGATGCCGCCCTTCATATCGGCGGTTCCAGGCCCGACGATCTTCCCATCATTTACAGCAAAGGGGGTGGTTTCGGATTCCGGGGGGAACACGGTGTCAAGGTGCCCCACGAGAAGGATGGCCTTTCCATTCGCGTCCGGCCCCGTGAGGAGATGATGCCGGACCCCGTTCCCGTCGATTGTAAACTCCCTTTTCAGAACAGGAGGGATCTGGTCCAGGACCAGCGCCCCCACCCGGTTAACCCCGTCAGGGTTACCCCAGTGGCTGTTTATTCGGACAAGGGATTCGAGCAGATCCAGGGCCTGATCCCTGCCGGACGCGGCACGCTCCCGGATCCGCTGCCGGATCACCAGATCTCACCGTTTTCAGCCTCGGCCTCATCGTCGTACTCCAGGACGTGTCCGCCCCAGGTCCGTATAAGGGCCTTGCCGTGCACTCCCGGCTGAAGGAGATATTGGGGATACATGGGGGTTTTTCCCCGGCCATCGGGCGCGGTGATGATAAAGGTCGGCACCGCCATGCCCGACGTGTAACCGCGCATGTGCTCGATGATCTCGATACCTTCGGCGATGGGCGGGCGGAAGTGGCGGATCCCCTCTACCTTTTTGCAGTTGAAGATGTAATAGGGGACGACCTTGATGCGGAGAAGTTCCTGCATGAGCTTCTTCATGACGTGCTTGTCGTTGTTGATCCCTTTGAGCAGCACGGTCTGATCCCTGACTATTATGCCGCTGCGTGTGAGCCTGTCGATGGCCTTCTTCGCCTCGGCCGTCACCTCCTTGGGGTGATTGAACTGGGTGCTGAGGTAGATCGGGTCATGCTTTTCAAGCATTTTGCACAACTCCGGTGTGATCCTCTGGGGCACGACACATGGCATGCGCGAACCGAGCCGCTTGATCTCCACATGGGGGATCTGATCCAGTTCGGTGAGGATATAGTCCAGTTTTTGGTCCGAAAGCGCTAAAGCATCGCCCCCCGTAAGGAGGACGTCCCTGATCTCCGGGTTCTTGCGGACGTAATCGAGGGCCTGCTCCAGCATCTCTCCGGGATAGGTCACATCCGCGAACTCGATGTCCTTGCGCCTCAAGCAGTGACGGCAGAACATGGCGCACGCATTGGTAACGTTAATAATAACTCGGTCAGGATAGAGCCTCGAGATGAGAGGCGCCGGGCTATTGTACTTGATGATCATGGGGTCGCTGACTTCGGAGGTATCCAGATACTCTTCAATGCTGGGAACGGACTGTAACCTGATGGGACATCTCCTATCCTCGGGGTCCATGAGGCTGGCATAGTAGGGTGAGATGGTCCAGCGATACATCTCGCCGGCCCTGATGATCTGGGATTTTTCCTCATCAGACATGCTGATGATCTGGGACAGAACCTGGACACTCCCGATGCGGTTCCTCAGATGCCATTTGTAATCTTTCCAGTCCTTCTTGGTCCCTCCGAGAACCTTTAAAATCCGTTTCCGGTTCTTTCGGTACTGATCTCCCAACGTGAGACCCGTCGGGATCCGATCCTTCAGTCCGAAGTATTCCTCGTCGAGGGATCTGACCTCCTCAGATCTATCAAGGGCAATGGATCGGTCCTCTTCAGATACCTGCATGTGGGGAAGGAGCGCTTCATCGTCAGGACACTCCTCTTGTTCCTCTTTACCAGCCCGTATCACTTTGATACCTCCTTAAGACCGTTTCGATCGTGGTCTCTTGTCTTCATATCTTATTTGATGCTCGTGTGCACCTGCCGTGCACCTGCTTTGAGCCCTTTTCTGACATCATCGGGAGTCGGCCCTGTCGCCACAATCCTGGCCACAAAACCCCCTGCTGAAATACGCGTTTTTGGTCCAACATGATCCAGAACGATATGTCCACCCCTCCCCGCCATGGCCTCGATAAAGAGGCTTTCCTCATCCATAGAAAGCGGCACGTAATGTTCCACCATGCATTCATCCGCAGCCTTGTAGTTGTATGTTCCCCAGCATAGAGGACTGTTCGCCGAATCCATCTCTTCCAGGTCATCGGGCAGACGACCATCCAGAACAGCCATCAGCTCAAGTTCCGGAAAGGTCGGTTTCCCCGGAAGGTTGTGGATCATGGCAAGGGTCGTCTCCATCGTCGTACCTTGTTTCCTGGCGTTTACTTCAATGAAATAGATCTCCTCCTGATCGTCCACGATATAATCGCAACCAAACACTCCCCTGTAGCCCTTACTTCCCATGTGGTTCCCTACTATCCAGGTGATCTCCTTGACCTTTGAGATCGCCTCCTCCCCAAGTACAGTGGGGAAGGTGGAACCCAAGAAACGTGTGCCGGTGATGTTCTGATCGGCCACGGAGGCGATATAGACGTCGTTCTCACCCGCAACGACCCCCAGAACGGTGGGATCGTGTCGATGCTCGACAAACTCTGTCACCAGAAGACCGCCCGTAGCCGCTTGGAACCGGGATGCGATCTCTGCGCTCGTGGAAGCCACTATGGAGTCAGAACCGCCCGCGCTGTAGGCACCGGATACGAATGCCCGGCAACCCCGGGAAAAGATCCCCTCTGCATAGCTCAGAGCCTCACTGAGACCGGAGCACACCGAGCCTTTCGGTACAGGAATGTTCAGATGGGCCGCCATATCGTACTGATGCAGTTTGTTGTTCATGGATAGGGCAATTTCAGGATCGGGAGCGATTATCTTTACCCGGTAATCAGCCGTGAGGGAAAGTTCCGAAGAGGCTTCGAAGACATTAAGCAGCAGCTCACCCTGTACATCAAGGATCCGCTTGACCAGGTCTTTGACGGCCTCGTCAGCGCTCACCATGGCTGCGAACTGCGGGACGGCTATCCGGGAATTTTTCCTTTCCAGGCTGTCCGGACCAGCCTGGTCTGAACCGGGACCGATAATGAGAAATGCGTCATCCGGATAGAAAGCGAGAACGTCAGGCACGATGTGGATACACTCGGCCGGTTTTCCGTACCGGCGCGTCAGGGGTTCGATCAGAAAACGGTTCAACCCAGCGGCCTTGATCTCTCCGATATAGAGAAACCAGGACTTGCCTGTGTCTAAACCGATCTCTCTGTTCATTTTACCCATCATTTTACCCATCTTCTTACCCATCTTCTGATTGCACCCGGCAGTATGTCGGAATCATTTAACACCCGAAATCCGCCGTAAGTTTTTCCTGACTATGATAGGGTCGCAAAAAGTTAAATCGTGGCTTTTTGTACCCCATAATTTCTTTGGGGAAAGCAAAAAGTGTCATTTTCCCTTTCCTTACAAATCAATGACTTACAGTGTCGGTCATTGATTTGGGCGCCCCACCCGGGGCGCGTTGATGGCTTTGCACGAAGTCATCAACCATGGTTTCGGGTAACTCTTTAATTTCGCTAGCATATATTTGATTACAGTATAACGCCTTCCAACAAACCATATTTTGGAATCTGATGATTTTCTTCGGCAGACTCTCGGCAGACTCCTTGATCAGGCGGTAAGAGGAGGCACCAGGAACATGGGAACCCGACCCCTTTTCAGCACTTTCCTGGCAACGCTGCCCATGAATGTGTAATGGGTCAACCCCTTTGAATGGGTCCCCATAACGATCATATCGACATCAAGTTCATCCGCCATATGAAGGATCTCCAGCTCAGGATCGCCCTCGTACACGTGGATTTTACGTATTCTGTCAACCGACTCATCGAAGCTTCCCCTGATGATCTTGTCCTTGAGCTCCCCTATCTCCCTCTTAATGGCCTCCGTCGTCTCCTTCTTGTGCTCTTCCGTCAATTGACGGAACTTTTCCTCACCCATGAAGGAAATTATGGGTGTGGCCATGGCAGCATCAAAGGCAGGGATGATGTGCAAAATGTCGACCTTTGCATCGTGAACCCCCGCCTCATGAAGGGCGTGGATCATGACCCACTCCGAATTGGAGCCCATGGCGATACAGCAGAGGATCTTGTTTATATCCGGGGACATTAATACCTCCCTCTAGCAGTCTGACGAGATTCTCCGACAGACTCCTAGTGTTCAGTTTAACTCCTTCCAGTGACTCACGCCGGCGCCATCCGGCTATCGGCCTTCTTACGGCGGACCTGGTTGAAATAGATGAGGCCGTAGATGACCAGACCGACGGCGTACATGATGTATTTATTCTCAAGCCCCAGGAACTGGGCGGAGTAACCGGGCTGCATCATGACGAAAGCGACCAGGAGGAAGAAGGGGACCTCGTACCAGACGTTCCGGTGCGTGAACCATCCCTGGGTCGCGGCCGCAAAGGCAAAGTTACCGATACAGGCGGTGGCAAATATAAGGAGGGCCAGCCCCCAGCTGTTGATGTTGTGCAGGATCAGATCGTAGTTGAAGATGAACATGACCGCGATCATGGCAGTCCGGATATCGTAGATGAATCCCTGTATCCCCGTTGGAATGGGAGGAGACTTGGCGATGGCCGCCGCCGCATAGGCCGCAAGCCCAACGGGCGGAGTGTCATCTGCCAGGATCCCGAAGTAAAAACAGAACAGGTGGGCCGCCATGAGAGGAACTATGAACCCGTTGGCTGCCCCTACCTCCACGATAATGGGGGCGGTTAGGGCAGCCATAACGATGTAGGTAGCTGTAGTGGGCAACCCCATCCCCAGGATAAGGCTTGCCAGGGCGGTGATGAATACAAGGGCGAAAATATTGCCGCCGGACAGGAACTCCACCACCTCGGTTATGATTCCTCCGATCCCCATGGTCACGACACCGACGATGATCCCCGCGGCGGCGGTGGCGATGGCAACGGTCACCATGTTGCGGCCGCCGGCTGCCAGGGATTCGACGATGGTTTTCAGACTCTGGATAAATCCAGGCGCTACCGGTTCCTTGTTAAAGTATCTCATGACCGGTTCCTGGAAGAGCATTATGAAAAACATGGCGATGATGGCCCTGAAAGCGGCCATTTCCGGCGAATGTCTCGGGATCACCAGTTCATAGATCAGCACCCCTATGGGGAACAGGTAGTGGAGCCCACCCCGAAGGGTCTTGAAAAAACTGGGTGTCTCCTCCTTTGTCAACCCTCTCAATCCCGCCTTGGACGCCTCCACGTGGACTATGTAAAACAGGGTCGCGTAGGAAACAAAGGCCGGGATGGCCGCGGCCTTGATGACCTCCAGGTAAGGTACGTTCAGATACTCGGCGATAATAAAAGCGGCCGCTCCCATAATAGGGGGTGCGATCTGGCCGTCCGTGCTGGCCGCTACCTCGATGGCGGCTGCCTTTATCGGTGTATACCCGACCTTTTTCATGAGCGGAATGGTGAACGTCCCCGTGGTGACGATGTTGGCGATGGATGACCCTGAAACCATCCCGGTAAGCCCGGAACCTACGATAGCCGCCTTTGCGGGCCCTCCTTTGAACCTTCCCAGCATACTGAGAGCGAGGTTAATGAAAAATCGTCCTCCTCCGGCCCTGTCCAGCATGGTCCCGAACAGGACAAAGAGAAAGACGATCGTCGCAGACACATCCAGAGGTATCCCATAGATCCCCTCTGTCTGCATGGTCATCTTTCCGATATATTTTCTCAGGGACGCGCTTTTAAACGCCATGAATTCAGGCATCTGCTCAGCAAAGAAAGCGTACAGGCTGAAAGCTGATGCGATCACAGTCAGACCGGGACCGATGACCCGCCGCGCCGCCTCGAGAAGGACGATGACCAGGACGACCCCCACGAGTATGTCCCGCATGATAGGCGCCCCCTGCCGACCGGCAATGCCCTCATAGTCGAGAAATATGTACAGTGACGCGAAACAGGCGATAATGGCGAGGGCGTAATCGAAAACCGGTATCCGCGTCCTGGTGGAAAGGAAGGACCAGAAGCCGGTGCGAGGTTTCTTGAGGGTCGGGTAGCTCGTGAAGGTGATGAGCATGGCGAAACCGAGATGGACAGCCCTGATGATCACTGTGTCGAGGAGCACCCAGCTTGCAATGGACAGTTGAAATATACACCATACGACCGCGATGCCGGGTACGACCCATTTGTCCCGCCCGACAAGATGGCGGTAACCGGCCTCCTCCTCCTGGGCGATCCTCTTGGCTTCCTCTACGCCTGCATCGAGCTCCCCATCCTCGATACTTCCGAAACCGGACTGGTCCGGCTTCTCCTCCTCCAGCCCCTGATCGTCACGGTGATCATCCATGGACATATGGTCTCTCCCTAGCATCGTGTCGGAAAATCTCAACACGGTGCTGAAAGTTTGCGCGAGAGTACAATGGTGGTGACTTCGCAAAAAGTCATCAACGCGCCCCGGGTGGGGCGCCCAAAAATTAATGACCAGCAATGTAAATCATGGTTTTATCAAGGAAAGTGAAAATGGCACTTTTCGCTTTCCGTGGAGCAAAAAACCACGAATAGACTTTTTGCGACCCTATCGATGTTAAACTCTTTCGTTGAAACAAGAATAATCAACCAGCTAATAATTTCGCTGCCTGTCCCGATCACACCAAGGAGCGTGACCGGGACAGGCGCTAAGACTATTTCATCAGACCTGCTTCTTTGAAATACTTCACGGCTCCCGGGTGCATGGGAGCGGAAAGACCCTCTAGCATGTTCTGCTTGGTCAGAACAGCATAGGCCGGGTGCAGTTTCTTGAAGTCGTCGAAGTTATCGAAGACCTCCTTGACCAGGCCGTAAACGTACTTTTCCTTGACCTTGCTGGAGGTCACGAAGGTGGCCTTCACACCGAAGCTGGCCACATCGGACTTGTTGGCGGCACCCGGATAGTTACTCGCTACCGGGATAACGCTCGGAGCATAATACGAGAACTTCTTGTAGAAGGAATCGGGAAGCTTGATCTCGATGAACTTGACCTCCCTGGTGCCGCTGGTGGCTTCCTTGAAGGCACCGGATGGGTGGCCGACGGTGTAGAAGAAAGCATCGAGGCGGCCGTCCTGCAGCATGCCGGGAGCCTCGGCAGCCTTCAGGCTCTCGGCCTGAATGTCCTTCTCATAATCGATCCCGACCGCAGTGAGTGCATCAATGGAGTTCTGCCTCTGCCCGGAGCCGGGGTTACCGATGTTGACCCTCTTGCCCTTCAAGTCCTGGATGGAGTTGATACCGGCGTCAACAGCGGCGAGGAGGGTAATACTCTCAGGATGCACCGAGAACAAGGCTCTGAGGTTCTTCTGAGGTTTGCCGGCCCATTCGGAAGGCTTGGTGCCGTTAAATGCCTGGAACTGTCGGTCCGACTGGACAACACCGAAGTCCAGGTCACCGGTCATAATGGCATTGATGTTGAACACCGATCCGCCGGTGGATTCAACGGTAAGGCGCATCCCATACTCTGCCTTCTTCTTGTTAACGATCCTGGCAATGGCGCCACCTGTCGGGTAATAAACGCCGGTGATGCCGCCAGTTCCGATAGTGAGGAACTTGGTCTCCGCAACAGCTGGGGCAGGGGTCATCCCTGCCACCGCCAGAGTTACAGCTGCCAGGGCTACGATAAAGATAGTTGCTTTTCTCATTTTTTTTCTCCTTGTTCGGAAAGTTTAACCTACTGCTTTAAATAACGACAAATTACCGCTCTCTCACACCCCCTTCCCAAGGCTGGTTTGTTTGTTTGTATCAGTCCTTCCAGTATACATCCTCCCTCTCCCACACACTCTCCATTTCACTGAGGGTCTGCAGGGTGTCCGTCCGACTCTGGAAAGCCAGGGCGGTCACCAGGGCATTTACAAGGCTGAGGGCGGAGGTGAAGGATTCAATATACGAATCAATTACATAGGGAACGGTGAGACTGAAATGGGCGGACCTGTTGAGCGGAGACAGCTCCCCGTCGGTAACCGCCAGCACCCTGGCATCCCGTTCCCTGGCGTAATCCATGACCTGGACAGTTACCTTAGTATACCGCGGAAAAGCGAAACCAATAAGGACGTCCTCGGGACCCAGATCTCTCAGCTGATCCCACATCTCCCCGGTCCCCGGCATGAGCGGAACAACTTCCCTGCCGAGGAACCTCAGGGCGCTGGTCATGAACATACCCAGGCAGTGTGTGGAGCGAAGGGCGATGATGAAGATCCTCTGTGCCGAGTCCATCTCCTCGACGAACCTCGTAAAGATCTCCGGATCGGTCTCCTCAAGAGTAATCTTGAGGTTGTTCAGATCCTTCGCCAGCACGTCGGTGAGAACGTCGCCAACTGATTCCACCCGCCGCACCGTCTCCCCAAGGCGGTCCACCGTGGTGATCTTGGTTTGAACATATTCCCTCAAACGCCTTTTCAAGTGGGGATAGCCGGCATAACCCAGTGCCTGGGCAAGGCGGACGATGGAGGTATCGCTGACATTGAGATTCCGGGCAAGATCGGTGGCAGTGAGGAAAACGGCGTGCTCAGGCTGCTTGAGGATATAGTCCAACACCTTCCGCTGTGTCGGCGTCAGTTCGGGAGGCCTTCCCTTGACGATCTGATCAATCTTCAACATCATCCACCCCGCATTGTGCAGAATAATCTGCATAATAGCAAACTATGGCAATATTCTCAACAGGGGTGCAAAAAAGCCGGGGGCTCCTATGAGCCCCCGGCTTGTTATGATCTCTTATTTATTGAGATCCTTCTTCCATCATTTTTCTTAATTTCTCTGCCAGGCTACGGACATCTGCCTCAAGTCTGTTGGTCATCTCCTCCAGGGCCTTGTCGATCTCTCCGCCCCTCTTTCTGAACTGAGCCATGAACTGCTCAACCTCCTGGACATAGGCGCCAAAGGATTCCACCTTTTCCGTCAGGCCGTCCACAGTCCATCTGGAGTCGGCAAAATCCTTGCGAAGCGCCTCGATCTCCGCCTGCAGAGCCTCAAGCATCTCACCTCTGCTGGAAACGGTTTCCCGATCCTGCTTCGCCCGTGCCTCTTCCACGTCGGCTATTCTGGCTGCGTTGTCATCGATCCGGCGGTTCACCGAATCCATGTCAACCGATGTGGCGCACCCAGCGGAGAAAGCCAGCAGTACGATAATGCTGAGGTGAGGAAAAAAGTTCCTCATTTCCGGCAGCCTTTACTGGAGGCTGAAATGGGCTCGCCTGTTCTGCTTCCAGGAAGTCTCATTGTGCCCCATGGCGAAGGGTTTTTCCTCGCCGTAACTGATGGTCTTGATCCTGGAGGCCGAGATTCCCAGCGAAACGAGATAATTCTTGACCGCGTTGGCACGACGCTCGCCCAGTCCGAGGTTGTACTCGTTGGTGCCCCTCTCATCACAGTGCCCCTCGACGATTATCTTGACCCCCGAGGCGGCCTTGAGGAGTTTCGCATTATTGGCAAGTGTGTCCCTGGATGCAGCCGTCAGGTCTGACTTGTCATAGGCAAAGAACACATCCACGAGGTCAGACACGTTAAAGGCTGCGGGAGCCGGCGCTGGAGCCGGTGCAGGCGTGGGAGCAGGCGCCGGAGCGGGGGTAGGCTCAGGGGTATATTCCTGAACCGGCGCCGGTTCAGGCGCTGGTGCGACAGCCTGATCCATTGGACCCGGCGCGGCTGGCTTCTTGGCGCAACCACCAAAAATCGCCAGGGCGAAAAGAAGTGCGATCGCCAACGTGACAACTGTTTTTTTCCTTCCTTGGATCACTGTCCACCTCCTGAAAATTGTTGTAAATTAAAGAACCTGAACACTCGCCCGCAAGAGGACGGCCTCAGTAAGCTTTGATGTTCCGGATAATACCCCACCTTAAGGATATTCCGAATTTATACAGCATTACAACGTTCATTGTAAAGGAAGCAGTCGTTCGGTTCAGGTTGTTCGTTTTAATTCTCAATCCTCAATCCCCAATCATCAATCTTATTTATTAGACCACACCGGCTGGTTCTTGTTCCCTTTCCCTGACGTGATGCGCCATTCCCTGCGTCCGTCCCTGTCGACTATATAGATCTGGTAGGTTCCGGTTCTGTCGGAGGAAAAACTGATGTTACGCCCATCCGGACTCCATGAAGGATCCTCGTTATTGCCCGCCTCACCAACCAGTTGCCTTGATTGAGAGGTTTCAGGGTCGACCAGGGCGATACCGAACTTCCCCCCTACCCTGTTTGTATAGGCAATGAGATCTCCCGTTGGCGACCACTCGGGCGACGTGTTGTAACTGCCATCAAGAGTGACACGGCGCACACCGGATCCATCCACGTTCATGATAAAAATCTGGGGAGTGCCGTACCTATCGGATACAAAGGCCATTTTTTTTCCATCCGGTGACCAGCTCGGTGAAGCTTCAATACTCTTGAGCCATGTAATTCTGGAGAGACCTTTGCCCCGATCATCTGTTACGTAGATGTCCGGATTCCCATCCAAATTCTTCATGAAAGCCAACTGTCTGCCATCCGGAGAGAAATCGGCGCCGACATCCACACCCATCCCACCAGTCAATCTGTCTTCACCACCCAGGAACCTGAGGGAGTACAGGTTTGGTTCTCCATGTTTGTAGGAAGTGTAGATCAACCCGCTGTCGTCGGGCCACCACTCCGGCGAGAGGTTGATGGAACCGTTCTTCGTAACCCTCTTGACCTGAGCTCCGTCATAATCCATGGCATATATCTCCTTGCTTTCACCCCTCGCCTGAACAAAGAGCATCCGTGTCAGGAAGACCCCCTCCTCGCCAGTCAACTGCTTCAGGATCACGTTCGAGAACATATGGGCCATGTTACGGAGTTGAGCAGGACTTCCTTTCCATCTCTTGGCCGTGACTTCCTTTCTCTGGAAGACGTCGAAAAGGTGAAATTCCAGCTCAACATCACCATCCGGCCTGAGCAAATAACCGACCTTGACGAGGGCTTCGGCATTGATGAGCTCCCAATCGTCGAAAAGGAAGGTATTGCTGGAAATACCGGTCGTTCCCAGATCCTCCATGTAAAGCACCGGGTCGAGGACCCTGAACACCCCGGAGAAATCAAGATCCCAGGCGAGAACCTCCCTCACTTCTCTTGCAATGAGAGGGATGGGTTCTGACCCCTCCATGGGAATAGGAGACTGAACAGCAATAGAAAGACGCCGGGCCGCCGGAGCGTTGATGTCGAGGTAGACTTTGGCCGAAACTCCATGAGGCAATACAATTGTTCCTGCCAGCACGATTATGGCCACTAAGACTGCTTTATTTCTGAAGAAGATATCTGCAACTAGCCTCATAAATGTTTTCCTTGCCTCACGGTGTTTTGAAGTTCCAATTTCCAAGTTCCGGGTTCCAAGTTCCAGTATCCCCATAGCTCAACTTTGCGTCCTTCGCGTTTATAGCTTTTGATCTTCTTCTGCGTTCCCTGCCCTGAGCAAGCGAAGCGCGTCGAAGGGTGTGTCCTGCGTTCTGGACCTTACCAATCATGAATCACCATCCTTCGCTGAAGCTACGGCTGGCAAGCAAGTCACGAATCACGGCCCTTATTCCGGGTACCTGAAATTTATCCCCACCTCCAGCGGCGCGTCGCTCAGTTCGTCCGGCAGGGCCGGCAGAGGATTGGCTTTTCTGATGGCTCGGAGAGCGGACTGATCATAGTAGTCGTTGCCCGACCTTTCCTCGATCCAGAACTGCTCTATCTCCCCATCTGAAGCGATCCTGATCCCGATGATCGTAAGGAGGCTGACCTTGGAAGTTACTCCCGCAGGAAGGACCCAGGAAGACCTGATCTGAGCCCAGACGCGATCATAGTAGGCTCTGAACCTTATGTTCGCAGGGATGTCGTTCCCACCGGTCGGGGTACTCGTCACCGGCGGACCAACGACCGTTTTTTCCGCCGGTTGCATCTCTTCTTCCGTGGTGATTTTTTCCTCACTAGTGAACGACTCGTAGAGGCGCCGAGTCTCCGACTCTAACTCCTCGATCTTTTTGCGCCGCTCAAGACGAGCCGCCTCATCGCCGCCGGATGGTTTGATCTCCTCCAGGAGCTTCTCGGGCGAGGAGGACTCCGTAGGCTTTAGAACTTTCTTTTCAGGTACCGGTTTTGGTTGGGTCCTGGACTTTGACGGAGCCGGCTTGGCAATTGTGGCCCGGGTCGGTGAAGGCAGAGAAACCAGATCCACCGTGTAAGAAGGTGCATAGGTCGTACCTGACATACGAAACAGGGTCATGCTTCCGGCGGCCACCACGATAACGACATGAATCCCGAAAGAAATGAGGAATGAACGTTTGAAAGCTCTTTCCCTGAAGTGGTGCTCTTGACCGGATGGAAGAGTGAATGTCGACAAATTCAGGGCTGCCTTGTCTGATCAAGATCCGGTTCCGTGACCAGACCGATCCTTTCAACACCTGCACCTTTAAGGATCGACATGACCGCTACAATAGTTCCGTAGGAGATACGGGAGTCCCCTCGCAGATACACAGGCCGGCCTCCGAGTTCGGACAGGACCACGGGCGCCCTTCTACGAAACTCGGAAAGGGTTAAGCTGTGGCTTTGAAGGTGGACCCTTCCGCTCCTGTCAATGCTGATGGTGACAGCCCGTTCACCTTTGTCCAATGGAGCCATGCCCGTTGTGGGGAGCTGTACATCGACTCCTGATTGAAGCATGGGCGCGGTCACCATGAAGATGATAAGCAGGACCAGCATCACATCCACGAGGGGGGTGACATTGATCTCGGACATGATCTTCCTGTTAAAACCGCCCCGCATTGTCATCAGTCCTTTCTCCTGAAGTGCCGCTCGATAATGTTCAGAAACTCGGCCGTAAAAGTGCTCATGTCGTTATCAAGGATCCGCATTTTCTGTATAAAATAGTTGTAGCCCACGACAGCCGGAATGGCAGCGGCCAGACCGGCAGCTGTGGCGACCAGAGCCTCGGAAATGCCCGGAGCCACTGAGATCAGGCTGGCACTGCCCGACAGGCCTATTCCCCTGAAAGCGTTCATAATACCCCATACCGTACCGAACAGCCCGATAAAGGGAGCAGTACTGCCCGTTGTGGCAAGAAAGGGCAGGGCCTTTTCCAGGCGTGTTAGCTCCGTCTCGGCGGCCTTGGACAGGGCCCGGCTTACGTTTTCGGTGCCGGCCACCTCCTTGATGAGCCCCGCTGGCTCTTCCGAGAAGTTTCCGGGGTGCTGCTGCCTGGAGCGGGACACTCTTACCAGTTCGATGTAGCCGGCTCTGAAGATGGATGCCACCGGCGAGAAGATCATGTTCTCGGCCCCCTCATGGATAAGGCTGAGGCGCTGTTGATGCAGGAAGAGGTTGTGGAACCGGTGGTTCTCACGCTCCGCCTGCCTGAACATCCTCCACTTGTAAAAGATAATGGCCCAGGTCATCACCGACATGAGAAGAAGAGTGATCAAGACCAGCTGAACGACCAGCCCTGACCGTGCGATCATGGAAAATACACCCAGCTCCACCTCGCGGCCTAACTGTGCGGTCGACAATTGAAGAAAAAGTAATGGATCAGTCAAAATAGTTGTCTCCCCAGCAGCGTGTCCAAAAGCTTCCACATACCGCCTTTTTATATATTACCGTTATGTTGCCCATTGTATTCCATTTCAATGATCTTTTCGTCCGCGTAAAGACTGAATAGAGAAGGTGGATAGGGTCTAGGGTCTAGTAGAACCTTACCATATAGCCTGTTGCCCATTGCCCATTGCCCATTGCCTATTCTATTTCCTCCAACACCACCCGCGCCGGTGCCCCGTCACATCCCCTTATCTTCAAAGGCAGGGCGGTCATCCGGTATGGTCCCGGAGGTACTTCCCTGAGATCCACGCCCTCGACAATAATAATTCCTGCGCCGAGAAGAGCCCTGTGGACCGCCTCACCACTGCCATACTCGGCGACCGACAGATAATCGATGCCCACGAGACGAACGCCGTGATCGATGAGATACCCGGCTCCATCCGGCGTAATATAGGAAAATTCCCGGCTGAACTCCGACTGCTCCAGGAATTTACCGTTATCGGTTTTCACCAACAGACGATCAGTACCGGGAAGTATGTTTGCCATTTTAAACTGGTAAGCCCCTATTGCCCGAATACCCGGGATATGTACCACAACAGCGGGACCGATAAGGACCTCCAGGGGCAGAGAATCAACGCCGCTTCCACCTTTGAGGAAATGGACCGGGGCGTCGATGTGGGTCCCGGTATGGGCGCTCAGGTCCAAACGGGACTGGTTGAGCCGCTCACCATCCTCCATGGACCGTACCCGGTCCACCTTAACCGGACCATCGCCCGGCCACGAGAGCATCCCGCTCTCGATGCTCATGGAGATGTCGTAAAAGCGCTTTTTCGCCATGGTAAACCTCCTCCGTGCTCCGCGTAGGATACAGGAGCCATCCGCCTAAGCGCAAGATTTCCGATTTCGCCCTCAGGGCTATGGCGAACAAGTCGGCGTACATCGAAGACAGAGGAAAACATCGATCTGGCGACGAAGCGACTGAGCGAATAAGCAAAACGGTTGGATCGTAAAACTGAAATTTGGAATCGCCCAAATAAAGCGCGGGCCGAAGCCCGCGCATTAAAGTTTAAGAATTTTCCAGACACCAGAAACTGAACGATATTTATCGTTTAACAGCAATAAATATCGTTCTCCCCCCCCGGTTTACCAGGAACAACACCGACTTCTTGTCCTTGGCCTTCGCCAGGATTTTCGAAAAGGCTTTGATATCCTCGGCTTTCTTTCGATCCACCTCCAGGATGACATCGCCTCTCCGAAGACCGGCCTCTGCGGCCGGGCTTCCGGGCTCCACCAAAGTTATGAGAACGCCATCGGCAGAGTCAAGGTCCAGCTGTTTGACAAGCTCAGGAGTAAGGTTCTGAGCCGAGAATCCAAGCTCCTCTTTCATCTCCTCATCTTCCTCAGCGGGACCGGGGGCAATTGCCTCATCGGTCATCTCTTCCAGGGCGACCTCGAAGGTTTTTTCCTTGCCGTCCCTCAAAACAACAACTTTCACCTCAGTGCCTACCGGGAGGTAGGCTACCATCGTGGGCAGTTCGTGCCGGCTTTCGACATTTTGACCGTCAAACCGTACGATCACATCTCCCCGCTGGATACCGGCCTTGTCGGCCGGTCCGCCCTTGATCACATCGGCCACAAGAGCTCCTTCACGCGCCTTAAGCTCAAGGGATTCCTGGATCTCGGGTGTGATCTGCTGAATGAGAACACCCAGCCACGCCCTCGTCACCGATCCTTTCTCTTCCAGCTGGGACACGATGGCCTTGACCAGGTTAATAGGAATGGCGAAACCTATCCCCTGATTTCCACCGCTGCGCGAATAGATGGCGCTGTTAATTCCAACGACATTTCCTCCAGTATCGAAAAGGGGACCGCCGCTGTTGCCCGGATTGATCGCTGCATCGGTCTGGATGAAGTCGTCATAAGCGCCTGCACCCAGTTCACGGCCCTTGGCGCTTATGATACCGGCCGTCACAGTATGGCCCAGGCCGAAGGGATTGCCGATAGCGAGGACCCAGTCGCCCACGCGGGATTTATCAGAATCACCTAACTTGCAGGTAGGCAGGCCGTTTTTCGGTTCGATCTTGATGAGGGCGATATCGGTCTTCTCGTCAGTGCCCAGAACCTTAGCTGGATATTCATCCCCCTCTTCCAGGATAACAATAATTTCGTCGGCCTCGGCCACTACGTGGTTATTGGTGATGATGTAACCCTCACTGTTGATGATGAAGCCCGACCCTAAACTGCGCTTCTTGAAGGACCGCTGCGGCCTGTCCCCGAAAAAACGCTTGAAAAATTCGTCACCGAAAAATTCCCGGAAGGGACTATCTTCCCCGCCGAAGGGGTGCTGAGCTTCTCCCTCCTTGACGACAGTGGCAGTACTGATGTTGACAACTGCCGGTGAGAGTTCCTCAGCCAGGTCTGCAAAGGAACCTGGCTGCCCGGCTGGTACCGTGCCGGTACCATCTGTCCAGAGCGCCTCGATCCCGGCCTCAGTGTCAGGCGTCATAGAAAAATTCGATGCCACGATCAACCCGATCACGAGGAAACTGACCGCGACGAGCCCGACCGTCACTCCGCGAAACATGTTCTTCATCTTGCGTACCTCCTAAATTTTTTGAATAACCCCAAAAAATTTAGCTGTTCGAGCTGCGCTCGAATTAACCTGGAACTGTGTATCTACGTATCTACGTGTCTACGTGTCTAAGTTCCCAAGTGTCTAAGTGTCAAAGTGTCTACGTGTCTAAGTGTTTATGTATCTAAGTAATTACATTGAAACCTAGATACCTAGATACATAGTTACCTAGATACTAATATACCTGGTTATCCTGTTCTTCGCATTGCTCTCAGGCGTTCGACACGTTTTTCCACGGGTGGATGTGTGGAAAACAGGCTGAGTACTCCCTTGCCTGAGAAGGGTTTGACGATAAACATGTGGCTGGTGGCTGGGCTTGCGGTCATCGGGACTCTTTTCGAGGCCATTGTGAGCTTCTCCAGGGCTGACGCCAGGCTGTCGGGGTTTCCGGCGATCCTGGCCCCGGTTTTATCAGCCTGGTACTCCCTGGACCGTGAAACAGCCATCTGAATGATTATAGCGGCGATGGGCGCGAGGATGGCCATCAGCAGGGCACCGAAGGGATTATTGTCCCCATCTCTGCCTCCTCCGAAGATAAGGGCCCACCGGGCCATGCTGGCCAGTATCATGATGGCGCCGGCCAATGTGGCGGCGATGGAAGAGATGAGAATATCCCGATGGCCTATGTGGGCCAACTCGTGGGCGATCACACCGGACAGTTCCTCCGTTGTGAGCAGACTGCGGATACCGTCGGTTACCGCCACAACGGCGTTCTCGGGATTCCTGCCGGTCGCGAAAGCGTTGGGGGTGGGCTGCGGTATCCGATAGACCCGCGGCATGGGAAGACCGGCCCTGGATGCCAGGTTCCTGACGATGGAGAAAAGCTCCGGATCGTCCGACTCATCGATCGGTTTTGCACGGTACATAGCCAGAACGATCCTGTCGCTGAACCAGTAGGAGCCGAAGTTCATGACAACGGCAAACCCGAAAGCGATGATCATCCCTGCGCGGCCCCCGAAAATCTGGCCGAACATGAGAAGAAGCCCCGTCAGGGCACCAAGAAGAAATGTGGTCTTCAGAACATTGTTCATGATTTTTCACTCTCCGTATGAAATGTTAATTTCAAAATTCATATTTCAAATTCCAGAAAAAGCTGCCTCACGCCCGCTCGTTTCACTCGCTCAAGCCGCAAAGGACGCCAAGAAATTCACAGGCAGTTCAGGGATCAAACCCCAGATCTAAATGCTTTAGATATTCTTTGCGAGCTTGGCGTCTTTGCGTGAGACAAATTCATACGCTCCTAAAGGAACCCAGTTATAAGCTTTAGATTTTGCATTTTCGCCAAGTCGCTCAGTCGCCATGTCGAGGTGTTCGCCTTTTCCCCTTTTCCCCTCTTCCGGTTCTTCCTTTCCCTATGGAAAGGAACTCCTCCCCCGCCCCCAGGGCCATGGGGTAATCTTCCTCGCCCAGCATCTCTCTGAGGTCCCTGGAGATCTGACGGCGAATAAAATCGAGGATGTCGTCGACCTCCTTGCGCATCTGGATCATTTTATCGCGCATCTCGATGATGACATCAATACCAGCAAGGTTGATACTCAGATCGCGCTGGAGCCGAAGGATCATTTCGAGCCGGCCCAGCTGGTCAGAAGGCAGCGCTTTCCCATCTCGTACGGCCGCCAGGGTGATGAGGCCCTCCTCCTCCATGGCCTCCAGTTCGACGGGCTGAATGCCCAGTCTGCGGCAGATCTCGGCGATTCCTATAATATCGTTACCGCCATTCATAGCTTACCACAGTCCTTTCCGTGGGTCCATATCGAGGACATCATCAAGTTCCCTGATAAGATCACCTGCTTTGCCTTTGGGGGCCTTGGGCACTTTGATCTTGATCACGGCGTACAGGTGACCTCGCCCCTTGCCCTTGAGCCTGGGGAACCCTTTGTCCTTTAGCCTGAGCTTCTGTCCTCCCTGCGTTCCCGACGGTATCGTGAGGGTTGTCGCTGCCCCCCCTGGAAGTGGAATCTGAACCTTGGCACCCAGGGCCGCTTCTCCATAGGTTAGCGGCAGGTCAAAGGATATATCGGCTCCGTCTCTTTTAAAATTACTGTTTGAACTCACTTCCACCATTATGTACAGGTCCCCTGGCGGGCCGCCCATCGACCCGGCGTTTCCCTTACCAGCTACACGAACCTTCGATCCCGTGTCGACACCGGCCGGGATTTTGACGGTCAACCGCTCCTGTTTCTGGACACCGCCCTGGCTGCGGCACTGTGAGCAGGGTTTGCTGATTATATTTCCCGTTCCGTTGCATTGGCGGCATGTATGGGCAAAATGAAAGGCACCCTGAGCCACTTTCTCCTGCCCGGTGCCGTGGCACCGGGGACAAGCAGTGGTGCCGCTCCCGGGTTCGGCTCCGCTCCCGGCGCAGCGGTCACACACCGCCGTATGACCGAACATGATTGGGATATCGGCCCCTTTATAGGCATCTTCGAAGGAGATCTTCAGCCGGTAGCTCAGATCCTCTCCCCGTGACGGACTCCGGCGCCGGGACCTGCCACCAAACAGATCTCCGAACAGGTCTTCGTAGGTAAATCCGCCGATGTCGAACCCGCCAGTCCGGAACCCCCCAAAATCAAAATCCGAAAAATCGATACCTGCCCCCTGCGGTCCTGCATGACCGAACTGATCGTACTCGGATTTCTTTTGCTCATCGGAAAGAATCGCATAGGCCTCGCTGATCTCCTTGAAACGATCCTCCGCCTCCTTGTCCCCCGGGTTAACATCAGGGTGATGCTTGCGGGCAAGCTTTCTGTAGGCCTTTTTTATCTCGTCGGCGGGGGCGCCGCGGGCGACGCCAAGCATTTCGTAGTAATCACGTTTTTGGGACATCATGCTCCTTGAATATGGGAGAGGGAATGGGGGAGAGGGAATAAAAGCAAAGGAACCACAACCGTTTTTTGTTGTTTATTTTCCCCCGTCCCTATTCCTTATCCCCTATTCCCTCTTCAGGAATGATTTCCGGTTCAGCACTAGGAATTATTCCGTGATCTCAATTTTCCTGGCTATCGCCTCCTCCACCTTGGGCAGAACGATCTCGAGGACTCCGTTCCTATAGGTCGCGATTATCCCGTCGTTATGAATGGGGGTACCTAGAACAAAGGATCTGCGGAACCTTCCATATGCTCTTTCAATTCGATGATAGTGCTCCCGGGACACACCTTTTTCAAAGGGCCGTTCACCCTTGAGGGTCAGCACTTCGTCCTTTACCTCCACGGTAAACTGTTCCCGGCTCATTCCCGGCGCCTCTACGTTGACCATGATCGCATCACTGGTTTCGTATATATCCACCGCCGGCGTCCAGGCCGCAGCCTCCATATCCTCATCAGTTCCTTCACCATGAACGCTGCTGTCAAACATCCTATTCATCCGGTCCTGGAGCGCCATCAACTCCCTGAAAGGTGATCTTATGTTTGCTGTCATCGTTATTCCTCCAATAATAGGGTCGCAAAAAGTCCATTCGTGGCTTTTTGCTCAACGGAAAGTGAAAAACGTGGTTTCCACTTTCCTCACGAATCAATGACTTACACTACAGATCATTGATTCGGGCGCCCCACCCAGGGCGCGTTGATGACTTTTTACGATGTCATCTTTATTCGCTCCGTCAATCTGTAACTGTCTGGATTTAAACAGTTTTGCCAGGCATCTTATCACAGAAGAATTTAACCTGCGAGCGGTGGATGTCAAGGGGGAAAGGCCGTGACTCGTGATTCGTAGTTCGTGATTAGAAAGTTCCGGAACGCAGGACACAGGGGGAAAGCATGCAAAAAGCACTCTGACAGAAAGGAACGCGAGGCTCTCACCTTAAAACCCTTTTTTATGTAGCAAAACCAGACTTCTTTTTGCTACACTCTGAACGTGAAATTTCCTGTCATCCTTTAAAAAAAACAAACTGGAAAGGAGACACCTTTATGAAGCGCCTGTTGATTCTGTTGATGCTTGTAGCCGGCCTTACGTTGTTCTTAGCCGCCTGTGGGGGTGGAGGTGGAGGTGGGAGTAGTGACACTGGATCATCCGATTGGGACACCATGCAGTGGGATAACGACAATTGGGCTTGATCGTAGTAACTGTTTGATCAATCAGATCCCTTGAAAGGAGATAAAAATGAGAAAGACCATGTTCCTTCTTACTCTTACACTTATCCTGGCTCTCGCCGGCAACGCTTGGGCCGATGCGGTTGTCGGACTTACAACGTTCACATCCGGGACACCGGCCATAGCAGATTCCGTCAATGCCAATTTCAGCGAGATCGTTAATTCGGTAGATGACAATCATTCAAAAATTACCACCCTGGAAAGCACAATGCCAGGTGTGATGAACGCTCGAAGGACATCCTCACGTATTGGTACAGTGGGTACTTATAAAGACCTGGATTCGATCACCATAAACGCACCTGCCGATGGATACGTTCTGGCCATGCTTTCAGGATCTGTCAGTATCACTCACACATACGACACTATTTCCAAGGCTAACATATCAGTGAGCAAAACATCCGAAACCTTAACAGGAGTATTCCCGACGAATATCACGATCTGGAATACTATCCCAAATGGTGTCTATGGTATTCCTTTTTCCTGGACCGGGACCTTTGCTGTCAACGCAGGAGCCAACACCTTCTATTCAGTAGGATTCTGGGGAGGTGGGGTGGTGAGCGCGACTTTCCAGCAGGATCAGTTTAACCTTCTTTTCGTACCCAACGCATATGGTGCAGTTGCCCCAAACTAGTAAGGTAGAATGAAACTCCGATAAGTAAGAAAGGGGCAGCAAACTGATTGCTGCCCCTTTCTCGCTTCACCATTCTCAATTCTCTATTTTCAATTCTCAATTATCCCTTTCACATTCCCGACAAAATCAGTTGACATGTAAAAGTGAAGTGATTATATTTTGGCTTGAAGGTCAAAATACAAAATCTGACATGATAAGAAAAGTTCTCCACATACTCGTCATCACCATTCTGGGCCTGAACCTCATGGGCGCCTGGGCTTTCGCATCCGCCTTGGACTGCGGCATGGAGTGTTGTGAGCAGAGCGAGACGGCCCAGTCCGGCATCCCCACCTATGAGGCTCCCTCCTGCTGCGCGCTGAACAACGTCACATGCGGTTTCGAATCCGGCCAGTACAAAGAGCTTTTTGACACGGCCATCTGCTGTTACACAGGTGTTGATAAAGTATCAGCGGAGTGGGATCTTAACGCTTTTTCAGGCATTTTCTCTCCCTCCCCCACTCTCCCGTTCCCCCACTCTGAACGTTTCACCGGTCCCCCCCAAAACACACCAGTGTATATTTCCAACGCTGTATTCCTCTGTTGAACCACCACACTACGGTTCCGAGTTCTGCGTTCCGAGTTGGCACACCTGACAATCGGCATGTTGCCCTAATCGACACCCGGGATAATGAACTCTGGACCATTTTCTATTCAATACCCGTTTGTTAAAAACTAATGAACCGATTTTTTAAAACAACATTTTTGATTCGTGGATTTTGATGGACTCGCCAAAAGCCCATCAACTTTGAATCAAAAATAAGGAGATCACCATGTCCAGGAAAAACAAAAATAAGAGCACCATCGACCCGAGATCCAGTGAGGCTAAGAAAGCCGCTGTTTTAGGCGGCGATAAAAAAAGCAAGACTCCTCTCATTATCACACTGTTGGCAGCCGCCATAATGGCAGGGGGCGCCGTCTATTTCCTTGGCGGCGAGAAAGAAGCCGGACCGGTGGCCGCTACCGCCGCAGCCCAGGGTACCGCCACTGAATTCGTTTACAACATCAGCGATTTCGCCGACGGTCAAGCCAAATACTATTCCTACAAAACGCCCCAGGGCCTTGACATCCGCTACTTCCTCCTCAAGAGTTCGGACGGTATCATCCGGGCCGCCTTCGATTCCTGTGACACCTGCTGGTCAGCCGGCAAAGGCTACCGCCAGGAGGGCGACTTCATGGTGTGCAACAACTGCGGCCTGAGGTTCGCTTCGGTGAAGATCAACGAGATAAAAGGCGGATGTAACCCGGCCCCCCTGAACCGCGCTACCCGCGGCGACAAGATCGTCATAAAGGTCAAGGACATCATCGAGCAGGGTTCCTTCTACTTCAACTATAACAGGAGCTAGGTCATGGACCTTAAAGACATCGCTCTTCTCAACCTCAGGAGGAGAAAGGCCAAAGCGGCCTTTCTCCTTGCCGGGCTCCTCATTGGGGTAACAACGGTAGTTGCGCTCATGAGCCTCGTCGATACCATGAAGCAGGACATTACCGACAAACTCGACAAATTCGGAGCCAACATTCTTATTGTTCCCAAGACCGAGAACCTCTCCCTCACCTACGGAGGTCTCTCCCTGGGCGGCGTCTCCTTCGAAATGGAGGAGATCTATGAATCCCAGCTCGAAAAGATCAGCACCATCCGCAACGCGGCCAACGTTGCCGCCCTCGGACCGGTCGCTCTTGGTGTGGTGGAAATAAATGAAAAGAAGGTGCTCCTGTCCGGTGTGGACTTCGAGGCCACCCGGATACTCAAACCCTGGTGGAAGATCCAGGGAGAAATGCCGGAGGGAGACCAGGTGATCCTCGGTAGCGAGGCGGCTCTGAGCCTGGGTCTCAGCGAGGGAGATACCCTCACCGCTTCGGGACGGGCCTTGACCGTAACAGGCATCATCGCGGCAACCGGTTCCCAGGATGACCAGATCATCTTCACCCCCCTGGCCACGGCCCAGAACATGCTGGGCATGGAGGGGAGAGTTTCCATGGCTGAAGTCGCCGCGCTGTGCAAGGACTGTCCCATCGAAGAGATGGTCAGACAGATCTCCGAGGTTGTCCCAAGCGGGAAGGTCATGGGCATCCAGTCGGTCGTCAAGGGTCGCATGGAGACCCTGGCCCATTTCCAGAGGCTCACTCTCAGCGTTTCGGTGGTGGTCATTCTCGTTGGGAGTCTCGTGGTCCTGGTCACCATGATGGGCAGCGTCCGTGAGAGGACCCGCGAGATCGGCATCTTCAGGGCAATCGGCTTCCGCCGCAGCCACATCATCCGCATCGTCCTTCTCGAAGCAGCCATAGTATCAGCCCTTGCCGGCTTGCTGGGCTACATAGGGGGAATCGGCACCACTGCCGCCGCCCTGCCTTTCTTCACTGAAAGCGCGGACATCGCCGTCCGTTTCGACCCCATCCTCGCCGGAGGAGCCGTCATCATGTCGGTCCTGCTCGGCCTTCTGGCTGGCACCTATCCGGCTCTGCTGGCAGCGAAACTCGATCCCAACGAAGCCTTGAGAGCGCTTTAAGGAGACCATCATGAGCTACATAAAAGCGGAGAATCTTGTAAAGCACTACGGAACGGGGGATGGTCTTGTACAGGCCGTGCGCGGCATCAGCTTCGAGATCCAAGAGGGCGAATTCGTGGCTGTCATGGGCGAGTCGGGTTCAGGTAAATCCACACTTCTTTCCATGATGGGTGCTCTCAACACACCGACAGAAGGCAATTATCTCGTCGACGATATCGAGATATACAACCTGAGCAGGGACCAGAGGGCGGACTTCAGAAGGGAGTTCCTGGGCTTCGTCTTCCAGAGCTTCAACCTTATCCCCTACCTCACCCTCGCCGAGAACGTCATGCTTCCCCTTGTCACGGTCAAGGCCAAGAGCAGCACCAAAAAAACCATGGCCGAGGAAGCACTCGACAGGGTCGGTCTCGGTGAGCTGATCGACAGGCTTCCCAGCCAGATCTCCGGGGGAGAGCAGGAGCGGGTGGCAGTAGCGAGAGCTATCGTCAACCACCCCCCCATATTGCTGGCGGATGAACCCACCGGTAACCTGGATTCGAAAACCAGCGGTGACATCATGAGCCTTTTGAAAAAACTCAATGCGGAGGGGATGACTATCATCATGGTCACTCACAGCGAAGAATCGGCCCGGAGTGCCCGCCGGATACTGAGGATCGTAGATGGATACTTGACTGACGAGGAGAGGCGGATCGGAGAGGCAGTGACTGTGAAATCAGAAAGGCCGACCCGAGCTTCAGCCTAGGAGGCTGTCGGACAATCGATAAAAAAGATCTTCCGAAAAATTCACAGTCACGCCGATGGTGTGATCGAAGGTTTTCCGACACGCTGCTGGACACGCAGGATGGCAAGGTTTTCCGATATCCTGCGTTGACAAGTCAGCCTGAATAGTCTAATTTTCCATGTCCTGTTTGGGGAGTCGTCTAATGGTAGGACAGCGGATTCTGGTTCCGTATGTGAGGGTTCAACTCCTTCCTCCCCAGCCAGCACTATCGGCCCCATCGTCTAACGGTTAGGACGCCAGCCTCTCACGTTGGTAGTCCGGGTTCGAATCCCGGTGGGGTCACCATTTTTCTCTTTAAAACCGGGGCCTTGCGGCCCCGGTTTTTGGTTGACGGTCCTATCACGGTCCTAGTTTGCCTGTTGTTGGGGCGTGTAATTGTAAGTGTCTCCCAACTCCATTAAACCTTTTCTCGCAAAACCAGGGAGGCTGAGAAGCTCTTCCTTACTGCGAGTATTTAGCTCCCTGACCGTTTTAATCCCCCCGCGTATCAAGGCATTCCTGCTTCTTTTGTTCAGCAGAAGGTCTGCGATTTTAATATCAAGTCCAATCGACTCCATCGTGTGCTTCGGTTCTATAGTCGCCAGTGATATGCCGGTTTTTTCCAACAGGTATTGCTGTTTACCGTTACGAATAGCCTCATCTAAACTGAAAGCCTCGGTCTTTTCCAGGTAGTGAAGTACCCCTGTGAAAAAGAGCGAGAGGTTCGCGTCGTTATCGCCGTGGCCATAAATAGGGGGGTGAGCATGGAAGCCGTATCGAAGACCCTGGGTCACTCGAGCATCCAGATAACGGCAGATCGGTACGCCAAGATGGAAGTTGAGACCATGAGAGGAGTAATCGACGCAGACAATGTGGTGGACCTTTCCGCCCATGCAGCGGCGGGTGGTGATAACAAGCCCTCCTGACAGCGAAAAAGAGGGATTACGGCTTGGATCCGTAACCCCTCTTAGATACTTCGTTATCTGTCTATATGGATCGTCCTTGGCCTACACCTCCCTCAGGCGGTATCTCCGCACTCCCAGGACCGTCAGGACGACCAACAGAAGCCCTAACCACCCCACCTTGACCACTAGCCAGCTGATCAACACCAGCGGCAGAAGGAGCAGCTGTACAACCGGCTTTGACCAGCCGTGCTTTTCAAGCCACCTGGCTGCCGGCGGGGAGTGTTTGTAATAAACCTCGGTGAAGGCAGTTCCAAGCCTATTGGTGAGCAGTCGCTTGTCCCTGAAGTCCCGCAGGACCTTCACCACTGGAGCATCGTAGGAACCGTAGGCTGCCGTTGCAATGAAGCAACCGCCTCCTCCACCTCCACCGCTGCCACCGGTAGATGTACCTTCAGCCTCAAATACGGCAAAGTCAGAAAGAGAAGTTGTCAATCCGCAGATGATATCAGCAGTAAAATCAAGGGATGCCGTGATGTCTTCCCAACCCTGGCCAGATCCGCTTCGATGGAAGAGCTTCAATCGGTCTTCACTCCCGAATTGAATCCCGCTGTAATCCAGGCAAACTTCTACAGTCCCTAGGTAAGCAGCCGTAGTTGAAATGTCGAAATATACCGGTGGTGTGCCCAACCTGAAGCCTACAGGGGGTTGGCCGTGGTCCGACATTAAATGCGCGTTGGTATTCCCACCTTGCACGACTTCCTGGAACGTTATCCGGCATGAGCTTTCACCAGTGGCAGGATCGACGGGTGCTACAACCACATTCTGACCGGGTGAAGTGAAGCCTGCATCCAGGGTCGTCAGGATAATGTTATCGACATATACAGGACCGTCTATGCTGTAACCACTAATCAGCAAATGCTGGAGTGGATATGAGGAGTAGTCAATGAGTGTGCTCGATGTATATGCGTGGACATCGTCCATGTAGAAATTGATCTGACCATTGGACTCAAAGACAGCTTTAAAATTGTGCCAGCTGTCATCAATTTCTTCAGCGTAGGATTCATTATCAATGGTGTAATTTACCCACCTTGGCGGGAATGTATTCCCGTGGTTCTCTCCGGACACATAGATGTAAACCGGGACATCTGACGAATCGTAGGCGCATGGGTCATCGGCTATATTTACGGGAGTGAATCCAACGATAACAGACTGAAGCAATGTACCAATAGTCGCGATCTTGGCATCGAAGGATAGAACCTTGTCTTCGAGAGAGAACGCAGCCGGGGTGATAACGCCGCTTTCACACTGCCCATCCCCCTGTGGATCGAGAGACCATGTGCTGCTGAATCCGTGTGTTTCAATGGACGGAATCGGGGTGCCGAAGATAATCCAGCGTGTTGTGTCTATGTAGCCCACTTCCCAGTCTTCAATAAGAGGTATGTATCCATCCTCATCCAGTGTGGATTTTTCACAATCATCATCCAGTCCGTTACCAGGGATCTCCGTTGCTCCGGGATTGATTGAACTGTTTGAATCATCACAATCAATCTCCAGGGAGCTAAGCTCAGACTCAAGGAAATGCTCGACGGGTCTGCTACATTGGGGTCCCTGGGTGGTAAAGTCTGAATACCCGTCATTATCGCCGTCCCTGTACCAGGTTGTGTCAGGATTGATTTCAATATTGCCATCATCGCAGTCGTTCCCGGTTGCAACATACCCGATTGGTGCCGTACAGGCTTCCACGGTAACAGCAGGATTCCCGTATCCATCATCGTCGCTGTCGTAGTAAAATGTTGACGTCGCGTTATCATCGACGTTTCCATCGCAGTTGTCATCGATCCCGTTGCATGCTTCTGCAGCTGTCGGGTGAACGTCGCTATTGTTGTCGTCACAGTCCAGACTATTGTCTACGTATCCCATTGGGGCGGGACATGCCTGGACCGAATTGAAGAGGTCACCGTATCCATCGTTGTCCAAATCGTAGTAGAAGGTTTCTAATGCTCCGTCATCTACCAATCCGTTGCAGTCATCATCGATATTGTTGCACACTTCGGATGCACTCTGATTGATCCCGCTTTCTGCATCATTGCAATCAGCAGGGCCACACCCCCCGCCTTCGGCGTAGTACCCATCATTATCGCTGTCAGTGCAAATGAGACTGAAGTGGGCTGTTACGTTCTTGTCAGAATCGACCGTGATGTTAACAGTCGCATTCGTACCGGATGCATCACCAGACCACATGGAGAACGCGTATCCCGATGCTGGCGAGGCTATAAGGGTCGCATCAGTACCACATTGATATGAACCATCACCGCTGACTGAGCCCCCATCAGCTGGAGCTGCGTTGGCGTTCACTGTGTACGACCTGAGCACAAAATTCGCAGTGATTCTCTTGTCAGCGTCTGTAATAACGTTGAGTGGATTGTCAGTACCGGATGCATCACCACTCCAATATGAGAATTGGTAACAAGGCGCTTCTAAAGCAGTTAGGACCACATTTTCTCCGTGCGTGTATGTGCCAGCTCCAGTCACGCTCCCCCCGCCTGCCGGAGAAACAGCTGTAGTTAAGATTCTCTCAATCAATTGGAAAGTGGCATAAATAGCACCATCCGAGGCCACATTGGCAAAGGTGTAGTTAGAGATCGGTCCCTGTGAGGCATCATCGACCAGGACGTTTTCTATCTCATAGTTAGTATCTGGTGTCATCGTGAAGGTCACATCGCCACCATGCGTCACGTCTATCGAGCCGGCTAGTGCGATACTTCCTCCGGAACCAGCAGTCGCAGAAATTGTGTAGGTCCTCAAACCAAAGTGGGCTGTAACGCTTTTGTCTGAATCTACGGTTATATCCACTGAGGAGTTCATCCCTGATGCATCCCCTGACCAGGTGCTGAACTCGTAGGCAGAATTTGTGGCAGAAGCCATCAGAGTAACTTCTGTGCCGCATGGATATGTGCCACTACCCGTGACCGTACCTGCCCCAGATGGGCTTACAGATGCTGTCACCGTGTAACTTTGCAGGGCAAAGTTCGCTGTTACGGTCATATCATCAAGAACTGTCAGGGATACCGGGTTCTCGTCAGTGCTGAAGCCGGGTCCTGTCCACTCGGCGAACTGGTAACAGTCTTCAGCGCTGGCCGCCAGGGTTGCCGTGGAACCGTAGGCGTAGGTCCCGGCACCGGTTACGCTTCCGGAACCAATGGGACTTACATCAGCAGTGATCGTGTAATTTGCCGGCAGGAAGCTGGCGGTGATCTGATGATTAGCCGTAACGTTGGTGAATGTATAGGAACTGATATTGCCCTGAGAAACTCCGTCAACAACCACATCGTCGATGAGGTAGTTCGGATCCGGGGAAATGGAGAATGACTGATCATCTCCGCGGATCACAGAAACCGAACCTGAAGGTGAGATATAACCTCCAGTTGTGGCGGTTGAAACAATCGTATGATTTGAAGGTGGGGAAATTGTTACGTTGACTACAGCCGTATCAAAAAGCCCGGAAACATCCTGAACGGTATATGTGAATGAATCCGGTCCAGTGAAATTCACATTCGGAATATAGGAAATACTTGTCACGTTGTTTATTACAGATCCGTTTGAACCTTGGGTGACTGAGCTTATTGTAAGCTGGTCTCCATCAATATCATTGTCGTTAGAGAGCACATCGATTAAAATGGTTTGGTCTCCTATAGTGGTGGTAAAATCATCGAAAGCGTCAGGTGGATCATTAATGTTTGCTACTTCAACTGTCGCTATGGCGGTGTCAGAATCACCATGTCCATCATAAACATAATATGTAAAAGAAATTGGTCCGTAGTAATCGCTTTCTGGTACAAGGTAAAAAGAACCATCGCCGAACAGGGATAAATGCTGTATGTGCCCAGTATGTGAATACAGTGACGCACTCAGTGAATGAGCATCAGGGTCGGTATCGTTTGTCAGAACTCCCGGTGCGGGAATACTCAGAGGAGTATCTTCTGAAGCATCAAAATTCTCATCCTGAGTTACTGGTGGGAAATTTAGTTCACGCCATCCACTATCTTCCAAGCTATGATCACTCTCGCCATATACATTTACTGCAGTAACAGAATAATAATAGATACTATCCGCAATAGCCGAGGTATCGTCGAAGTAGTACTCTTCACCGATGGTGGTGCCAATTAAAACCCAAGGCCCTCCAGAAATAGTACTGCGGTATATGTTATGCTCCAAAGCATCCCAATTCGGATACCATGTTATTATTACTCTGTCGGAATAGATTCCGTCTGATGCATTAATGAAAGCTGGAACCAAGGGGATGCTGTCGTTTTCTTCCTCATATAAATCAATATCGCGATGAATTAATCCTGAACCTGCAACCCTGAGAACACCATAACCATTAATAGCATCCAAATCTTCAACCGCAGCTATAGTGATAAACTGAAGAACATTCCAGTTTGTATCGTTGAAGATAGGATTGGAACCTGCCTGGACCGTGAGGTCCTGATCCCCGCTGATCACAGCTGCCGATAGTTGAACAGTACCCGTGGGCTCCGCGGTCAGAGAAACCTGAACCTGGCCGGTGCTGCCTTCAGGCACATTGAGGGTATTGGGACTGACCAAAATGCCGAGGATATCAGAATCGACTTCCCTTACAGTAACGCTTGCGTTGGAAACACCCGTGGCACTGAGGTTGAGAGAAGCCATTCCGTTTTCGGCATCATCATCCTGGGCTGCGGCCATCGTGACAGGCTGGAATGAGAACCAGTTTGTTGTGGTAAAGGCGAGGGTGCTGCCAGATTGTATTGTTATGTCAGGATCACCCGAAGCAACACTCGCAGAAACATTTACGTCACCGCCAGGAACAATACTCAATCTTACATTAACAATCCCCGTGCTCCCCTCTGGAACATCTATAGTGTCGAATTCCGTGACGAGGTTGAGGATGTCATCGTCAACCTCGGTGGCAGACACATAAGCTTTTGATGGCAAGGCCGTTGCAAAAAGGAGGAGAACTGGCAAAAGGATGGTCATTGAAGACTTCATGAAAAATCCCTTTGTGATTAAATTAGCCAAACCAAAATAAAAACACCTCAAACAAAACTCCAAAACTCTTCGCTTGCATAAAAAAAAGCCCGTTCATCCATATGGACGAACGGGCTTGACCGCCAGACTAAAATCTTTTCGAAAAGAGGCGAAGGCTCCCCAAGCCTATGTTGACCAATTCTTCCTCCTTATCAAAACAATGGGTTTGCACCCAATATAAAAAACAAATCATTCAGTATGGTTAATGTCAAGGTCGGTTCTGTCGGCTTTGTTAGGAGTGTGAGATAAACCTTGAAATAATAGATTTTTTCCTACCAAAAACAGATCAAACCTTACAGATGCATAGCACAGTAAATATTACAGATAGGTTACAGATAGGAGAAAAATGAGAAAAAGTTGGCCTTGGCGAAGATTTTCAGGATGGCCTGAATGTTTATATATGATGCTCTTGGGTGATGATACCTTATCGATATACCTTTCCGGCACGTCGAAATCTCTGGCCATGGTCTGGCCATGACCAAAACAGAACCCGCATAAACAAAGGGCTCACAGGCGATTAACACGGGTTCGAATCCCGGTGGGGTCACCACTCGAGGGGCTGTTGCCCAAATGCCCGGTTTCATTGGGTATAGAGTAGTCGATATGGTAGAATAGAAGCAACTTTTTCCAGGAGGAAGTTGCCTATGATGGGTTGCGAGGATCCGCCCCAACCTTCCCTGTTTTACACCTCATTTAATCTCGATAAACGTGTCCGTTCGAACCATCTATTACGCAAAGTTGCTAAGGTCATCGACTTTGATTTCGTGTCCGATGAGGTGGAGCACCTGTACGGTACCAACGGTAATGTGTCGGTACCTCCGCCCGTG
>Ga0114923_10000222_pt1 | contig 47026 bp, 57 predicted proteins | sample SumtaG_FD_89578 | JGI IMG/M metagenome (GOLD analysis project Ga0114923, IMG submission 89578) | Deep subsurface microbial communities from Indian Ocean to uncover new lineages of life (NeLLi) - Sumatra_00157 metaG | ecosystem: Environmental > Aquatic > Marine > Oceanic > Sediment | place: near... | reverse complement strand
TAAGGTAAATTCTCTTCTGCTGTCCAGTATATCCTGTACAGCATCCTTTACATCTTCTTTAGCGTCAGCCATTTTTATTCTCCTTATCCTTAACCTTAATTAGCTCTGCGCAGAGTAGGCCTCTGTATCTCAATTATATCTTCATTGGTGGGCACAAACAATATTTTATAGTGTAGTTCCAAATCCGATTTCAGATCTCTAATGGCATTGTTTCCCGCTCTTAGAACCTTGGATCGGAAAGGCTTGTACCTTTGAGAATCACCAATTGCAACCTCTGCTATATCGAGGATTTCATCCACTCCTCGCATAATTCTTTTCTCAAGATCTCTCTTGAATTTTTCCTTAGACCTGTCTAAGGCCTGTTCTTCCCTTGAATCAGTCATTATATTCCTTTCCTTTAATTAACTCCCTCCGATTTAACCGGAGGTAAACTTGTTACTATCTCCGGAGACCGAAGATAGTAAAAAAGATAACCTTAGAATAGTCTATTAACACCCGGATTGATCTGTAGTCCCGGATCAGCAACCAAGTCTGCGATATCAACTTCTCCAAGTATCGCAAAGATTCGATTAGTTCCTCGGAATCCATAGGTCTGCGATGCGTTTTCACCAAGAGTAAGATTGTAGGCCTCATCAGTAATTCTGAGATCCTTAGCAATAACAGTCTTTAGTGGACGTTCGCGGTGGGTATTAGCCTTAGTTGGGACTGACGGAATTTCCGTCGGAGAACCCGAAGGATCACCATCGGGATCGTCGGCTGCTCCATCATAGTAGTTGAAGCGGGAGCCGCGCTGATAGTACTCATCTCCAACCATCTCGCGTACGAGAACTCTTCTGTTCTGTCCAGTTCCACCAGCTTCCTCATCGGTCTGCTGATAGACATGAACCACTAGGTCGAGTCGCTCATTAGCGGTCATGAAGTCGTAGATTGAGATATCATCCGTAGTCTGGTCAGTAACAACACCCTGCTTCTTAGAAGCAAGAGTTGCATACTCTACCAAGTCGTTCGCGGTCGTCTCAACAGTTACCGTGAACGGAATTGGGAAAGTCAAAGATCGATCATAAGGTCTGAGGTGAGAAAGTTCGAAGAGAGGCTCTCGGGTGAGATCCGCGGCAATAGTCACGGAAGTTACACGTAGAGCAAGCTGATCGTCTCTATCAGCCCCTGGATCAAGTACATCCTTATCGATCAGATAAATCTCGATCTGTCCCTGTCGCACAGCACCTACATCCTCTGGCTTATGAACAGTATCAACTTCGATCGGCGCGAAATACTCTGCGTCTCTTCGCGTTGCCATTAGAGAGGTTGCAGCAGTACCACCACCTCGGCTTGCTAGAATACCTCCGGAGAGGTCAGCAGCAGCATTAGCAAACGCATTCGCAGCGTACACCACGTAAAGAACGTCACCAGTGGCCTTAGATTCACCAAGAAGATCGCTGTTGGTCAGTAGATCTGTAGGATCAAACAGTTCGTTTGTAGTACTATCATATACATATGCACCCGCAGTAGCTGCCACGCCAGGCTCGACAGGAATCTCAGTTGTGTCACCAGCAGATTCGTTAAAGTAACGAACTGCGGGGTTACCGAAATCGTCGAAGCGTAGGAACGCCAGCTGGCCGGTAGATCGAGTGGATACAAGCTGTGCCGGAGTAGCGCCTTCATCGAGGCCTAAGAACTGTGAAGTTCCACTATCAGGCAGCTTAAATCCAGTACCACCTGTGGTTCCAGTGTTATTATCAGCATCAACACCTGCTCCGAAACTAGTGTATACAAACTCTTCGTTAGAAACAAACTTACCATCATTTACAAACCAGAATTTCGCGTCAGTTTCCCCACCGAAATTCTCGGCTGCGTTAGCACCTGCGGTGTAGGTCCACTCAAGAGAGTTGACAAAGACGCGAGGTAGATACATGGTCTGATCAACATTATCGGAATCAGTTCCAAGATCGCACTCATTCTGGATTGGAGCCCAGATCTCGACCGAGGAGTTACCACAAACAGCGGATAGACCAAAATCGGTTAGGGTTATACCGTGATAGAAAGCAATATTGACTGCGCTTGCACCAAGGCCACTTACTACAGTAAGGTGGCCAGATACGCTTGTTGCATCATGAACCAAGACGTCATCCTGTTCAAGGTTTGCTAGAGCGTAAAGGTTAGAAACGGAGCCAAATTCATCGGTTTCAATGGTCACGGCGACAGTTGGAGAGTCGTCGACTACGTCGATAACCTTGAGCTGTCCTAGCTCGAAGATATCCTCAGTGTTAAACGTTGTGGTAGAACCAAACGTCATCACACGGTAGAGGACATTACCGTTTGCCCATACCGAATTACTAGGGTAAATGATTCGGTTACGTCGTGCCATATTAGGTCTTCCTCCTTTACGAGAGTTGTTCAGTTACTTTAGACGGGGGAATCTAAGCAACAACCTCAAAGTTGAGGCAACTTTGAAGGAATTTCCTATTCCATACCTGGAGCGCTTCAGCGCTCCTCCTTAAGACAGGGCATTAAAATCTAAGCCATCTCTAAAGGACTCCATCTCAAATGTTATTCTGGAGCGCCATCTGTTTAAGTCACTCCAATCTTGTCTTCCGCTCATATGTTCTACTTTTATATTGCGGAAGTAGAAAATAGCATCATCATTGTTGTTAAGAGTCAGAAGGGTACCACTCCAAGTAGGATTAAACTCCCCATCATAAGTCAGGGGCTCTCCCTCCCTAAAATCAAAAACAGGAATGTGACGATTATACAGGGCATCATGAATAAACTCTGATAGATCATCTCGTTCCGCACTGGAAGTAGCAAAGATATCTATTGCCACTTTGCGTACAGACTTCCTACCTCCTCCTAGCTGAAAAGGTCTCTTGTCGTAGCCTTTAATCTCTATAGCTACAATCGGAAGATCCGGAGGCTCCGTTCCTGGCCAACCGTCTATTACTGACGTATAGTACTGGAAGAAATCCACTGTAGTGGGGGTTCCCTCCGCAGTGGTGGTTCCTCCCCCGGGCAAGCCAATAGTACCTTCCTTATAATTAACGGTATAGAGGGAGGCACTGATCGCAGTTCCTACCTCATTCTTCACTGTAACTCTAGTAGACTGTTCCGTAGATGGAATATCTGATATAACGCATGTTCCGCCGCCTACGATTTCAAAGAACACCCAGCCTCTTCCCTCATCTAGAAAACTGGGGAGCCATTGGATCTCTGCCTCATAAACCGACTTTTCAAGATTAAACGTTAGCGGCGCATTAACTACCTTTTCTACCCATTTTAGAGGAAGAAGAACATCTTTAATCCAATGTTGGAGGCTCATGTCTTCCATTCTAAGCAAAGTTACGGTCACAATGTCCTCCCTTGAATGGCAGCATCTATTGCCTTCTGAATAAACGGTCTAAGTTTGAATTCTCTAAGGGCCTCTGCAAATATATCCAAGGGGGAAAACCCAGAGAAGGGATGGCGCAACTGAGAAAATGGGAGGACTCTATCCCACCCCTGTTCCTCATAATCTTGACGGCTCACCATAAATCCCTGATCAAAACGGCCCCAACCCGGCTTGTACTTGCTTCCTCTATTCAAACGAGTATAGTTTTCAGGACTAACAAATGCCAAGTCTCCAATAAGACCTTCGATATAGAAGACCATCCAGTGTAGAGGTTCAGTATCATTAGAATCCACTTCTCCTGAAGGATCATAACCAAGAAAGTCTTTATCTCCTAATCTAATCGTAATCCTACCCCCCGCTACGACAAAATTTCGTGCCAAATCTTCCTCCAGCTTGTTTAAAAACTCTGCTCTCCAATTACCAGGGTTTGTAGGATCTTCTGGAAGCATATCTGCTCTCTCTGCTAGACTATCAAAACCAACCATAATTCTCTCTATCAGAAAAGGAACAGCTTCCTTTTTTAAGACGCCAACTATATTCTTTTGGATTAGATTCTGTTTCTTTTGAAGAACACTCTTCAGCTTAGAGATATCTATGTTAGCTTTAATTTTGAATCCAACCATTATCTGCCTTGTAAGCGACCACTTAGCACATCAGCCTCAGTCGGCCCCTTGATTCTACGTCTAACCTTATCTTCTCTCCTCTGCTTATCGGTGCCCCCAAATTTAGCGGAAGTTCTTTGTCCAACTTCCGTAGTCTGAAGAACCATTTCAGTAACTGCTTCTTCTCCTCCTAAACCCCTAACAAACGGGGGTGTAAATTTCTCACACTTAACATTATTGTGAACAATAAAAACCTCATTATTTAAAAGCAATTCATAATTGCAGGCTAAAGTCTTTACTACAAGAAAGTTGACTCCCTCTTTTCCTGCTGGAAGATCTAAGAAACGTCCGCCTCGTTCATCTCTACCTATAAAGTTGATCATAGCTGGGATACATATTTCTTTCGTTGTGAATAGCTGCCCCTCTCCAATACAAACAGGGCAACGGCCTTCGGTAAATGAAACTGGACTAATCACTCTTTCCTGATCTGTGCTGGAGAAAATAGTCAGGGGTACAGTGAAGGAGGATTGAAATACGTTAGAAGACTTCTTGTTGATAGAATCCCATATACAGTTAGGACAATCCACAAACGAGGGGCTCTCCTGAAGAATACGTAGAGGTTGAGACAAATCCAACACAAGTCGTTGGGTAATCTTCTTGAACTGCTTCTTCACACTGTTAGGGATTAGTTGCTTGGGCATTAGTCTAACCTAACCCCCTCCAGACCGTAGGACGCATTGAAGCGAGCGCACTCAATTAGATCCTTAATCTTTTGCTTCAGATCTGAGAGATCTTCGGTTCGGGCCTGGATGGCTCTAGTATTGCTGAAAGAAGTATCTCCATCCCTAATCTCTACCGCACCGGTAGCAAAGTCTCTAACTTCTCCTTCTAAAAGAAGGATGGATGCCTGCATAATCAACATCTCAGTAGTAATCTGGCCAGCGGCCAGGCCGCAGGATACCAGTAAGTTCCCGGACCTATCATAAGCCAGCAAAATTTCTCTGTCGGAGAAACGGAAATGATTGTAAAATATATCTAGAGATCCTGTGATACAGGCTTGGACACCACTAAAGGTCAAAAACCGGTAGCCAAGCACCTGGGGATCAGTGATACTAGTTTTCTCTTCACCGTTAATGACAACCCTTTGAGGCCAACCCTTGAACTCTAACAACTCCCAAGTCTTTTTATCAGAAGAAACCTGAGAAGAACAAGCAAATTGGGAATTAGAGTCTGTGGGATCATAAAAATCTCTCTCAATAATACCAAAATCTCCGAGAGTAACTCTAATAGACTCTACAATCTCTCTGTCTTGCTCAGAGAGAGCTATCTCTGGAGGATAAGATGCGGTAGTAGTCGGAGCTGTATACTCAGAAAAGATACCTGTCTCTTGGCCCAACTCAGAGAAGACACTACTAACCATACTGGTACTATTGAAGTACTGGGCCTTGTAGTATTTTGCCGCAGAAGTTGCGGTATCTAGAAAGGTATATCCCCCAGCAGCAGATAACGTAATAGTGGTTAGAGTGGTAAATGGACCATTAGCCGAGGGCGCTTTAAAGATCAAGAGTTGATCAAACACGGCCTCTACCGCAGTAACAGACCTGACTGTTATTGTAAGAAGACCGTTAAGGATCGATGTTATTTCTGGTTTGAGCACGGAAGTCATCGATTAGGCCCCCTCCTCAGTATACCTGCTCCAGTCTCTTAACTATATGCCTCATGTGCTGTTCTTTGTTAGCAAAGTGCTTGGTAAGATTAAGAGCCTTCTTCAATACTACTCGGTCCTTGGTCTTTTCAATCAAGGCCCTCGCCTGATCATACGGCGCCTCTATAATTGCTGAGGGAGTAATATTTCTACCCGTTACATCATAAGTCTCTGCAGAGTCTCGGCGCAGGGCACGCCCTGCTCCGGGGGCATCCTTCTCTTTCTTGGAAGAAGTAGCAGAATTCTGAGCCTTAGTACGCTTCTTAGATGCTGCTTTCTTAGTATTGGGAGCAGCCAAAAGCTTTCCCTCTTCCTCATAATATCCCCAGGATCCGCGACGAAAGACGTTGGTCTTAATCCACTCTATAAACTCAGGACCCTCTTCCAAACCGCTCTTCTCGCCTACACTCTTGTAAATATCATCAAGCATAACCCTACCTGCTGGTGTAATCTGACGCTGGCAAATAAAGTAAGCTTGGGTTCCTTCGTTTTTTACGTATCCTCGCATAATAACTCCTTTACTGCTTTATGGTATTCGCATACCGTTGGTCGTAATACTTGTCCGTATACTTGTCAATCACATTATGAAGTATGTTGGCTAGGCGGTGAACCACTAGGGCCATAAGTCCTAGGTCTAACCAATGGTTCCCAGTCAAAGGGTAAGATGTATCGATCAAAAGCACAACGGTTGCGGCTGCCCACACGGAAAAACAGTAACCGCAACTGAAAAGCTTTCTAAACCAATCGCCCAGCATAAAAAACACATTCCGCACAGGCTTGAAAATTTCCGACTTGATAACTAACTCTGTCAACCCCTCGGTCAGGATGACCGCCATCAATACTTGAATCAAAAGATAAAACAACATAACTTCTCCTTACTGATAGATTACTGTCACATCCGCTGTACCAGATAGATCCCCGGTCAGACCTGTCAAAGTTACTCCATACTCATAAGTTCCACCAACATTACAGTCTATAACAGCAATAACCTCTCCTGCAGCTGTAGCTCCCTCGTAGAGGGTAAGAGTTTGGGCTGTTACGTCATTAACTACTACTCTATGTAGCTTAGCTTCGCCATCTCGATTAATAGCAGAGCCCGTGGTCATGTGAGCATAACGAGTGCCTTCTTCATATCTATTATTTGTGAGGGACATTTATTTCTCCTTGATGCTGGACTCCGGAAACAGGGCGGGGAGACCTTGTTTAGCCGCGGACTAACCGGAGCCCAGCTGATTGTTCCGACATAATAAAAAGCCGGAAGGGGTAGCAAGACCCATACCGGCAACTTGATCCCCTTAAACTTGTTCCCAAAGGGAGAGGACATTACGTCCCCTCCCTCGGGATGTAATGAGATTACGATCGGTCGATAACGCCCAGTTGAACCATTCGAGAATCGAGAAGTGCGAAACCAACTTCCTCCCAGCCGAAGAAACCTTGCTTCTGCTGTCGGAGTAATGTTGGATCGTCGTGTGCCTCATATTCCTTTCGAATAGGCATAACGAGGGAGTCGTTAACGGAAAGATCGAATCCCCATACCTGAGTCTCACCAGCGGTAGTGACGTTACCATTAGCGTCAACAGTGTTAACGTTAGTAGGTGTATAGTCATTGAAATCTCCGCCGCCATCAACCTGGAAGATACCAAAAGTAGCGCCGTTCTGGTTGATGTTAAATCGACCAGTAGCACCAAGCTGGAATACTTCATGTAGATTGATGTTCCAAATTCGACCCATACCAGCAGCCTGGAAAATCTCTCGGCGAGTGACCGGGTCAACCTGAGTGTCAGTCCACTCACGTACGTCAGCGGCATCTTCAGGGGAAATATAGAGATCAGTTAGGGATCGGCGAACTCTCTTCATACCGACCATCATCAGGTTGATTAGCTCCTTAGAAAGGAACTTCTCACCGGTAGCACCGGCAGGAACCTGGAAAATAGGCGCGTTACGGGATCCGATTAGACCCTGACCAGCGAAGTTGGTCGTTCCACCAGGAACGATTACTCGCCAACCCGACTCTTCCTCGAAGTCAGCAATTGCGCGTGCAGCGTTTCGAGCAGCCCTCTCGGGAATGTCGATTCGCGAATCTCGGGCGTAAGTTACCTTCCAATCCGCAGATACGGAAATGGAGAAGGTAGGGACATATACTTCCTCACCAACGCCTTCGATGAAGTTCTGTGCGATATATCCGAGACCGGGCAGTACGAATACTGGGACCTCGAAATCGTCAGCAACCGGATATACGGCCTGAGCACCAGGGGCGAGCCGCTCAACAGCAAAGAGCTGCCGCATAATAGATGCGTCTCTAATTTCCTGGAGAATGGGCACCGTTAGTGCCTGTGCGAAGGCCTTATATGCTTCGACGCCCTCAGGAGAGTCGAATGCAGCAGTTGCGTGAAACAATTCAGCAAGCTTTTGCTTGTCCATGACTTTTCCTCCTTAGGGGTTATATGAGAAGCTTCATTCGAAGCTTATCACCTGCAGCAACAGCTGCTGCATTTAGTGTATTCTGTGCAACGGCAATAACTGTTGCATTAACTTCATTTACGCCTGTCGGCGTGACTGCACCGTTGGCGGCAACAGTCAAGTTGTCACCAGCAGCAAATGTAGTAGCAGTGTTATAGAAAGTGGTATCGTAGAGTCCAAGGTGAGCAACCGCTACGGGGTCTCCCGTAAATGCGTCGGAGCTTCCTAGATCACCAGGAAGTCGGAACCCAGTTGGGTGTGCGGAGGACTCGGCCTTGACGTTTTGCATCAAGAAGCCATACGGCTTATTAGTATTGCCGCTCGTTGAACCACTTACACATGCAACTAGCTGGTCACCCGACAACCAAACAACACAACCTGCGGTCTCAGTACCATTGCCCTGGGACGTATCATGTACCAGGAACTGATTCTGAACAACAGGATCACGTGGGATGAACACCATGTGTCAGTACCTCCTTATTAGGACTTGTTTTCGCCGCGCTTGGCAGCGTAGTAATCCTCCCATGCTTGGGTCATCTCTTCCTTCAGGCTCGCGCTGGGGCGAATTTCCTGATCCATAGATCGACTAATAGCCTCTCCCAAAGACATCTTCTGAGAAGCGGTCTCCTTCTTTGGCTCTTCTGTCGTCTCCTTAGAAGCTTCCTCAGAGTTATCCTCTGGGGTCTCTTCCTTTGTAGCTTCGGTGCGTCGGTTATTGCTAACTTCTGCTACCTTTTGTGCTACCTCGTTGACGAGAGAAATACATTTGGAGTCGGCAGGGTCACAACCAAGGCTCTTAGAAATCTCAGCGATTTCCTGAGCGGATAGTTCTGCAACCTCGATCTCTTCATCTCCATCTTCTTCTGAAGCGGAGGCGTACTTGCTCTTTAGAGCAACAAGCTCGCTCTTATAGGACGCGAAGTCCTCATCCGACATGTCTCGGACCTTTGAGTACTGTGCCTCAGCGGCTTCCTCATCCAGAGATACTCCGGACTCAGCAAGCTCAGCCATTCGGCTAGCAGCGGTCTCTTCGCGAGCGAGGGTATCTAAGGCAGCTTGGGCCACCTCAGCACGTTGTTTCCATGTTTCGAGTTCTTTCTCTAGCTCCACGATTGCCTCGTTAGCGGCGACCTCGGCATCAGTTGCCTCAGAGCTGTCGAGATTAGCAAGGGCATCTTCGTATTCCTTAAGCTTAGCATCCTTTGCCTCTAGGGATGCGCGTAGGGTTTCGAAGGTTTCCTTAGCCTCTTTGAGAGCGGACTCAGCCTCTACACGAGCCTGTGCCTCTTCTCTGGAGGAAAGAAGTCTCTCGACCTCAGCTTGTACAGCTGCATTGAACTCTTCTTTGTTGAATTCGCTCATATCGGTTTTCCTCCTTATCAGGATTTTAGTTTGATAGTCGTCCCCCGACGATTTCAAACGAGTGTGCTCTTTGCGTCACACTTCCTCTCATCTACTCCGTAGCCGTTTCCTTCACTAAATGTAGTGAACACATTAATTATACAATTCTAATTCTAACATCACCGGAATTGTGATAAAGTTCTCCAACGGCAACACCACCACTGGCGGCATTAGAATCGTTAGAAAAATCTAGGTCGGTGAGCGCTAGACCAGTAATTGGTCCCTTATCTTCCAATCCCAACTTACCTTTATCACGGAATAAGGTTCCAGATGCGGTGATGAAAGTTCTCTGAATATCTGGCTTTGCCATGATTAGCATTCCTCCTTATTCTGATTTTTCCTTGTAAAAATCAGCTGATCTTTATAACTAACGTTTTACCAGGGCATCTAGAGCCCCGGCAAGGCCTATTTCATCATGTTTCAGAAAGCAGCAAGTAGCTCCCGCATTCATCATATCATTGTTACGAAGATCACTCGCTGAGAATCCAATGATATGCGCTTTCTTTTTCTCTGGTTCGGCTTTTTCAAGTGTTCGACGATAAGCCACAAGGTCTGCCCCATGTTCAAAACAAGACTCTCCTCTTTCCACACCTGGCATGCCTAAATAATAATCCATCAAAATTGCATCCCAATCTTGCTCCAAAGCATCTAGAGCAGGAGGGATTGTCTTCACATTTATGAATTCAAAATTCTCCATTGAAAGTATCTTTGCAAGTTCTTTCATCACAAAGTCATACGATACTTTCATGTCTTCAACTACTAAAATTCTCAAGACCATGTTAAGTAAACTTAATCTGTAGGTCACCATTGAGATGGTAAAACTCACCAACTTCCACACCCCCGTTACCTGCAGCTACGTCACTAGTAAAGTTTCGTTCTACGAGATCGGGGCCGGTAACAGCGCCCAGGTCGTCCAGACCTAGCTTTCCCTTGAGACGAAATAAGGTTCCAGAAGCAGTGATGAAAGTCGCTTGGATATCTGGCTTTGCCATTTTAGATTCTCCTTAGTCTGATTTCCTTGTAAGGATCAGCTGATCTTTCGTAACGTAAACTTCTCCAAATTTGGATTGCAGTTTGGATAAGAATACAGCTGTGTCATTTTCCTTCAGAATTTCTACAGCCTTCTCAACCGCAACCTCGCGATCTAAACCTACCTCAATTACATCAGGACCAGATCCCACAAAAAGTACAAATCCTCCTACCTTTTCTCGTTGTGAGGATGGTTCTAAAGCCTGTGCAGTCTTAAAAGCATCCATCTTCTTCTTATATCTAATAACCTTGTTCGAAGTTATGACTGAGGAGGCCTCAATTGGCTCACTAATTATTCTGAAGTTTTTTTTTCGGCCGCAACAAAAGATCGAAGAGAATTTCTAAGTTCCTCTGCTTCTGATCGGATCCTGGTTACCTGATCATGTCTCTCAGAATGAACGCTTGCTGCGTCCTTGGACAAGACTGGGGTGTTCAGGACAGTTACGAATGTATTTCCCGGGGCATCATCAACATGTTCTCTCACCGTCTTGGTAAGAGTATTGTCTTCCTCATCCCGAGTAGTTCTATTCCTGGCATTCCTTAAACACTCAGGTGCCTTTGAAGTGGCACCAATAACGGGACAAGCCTCTTCAAATAGAGCACACCAGTGCTCATGTACGACCTGACCTTCTGACTGGTCAAGCGCATTAAACTTAGTAACTCTCTTTTTGAAGCTCTTACAAACACTGTCTGGGAAGGAGGATATTGATCCAGGACCACCAATACCGGGGCCTGTCCAACGTAGAGCTGCATCCTCCTTGCCTCCAACAGTTAAGACTCTTTTAATTCCACCAGTTTCCTTGTCCAACTCTACATAGATCTGGTCTTGTACTTCCATATCTCCCTCTTCGGATATCACTTTAACTTGGGCTGCAATTTCTTCCTGGGGTATTTCTTCCTTGCTGGAAGAAAGTTCAACTTTATGTCCTCGTAAATTATCTATCTGTTCTAGATCCACAACTTGCTCACCCCTTTCCATTTGCTCTCGATGAGACGCAGTCTCCATGATAATGGAGTGAGGATTGGCAGGGTTCTTTACGATTCCCATCCCACTGAAGGTAATGTTTCGTAGAACTCTAGAAACAAAATGCTTACCTAAGGCTTTCTGGCCCGCCATCACTTTAACAAAACCGCCCACAAGATCATCAGGATTGTAGCCCAACGACTGGGCTTCATCTCTAGTAATAATCTGTTCTCCGACCTTAATGTCGAAATTCTTGAAGTAACACTCCATGCTTACCTTCCAATCCCCACCTGAGATTTCTTCTGCTAATTCAGGGAAACGCATCTTGTGGATAATACCTGCGGCCAAGATATCTATATCCAAACTGTCTGGATCTCGAGCGGTTTCCTCGAACTCTGCCATAATCTTTGTGGGGTCAAACTGCTCCCCATCCTTGAACAGAAAGGCGCATTCATAAATGTGTCCAATTACTTTATCTTCGGCATGTTCAATGTCAATGGCTTTATTGACGACGGTATTATGGGCTCTCATCATCTCGGAGGGGAGAAAATGGGCTCCGTTCTTATTAGTCCCTGCTGAAACTAGAATAGAACGAATATACTGAAGATCTCCCTGTTTTTCCTCGGGAAAAGATAGGACAGACGCCTTCTCTAGAGCGGCTGATTCCACTTCCTCCTGGACCTGGATAGGCGCGTATACCCTAACCTTATTATCTTCTACCATTATTCTCCTCCTAAACTAGAGCAGTGGGTTCTGGTACTGCCACTGCTTTCTCTTCTGAGTTTTTATCACTGTCGTTTAGTAACTTATACAACTTATCTAAATTCTTCAAAGTTTTTACTTTGCAGGCCTTCTGTTCCTGCTTAAGCTCTACTACTTGGGCTTCCATCGTTTCGATGTTTTGCATTGGATTTCTATCCCCCATTGTTCTTTCTAAAAACCTTGATGAGAAGATCAATTGATTGGTCAAGCTTGTGAGCCAATTCTTCATAATCTTCCTTACTCTCAGAAACATCTTCAACTCTTTTTTCGTAGAGCTTAACTATTTCATCCTGCTTCTTTTGATTCAAACGAAACAGATACACGATAACGACCACTTCTACTACTTCAATAAGAGCCAGCAGGCCATAATCTTTGAACACTAGCTGTAGGAAATCCCACATTGGCCTTAGCCTCCCCTTATTGCTTTAGTCGTGATCTACATATAGCTATCGCGGCACTCTTAATGCTTTGGTCTTTAAAGGTTTTCTTACTCTTTCTCAAACGAGATTTAACATCTTGAATACAACGTTCCATCTTATCTGTTGGTTTGAATGGTGCTGCATTCTCATTAATCTCTCTGAGCAGATCGGTGGCTGTGATCCGCTTCTTCTTTTTTGGCTTCTTAGGCCTCAACTCTTTAGGCACATCTGATAATCTGCCTGTAAAATCAGTGCCGTTATGGGAGGCCTGGTCTATAGCACTCGCAGGGACGCACATATTGAGTTCTTCATCTAATACCCACCCATCGGGGCATTCCAATGTACCAACGGGGTCAGCCCCCTCAACATTAACGAGGGGAATACATGATCCAGACTTAGGATCAAAGACTTCCTGGGGTTGGCACAGCGGATGAAACTCCTCTGGATTAGTTATCTGACCTTCTTCAGTCCATCCGCTTAGGATTTTTTTTCAATTCTCTCCGCCACGATTTCGCGGGCGTGGAATAGAAGATGGTCGATGCCGTCCTCAATCGCTTTGTCAGAGAATTCCTTGACTGCGGTTGCGCGGAACAGAGAATTTCGTAGTCTAGCTACATCTACAGAAGCAGTGTCGTACGGATCTACAACATCCGACTTGTGATGCATGAGGCTACGGTGACTGTCACTTACTAGAGAAGGCGGGAAAGCCGCGTTAGGTAGTTCCTTTGCAAGAACCTTGCTCTTCTCCTGCTCGCCGAGTCCCTTGATGATATCATCGAGGACCTGAATGATCTGAGCAGTTGTAAGCTCATCCGCTACGGACTTAGGATTCTGAGGGCTTGCGCCGGAAGGTCGATCCTTGTCCATAGAGTCAATTGGTCGGCAAACCTTACTCTTAGCGTCCCAAGCAGTATTGGGCGGGCAGTCCGTAGGGTGCTGTACCTTCCCTGCAGGAGGAGGAGTTAATCCTTCTCTATTCTGAGGCTTGGCATCTGCATCTTCCTGCGTACTCTTACCCTTAAAGGCACCCTTTCCAGGCATGCACTTCTTAGTGACGGGATTCATGAACTGGCCTTCAGGACAGCCGGGGCCTCCCTTGTTGCCAGGGCCATTTGTGGTGGTCGTGCCAGGGTGCACGGCGCCATCTTCTTCTTCAGACTTGCTCTTCTTGGTAAACGGTACGAATCCCTTCTTCTTCTTACCATTCTTGTCGTCGCCGTCCTTACCGTTCTTCTTCTTCTCCTGAATCTTCTTGATGAAGTCTGGTAGGGCAGCTTCCTCTTCTTCAGCAGACTTAGTCTTCTTGCTGCTGTCTAGAGGAATGCACACGTTTCTGTCCTTATTCCAAATCGTGCCCGCAGGACAGTCAATAGGAAGTCGAACAGGGCGTCCTTCAGGCTGAGCGGTTAGGTCTCGTTCAGCAGCCTTATCCGTGGTAGACCCCGGCTTTTGGGAAGGGTCTAGCGGAAGGCAGCGCCGGTTGGTAAAATCAAAGAACCAACCTGAAGGGCAATTGAACCCAACTGTGTCTCTGCGCCCATCTGGCTGCAACGCAACGATATCCTCATGTCCATTTGCTGCGATCTCTTTGACAAATCCGGAAACCTTAGTGCAGCGTAGGGCTGCGGAATCCCAATTCATACCGGGAGGGCAGGGGCCTTGACCCTGAGCTTCTGCCCGGTAGGTCTCAATTCTATCTTCAGTTGTCTTATTATCCATTGTGATTAGCTCCTGTACCACGGCGGCAAACTCTTCAACAGTGTCTGCCTTGCCAAAGTTTTGAACTTCTATGCTACAAGCCTTAGCTCGGGCCATAATCTTCCGGCGAAGAGTTGCCTTCTCACCAGAGGTTAGTCCCTTACCTTGGTTAAAGCGGGCCATCGCGTTGCGTACGCGGGCGCAGGTGTCTAGAGGAAACTTCCTCTTTCCGGGGACGCCAAAGGCGCTATCGGGAAGAGCAGATCTCTGACCGCCCTTGAGCGGTGCTGCGGTCTCGTCGCTTCCGAAATCATCAAGCTTTTCTACACGATGTTCCTCAGGTACAGCAACTCCAGGGTGCTGGGAAGTATATGTGATATCTCCCGCTGTCTCTGTACGGGGAACAACATTGAACTTCTTGACCTCATGACTGTGCGGGTGCATGTGCCCTGCTACGGACGTAACCCCATTACCCTCCATATCTAGCGTTGCCACATGCTTGTGGCCATCCACTGGGTCTGGAGAAGTCATTGCGAGCCTAGCAAAGGTAGCCACCGCCTGCTTAAACTCGTCGCTGAAATCAGTGGATGCTAATACAGTATCCTTGTTCAGCGGAATACACTCTCTCAACTTACGATCAAAGAACATATTGGTAGGACACTCAAAGTTAACAGTATCCTTACGTCCCTCTGGATCTAGGGCAATAACCTCTTCGTGGCCGTTTTTCGCATCTTCAATATATTCACCTTCTTCAGTCATGGCGAATTCGTCATCATTCTCCTTGTCTGCGTCTTCCAGAGAAACACATCGTCTCTGGATAAAAGAAAAAGTTGTGCCTTCAGCACAACTCTCTGGTTCATCCATATCGTCTGCGTCAACCGCTGTCTCTTGCGAACTGGCAAAGGTGGTATTAGTCTTATCAACTTCACCCCTCCACTCCGGACCATAGTCAACGTTTAGACTTCGTGTAAATGCGGTATGGTCGGTAGGTCCAATCGGCAAGCATCGTCCGCTGCCCGGATCTTTGCGATGCCCTTCTGGACAATCTTCGCCTACGACCACAGCTAACCCTCTCAACTCTTCGAGAAAGCTCTGGACGTCAACGTTCTTGTCTACGTTCTTTTCAGTCATGGTATTTCTATACCTCCTACGCAGATTTTATCCTAACTATTGTTAGGCTGGCGTGGCTTAGTGTTTGGTTTTGTGGACTTCTGACGAGGCTTACCTTTACCCCCTGTTCGGGGACGGCCCTCGCTCGGAGTACCCACTGGGGTTCTCTGAATCTTCTGAACTTGCTTTGTAACCAGATCAGTAATGTTCTTCTGGAAATCCTTAAGATCCTTCTGGGTAACCGTAGTAGGCTTACCTCCAGGTGTGGTGTCCTGAGTAGGTACGGGCCCCTGCGGGGGAAGAGCCTTTGGATTGTAAGGCGAACCAATAATACCAAGGGTGCCGTCTTGAACCAAGGGCTTCTCTTGGATGAAGTTAGCAAGCTCATTGCTGAAGTCCATACCCAGCTTCTCAATACCAGTCTCATAAGACAGAATACGTCGATCTATCATTCCCTGAATAACGCTCATCATCATAATCTCATCCTTGAGAGCGTTCTCGTCGAAGCGGACCTGGGGATAACGACTAAATCCCATCGCCAAAGCCACTTCTTCATATTCATGATCTATCCATCTCTTTACGCAGCGCCGGGCATAATTCACTTCCTCAGCAAAACCTTTAAGAGATGCTTCTACGGACTTGGCATTAGCCTGAAGTTTTCCATCTACCAATGCTCGGGTAACTCCCATAGCCTGACTCAGATCATCGTTAACCTGCTCAAACTTATCAACACCTAAAATTTGAGAAATCTCAGGGAAAGTAATCTTTTCAACCTGAAGAGTATGGTTCCATACAATATCAAAACTCTTACTTGCAGTATCAAACAGCCTAGCTACTGTCTCTAACTCCGCTTGACTGGTTACAGGGTGTTCGTCATTACCAATAGTGATCTTAAGAATGTAATTGGTAATACCATCTAAGGTAGAATAGTCTGCCTTCTTGAGTTCATCCTTGTAATTCATATCGTCAAACATGCGCGCGGCCTTAGGCTGAGGATATCTCTCATAATCCATTCGACGATAGTCACATTTACCTACCAACTCAGGAGGTAGTTTAACAGGCTTATTTTTCTTGATCGCATCTTTTAGGTCTCGGGGCAGACTAGTTATAAACTTCCTTTGTTCTGGGCTAGCCTTAGCTGGGTTTTTTAACAGCGCTGCTATCTCCTTAAAAGCCTCTGGCTTTAGGAAGGTTTCTGTCTGGTCAAAGAGTAGGGAACCTTTAATATCCACGAGTGTGGGATTTAGGAGGGTATACTTAAGAGGTACAAAAGACTTAGACCAAATCTTTTTGGCGGCGGCAACATCTCTATACGCTATTAACTTCTTCATCTGATCAGAAGTGTCAAAGCGATTTGCTTGGGCCTTACGTCTTACAGCACCATCAAAATTTTCTGGCTTCAACTTGGGATCAAACTTACCTACAAGCTTGAAGGTACGGACCATTCCGACTCTAAAGAAGTCAAAGAAAATCTTCTCAACGGTCTCTTGAAAAGCAATTTCGGACGTCCAGGTATCATAAAAAAGCTTGATATCTTCGTCATCAATATCATTCTTGTATCCCTTGGCTGCAAAATTAGAAAGGGTATCAACCCAGGTACCGTACGGGCCCTTAGCCTTATAAAAATCAATAGCACTCTGAAAGATCTGCGCAGGCTTGGCCCTGGTAACCGAGGGCTTACCAACTAAGAGGTCGAGGTCTACCCGACGGGTAAAGTCTCGGGTAATAACCCTACCACCCTCATGGAATCTTAGAGGGTTCTGATCCCCACGTTGGGGGTCTAAATAAGCCAGTTCAACTGCAGGTCTGCCTTTTGGGCCAACATCTATTTCCATTTCGTGTACACCAGGCTTTACTTCCTGGTGGGAGAGAACTTTGGAGTTGTCCAAATTCTCATTAATATTGTCCTTTACTTCTTTAGATATTCGTCTCTCCTATTGCTTGTTTACAGGCCTGTTGGACGTTCTTCCGGGCACCTTACCTTTGTTCTTGGGTTTTAATACTGCGGCAGAACTGGTTATCACTTTTCTGCCTTTGAAAGTTTGAGCTAACATTCTTTGTCTATACCCTTCCGGGTCTTGTGCCATTTCCAATTTATCACGGAGGGCGTCCGGAATATCCCCAACAGGCATGCCATCGGACATAACCCCTGGCAGTACATTTCTGGACTGTATAACTCCACCATGGTGAATAACACTTTCGGGAAGCATTTCCGCCCACAAATGATCATATACACAACGTGCAGCGAGCATGAAAGCGGTGTACAAATCCTTCTTCTGCTTTCCGTGCCCCTCTCCTTTGGGCACATCAAAGTGCTGCTTTCCGGTGGGGGTTTCACTCAACTCAATCATCTGCATCTGCTGCTTCATTATCTGAATCGTCTGCCAACCTTGTTCCTGGGCAGGGGTTGGATCTTCGTTCCGAGGGATGCTCGGAAAAAGCAGATCTCGATGCTCAAGCAGGCGTAAGGCAGCAAAATTAGACTCTGAAATGAAGTCAGTTCCAAAATTACACATCGTAAGAATGTGCCTTCCAGACTTAGCCTGGTGGACTTCATCATTGGGGTCCAGGATTGCTCCGGCTCGGTGAGCGCGATTGTTTTCAGCCAAGATGTCTTTGATAGCTAATCCGCCGCCCCCCGCATCCATGTATATTGATTGTACGTTAAAAGCATCACAGAGGTCTTCGATAAGTTCTGACATCTGAGGGAAAGGCATCTTTTGAATTTCGACAGCATGAACGATCTTAGAGGGTACACCTAGTTCTGCGACGCAGATAGCAAAAGAATCTTCGCTTCTAGCAGGATCTATACCTAAACAATAAGACTTTTCGTACTCTCCCGCAACCCGTGTAGAGAAGCCGGTGTTAGAACATGCCTCTAAAAGTGAAGCTTTGTAGAACGCATCTGTATCAGGAATGAATGCTGCCTCATACTCCATTCGGAACTCAAGACTAGACATTTCTCTCTGGGCAGCTTCGATAGATTTCTGATCCAAAAAACCGTCGGGTAGCAAATTATACGGAACTCGATATACCGCATATTTATCATTACCCTTTTCCATTTCGTCTTTGTAAGCACAATATAACTTGTACATGTGGTTAAACGTGAAGTAACCAGATGAGGTGATAATAATTTGGTTAGTAACTGTATCTTTGTCTATCTCTTCTTGGGTGATAAGTCCCTTAGATAACATCTCCTTCTGCCGGGCCAGTTTCCGAACATTCTCCATGGGCTCAGCTACAGTAGCTGCCATAGGACGGATGACCATATTGAAGATCTCTTCAGGAATGTGCGGGAATTCGTCGCAGAGGATGGTGTAGAAACGCGAACCTCTGATCTTGGTACCATCTCCGAGTGGGATGGCTTGAATCATGGAGGGGTTTTTAGTTCCAGTGGCCTTAAATTTGATATAGCAATTATCAGACTGGTTAGTGGGCTTACGTTCGCACGCGTCGCGCATAATCGGAGACCGCTGATAGATTCTACTACATTCGTCAAATACGAACTTACTCTGACGAAAAGTCGGCGCCAGAAGCCCCACTCGATGGCCTGGATATAACATAGCTTTCAGGCAAGCAAAGACCGCGTTGAGAAAAGTCTTACCAGAACCACGGCACATGATCGCAATAACATAGTCCCGAAACCACATAGACCTCAAGACTACCTTTTGAATTGGACTTAATTCTACTCTCAAAAGGTCGAAGGCTGCGATTTCAGGATATTGTCGATAGAACTCTAAGAGTTCTTCGGATCTATTTATAAAATCAGGATCATCAAGCAGGCTCTGCAAGTTTAGTATCCGTCCTTTTCCAGGACCTCCTTAAGTTGCCGATCGGCAGCTTCTTCTTCGGAGAGCAGGGCAGCAACGCGCTCTTCGTCCTTTCTCTTTTGCTCTAAATCATAGCGAACAATAAGATCAACGATGTTGATGTCCTGCGATGACCTAGCGTCTTTTCTGTCAACGCGTCGGTTGGATAGGTTTTCTTTAGAAGTCTGCTTTCTTTTATTAATTCGTTCTATTGCCTGTTGAATGTTTACGATAGCATCCGGGCTATCTTTAGCAGCTTTGAGCAGTCGTGTTTTCATGATATCAGCTTCCGCAATTTCAAAGATATCATCTATATCAGCTGCGGTGGGCTCTTCATTTTTGAAATCACCTAAGAACTGTTGTACTACCCCCACATACCGCTTATTCTCCGCGGCTGTTAGTACTCCCCGCTGAGGCATCAATTTACGTATACGATCAGGGTTAAGTTTGCGGCCTACTACAATGGCATCAACGTCAACTTCCTCGGCGTCGAAGGCATCTCCAACTACTTCTGGTACTATCGCAGGGTTCTTATCTTGGTACTGTAGCAGGTTTCTACGGCTATTTGGGTTATTCCATTTTTTAGACTTAGGATCTTTTTTTACTTTTTCGGCTAGAGCCTCCTTATCAACAGGAGGGGTATCTACAGGCTTATCTGGCATCCTATGTCCTTTTATGTACCACAAAAAGGGGACAACTGCAGCTCGCAGTCTCCTTGTAAAGAAGGAACCTAGTTAAAATGGTGTGGTATTTAATAGTCTTTTTTGTAATAACCGTTTAAAGTCTAGAAGATCAATCATTGCGTCTTCCGCTGCATAACAAGAAGTTCTTTTATATAGATACGGTTCATCTGGTCTGAGCGCTGCCGTCTCAATATAGCGACGAATGTCGGTCAGTTCTTTCTCTGTGCGCACATCGCGCATAGCAATAAGTAAGGCATCTTCGTTATCTAGAAAAAAATCCTCTTGTTCCGGGTAGTTAGCTTTCAAGTCTTCAAAGCGTTGAACACATTTCTCATCTAAACCATACATAAGTTTGGTTTTAGAGATATTTTCGCGATGTTCCGAGGTGGGCTCATACTTCTTTGCACGCATACCCTCAGATATCTTCTGCTTTGCATCCTCAGAATGCTTAAACCCAGGGCGTCTTCCACTTCCGGTTTTTCCTACCATTGATAGATCCTATTAGATGTCTTGCACTTTGGTATTCTGTAGTACAGTCTTGCGTTCTAGTTGTTCCTCAGGATAAACCACCTCGTGGTCCGAGGAACCAAGAATTTGGGCAGTAATTCTGACTTTTACAAAATCAGGGCTGACCGAAGAGACTTTCCCTTCAAAGCCTTTAAACGGCCCGTCCTTGAGGATAACCGCATCCCCTCTTTTATACTTACTGGCCTTTAGCTCAGTGATAAGTTTTCCCTGGGCAGCTTCCATCCGCTTGATTTCATGTTCCGAAACGGCACCACAGTAGGTGGTAACCTGAGGATAGTGGCTAAGCTTGTGGAATACCTGAGGATGGTCGTGATATCGCAAGAAAAGATAACCTTCGTAAAGAGGCATATCCTTGATACGAGTCTTACCCCTCTTAGTTTGGTACTCCTTTTTAATAAATGGATAGAAAAACTTGTCTATTTCTGGGCAATTCTCCTTAATATACTCCACTACGTTGTCCAAGCGGTTGCGTTTAATTACCCAAGAATGCCACTGCTTGCCGTCAACCATTATACTTCTCCCTAAATCCAGTTCAATTATAACAGGTTTTTCTTAATTTAGCAAGCCTATTGGCCTTTTTTCTTTTCTCGTTCCTCCCGCATCTTCAGAACGTCGGAGGCAGTAGCAAATATTCCCGGCGCAAAATCTCTATCCTCCCCCCTTTTCTCTGCTTCGGGGTTAATAACCTTGGTAGATTTCTTACACACCACACAGAACTTCATATATGTATACTCCGAACCATAGCTCTCGTGGCGGCACTTTACGCACTCCACAAGGACATCGGTACGGTTAGAACGCACAATACGCTTCTTAGGGAAAGTAAAGGGGAGGCGGTCTAAGATATGCTTATTCTTGTCATTATGGTCATGGATCATCTTCTTATACTTAGATGAACCCATTTCTTGTTCAAGAGGAGATTGTCGCTTTACAGTCCCAGGAGAAATAACTGTCCCCATATCACCAGGAGCCTGCTCCTTAGCCATACTCTTGGCAAGCCTTTTACTCTCACGTCTTACCGCATCCACATTTACTGTAGTTTTGGGTCTTTTGTTTTTAGCCATTATAATCCTTACACAATATTAACAGTGATACTCACTACTCCCTCAGGGGAGCGGAGAAACCCTGTCTTATTTAAGAGCTTCTGATAGTCATCTGAAGACGTAGCAGAGCCAGGACGTCCGTCCAGAGTTCCCAAAGCCCCTTGCCTGTCTGTGGTATTCAACGCATCGTCTGCAACAATACCCCGCATAGAGCTTTCCATGTTGAACGCTCGAACTGTGATAGTCATAGGCCCCAGTGCTTGGCTGGCTGGAATTTGATAGATAAATCTAAAATCAAACTGTATTGTAGAATCTTGATCTCTACGATCAAGAACTCTCCGGTCTACAGCTTGGCCATCAATTTCAAGAACAGCAGAATGAATGTCTCGCAAAGCTGAAGTAGGTGCTACAATTGTGATCTCTCCGCCCGGAGAAAACGTAGCACCCGGTGCAGGTGATGAAATTGTAGGAGAGGGGCTCAGTGCAGTAAAATTAGTGGCTTCAAGCACCGCTATTTGGCCTGCCTGTAAAGCTGCATTAACGGTGTCAGCGGTGCTTCTATCAGGAAGCTCAGGCCGGAGACCTCTAATATTTTGAACTATCTGTCCCTTTCTCTTGGGCATACCAAAAGGCTGCCCTTCGATAGGGGCCTTACCTCTAAATGCCCGGAAGACTTGGTTTCTGGTAGAACCGTACGCCTCTTCGCCTGTAGTATCTGTAAAATCAATCTCTCTGCCCCGGGGATTATCTCCAAAAGGAAACTGGGGACGTCGCTTAATGAAATCTACATCTGGATCACCGCGAGCCACGTTATCATCAGCCCACGAGTGTCCCAGGCCACTACCTTCGGTATCTACTTTGTCTCTGTGTTCCGACATATTCGAGTTCTCCCATTAGCTGGTCTAGCTTCCGATAATATTCTTCGAAGCCACCATTATTTTCAAGGACGAAATCGAAATCCTGATAATTATTCATTGCAGTTTCGCTAGAATGAGAAGCACCTACAGTAACTCCACTACCCTCACGAGTAATCTTAACTACTGTACCTCCCATCTTATGTATCCTGTCTGCCTCATTAGGGTAGCGTACGTCAGAGATCACAAAACAATCAAAACCCCGCGCTGCAAACTTAGGAATAGTAACGTTAAAAACAGCGTCTATCCAAACGTCGGGGTAGACTTTACGCAACTTTTCACCAACACCCTGCATAATCTCTCTTGGAGACATGTTATACCGCGGATCCACAGCTTCCTTAACTTCTTGAGAACCATAACATTGTTCCCAACTCAAATCAAAAACATCCATAGCTACTTGCTTTAACTTGTCCGCGAACGCTACTCTCTTTACCTTTCCAGGATAAAGCTTTTCGAGATATTCCGCTGCGGCATCTTTCCCCACCTGAGCAGTACAACCAAGTCCAATAATTTGCATGAAGTATCCTTTCCTAAATTCTAAACTTAGTATTTCGGACCGCCTTCTCTAGACGGGATAATCCTTCTTTAATTTTTATAACTTCCTTGGCCACTTCTTTTCCAGCCTTAACTACTTTCTTTACTCCTCTTTCAGAAGGCCGGGTGCCCGGAATAACCTCAATACTAATTACGGCCTCTGGGCAATCATCCCTATCCTGACAAGTGCATTTTCCTTGAAGGACTTCTGTCTGATAACAAAAACAAACTACTTGGCCTTTGTCATTAATATTAACTACTCCACGGAACTCCATTAAACAGATACCTCTGCAGGAATATGCGGGTGGGGATCGTACCCCACCAGTGTGAAATCCTCGTAAACAAAATCATTGATGTTCTTGACCTCTTCATTCAGTACCATTATCGGAAGCATTCGGGGGTCTCGCATCAACTGCTCAACGGCCTGTTTCTTGTGGTTGTTGTACAAGTGGACATCGCCAAATGAATGAACGAAATCTCCGAGTTGTAGATCACATACTTGGGCTACCATCATCGTCAACAGTGCATAGCTCGCAATGTTAAATGGCACACCTAAGAATACGTCTGCACTTCTTTGGTACATCTGACAAGAAAGCTTCCCATCGTTTACATAAAACTGAAACATACAATGGCAAGGAGGCAGAGCACAACCACCTACCTCTTTTGGATTCCAAGCCGTTACAATAAGTCTACGGGAGTCGGGATTGATTTTAATTTGCTCAATCACATCTCTCAATTGGTCGATTCCGGTGGTACCTGAATACCAATCAGAACCAAACTTTCTCCACTGGTGCCCGTACACAGGGCCTAAGTTTCCATTACGATCTGCCCACTCATCCCAGATACGTACACCGTTGTCCTGTAGATACTTGATGTTTGTGTCGCAGGAAATGAACCAAAGAAGTTCATGGACAATTGACTTGAGATGGAGTTTCTTCGTAGTAATCAGAGGAAACCCATCTTGAAGATTGAATCTCATTTGATGACCAAATACACTGGTGGTACCAGTTCCAGTCCTGTCGGACTTTTCGTCTCCGTAGAGACAAGCCTTAAGTAAATCTTGATACTGTTTCACAGCTGTTTCCTCATTGGTACGTGCGCGTCTAATTTTTGAAAGATGAAAGACAAGAAAGCTCCTGCTGACTCCGTAAGATCCCGTAGTATATCCTATCAGATCTATAATGGACCCCTCTTGATCATCCTTCTTAAGATAAGGTATATTTACCTGTAAGTCAAGCAAAAACTTACATGCGCACTACTTCTTTCCCAGATTTCTTTTCTTTAACTCTTCCCTAAAGTTTGGCATCATCTCCGCAGCCTTTTCATAAGTTATCAGACCTGCGAGGAACTGATTATATGGGTGCTGGAAATCAGGCAGGGTGCCACAGTTTGGGCAAGCATGCGCTCCATTACTACCAAAGTGACCCGAGGCTGCACCACGTGCCGTCCAAAGAAACTTTTTCATACAAACCTTATCCTCTTTATGAGGCTTCTTCTTAATGCCAAAGCATTGTACAATTCTTCGATCCATTGTTTACTTACTCCTTCCTGCCCGAGTACCGCGGCCAAATCCACTAGGAACCGTGCGTGATACAGCTCCACGCCAACTACCGCCCGGAAGCGGAGCATCCTGCTTGGCCTCGATTGCCTCTGACGGATGTCTGGTCGTGAATCGTGCCTGCGCTGTATCAGACAGCTCGATTGATTCAGCGTTGATATGGGCATTAGCTCGATCCAAATTCGTATCTTTTGGTCGTAGGAAGAATCCCATGGTTTTTCCTCCTTATAGATTTCTTTGCTTAGGATGACCCGTCGGTCATTCCTACCTCCGATCGTCGCTTACAGGACGATCTGAGGCTTCTCAGTCCCCTTTCTTGATAAAGGGGGGAAGCGGTTTGCTGTCTGCACCCTTTAAAATTGGGGCGGACTCTGGATGATAGAATCTTTTCATTTCTACCATAACTAATCCTTCAACAATCTTCATAGCCATTTCAGGATCTGGTGCTGTGGCTACCCACTGATCCTCAGTAAGCTCATTAGATAGAAAGATTCCAAAACCTCCCGCAGATTGAGTAATACTGTAATTGCCAACTGAAAGAGTAGGTCCATTACTTTCAGTCATCATCTATCTCCTCCACCACAATCTCATCACCTTGTTTACCTTGCCTAAGTACCTCTTCGCTCAACTTGTGGCCTTCAGGTAATTGGAACTCAGGTCTAAACTCTTGTTTTACAATACCATGATGTGCACCACACTGAAAATGTGTGTTAGGGTCTTTACCCCCGTCGGGGTCTACTGCCATCCTAGGTTCGCCTTCGTGACCTAAACTACAGGGCCTGTTTGTTTCGGGATCTACCCAATCACAAACTACTACCCACACCCCATCGACTTGTTGTGTACTCATTTGTCTAGCTCCCCAAAATGTATTATCATTTCTGCTGCATCACAATGACATGTCGAACCACATCTCGGACACGGCCTCTCTGCACTATGAAAATCTATAAATTTTTCTGACCATACTGTAATTAATTTTCCACCATTACGCGTAAAGTATTTGAAGGCACTATTATTAGGACTCTGCATCCAAATGTGGGCCAATCCCGCGCGCGCTCCCATTTTTTTCGCAACATCAATAGATGTTTGTAATAGGAAAGATCCTATTCCAGAACCTCTATATTCTGAATCAACTGCTGCGGTATGAAAGTAACAAATCTTTGTTGGATCTACTCCCCAATCGTCTGGGGAACAGGTCTTCCCTATTTCCCACTGCCCTGGGGCAGAGGTTATTCTCAAACCTACAAGTTTCTTTTTTGGAATATCGTAAAGTACATAACTGCAGGAAAGTTCTCCAATAGTGCCTTGGTCCACTTCTTCTTGTAGTTCCTCGTGAGTATAGAAATTATCCCCATGAACTTTGTAACACAACTCTAAAGCAGGCTCGAAGTGTTCTTCAGTAAGTTTACACAATTTGAATGCGGTATCCATACTTAACTCCATAACATGTGTTTTAGTAATTCAAGACACTCATCTATACCATTTAATTCTTCTTCAATTTCATCCAGAGCAGCCAGGGTTTCTGACTCATATGCACCACCCAACTGTTTACCTCGGTTAATTATCCTGGAAACCTCTGAGCGTAAGAATTCGATACGCTTTACATACATATACTGCGCAGCCAACACGTTTTCTTTATTAACTAGAGACATCTATGCCCCCTTTGTCATTCCGCTTTGTCCAAGATCCTCGTGAAACGAGGAGTCTTCAGCGATATGGATATGGAGTTCTTCGTGAATGTGTTCTATAAGTTCTTCCAATTGTTTCTTTTTCTTACGTTGTCCCCACGTAGTGTGGGCTAATACAATCATGATAGCCCACTGGATGAGATCATGAAAGGTTACATACGCAAACCAAACTTCACTAAGAACGGGGTATTGTAGAATCCATTCCAACATTAGAAAATTTCTCATATAAAGTCTTAGCTACTTGACGTCGGGTCACTCCCCACGTTTCTATCTTCCCACACAGAGGACACTTAAACTGAGTAAACTCTGCAGTATCTATCTCCGGATAGATTTTGAACCCTTCCCGGATATTTCCCTTCTCATCTATGGACTTAAAGAAACAAGCAGGGTCATCACAGACGATTGTTTTCCAAGGCTCGTGCATTTACTCTCCTAGAAGTCCTGGTGCCCTTTCGACACCAGGACCAATTGCTATCTTACAATGCGTCCCCGTTCACGTTCGTAACGAGGGTGATATGCAGTACCGCAACTGGCACAAAACTTGGCCATGCCATGTCTCTTTGCCCCACAGTTGGGACAGAACTTGATGCGCTTCTTTGGCTGATGAGAAGGGTTAGGATGGTCCTCCCAATCCATTTCGCTTCGATCAATTCCACGAATACGAAGTTCTAGAGTTACGGGATAGGTTTCGGTTTGGAAATCAGATCCATACACGAAGCTCTGTCCGGAATGTCCACCTTCTACAGTAGCTCCCGCGTTCTCAGGAATGTAGGAGTCATGTACAATGTTGTTGGACACATAGTTTACAGAACAATTAGTTGTTCCGCCACCACCTCCGGTGAAAGTCTGATCACCATCACCAAGGGTTGTGCTTTGGTTGTATACCCAATTAGGACCACTGTTCGTTACCTTCATAACATACGGTGGATAATAAGGTCGAATCTCGCTGTAAAATTCTACCTTGATAATACCATTGTTGCTATCTGTAGGATCATTAACCTTTCCATCACTAAGAGGAACAAACTTGAATTTATTTCCCCTGGTCATAGACTCATCTACAAATCTTTCCAGATCCATAATCGCATTCGGTTGAAGAATGAAATCACCTAGGTTAGAAACCTGTCGACCATCAATCCATACACGAACTTTTGCTCTTACATTATTCTTGTTCTTAAGTCGCACCTTATATTCGCTGTGAAATGGTAGATGTATTTTTCCACCAATCTCCCTTACAGGAGCACCTTTGTGCAGCACGCACAGCACGAACTGCGAATCATAAACCATCATATTTCCTCCCTTACATACGGGACGCCTACAAGAACCCGCTATTATTTGAGTAGGCATTTTGGTATCGGGGATTATATTTAGGACTGGAACCTTCTCCCTGAAAAGATCCCAGGGTCCTGTCCCTCAATCATTAACTTTGCTGTTAATCTTCCCATAGCAAAGGTATATCCTAATCCAGTTCCTGTAAATCCTCCACTATAAAAAATACGGGGATCTTCTGGTAAAGAGCCTGTCATGGGGTATCCATCCTTACTAAAACCCATAACGCCAGACCAGCGATAATCAATTCGTTTCCCGCGTAAAGTGGGAAAATGTTCATTAAGGAAACCTTCAAGTTTCTCGTGAATAGTAGGATTGATTTCATCTGAATAACCAACCTCCTTTTCTATATCGGCATTTCGGAAACCACCAATAAGCAAGCGGCCATCTACAAGTTGCCGAAAGTAATCTAATACAAAGCTGCAGTAGGACGGTTGTAGAAACTGAGCAACAGGCTCTGTAACAATAATCTGTCCTCGCATGGGACTAATCTTATCCTTGAACCATGAAAAGAGTTGATCAGACCACGCATTAGTACACAGGACTACTGCGTTGGTTTGAAAGTCTAGGACGTTGGTTTTAACGATAATCAAATCACCAGAGGTGTCAATCTCAAAGACTTCCTGATTCTCAAAGATCGGAGTTTTATCCCGAAGTAAATTGAGATACTTCATAGGATGAATCTCACCATCATCTTTGTAATAAGCTCCTCCGTGAAAACCTTCTGCCCCTTCAAAAGCACGGTCTCTCCACTCTACATTCGCGCCCTTGTTGCCAAGTGCGTCTACGGTAGACTTAATGACTTCAATCTCATGCTCGGATGCTGCGAGAGTCCAACTCCCAAGGCTCCGATACTCACATTTTTCTTCTAAATGTTTTTTACCAAATTCCTCTATCATCAGATTATGATTGTATTCACTAAACTTCCAAACTTCTTCTGCCTTGCTTTCCCCATATTGATCTATCATATCAGAAAAGTGTTCGGTAGAACCACAGGTAATAAAACCCGCGTTTCTTCCTGATGCTCCGCTTCCTACAGGGCCTTTGTCCACAACCGCTATACTCCAAGTGGGCTCTAGTTTACGAATCCAGTAAGCGGTAGAAAGTCCAGCAAGACCCGCGCCAATAATTACTATATCAACTGTTGTTTTAGACCGCGCTTGTGCGGTATCCTGCCAATAAGAAACGGACATACTTAATCCTTTTAGTTATATGAACTTGATTCTGATTCCCAAGATCAACCCTAACCAACGTCGCAAATCTTCCATATGCCCTTCCCAAATAAGATAGGCCAACTTTCCATCTTGGGTTTCTTCATACACATCGAATAACAAGTTATCTATCTTGATGACTTCGTCCAAAAGATAATCGTGAAGCTCCTGAACCTTTTCAGAAGGCCAATTACAATTTGTTGCTACTTCCGTTATGCAGTCCAAGAATTCTAGTCTCTGCTCCAGCACGGAAACGGTGTCTAGATTGACCATCCGTCCTCCTAGAGATAAAAGTCATGAATTCCCTGAGTATAAGGGTCTTCTCCTATTAGGTTAAAACTGATTGTGGTTCCATCCACAGTCACCCTACGGGACAAGGTATCAACCACGATGTCCACTTCCTGCCCACCCCACGGTTCCACAAGGGCACATATCGTGAAGGCATTCAGGTAGTTCTGCATGCCTTGTTCTTTATCCACTAGGAAGAAGAGCTTGACCCCCTCATCAAAACAGATTTTACTGACGAGGTCTTGGCCGAAGTCATTTATACCAATGATGAGAACACCCTTACCACGAAAATCTTCAACTCCGTATGCGCCGCGAAGAGCACCCCGGATATAGTTAAAGACTTTAGTTGTCGGCTTGGTTGTCATTATCTAGCTCCGTATTCCAGTAAGCCACATCTAAGAAGTTGGCCCACTCTTTGTGGGGTACCATCTTCAACGGAATGTTTACAGTAGGATGCCAAGCAGGTTGCCCCGGAAGCTTCTTAACCTTCCAACCCATTTCTTTAGGCGTTTTATTTCCTTTTTTGGCGTTACATTTGAAGCACGCAGTCACGATATTGTTCCAGGTAGTTTTACCTCCCCGGGATCGAGGCACTACGTGGTCAAAAGTCAAAGCGTTCTCTTCCATCCAGCGTATCGCTGTTCGTTTGTTCGGAGGTTTAGTACCACAATATTGGCACTGGTACTTGTCTCGTTCAAAGATGTTCTTTCTACTGAAAGCAACGTTACGCTTTGGTAGCTTGTCATAAAACATGAGTACAATCACACGCGGGATTTTAATCTTTACGCTGGGAGAGCAGATAAATTCATCAATGTCCACCTCAACCATTAGTTGAGATATCTCTGACCAATCGTTGAAATCATAACTCTGGTAGTCCCGGTCTACAACTTTAGCGTGCCCAGAATAAAGCAAAGAGATAGCTCTTTTGACAGAACAAACTTGTACCGCCATCCAGCCTCTATTTAGTACTAGAGTTCCCGCATTCAGTTTACTCATAGCGTAGCTTCTCCTGACTACTCAATTATACGTGATGTTTTTGAATTATTCAAGTACTAACACATGTCTGTACCTTTGAATCCTATGATTCCTTCTACCAAAACATCACTCCCTGCGGTGATGAAGGACACAGCAGTTAGAGTATCAAAATCCATAGTAAATATACACTCAGGCCCAAGTTTAATGTTATCCCCAGGTATCGAACTGACAACCGTTGTGGCATCCTCTCCCGTAATATTAAAATAAAATGGATTATTTGTATCTGCATTACGTAAAGTAAGACGTCTAGCCGGTGGGCTTATTGTTAGCAGTTGAGCTGTACCATCAGCAGTGATCTCAAAATATTTAACTGCATCAAACCCCAACTCTAGAACGGCATCTACCAGTCCTCCGTTATGTTTTATTTGGCTTGGCATTATTTAACTTGCTCCCCTCACTGAGTTATTTTATAATCTTAACTAACTTGTTCTTTCGGCAACGTCACACCCTGAGACTGTTCAAATGCTGTAACAATTTCATTTACTTGGCCTCTAGGCAGTGTATTTAAAATGGCATGTACCGCTCTAAACACTGCTACCTCAACTGCAATATGTGTAGTTTCTTGATTATTTTCTAATACCATTATTTTGTTCTCCTTTTAGTTTATCGTCCTAATCTAGTCTTAATGGCCTCTATTTCTGTATCCAAACCAGGCCGCTCTCCATCCAATATATCTCTACGTGCCTCCAAACTTGCCAATACCTGGTCATCTATAAATGCATCAAGTACTGCTTGGTCATCCAGCTGGAGCCAAAATACCTTGAATAGGAAAAATACCGCTGTCGGTTCCGTGAGGCCTTGTTCTTTCGCCTTTAAGTTGATATAAAGCAAGATTTTTTCCCAATGTGCGTCGTCCAGTTCGAATGGTCCAAGAGGCATATTATTTTCCTTTTACACTTTTAACTTATATTATAATAAGCTATAGATCTTGAAGTTTGTCTTAGTCCAGTATGTATAAATTCTTTTTTCATAAGTCCAAATTGATTCTCCATCCATGCTCTAAAATCTTTTTCTATTAGTGTGTCTATTTGATATTCTATAATAATTTTGCCCGAAGAATTTATATTAGGTAAAATTTTAGTAACAATATCTTTACCCAGGTCATAAAATTCTGAAGCCCTGCCATCAAAAACATCTATGATGGCAACATCAAAGTTGTCAGTTATGGTATCCAAAAGAATATCTTGTTCTCTTACTGTATGTTTGTTTACATTTTTTATGGTATAGTCGTTAACTCTTTGTGTATTTTTTTCGTAAGAAATTAAATTAGATATCTCTGGTTTTATGACTAAAGCATCAGCTATAAATCCCCAACCTAAGCCGATCTCTAGAACGGCTCCTTGAATTTCTTTAGCTTGTCCGTATGCTGCATATATATCATTCATTATGGTGTTACCTTTAGTGTAAAGTCGGATGGGACATCTACCCATAAATCTCCAGAAGCTAATCCCCCAGAGGAAGTTGGCAAATTAGGAAAATTAACTACGGTTCCAGACACGGTTAAGGAACCACCAACAGTGCTGCTAAGATCTACAGTAGAATTTCCGGCTGCCCAGAAATCTTTCCATCTATTATCAGAAAGACCTAAATCTATCTTATCGCTAGTTACAGGAACGAAATCTACAAGACCACCATCAAGGCCTATAGAGGTGGTATCCACTACTGACATGGCCCCTTCATTTCCGCGAAGAATAAACCTGGCATTATCTTCATCGTAAGTTAAATAAGTAAACATATTACTGCCACGGCCCCAGATGGCGATCCCACCCCCGCCGAGGGCATTAACAGTTTCGTAAACTCCTAGGGTCACTGCCCCCTTTCTAAGTGAATTACCATACGCAGTAGATGTTGTACCATCCCCGTTGCTATAAACTATCTCTATGTGTTGCCAATTAGCATTTCCTTGATATAGCGTAGTGAAATCTTCTGAACCGTCGGTAACTGTAGAATTATGTGTTACTACTTTTTGAACATAGAAAGGTGGGAACACATTATCTGGCCCAACAAATATATCCCCAAGAGTATGATAACCATGCAATCCTCTCATACCTTCTCGTGCAGTTACACCTGATGCCCCGCTTGCGGAAACAAACAATCTTCTCCAGTTATTATGGGCTGTTCCTAAATTATAGGTGTCATCAAGATTACCTTGAACAGTTTCTATAAAAGTACCGGAACCAGAAATATTAATATTCTGACCACTTTCATTTATGTTAACACTTCCTAAACCTGCAAGTGTAATATCTCCGTTTAGGTTATTGAGGGAAGCTACATTTGCTGTACTACTAAAAAGAATACGCCAACGATCATCGAGAGGATCATGCCATAACTGCGCACCCTCATCAGGTCCAAGAGTTAATCCTGCAGAAGTCGGTGAGATAATTCGGTTAGTACCACTTGAAGCTACATTTTCGTGGTCTAATATTAAATCATTGCTACCAGCATTAACAACCCAAAGGGCATCCTTAGTTTGTTCTACAGTAATTCCTGTAAGAGTTCTTGTAGCATCAGTGGATAGCCTATAGACCATTCTCCCTGATGCTGTAGTTTCGATTACATAGTCGTCTTGGTCAGACGTTATCTGGGCAGGAGTGACGTGATCGAAGTTGAACATTCCATCGATTCTAACTCGGGCATTCTCTGACCATATGCCTTGATTAGTACCACTAATTGTGCCCATTCCCTTGATGTGCAACCCACTCATGTCAGCGACCGAACCGGAGCTGACGACGATCGTCGGCGGATTCAGGAGGATCGTGTTGACTTCGGTGTCCTCGCGACCAAAGAGATTGACGCTCTGCCCCTGCTTGACCTCGATGTCATTCCAGACATCGTCCGTCCGGCCCATGAAATATATCCCGCCCTTCTCGAAGGTGAACGCACTGCGCTGGTCGAAGCCGAGAATCGGGAACCCCTGACCGAACTCGATCTGGCCATAGTCGAAATTGACGTTTTGCGACCCACCGATCTTGGTGTATTCTGCAGACCCCGCGAAGTGGCCCGCCGCGCGGAACTCTACGTCGAACGAATTGGAGCCGCCGCCGTCCGATGCGCCGGGCGTGATTACTTGTTTATTGGTGGTTCCATTCGATGTCCATCTGATCTCCATAACGTCGCCGCCACCGCCCGCGACGTCCATGCTCGCCACCACGTCGTTAAACTCCAGGTGAGGACCGGTCGCGTTAAACACCAAGTTAGGACCAGTCCCTTCGAACAGCACGTTAGGACCGTCCCCGTCGAATTTAATGTGGCCATCGGCTTCGGCGTTCGTCTCAAAGAGGATGCGACCGTCGGTGGCGCCGCCTAAGAAGGCCATCACGCCTCGTAGCTCACTCCGTGCTCCACCTACATTTGCCAGGAAGAGATTCTTGGAGCCGGCTACTAAGTCGGAGAGGACGACGATGTTTCGACCATCAGCCGGAAATGGTGTGAGGGCTGTCAGGTCGTCGAAGTGAAGGCCGTAATAGTTGTTGTATCGCTCGATTCCAGTCGAGGAACCGAATAGAACCTCGGCCAGGTCATTGCAGTGGAGTCCACGAATATTGCCGAACTGGGCGAGGGACACAACCCCCGGTGTGTTCCAGGTTGGTGCCACCACCACCGCCGTCATATTATCGACTGCTGCAGTATCCAGGAATCCGATACCAGCAAGATTGGGTCCGAAGAGCAGACCGGTGACCTTCTCGACACCGACCCATGTACTGCTCAACCCATCATTCTTGATAATTGGTTGTGCTGCAACGACCACAGGACTAAGCCCATGGATGGTTGCATTGTCGCTCGCTAAAGTTGCAGAGGTGCCCATCAACGCGAACTGCGAAAGAACGTCGGACGGCTCGACCGTGGTCGTGAAGGTTCCACCGACGCCGACCATGGCGAAGAGGTAGACTGCATTGCTAATCGTATAGGTCGGCGACACCGAGATGACCGTCTCGCCGAGCGCTGCCGTGTGGGTCGCGGTTGGGTTGTAAAGGATACGGGAACCTACAGCTCCGGGTGCGCCCCAAGGGTTATCGAATACCAATTCGGATAACATATGGATCTCACCGAAGTCCGCGTCCGTACTACCCCGCAGATCCAATTGGTCAGATGCAGCAGAGCCGCCTACCAGCTCCTGCCCCCCAGTGCGTCCCGCGAGGAGCGCGTACTGGGTGTGATCGTCATCGCCCAGGCCGGCTAAGCCGCCATGATCTATCTCAGAGCCTACGGCAGTCAGAGTGATAGAAGTACCAGAAGTAAGGGTGTTTATTCCTGTAGTTCCCGTAATCGTGACCGCACCAGTTAGACCATTGAGGGAATCTACATCTCCGGCAGTAGTGAAAAGAATACGCCAACGACTATCCGTCGGATCGTACCAGAGCAATGAAGATTCGTCGGGTACGAGTGTGAGGTCTAATCCATCCGACGTAATGATTCTATTGGCTGCCGTAGAACTTACGTTCTCGTTGGCCAACACCAGGTCGTTCGATCCGGTATTGACGATCCAAATCGAGTCATTCTCCTGCTCAATTGCGATGCCCGTGAGGGTTCGCGAAGCATCAGTCGAAAGCCGGAGCACGGTCCGACCGGTCCCACTTGCAGGGATCTCGTAGTCGTTCTGGTCGCTTGTAATCTCAGTAGGACTCGACTCTCCGAGGTTGAGAATTCCGTCGATACGCGCCCTCGCGTTCTCACACCAGATCCCCTGCTGGGTCGCACCATCGGTGCCCATGCCGTTGATGTGGAGCTGGCTCTCGTCGGCGATCGTCCCGCTCGAGAGCGTCCAGGTAGGCGGATTCAGGAGGACCGTGTTGACTTCGGTGTTCGTGCGGCCGTTGATATTGACGGACGTCCCGGGCTTGACCTCGAGGTCACTCCAGACGTCGTCCGCCGAGCCCATGAACGGCACCCCGCTCTTCTCGAAGATGAACGAACCGCGCTGCGTGTCCCCGGATATAAGAGGGAACCCCCCACCACCGAAGACCAGCTGGGCATAGTCCCACTGGGCGTTGACCGACCCACCGAACTTGGTGTGTTCTGAAGCCCCCGCCGGGCTGCCCGCGGGGAGGAACTCGATGTCCCACGAGTTGGAGCCGCCGCCGGCCAATGCGCCGGGCGTGACTACTTGACTCGTTGACGTCCAGATGATCTCCATCTCGTCGCCCGCGCCGTTGTGGACCAGGAACGTGACGCCGCCGCCTACCAGAGCTGCGTCAAACGTCACATTAGGACCACCCGTGTTGTCGTTAAACACCAGGTTAGGACCGGCCTCGTCGAAGACGATGTGGCCCTCGGTCGGGGCGGTTGACTCGAAGACGATGCAGCCGTCGGAACCGAGGAAGACCATGTCACCTTCGAGCTCACTCCGTGCTCCACCTGCATTTTTTAGGAAGAGATTATTGGAGTCTGCTACCAAGTCGGAGATGACGGCAATCTGGCGGCTTGTTCCCGAGGCAGGTACGGCGTGGGACATGTCCTCGAAGTGCAAGCCGTAGTAGTTCTCATATTCTATCGTGCCGCCCCCGAGGCCAAACAGGGTCGTGCCGACACTCTTGCACCAGACGGCACGTATGTTGCCAAAGTTGATGGCCCTGCCGCTGGACGCGCTATATTGCGGGCCCATCCTCAGGCCCGTTATGTGTTCAACAATAGATAAATCCGAAGAGGCCTGCGCCGTGAGGCTGGGCTCCATCTTCAGCCCTATGACTTCCTGTACACCGAGCCAGCTCGCACCGAGCGTAGAGTTGGCAATCGTCGGGCGAATACGCATTCCTACCGGGTTCAGGGCATGGATACCTGCCGAGGCGCTTTTATAGGTCGAAAACTGATTGAACGCGACAATTTCACCGAGTATCGCACTCGGCTCCACCGAGTTCGTGTACGTACCTTGCTCGTTGAAAAACACAAAGAGCGAGGTGTTCACGTCAATAGTGTAGGACGGATTGCCACCGAGGAGGGTCTCGACGAAGACGCCAGAATCGATCGTTCTGCCACCGTTGTTATACGTTATGATACCGGTGCTGCCGTCGCTGACGTCATCGATGAGAATCGGCGCCTGCACACGTATGTTGCCAAGGTCCGCGTCGGTACTGCCCCGGAGTTGAAGCTCCTCGGAGGCAGCGATTCCTCCATGTAGGAGCTGGTTGCCCGAGCGTCCTGCCAGCAACGCATACTGGGTGTGGTCGTCGTCGGCAAGTCCGTCTAGGGCCCCGTGATGGGTTCCCGTTACGACAGGTTGTCCGGAAATAGTGAGCTCTTCGGTGAATGTCCCGGTTACTGCAGTCAGTGTCCCCTGAACAGTAACATCCCCCTGGACAGTAACATCGCCAGTGAAATCCCTGGTCCCATCCACTAAACTATACTGGGGATGGTCGTCATCAAGAAGGCCTGCCAAGTTTCCGTGGTCAGATGCACTACTCAGAGGGAAAGTAGTTTCAAATGCTGTTTGAACGTCGGTCGCAATCGTGGCATCCTTAAGAAAGATTATACGTCCAAGAAGAATAGAATTAGCTAATCCAGTAGGTAAAGTATCTGGTACTGATTCTAATTCCGCATCTGATAATTTGACAGCGTTAACTCTTCCATAAACACAGGAAAGCTCCCCACTAACTTCCAGATAGAACCAAAGATTACCAAACCTATTATTAGTTAAAGTGGCCAGAGAGCCAGAGCCATCATCATAACTATCATTATCCCAAATAGTTTCATCTGCTACTTTAGTAAATCCACCGCCTCCGTCTTCATAGAAAGCATCAAAAGTGTCACTTCCGCTGGTATCAATCGCCGGAGTTGGAAACCTATTTAACTTAAACCACAAAACACCTGCACTAACAGTAACATTTCTATTATTATCTGCGCTCTCACCTAATATCATTCCTCCTAAGGCGTCTGCCCGTCGGGGACCTTCTACTTCTTCAAATCTTCTATTAATTATACCTGGAGAATCCCCTACCGTGTGGGGAATTGAAACTATGGTTAATTCGTTCTCCCTATTAGCTACTAAACCTAAAGGAAATTCTGTGGTGTAGTCCCAGGTATTACTTGCCTTGCTAAGAATATTAGCCATATCTTGGCTACTGTCATAGCTTACACCTATAAATCTTGTAGAGTTATTAGCTATTGCTATACCAGATACAGACAACCACCCAAAAGCCACCAAATTTGCTAAACTATTATCTTGTGTTCTAACGGCACCTATGCCTGAAGCAATCAGAACAGTCTCGTCGCCTAGATCTGAAATTTCTCCCCCGTCTACCCAACCAGCTGAAGAAAAGAAAGTAATCGCCCCTTGGACAGAAGGGGAGGCCTCAGTAGAAGTAAGGTCTGTAGAGAACCCAGAAACTGTAGGAAAGCCAATTCTTCCCGCGCCAGCAGATCCGGAGACAGTAGAACGCAGCAAGGTCTGTGTGTAATACCTATCATCATGATTGTGGGAATCAGTGCCCCCTTGCAAAAATCCGGAAGCGGCCACGAACTCCCCCCGGAATCCGGATATAGTAACAGCCTGAGTACCGGTAGTAACTGTGTTTCCGTCTTCGCCCCCAAAAAGACCCCGTCCAGGAAGGTAATCATCAAAAGTTTCTAGAATTGCAGTATCCTGAATATCATTGTCATCTATAGTACCAGTAATAACTGTCTTACCAAAAAAGTCGTTTAGCTCACCCTCACTAAGAAAGTCAATGTCTTGCTCTTGTTCTCCACGTATCCTAGTACGAGGCATGCTTTAATCCCGCTTTTGTTTCATTCTTTTTTGGATGTCTTTGATTTTATCTGTGGGATGTTTCGGAGTGGAGGTTTCTTTTATACCTTTCTTTTGGGAGGCTTCCATTCTTTTTTTAGCAGCCGCCTCCTTTTTCTTATGTCTTGCCAGTGCTTCTTTCTGTCTCTTTTCTTCCCCCAGCGCAGCTTCTTCCTTTTTCAACTCTTCTACTCTAGCATCAATTCTTTCTTTTTCTTTCTGCTGCTCTTCCTTATTGACATCCAACATTTTCTCATAGGTTTGTTTAACTAAATCTTCCAGCAACTCTACTTGCCCTTTACGGAAAGCAATCTCATCGTATAACTCATCTCTTTGTTTTTCCCAACTTTTAATTAACGTTATAAGCTGTTCATTTCTTAGTTTCGCTCTATCCTTACCAAATAATTCCCCATTTTCAATAACTACTTCTACCATGATTATTCTCCTTGATAAGACGGAAGGATTGGCCTTCCGTCTTACAATGATTATGGTGAGGGTGGATGCTTGTAAATCTGAATAACGTCATTCTTCTTAATCTTATACTCAAATGCAATATCATAATTCGCAGCAACCCAGTAAACATCATTATTCGCAGCATCATCTGGACCAAGAAGCTGTAGTATTCCGTTGGTAAAGACCTTAGCGGCTTCAAGAAAGACACCTGAGCTGGTAAGCTGAACATCATCTCCAACTACAGTCCAACCTGCCCCAGGAGTGTTAATATCAATAGTTGTATTCTCAGGGATCTGTCCACCCGTTCTAATAAGTACTCGCTTTTGAACTTCACTCGCACTGGAAATAGTACCAGTCGCGATACAAAGCTGTTCGTCAAGAGTGCTCACTGCTGTCTCTAGAGGGTCGTTCTGAGAGATGAAACAAAGGCTGAGGTAATCCGGAGTGGCATCGCCGTCTCCATCGGAGCCAGTAAAGCTCTGCAAATTATTGATCTCAGTTCTAGTCTCACTCAAGTCAATTAGAGTAGCTGTAGCAGCGGTGCTCGAAGGATCAAACCAATTGAAGGTCGGGGTTGCGCCCTTAATATCTCGAACAGCGGTTCGTAGGAAGTTCAAGTCCATGATTAACGTACCGGAAACTTGAGTACCGTCGGTAAGAAACGCCTCGTTTACCAGATCTTCTGCCAAAGACAAAGACAGATCGTCTTGGTATTCGATACCCGATGTAGTCGAACGAATTTGATTCTGTAGTGTTAATGTTCGTGGACTCATATGGGCTTAACCTCCTTTTATATTTTTTGGATAAAAGCAAAGTAAGACCAAATACTACCCACTTGAAGTGGTGGGATTAAATTTCCAAACTTGTACGACGTCGTTCGTTTGAATATTATATTCAAACCCAATACTTCCGCTGACTGCGACAAAGTACACATCATTATTATCAGTTGCCGATTCTGCGGTTAATTGTATAACTCCGTTCCGGAAAACTTGGGTAAGTTCCGTAAAATCTTCAGACCCTGAAAAAGTTACAGAGTCTCCTAAAACCACCCAACCAGTCCCAGGGTCAGTAATATCTAGAACAGTATTCTGTTCAAAACAACCCCCAGTTCTGATTAGAACCCTTCTCTGGATATCTACGCCCGTAGCAGCTGCCCCGGCAGTAGATACAGATTTTGGACAAGATAAAGACAATTCAGCCATGATTAATCATCGCCACCGGGAGCAGTGCCCGTACTAGTAACGGTTGCAGTTCCTCCAGTAAGGATTCTATAGTTACGTAGGATGAACATGGTCTTCCTCCTTTTATTTCAATCCAATAAACTTGGCAACAGTTAGTAATTTAGAAACAAATTCACCAAAGCTGTCTATACTTTGATTTCCAGAAACTGTAGTTGCCCAAACTTCCGCAGCTACTCCTTCTAGAGTTGCTAACTGAGTTAAACTAGAAGTTGTCAATCTTAAAACAGAACTGAAATTTCCAATAGTGCCTGAGAAAACAGGTTCGTCAGCATCTTCACCAAAAATGTTACCTTCGATTTCAAAAAATCCATCATGCTCGGGAGGCTTTATCCGCCAACCTCCTGCAGCGGTAGTTCTGGTCTGATTTTGAAGGAAAAAATAAGCCCCAACGTCAATTCCTCCTCCTAGGGGATCTCCACCAATGGTTCTAAAAGCCGGCGCAAATTTTAAGTTATCATTTATAGCAGAAAAGCGCTTCCATTCAGAATAAATTTCAGATTCAGCGTCCGTAAGGAGAACCCCGCTAGCGGGTAGAGACACCCCGCTAGCAAGGGTTATTATCCTATTCACACCGTCGAACGAAGCCACTGTCATATAAACTAACCTCTACTTAATATTATGGATTGCTAAAGTTTCTTTCAAGAGCGGCAACGAGTGCGAATGTATTGTTGTTCTGTCTTTGAATAACACCGGTAACTTGAGAATATTGGGCGCTGCTTTCACCAATACATACAATAGTAACATTTGCATCAGTAGCAGGAGTTCTTCCGCCCTGGGCGTTATTGTCATAATCAAATGTGAATTGGAGAGGAGTGGTACTTTGGTCAGTGGCAGACATGTCCGTAGACGTGTTATCCTGAACAATGATAGCACCATTGGAACCAAACTCATCACCATTATCTCCCACTTCATCGGCATCGGTGAAGAATACTACGATCCTATTAGTTCCTACAGATGGAACGTCATCAGTGATATTAGAATTGAGAGTAATAGTAACTCCTGCCAAGAAGGCGAAGTTTCTGTTATCTCCAGATAAGTCTTGTTCGGTAAGATTATTCAATTCCGAAACATCAACATCGTCAATAGTCATGCTAAGGGCAGTTGCTGTCGGGGATGCGAAGATCATCAGAAGATCTCCGACATCACCCCGTGTTACGGGATTTGCCTCATCAATATCTTCATCAATGGCAGTATTGGTATCTCCCGCTCTACCTCTTCGCAGTTCTCTTTGAATAAACTGGAAAGCTTGGGCTAAAGTTGCCCCATTAGAGAGTAGGCGCCAGTTGAATGGGAAGTCCACGTTGTTCAACGTTCTGACAAACCCAACCTCACCTGTTACAGTAATTGAGGCACCTGCGCCTTCAACAGTCAATGTCTCAGAAGCTATCAAAGTTAAAGTAGAAGCAGTTACAGTATCTACAATGAAGGTTCCATTATTACCCGCATTGGTTGCGCCTACTACCGTGGCAGCCATACCGTGTACATAACCATCTGTAATCCAAGATCCCGCGACTCGCACGATCTCATCTGGATTACCATCAGTAAACGAGATGTCTGACTGTGCAACCGGAGTTGCAATTACAGACTTCCGCTGAAGATGCATACCAGGCTGTCTAACAATGTAAGTTTGTGCAGTTTCGCCTGAAAATACTTGATCAGAAGTATTCAAAGTTAATGTCGTAGCATTATCTACCGAAATAACTTTATAGCTTCCAATAACTGCACTATCGTCTGCGGTGACGGTAACCATATCCCCTGCCAGTACGGTTCTATCTCCTAAACCATCATCAGTTGTAAAGGTAGAGGTCGCACTGGCCAAAGTTCCAGTAGCACCATCCACGTTAGTCAGGACAGCATTGGCCAATCCCGAATCTCGAGTACCGGTCCTGACTTGGAAAGTAACCGAAGAGTTAGTTCCTATATCCGTGGTATTAGTTGGCTCTTGGAAACAAGTGATAGTATCTGCATCTACAATAGCTGCGATCTCATAAAATCCATTATCACCCGCACTAAGACCTGCCGTAAGTTCAATAGAATCTCCTACCTGTAGAATTCCATCATTCCAAGCGGGAGAAATAGCCACACTAGTGAAATCAAAAGTACCATCGTCGTTATTTACAGAAGACCCATTAGTTGCATTAGAGTGCGCCTCTACATCTTGGAAAACCTGTTGGGCTGTTGCAGGATCTCCTGCAATTTGTCCATCATCAAGAAGAATGGCAGCATCCACAGCATGTGTCAATGGGAATCTGTTTACGATGGTTACCAGGCTTGTAACACCAATATCTGCGATCTCAGACTGTTCATATGAGCGGGCCTTTTTCCTGGCAAACAACTTTAGAAAGGCACGTTTGTTTACTGCTGCAATCATAGCAGTGTCTGCTGCATTATTGGTTAGTGTCGATGTAGTAATAACCAAGGCACCGTTGACCGCATCAGCAACAGTTAAAATGGTAAAGGTGGCGTTGTTGCCTCCGTTTTCCGCAAGTCTGATAGTAATTTGTCCACCAACTCGATAGCCGTCAGTAAACCAATTCCCACCATCGTTACGAGTAATTGTATCAGTATTAGTGATAGCAAAACCGGTACCTGTGTCTGGGCCGGTAACTTCATCAAAAGTATTAACTGCTTGATTCACAGCGCCAGGCAAAACAAAGTCCACAGGATCTGCCGTAGTTGCGTGCTGTTGGAAATAAACCACAGTATCTGTATCCAAACTACCCAGAGTAATGATACCTGAATAATCTTGGATTATACTACCCGCACTGTCCAACTTCTGCCATCCCCCGGTTCTAATCAAATTTCGGGTGGTGTCATCAAAGAAATCCCAATCAGAGTGCGTGGTTCCTCCAATCTCAAACTGTTCACTCGTAATAGACTCTATTGGAAAGTGAATTGGATAAGATCCTCCGCAGCTCCAAGCCCCGCACTGAGGACTCTCCACTCTTCCTTCAGGAACGAATATAAGGTTTGAAGAGTGGCACCATCTGTAGCCGATTCGGCAACTCCTCCCGCAGCGGTGGGTTCTGAAAGCTTATAAGTAAGGTTGTCTGCTGCGGTATTAGCAGGAATGTCTCCAAAAACACCAATACCTGTAGTAGTAATACTTCCGGAAACGGTGAAATGCCCGATAATATCACCCGTGTCAGCAGAAATTATGGCAAGAATATCATTTACAGCCACTCCACTGGCGCTAAAGTCGGATTGGGAATTATCTCCAAAAAAATTAGTACCGTTGCTATCCCCTGTTGTAGAGAAACCTATTCTTTCAGTACCTAATCCGCGTATTGAAATCCTCTCTCCAAGGGGATCTACGGCAACGTCAAAACGATCTAGATTATCTGGGTCAGTGACGAAGACCATATTGACAACCCTCCTTATGTATCGATCTTTCTTTCGGCAGCTTTCTTGCGGTGGTATCGTTCACAAGTACCACAAAGCTTGCAATAAAGTTTGCCGCCTTCTTGTACGTCGACGAAACATGTGTCCTCAGGCAGAATAAGCCGATTACAAATACTGTCGCCGCACTCTTGTGCCTCTTCTTCTGTAAATGTTATTTCCATAAATCCGTGTTTGATTTCCACTATGGGGTCTCCTTACGGGTTACTAAAATTCCTATCAGTCCGCTGATTAATTGGAATACTTCCATCAGCCGTCGCCGGAATTTGATTAAAGAGTTTCAAATATACGAAGTCTAGATGATGTGCCACAATATCAAAGTTTCCCTGAGTGGCAGCATTAAATGTAAAATCAAATACTCCGCGTATCACAATATCAAATTCGGCATCCGAGCCCGACCCGCCCGAGGGACTATTTGGAGAAGACGCGTCTACTGTGTAAGAACCAAGAGTAGTGACGGAAAAAGTAAGTATCTCCCCACTACCCCCAACAGTATCTATAGTAATCACTGCTGCGGTAGTAAATGTACCTCCTACTAGAGTTAAAGTTTCAGAGGCAACATACCCAGTCCCCGCATTAACAAGCTGGGCTTCTACTAATCCCCCGGTTACAGATTCTGTACCTGTTATCTCGTTCGCTGTTCCTACGTCAAAAAGCCTAAACTCAGAATCTGAGCGAATATTTGTGAAAGTAGTAGTTACATTTGCTTCAACAACTGGGGTATTTCCTTGGTCTAATGCCTCATCGGTATTAGCTAATGAAAATATTGATGCTTCAAGAGAGTTACCGGTTGCGCCTACGTTGTCATCTTGGGCAACTTCTCGAGATGACAAAGCGGTATTCCCTGCACCAGTATCAATAGTTATTGTACTAATGGCAGTGTCTGCTGCCACCCCGGCTTGTGCAACAGCAATGACGAAAGTCTTACGGTTTGGATTTGTAGCATCGTCCCCAGCACCATACCCAAATGTTGTAGTGCTTACAGAATCTACTTTAACCCAAGGACGAAACTCAGGATCTACTAAAGTTACCGGAGTACTACCGTTCTCTGCAATGACTTCAATAAGAGCCACTACCGAATCAACCGTCGCTACGCTTAGGGTTGAATTGGCTCTTCTTGCGGTTGTACTGGGGGTTAATTCATCGGGGTATCCAAGCAATACTGCAATTTCGTCGACATCACTATCTATCTCTTTACCGTCGGTATAATTATCACCAGTACCGTCTGATGTTAAATCTCCAAAGGGGGTAGCTGCCCAAACAGCAAAGGTGTCATCATCTACAGTTAAAGTATTACCTGTAACATCCAAAGTACCATCTGCACTGGCATCTGTTCCGCCACCTACTTGTTGCACTTCGTCAAATGTAATTACACTATAAAGTAAATTATCTACAGTACCGACTGTCGTGATGTTAATAGTCGATCCGTTAGTTACCCCAGGACTATCTCCCGCACCTGTTACTAAGAAACGAGAATCCCCCGTATCATTTGATGTAAGTATATCTCTATTCGTTCCGTTATTTGAGAAAAGGAAACCTTTTAACGTTATACCGTTTGGAGATGCAAGACTTGCCGCTGTAAAATCCATTCCGAACCAAATCATATTAACAAAACTGTTTTCAGTAAATTGATCAGTCGAGAAGTCTGTAGGGCTTCCAGGTTGATTAATAATACACTGTGCTTGTGGCCCGGGAGCTGCTGCGAAGAAACACTTAGACACTGCGGCCGGGCCTGTACTGCCTGCAGTAAAAGTTAGGGTATCACAATCATCAAAGTTACAAGATAATATTTCTACCGCGGTATCGTCTATTGCCCACGTAGAAGAGGAAAAAAAAGAACATCCATAAAATTGAACATCGGTTTGGTCTGCGTTCTCGAACGTCATCTTATATCTAGGTCTGCCTGTAAGAATAGTCCACCCCGCCACACCGACCGCGTCCGCACCTGTACCTATTTTATTACCTGCAGTAATTCTAGCATCTCCTGCATAACTTCCGGGAAGATCCATACGTAATTCATAAAAGTCATCGTCAATAAGTGGATAGTCAACCCATGCCAATACCACTCCTTCGTCTACAAAGGTGGTATCCACATCCCCCGAATCAGGCCCAAAAAGAATGCCTCCGCTTAGAGAAAACGTTCCGTTAAGATTTTTAATTACAATCCCAGTACCATCTGTATTAACCCCATCTGCAATTGTTTGCCATGTGTTGGGGGTACCATCAGTCCCAGCATCTACTCTATAAGACGCACCTTGTGCTGCCGTTTGTCGATAAATATTTCCAATGGCAACGTTATCATTATTACCTCCCACAGTGGAAATCATGTCCCACTGAACACCAATTTGTTCTATGTTCGCTGCCGTCGGCGGTGTGCCTCCAGTGAAGTCGGGACTTGAACGCGCCTTTCCAATATTAATCGCCACTAACTGCCAACCTGTCCTTCCTGAATCTGTACCATCAATGATTACTGAGAAAAAGTCAGTGATGGTTGCTCCTGCGAAATATGCGCGAACGCCGCCCAGGGCTACTGTGTTAAGGGGTCCAAAAATCGTATTATACCAGATATAAATTGTATCTGTGTCAGCGAACGTATTCGTACCACCGTCATCGAAGATGATCCCATCGAGATCATTAGAGACCTTATCAGATAGGACAGTCGTCACACCTGGAGGGGTAGTGTCCGTGTTCGTCGAGATTGACCCGGCGCCGCCGTCATCTGTCCAATCAGTATTGGTTGTGGCGTCGCCGATCAGATCTCTAAGATCAGTTACTGCCATTTTTTATCCCCCTGTCAAATTGTTAGGTATAACTCAAAGAAAGTCTGTTATCCCATATGTTGTCAAAATCACTATTGCCATCTGCCCATGTAATTTCGGAATCTGGCCCGGTTTCTATAATTCTTTTTATTCTCCATGCAGGATTTGAAGTTAGAGAGCCTGGCTCGGCTTCGCCGATATAAGTGGTATCAGGCGCTACATCATCCAATTGTATTGCTAACGGCCCTATAATAGTTTCTGGCATTTCTCACCCCTAAGCATAAGTTAAAATAAGCCTATCTGTCCAGGCGAATTCAAAAGCGGCTGTGCCACTTACCCAAGTAAGATCTAGATCGGGGCCTGTTTCTATTAATCTTTTTATTCTCCAAACATTATTTGTTTCGATTGCACCTGGATCTGCTTCACCTATGTATGTGGTATCCCCGCCAACTTCGTCTAATCTGAGAGCAAAGACTGTGTTAATTCCAGAGACAGTAGAGTCTAATTGGTCTTGAAGAGATCCAGAAGCAGAAGTGAACTCATCTCTAAATCCGTCAACAGTGTCAATACTGGTTCCTGATATTATTGTAATACCATCAGACCCAACAAGGGCATTGGGGACATCCCCTCCCCCACCACTACCGGTATGGGGAGTTCCTGAAACAACAATCTCCTGACCTTCTACAGTAACTACTACTTCACCACGGCCTACGACATCAACAGACCCTGTGAGAGTATTAAGATCAGTTACTCCCCCAGAACTTATTTGGGATTGTAAGGAGCCCGAAGCAGCAACGAATTCGTCTCTGAAACCACTGACCGTCGTAATATTAGTTCCCGATATTACAACGTTACCATCAACACCAACAATGGCGGGCTCTACTTCATCTACATCAATTATGTCAATCTGGGATTGAAGATGTCCCGATACAGTGAGTAGTTCACTAGAATCTGATTTGGAATCAATTTGTGACTGTAAACTTCCTGATGCGGCTACAAACTCTGCCTTGAAACCCTGGATCGTATCAATAGAAGAACCAGAAATAACTGTAATTCCATCGGCACCTGCAAAGGCATTAGGTACGGGGTGAGAAGATCCCTCTATAATTATTGCTTGACCAACTTCAAGTACAGATACTTCTCCAGCACCGGAGATGGTTATACTTCCTTGTAAACTATTAAGGAAAGATACGCCAGCCGTTCCTGAAGTTATAGCATTGGTTATTTCTGTATCTACATAATCCTTACGGGTAAGGTGATCTGCGTCTACGGGAGCAGCAGCTAAGGTTGCTATATTAGCAGCAAAGTCTCTTG
>Ga0114923_10000221_pt1 | contig 47069 bp, 69 predicted proteins | sample SumtaG_FD_89578 | JGI IMG/M metagenome (GOLD analysis project Ga0114923, IMG submission 89578) | Deep subsurface microbial communities from Indian Ocean to uncover new lineages of life (NeLLi) - Sumatra_00157 metaG | ecosystem: Environmental > Aquatic > Marine > Oceanic > Sediment | place: near... | reverse complement strand
CCGTAAGACCATCGAACTAGCTATGGGTATGAAGGTTTCCGCGGACGGGGAAATCAACGTAGCAGCCGTCGCACCTTTAGCTGTAGTTACTCAGACTAAGAACGGTGCAGTAGTAGTAGGCAAAGCGTCGACCGCCCTAGATGAAATCGCAGCACTGTATGGCTTGCAATGGTGGATTAGGGACGGTCAAATCTACTATGTTCCACAGGGCGCTGTTACCCTCGACTTTAGCGTACTCCTACAGGACGGTGTTAACCTGCTCGACTACACAACACCAGAGGGTTTCGGCGACGTAAAGGGGAGAAGCCTCTTAGACCCGGGTCTCCACCCCGGTCGCGGGATGTTCGTTGTAAAGCAGCCTGTAGGCTTAGCCGAGTTTGTACTTAACCCTATCACGGGCCTGCCAGGAGAGCACCTAGGAAGCTCCACGGGCCTACGGTGTGAGTACGTTAGGCACTTTGGTGATACACATGGGCAGGCCTGGTACACGGACTTTGAAGCGCGCTCCGCTACCTTTGCTATCGCAGGCCCTCAACTGGCCTTTGCAGACCCCGCTTTTGGCGAGCTTCTGGAGATTCTTGGATAATGGGCTTAGACAATGAAGGCGCACACCAGTTCAAACGCGGGACGGATGTCAACCCTCTAACAGAGCTATTCAATGTAGTCCTACGCGCATAAGCTCGGTATCAGAACGTGCATCCCTGCAACTGTAGTGTTTTATGATCCTGCGACGCAGAAAGCAGAGGTCTTACTAGGGGCTTTGAAAACGCGTATCACTGCTTCGGGAGAGTTACCTAATCTTCCTTTGCCTGTATTTGTTCCGGTCCACTGGACGCGCACAGTTGCCTCCTATGTAACACTCCCGTTAGCACCGTTGGACACTGGGTATGTTCTCATTAGTGATAGAAGCCTGGAGAAGTGGCTTGAACTGGGTGTCCCTACAGACCCGGGTTTGCGTCACACACATAGTGAGATTGATGGCATTTTTCACCCGGGATTGCACTCTGATTTAGCCCCTATCGTTCCGCCTACTAGTCAAGCGGCCGCCGTTATTGAAAGCCCGCTAATCAACCTTGGTGCCGCGGCGGTCGAGCCCGTGATAAAGGCTACTACGTTCATTGCTTTAATGGATACTATGTTCGCCGCGGCTTCCGCTGCAACAGTCCCTAATGATGGAGGTGCCGCTAGCTTTGCGGCTTTTCAAGGCGCATGGGATGCGGCTAAAGCCACTATCAATAGTGCGAGAGTGAAGACAGTATAGTGACAGACTTCAAACTAACGTCTACGGGTGACATTCATATCTCGTCAGGAGGCTTTAAGCTAGTTGACGACGGCCTAGAAGGCACTCAACAGGAACTAATAATCCGTCTGAAGAGTGTACAAGGTAACTGGTTTCTAGGTCTCAATGAAGGCCTACCCTACTTCGCTAGAATCTTTCTCAACAGCCCGAACGAAGCGGACATCTACGAACTTCTTACCACTGAGTGCCTAAGAACTCGCGGGCTTCTCAAGACCAATTTTGAGTTAGAGCTAGAACCTGTACAGGATAGCTTACTAACCGTTAATATCAAGGGCGAGACCGCGGACGGTGTCTTGACCTCCGCTGCTACTCTGGACTTCTCATAATGCCTCTGCAAATATCAGCAACAGGAATACAAATCCAGGACTTGGAAGAGATCATAGGTGAATACAACACACTTATGCAAGCCGAGTTTGGTGTACTATTCAAAGTAGGCAGCGGGTCCGTAGCCGGGAAAGTCATTGGTATCGCTGCTGAGCGCGAGGCTCTTCTACAACAGCTCTTGCTCAATATCGTTACTGTCCTAGACCCGGATAATGCAACGGGCGCTCTCTTGGATATCCTTAGCGGAATCACCAATACGGAGAGGCAGGAAGAGACTAAGAGTAAGTCTGAGAACTTCCTCTTAACGGGAACGCCTGCCACGAATATCCCGAACGGGAAACAGTTCAAGAACGCGACCACAGAAGACGTTTGGGTTATCGCAGATGGACCTTATGTTATCGGCGGCGGTGGGACTATCGCAGCTACAGCAGAAGCCGCTGAGTTTGGCGCTCTAACCTTTGTCACATCGGGCCCTGCTAACTGGACTATCCTAACGAGTGTCGCGGGCTGGACTTCTGTTGAGGCGAGCGCAGACATTGACCCGGAAGAGATTGGACGCGCGGATGAGCAGGACGGACCCTTACGGATTAGGCGCAAGGATGAGCTGCTTATCAATGGTAATGATATCGATGGGATTCGAGCGCTCGTCCTAGCCGTCTCTGGTGTTACCTCTGTCCGTACGTTTGAGAATCAGACTGCCATAGAGGTAGACGGTATACCGGGTGGAGCCTTTGAAGTAGTAGTAGACGGAGGCGATGATACAGCGATCGCCGTAGCCATCCAAAGCGGTCGACCTCCTGGTGCGGAAGCGTTTGGAACGACTACCGTAATCGTCCAAAACTCGGAACTAGATAACATTACTATAGGCTTAACGCGTCCCGCAGATATTGATATCTTCATTCTGGTGACCTGTTTGACGGTGGGCGCAGAAGGTGTGTTGCCAGATAACCCGGAACAAGTTGTATTAGACGCGGTGCTCGCCTACGGAAATCTTAACTTTAACAACCCCGGTGTCGACGTTATCCCGCAATCGTTTGTTGGCGACATCTTCGACGCTCTACGCGATGCACAGGGTAAAAACTCAGTCACTAGTGTGGATGTCCAACTAAGCTATGATAATGGCGCTGGTGTGGCTCCTGCTTTCCCTGTAGGTTTCCCGGCCCCCGGCGCGGGCGTCGACCCTTATGACGCATTGCCAAGGGTTATCGCTATTCGTGAAAGAGCAGACTTCGACTCTGCTCGAATCGGCGTTACTATCACATAAGGGCATATACCATGGAATGGGCAGACGAATGGGCGGAAGAATGGGGAGGCGTAATCCCCGAAATCCAAGACCACAAGCTAGCAGGTATCAACAGGCTTATTGATTATTTCAAGAGGCCCGCCCTGCAATCCTTGGTGGGTACCTTTGGCACACGCGCGCAGGCGTATGAAGATGTAGCAGTAAACATCGCGGCCTTGTACGATATCCGTACGGCTTACGGTTTCTGGCAAGACACAATCGGCAGCATCTTAGATCAGCCAAGGCAAGCGCAACTAGACGTTGAATATAGGCGCTTCCTTCGTGCGCGTGCGCAAATAATCAAACGGCGTAGGACTTCAGAAGACCTTATCCAGGTTATCCGCCAACTGTTAAATGACAGTGTTCGAACTATCAATCTAGTCGACACCTTCCCTAAAGCGTACAAGATTGAGATAGCCAGCCTAACGGACGCTGAGATCGTTGCTTTCTCCCCTTTCCTTAGGCTTGCCAAGCCTGCTACCTATATTGGAAAGTTCATTGTAGTGGCTCCGGACTCATTCGGAAATAGCGATGTAACAGGTACGTTGCCTCCGTCTCCCCCTCCTACTGGCTTCGGCGACGCTAGCGGTACTATCGTTATTGTCTCACCTCTTGCCTATATCGTTCCCCTCTAGAAAGTCTCCACCATGGCTAGACCAGTTATTCCTGCTGTCCGCATCTTTGCGTCGGATACCCTCTTTACCACAGGGCCCGTCCTACTCCAGACTACAGTTACCAAGATCGCACGCAGTAATGCGCAGATTGATGAAGGCTTCGTAGGTCTAGAGACTCCGCCCGCGCAGTAGTATAACTCCTTATGGAATCAGTACACCACGTGGACTAAATGGGTAGGAGAGGGCTCCAACCTTCCTGATTTAGACGATCATATCATAGAGACTGACTCTGCTGGTCTTGCCCAGATTTCAGAAGCAGCTATCGGAGGGACTGCGGCAACTAGTTTCTTAGCCGCCCTGGTGGCTACTGCTAATGCTTCTGGCGATGGCATACTTGCTACTGCTACCACCACGCGCGCTATCCAGGCCCAAAACACAAGTGCCACTAATCCTGCTATCTTAGCAGGGAATAGTGGCACGGGTGACGCCATCGAAGGACAGGCGTTACTTGGTGGTACGGGTGTTGTTGGACGCGCGATTGTTACGGCAGGTGTAGGCCTAAAAGGTTTTGGGTTCCTTACAGGCTCAGGCTTAGAAGCTATAGGCGGCGCTACTGGTAAGGGTATTATAGGTATCGGTGGAGCCACCAGCGGTATCGGTGTTGAAGGCCAATCGGCCACAACTAGCGCCGCGATGGCTGGTGTATCTACTAGTACGGTCGGCACAGGAGTCCAGGGGACTATTCCTGCGGCGGCTACAGTTAGTGCCGTGGCCGTACGGGCTACCACAGGGACAGGGGACGGTACGGCCCTTAATGCTAGGTCCGATGCGGGCGGTGGCTACGCCGTACAAGCACACGCGGACACTTCTTCACCTAAGCGTGCGGCTCTCCGACTAGTTCCACAGGATGCGGACCCCACTACGCACGCCACGGGCGATGCCTACTACAATAGCGTTACTACTACGCTTAAAGCTCGCACGGCTAGTGGATTCCAGCACGTCCTAGCATCCAATGAAGGTTACTGCTACGGCTTCGGACTGGACGCCGCAGGGGCACACAATAGCGTATCTTTCGTCGAGTTTGCTTCCGCAGGTCTAGCGTCCCCACACGATCCAAAGGTCGTAGGGGACGTAGTTCTCACGGTAACCGGACAGTTTAGGAATGAAGCTGCTGCCCTAAATACTGTGCGTGTACGCATTATCGATAAAACAGCCACAGTCACAATCGCCACCTATGATATTAGGTTGGACCAAACTAACGCGCTTGTAACTACAGATTTATCGACTGCATACGAGAAAACAATCTCATTTATCCACGCGTATACGATCCCTTCCGCGGGAGCGAGAACATTCAGTATTGAGATTGCTACGGATACTGGTGGGGGCACAGGAGCCGAATGGGTTAATCTCCATCTTGAAGTCCGCGGCGTCTACTAAGAGCAAATAGACTTCCTTTCTAGCCTCGCGCTGGTGTTGATGGCCCCCAACACTGACGCGGGGCTTTCTTGCGTTCACGAAAACGCGATTCTATTGTACTCTCTCATTATAGCGTCTGCAACCTCGGCAGCTCTATTACTCGCCTCATTAGCCCTTTCAGCTTCGCCCTGCTTTTCAGGCTTAGCCTCGACTTTGACCTCTAAAGCTCCGTCGCACACTATGCAAATCATGTTCCACATATTGAGACCCGTCGGCCCGTTGCCGTGGTCACAGTTATGACAAGGCACTGAGAGCTTTGCGGGCATACTAGATTTTGCGGCGGCCGCTTCCTCTGGTGTATCATATATGTCAGGTATATCAATCTCATAGACAAGCCCGTCGGGTCCGATGTATTTCATTAGTGCCATTATTCAGTACTCGATGTGTGTGCTTTGGGGTATATCTCCCCGGGTTGAGTTGCCGAGATTACGGCTAGTAAGGCTTCGGTGTGATTTATCACGATGTCTGTCCCATGCTCTAGAAGACTATCGGCATACGCTTTCGCGTATACGTCTAAAATGAACTGTGTAGAAACGTTCTTAGGCACTTAACCTCTCCCCCTTGATTGTAAACTTGCCACAGGAAACTCATAATGTACCCCCTCCTTATCCTTTAGCCTATAGTATTGTTCGGATGTTCCGAGGGGCGTGGTCAACTCAAATGAATACATGACCTCTAACAATAAGCCATTGTATGCCGCCCTCTTATCGATACACTCTACAATATCTCTTTTGTTGTACTTATCACTAGACATCTGTTAACACTATCTCTTTCATTGAACCCCATCGGTTACCTTTTTTGAAATCCAGTTTAATAGGGACGGAACACCAAGGTTGATCTTCGGCTAGTTGCTTGATTCTTCGCATTCGTGAATAGATGTACTCTAGTTTGGCGATAATCTCTGCCATACCAGAATCGTGCACCGTCAAGCAAGCCCGATAAAGTTCAGGGTCAAAAAACTTGATATCTTCACCAATAGCCACCAAAAGGCGACGAATCATTTCGCCCACCGCCCCTTGGATAAGGTTGTTCATGGCGTCGCGGGGCTGTGTTCTACTAGTGTTAAAGTGGCGCCGTCTCCCCGTCCACATCTGAATGTAACGGTGCTTCCTAGCGAATGCTTCACACTTACGATAGAGCCTTTTGAAACCGGGGAAGCGCGCATCGTAAGCGCGCAGGGTATCACGCGCGTCTTTGAATGACATGAAATACTTTTCCCCAAACGCTTTAGGCCCGATACCATAGAGGAATGAGAAGTTCACATTCTTGGCAAGCGACCTAGGAAAGCCAAGCTCATCCGCCACACCTTGGTGGATATCAATGCCCGCACGGAACATTTCAATCATGGTCTTCTCTTTCGCATAGTGAGAAGCGACACGAAGCTCTGCCTGCGAAAAGTCAAACTCTAGTAGTGTGTAACCTGGCGAGGCAATGAAGACATCGCGTGAGCTGTACTTCTCGCCTGTCCCTCGTGTCACGGCTTGCAGGTTAGGATGTTGTGCTGATAGGCGGCCTGCAACCGTGCCGCCCCCGCTTCCTTCTTGCTGCCACCCTCCAACGATACGCAGATTAGGGTGTACGCGCCCTTCAACACTGACAAGCTCACGAAAAGGCTGATAGTAGGTCCCTTCTGCTTTCTTGTACCGTCTCCAAGATAGCAGCTCTTTGGCTCCCTTGATTTTAGGGTTAGCTACTTCATAGGCTATCTCTAGTTTGTCTCGCGCAGTGCTTGGCACCCTGAGCAAAGCCTGCATCTGCTTTGGTGAGTTAGGGTTAACCTCGTGACCTGCCATATCACATAGGATTTTCTTGAGCCTTGCTGTCTCTGCGACCGCGCCAACAGAGTTGACCTCTAGTCGTTCTTTATCCAGCAGGAGCCCATTTAGTTCCATATTGGTGACATGCTTAGCGAAATACCTCTGCTCTTTGTACAGTTCCCAAAGCCCTTGGCGCTTGAGCCATGGGATATAGAACATATAGAGATCAAACGCTGTCTCCACGTCCTGCATAGCGTAGGAGCCTACGGCAGCGCCGCTAAGATAGCACATCAAACCCTTTATTCCCTTCTTTGGTGCGCTTGGGAACTTGGCCCTGATAGCATCTAGCAACTCTTGCTCGTCACCGCCCGCGCTTTCGTTCACGTACTTCTCAGCGAGTGACTCCATTTTGAAGGACACCTCATTTTCGTTACACAGGTGTGCCATAAGGATAGGATCCTCCCATAGTACTGGCTTCCTTACGCCATCCCGCGCCCACATCTTGACATCATACTGATAGTTAAAGCCACCTAAAGAAGTAGGCTCGCCGTTCGCCATGCACGGGTTGTGTAGTAGTTCGCCCAGATCGAAAAGCCTGCTATCTGCGCCCGGGATATTGTACCCTTCAAAGTGCCGGAAAGGAAAGTAGAAGCTTTCCCCACGCGCCCACACGCTCGCACCTACTATGTAATCCCTATGGTGAATAAGGCCGGTTGTTTCCGTGTCAGCTACTCGGAGCTGCGACCCTTCGATGTGTCGCATTGCTTCATCGTAGTCTCGAATTGACCCAATAAGATGTCTCGCCATTTTATCTCTTTCCCTACCCAATAGAGGGTATTACCGATTGCTACATAGGGCTTAGCACCTTGCAACGTGTGAATGAATCCGATAGCTAGCACTGGCCTACAAAGTGCATTATCACCCTGTCCATTATCGTTACAGCACCTCCGAACACAAGTAGCCCTAATACAAACTCCATAGGCGTGAGAATGACTTTTGTTCTTTTTTCCATAGTACCCACGACGAGACTCGAACTCGCAACGCACAGATTTTAAGTCTGCTGCCTCTTCCTATTGGGCTACGTGGGTATACGCGCGCACGTGTATGCGCGCGAGGGTCGACTACTCGTTCAAGTAACGACCTTGGATAAAGTCATCATAGTATCGCCCCATGGACTCCGCAGATAAGAACTCGGCATAGACGAAAGCCGGGACACCATGGTAATGATAACCTGTCACTTTGCCATGTCGAAAAACGACGGTCAAGGCGGACTCTTCCGTGTTATAGCATACAGACGTAAAACGTGACGAGCGTTTCTTAGTGATCTTAGTTGACGTAGCCACTAGAATGACCCTCCACCCTTGAACCCTGCACCCTTAGGATGCGGCTTGAGTTTGTCAATCTTGGTACGCATAACACCATCGTACTCTTCTTCCTTGGTAGTACAGAGGCACAATGTGCCTATAACGTCAGACTTCTTGAACTTGAGCTTGACGCGATTCCCTTCTTTGGAATGCGGGAGATTGAGCACGCCACAAAGGTGTTCAATCTTCCACATCATCTTATCCGTGAGCGGGAGATAATCCTTTAGTTCATGCGCCCCCGGTGCCTCCTTTCCATCTGCGGTCTCAATAACTTGGTAGGTCCAGGTGAGCATACGATTACCGCTCTTATTGCTGGTGCCGTCTTCTACATCGATAACCTTTAGGATGAAATCCCCGATTTCGAGCTTGGAGCTTTCACCCTCAAAGGAAAACTCTTCTTCTTCGCTGTTGGTAAATGGATCGTGTGTCATGGCTGTGTTCTCTTTCCTATACTTCTGTTTCGAGTAGCAGAGAGTAGATCTCTGCAAGGTTTGGATTAGTAACTACGTTGCCCAGTTTGGGCGCGAACTTGTTTCCACGGGTCTTAGCTGCGATGACTCCGTTAGGTTGTGTGAGCATCCTACGTCCGCCTTCCCCATCGGAATCGAGATACCAAACGAAATCGAAGATGCCTCTAACGGCGGTCCCCAACTTCTCAGGTAGCTTAGGATAAATCGCCAAGACTTGCGCATCATGCTTGGACTTCTTGCGCGTGTCTACGATACGCTTATCCGTCTTGTCATGAGCTGTGGCGATGATATGGAAGGGTAGGGACCGGCAGAACCTAAGGACGCGTGAGAGTCTCGCAGTAGCTTCTCCATAGTCTTGAATCTCGTTCTTGTCTGGCTTCCTATCCGAGCTTTTCTTAGCCTCCCTGATCGCAATCTCGCGCATGAGATTATCGTTCAGCTCGGATATACTATCAATGGCGATAGTCTGAATACCTTCGAACTCTTCCGCCCCGCGCGCTGCCATCTGTTGAAGCTCTTCTAAGTCTTGAGTGCAATCAATCGAGGCCTTAATGATACCTTTCTCACTTTGGATAGAGAGTAGGCCATCGTCGATATCAGCAATCAACAGGTTTGCCATGTCCTCGTGCTGATTCGCGGTGGCCACGAGAGTTGTCTTACCGCTCCCTGGCGGACCGTAAATCAGTGCCTTGATTCGCGGCTTAGTCGGTTCTAGTTTGGTGATTTTGAGTGCCATAGCGGTAGCCAGTTTCTGCGCCGGTATTCATTGACAGACATATCAGACCCGGGGCTCATCTGTGTTGTCTCAAGAGCATATAAGCGATTCCATATTCGACACGCTAGTATCGGCATCCCTAATCTATTGGCTAAACGAGCTTGCGTGTCGGATACGGGAGGCGGACCGAGAAAAGTGTACACTATTCATCCTCCAATAGTATAACGTCTTCAGGACGGAATACAGTATCTTCATCGTCATAGTGCCTATATCGAGATTTCCTGATATAGTCGGCATCTTCTCCACGAAGCTCGGCTAAGCAAAGCTCTTTCATGCTACAGCTTGCGCACCCCATAGGGCCGGGCTTGAGATTGCGGATAGGGCCAAGATGTCCGCTCTCTAAGAACTTCATTTCAGCCGCGATGTTTCTCACGTTCTCCCAAGTGCCTTCAATCTCCTCAATCGAGCGGTGACTATAGGTGAGCCGGAAAAACTCGACATTGGCTAGCTTGTACTCCATTTCGGCATAATCGGCCGGATCTAGACCCATCGCCAGAACGAAGCCTTTGTAGCTCTCCCAAGAGCAGGCCACTTTGGCGCGGCTAATTCCGCCTGCTTTGGTAGTCTTTGGGACCGAGGGCGGTTTGCTCTTTATCTGGAAAGTGATAACCCCAGAGAAGTCGAGTCCGAGTGTCTCCAAGAGCTTCTGATAGATAGTGAACTGGACGGCCGTCTCTTCTTTATCATAGTCTTGAAACGCCTTCCGAAACTTGTGGTCCACCACGAACACGTTACCGTTAGCTTTGTTGCGCAATACCAGGTCAACGTAAGCCTGTAAGCAGTCCCAACCTCCACCTACTTCGGTCTCTAGGTGAATCTCTACTAGGGGCTCCCCGGTATCAGGGTGCTTGACTACTTCCCACCTGTCCAGGTCAATCCATTCTAGCGCGCCGATTACTTGGCTCTCTACATCTTCCCAAAGATCCTGCACTTGCTCCTTAGTTTCCGCACAACCTTTGTCGAAGTTCTCCTTTACCTTGGCTTCTACGCCTTGCCTACCGGCGTTCACAATCTCGGACACGGGAGCCGTTTGGTGCTTCGCTTTGTAGAGGAACGCCGCTTCCATACCCGCATGCCCTAGTGTGCCAAACTCAAGCGGGATAGCGACCTTGCCCCGGCGTCTCAAACCGTCCAGATAGTGTAGCTTGTACTCATACCGACAATGAAGATACTTGTACATGCGCGAGTAGGAGAGCTTATTGTTGCTCTTACTCATTCCAAGGTGTCCCAAGTTGCCGATATTCAATAGGCTGCTTTGCGGTTTCCGCTGCTTCAATACCCCACACCATACCAGAGGAGATTCCTAAGTCAGTATAGACGATGCGTTTATCTAACGCCAAAGCTAGGTCTATGCCGGCCTCTATACCATGCGTCCGTTCTCTAGGGATCGCGTCGTCTAATACTCCGGGTTGAGTGTATAGCAGGTGAGAAGCGAAGGGCGCCTCCCCGCGCGTGAGACAGTCGAACAAGCACGCGCGAGCATATCGAACATTCTTCTCAATATCTCCTGCATAAGGGCTCTCAATAGCTACAGTGATTCTTGTCTTACGGTCGCTCATAAATAACCCCGTCCAGTGTCTCAAGCTCTAGCCCCATAGCCAGGCCTACTAGAGCCTCCGCAGCGTCCTCTACATCCAAGATATAGTTAGAAATATCAACCTTCCCCGTCTTCTTTAGTTCCTCTTCCATGCCTTCCCTCGCGCTCTCTGGTGTGTGGATGTTGTAGGCTATCGCCGAGTAAATATATTCTTGTTCATTCGTGGTGTCGATATCGAAATCGACTTGCACCACTGGGGGCCTGCCGCCCATTTTGAAGTGGCGAATCAGCTTCACCTTATCGTGCTTGGGATTGTCGGATGTAGCCCGAATCTGCCACCCTGTCTCAAGCAAAGCATTGAGGAACTGTGAGCCCCAGAGCCCTTGCCTATCTTCCGAGCCGCCTTTATTCGTATGGTGAGCGAGGAAGAATGTGCACCCATATTCGTTGCGCAGTTGCTTGAGCTTGAATAGGTGGGGCACAGCATCGGCCATGAAGTTGTCATGCGGAACTGCACTATACAGAGGATCGAGAATCACCATAGATGGCTTTAGCTCTTTTAGCAAGTCCTCTAGCGCTTCCATGCAATCGGGATTGTCGAATCGTAGAGGTCCGCCGTCGGGTAAGTAGATGGGGATATCAGCGAGTGCAGGAAAGGAAGCACCAAGGGTATCGCTATCGGTATTGGGCTCGACTTTCCCTAGCTTGGAGGACAGAATAGCCTCTAGACGCATAGTGGTCTGACCGGGGAAGTCCTCTTGCTGTACTAGGATAACGGGGCCAGGGTCTTCTACTTTCTCGCCCATAAAGTCACAGCCAGTAGCAATAGAGACGGCGAGGTCAAAGAGCATCCACGTCTTATAGTGCTCAGGAGGTGCAACAGCGAAAGCGATAGTCTTATCAGGGAGCCAGTTCTTGATTTGCCACTTGGCGACATAGTCCCCATGCTTGGCCATGTATTCGGCCATCTGAATGACCTTGAATGGCTCTCCTTTGGTGCTTTCGTCTTCTGGTCCTCCCTTGCCCTTGTCTCGCGCCTTGCTGGTCTTATAGACGCTCTCAACTGTGCGGCGTAGCTCACTAAGCTCTAGAGGTTCCTCGCTCTTCTCATTGGCCCCTATGGCCATGGTAACAGCGATATCCATCGGGATTCGCTTACCGTAGAGATAACCTGCTAGGCGTGCGGCGGTTTGGTTCCTTTCACCTTCCTTGAACCCTGTAGAGAATATCTCTGAGAGCCATCCTGCGTGCTCGTCTGGCTTCTCTTTGGTGGTAGTCTTACCTTCCGTGACCCACTTAGGTGCGAGGCCTAGACCACTTGTATCAAGCCATTCATAAGCTCCGTCCTCAGTAACAGAAGGAGCGGCTACGATGTATCCCCCATCGCCCCTAACGTCTACACCTTTGCTGTTAGGTGCTCGTGTGTCATTAGTCGTATTCCCGACACTGGAAACGCCAGGGGGATAGCGGTAGAGGAAGTGCAGCCCGCCGCGTGCCGTCTTAGCTCGCGTGCCTGTGTAGGGTAGGCTATCCGGTATGCCACCTTTGTAGGTATCTACATCGACTACTACTAGCCCCGATATCTTCCCTGTTACGATACCGATATTTGCGTCAGGGTTCTCAGTCCACCATTTAGTAACTTGTTCGCGTGTGGGTCTCTCCTTACTGTACTGCCCCCAATCGACTAGAGGGTCTTTACGGTTGGGCTTACATGGGAAGATCGACCATCCCTGGTCTAGGTACGCAAGAGCCTCTAGCAGTTTGGGATTCATTCACTTACTTAGCGTCCGGCCCTTTGGCCTCCAAATGTTCGACAGCATGTCTAAGCATTTTCTTAGCATGCTTACGGCTCTTTGGTGTTTTGGCACGGAACCAAGCCTTAGACCAGTTGAGCACATTTATCTCGCAATAGATCTTACTACGGTGCTCCTGCTGTGTTTTGTTGTTACGCATCTAGAACTTCTTCCCGCCATGCTTCTTTGGCCGCTTGGCGTTGAACTGAATCTTGGACATGATTGCCATCCCGAGGTTAGTGGCTACTACGCCTTCCCCGCGTTCCATATCACCAGGGTTCGCCTCTAGGAACTCTTCCGCCATATCCATAGCGCGGATGATGATGTCTGCAAGTTCCTCCACAGTCCACAAATGGTCTTCAATGTGAGGGCTCATTGCATCGGGGTCTTTACGAAAGACCTCTAGCAACTCGCTGGCTTCGGAGTGAATCAGGGCGATAGCCTCACCCGGTGAGCGCGCCTTATCGTGAAAACCTTTCATCCTGGCGATTCTGTAGGCCCACCGCTGGACATGTGAGAATGAGAAAACGAAATCAGCCTTAGTGCGTTCCTCTAGCTGTGCTTCTAGTTTGGCTCCTTCTATCTCCAAATAGTCCGCATACTCTTGCCATTCCTCATAGCAAGCTGTACCCTTTTCTGGTCTTAGCATCATTCCACCTGATTCCCTGTATCGAATAACTCGTGTGTTTCGATTTTGAAGAGTTTAGCAAGAGCTACCACTTGGTGTGTCGGGATAGGCCTATCGCCGTTCTCCCACCTGGTGATTGTGGAGTGATCTACCCCTAGCACCTTGGCAACTTCTTGCACGGTTAAGCGGCTCTTGTACCGCTGCGCATAGAGCTTGTTAGTCCTCTTGATTACTTTAGCCATGGTGTCCGTTTCCGCTTTTCCTCTAAGACGCGTGCCGCTTCTGCTACTTCTGCATCCCAAGATAGGGTAAGGGCGCGTGCAAAGCTCTCTAGAGTAGTCTCTGGTAGCCCTAGTTTGAAGGACCCGGTCTCTAGCATGACCTGCTCGCGTGTCTGGTGCATTATCGTCTCAACCCTTTTCTCTAGTTGGTAGGACATCAATCGTGCCGGCACTCTGAGCGGCCCATTATCTGGCCTGCTGCTACTCCGGCATCGTAGGCCCTCAAATCTTGACGCTGTGCTGCCTTGTTATACCAGCCGTCCGCGGCAAGCGAGAAGAAAATGAACACACCCGCCATCGCTGCTAGAAGCCAGAAGATACCACTTACTACACCTTTTATAGTTTTCTTCATGATTACCTTATCGGTTAGGGTGTGAATCTCCAGGCATAGGCGCCGATACTATTTGACCGGACTCTGCTGCCTTCAAAGCCCTGCACAGCTCTGTGATTCGTGCTTCTAGCTCATCAACCTTTGATCGGTGCGCCTCATTAGCAGTCACCAAGGTTTGCGCATGGTCTTCTGATTTCGCTAAGGCTTGCTCAGAAATCTTCAGTTGCTCAAGAGTCTGTGCAGCCTGCTTGATACGGTTGTGAATAGCATCGAAGTCGACCCGTTTTATTGTTACCATCTCACCAGGGATATCGTACATCTCCATAGCGAGGCGTGCAAAGGGGTTAGTGTCTGGCTGTATAGGTGCGTTAGTAGGCATTAGATGTGGGCTTCCAAGAGTCCGGCAATCATCGCCAGCTCTTCCGCTTGTTTGTACAGGAGACTTCCGCCGCCCGTTGGTGTTAGTGTTTCCTCTTGCTGGTAATGAGGTAGTTGATTCACGGACTTGTCAAAGGCCGCTTGTTTGCGAATCAGACACTCCATTACTTTGATGTCTAGTGGGTGGTCTGCAATCAGAGTGCGAATCAGGATAGCATTCTTTTGCCCAATCCTGCAAACTCTATCGCTCGCTTGTGTGTTCCGTGCGGGGGTCCAGTCGAGGTCTACAAAGAGCACGTGAGACGCGTAGGTCAGTGTCATACCTTCTGACATAGCTCGAATAGTGCCCGCAATCCCCTTGTACTTCCCGGCTTGGAAATCGTCCTCTATCTGTGCTCGCTTAGCAGGCGATGTGGAGCCTGTTACGGTAATCCAGCCAGGGCGCTTAGCGAGCATGTCAATCGGAGCACGGTGAGCCGAGAAGATTACCACAGGCGTCTCAGTAGCCTCGTACTCTTCTTCGATAATCTCCAAGAGTTTCGGTATCTTGCAGGTGGCTAGGGCCTTTCTGGCAATCGCCAAGGCGCCCATGCCAAACTCTTGCTTATCCGATGTGAGGGATTCGAGTGCTTGCTGTACTAGGTCACTCTCTAGAGCTTCATCGCAGATAGCTGCAATCTCACCAGTTGGAGGGTCAGCGATAATAGGAGTACCATAAATCTTATCTGGTAGCTGCTTGAGCACATCTTTCTTGTGACGACGTAGGCTCACAGCGCTTAGGCACTCGGCTAACTCAGGTTGAGGACTGTAGTAGTCGGCTACCCATTTACCGTTCTCTGTGTAGTACCCATCAAAGAGGGATGCGAAGTCCTTATCGGTCCCGAATGCTTCGGTAAAGATGCCAAGCGTCTTAGTGACCTCCTTAAGCTCCTTACCGTGATTGAGTAGTGGAGTACCGCTTAGGCCCCAGACCTGTCCTCCGTGGCTTGTAATAGCCTCACGCAAAGCCCTGAAGTCCCTCGTGCGCCTTGCCTTTGGTGATTTGCACGCGTGGATTTCATCCCCGATTAGGATAGTGCCTGGGCACCAAACGTTTTCAGTTTGCATCGCCTCTAGCTCATCAAAGTCTGGCTGTATCTCATAGTTGAGAATCATGACCTCACCAGGGGAGGGAGGCACAAAGTTCCCTCGACCACTAATCACATATACCTTGGTGATTGCGGGGCGCCACTTCTTGATTTCCCGAATCCATACGCCTTTGACACTTGCAGGGCACACGATGATAGTTGGTGCGCAAGGCTCTGTAGCGTGAGACGGAATCGCCATAATGGATTGGACCGTCTTGCCTAGACCCATGTCATCAAAGAGTCCTGCGGCCGTCCTACCAGCGAGGAAGCTAACTCCTTCCTTCTGGTAGTCGAATAGCTCGGAGCAACGTAGAGATTGGTCTAGGGATAGAGCTTGCTCCCGTATGGCGAGTACACGCTTCTCTACAGCGAGCAGAATAGCGTGATTGATATCAAGTAGGAAGTCGCTAGAGGCACTCGTTACGAACCGTGGGAAGTCATCAATAGCACCAATATAGCTCTTGGTTGGATGGTCCCACCTACAGAAGTCCCTGATTACCTTGCGGAAGTCGTCCCGTATTTTCTTGGTGGTCTGCGCGCTAGCCAGTTTGTAGGCGAACTCTCGCCCGCTGTGTGCGGTGACCCGGATTCTTGGAACTGCCTTCATTCGGACTTCTCTTGTATCACGCGAGGGCTAGGCTGTAAAGGGTTATTGTGCACATTGTGAGGTTCCTCACATCGTATAAGATTCTAAGCTAGTAGGCCGCACAGTCGTTTGTGCGTATATGTCAGTAGATAAATAGGTGGCCCCTACGTGGCGGAAAGAATATAAAATCCACGTAGGAGCCGCGGTACAGCAGTTGGTGCGTGTACCAGACACAGGGAGAGAGTACGTGGCTCCCCGTCACACGTTGGGCGTTGCACCCTATCTGACAACCTGCCTAAGCGAATAAGCCCCGGGTTGCTCCGGCTACACTTACAGCACGCAAGTCGAAAGCGTCCATGGTAAAAGTGCCCAGTTGCCAGCCCTTCGCAGGGTGGCTAATGTGCTATAAGGAGGACTGGAACTGCTCCCCTCTAGTCCTGGCACACTCAGGCCGGTAGTTAAGTCGATTTCCCTACCGAAGTCACTGTATTTTATGACCGATTAGTCAACTTCGACGTAACGACATTCTAAGCACCAAAGCTATACGGCTGCTGTAAGCGCTTCTGCTTTGGCGTGGTAGAACATCCCGAGGGCTGTGTTACCGGCATCAAAAGCGATTTGCGCGAGCTGTAAAAATTCTTTTAGCATTGTGATTCGCATTTCCATTTTCTCCCCTTTCTTTGGGGCGGTTGATTGGAGCGCTTGCGGGAGTTGAACCCGGATCTCCGCAGTTCGTCGCGGTGTAATCCCATTTATACTATCAGCGCTTATTGGTGCTTAGGGTAGGAGTTGAACCTACAAAACTTGAACTAATGATGAGAGCGACCCACCTCAAGTAAAGCGGGTGCGACCCGCCGCGTTTACCGATTTCGCCACCTAAGCAGGCGTCCAGAGTGAGATTTGAACTCACACCTCACGGATTGCGCAATCCGCTGCTGTACCACTTTAGCTTTCTGGACAAGGTGTGAGGGGCCAGGACTTGCACCTGGACTAGGGATGACCTGTGCAACTGGATTACACTACTCCCTCACATACGCCCCGTTTCCGGGACTTCCCTCTATTCCACAGCTTATATAGCGCGGGGACAGCAGGGCTAGGCAGGGACACCGATAAAGGCTGCTACCCGTTCTGATTTGCGCACGGAGTCTTAGCCGACCGCGGCGGTAAGCGCTTCATCAAGCGCTGCCATAACTTCATTCATCTTTGCAGGAGTAGCAATGCCGTACTTTTCGATAGTGGAGCGGGCGGCTGCCAGATAGCGCGTCTCCGTCACAATCAGTTGGGCGGCCTTGGGGTCCTCACACTCACCGGCCTTAATCTTCTCTGCGAGGGCCTTCTTGGCTTCCTTGGCCTGGAGGTCTGCGAGCTTCTGTACCAGCTCCGCTTTCTTCTCGGCGAAGCTCAGGGTCTTACGGGTGCGCTTTACGGGGGCTGCTGCTGTATCGGTCATGGGATTCGTTTCTTTCTACGGGCGGTAATCTCCGCCTCGTGTGCTTCTACCTTATCAAGCATTTCTTTGGTTTTCAAGGCCTTTGCCTCGTTTATTTTCAGGGATTCGGGGATGTCTAGGGTGTGAGCCCAAAGCACCAGAGGGTCTTTGATGGCTTCTGGAAGGAGTTTCCACATAGGGAGGGCTGACAGCTCAAGTGCGAAGGAAGCCGCGGCATGTGCCGTACCAAGCAACTCACGAGCGCTTAGCAGAGCATCCTCGGCGCAAGCAGAGCCACAAAGCCTACCTTCATAGCGCCCGTAGTATTTGAAGTCGCGCCTAATCTGCACTCCGCACTCGTCACACGTCGGATATGGCTCTCCGTCCAGCGGGTGAGGGATGGCTATGGGCTCGACTGTAGAGGCCGCAGGAGGTGGCTCTGTGCCGTCCCCCATGCCGGCTATCAAGGCCTCTAGCTCGGCTATCTCCTCGGCTCTGGTCTGCTTTGCCATGGCTTAGAGCCTATCAGTCCGCGAATCGAGCGATAGAGGCTTGCACGTGCTCGGGTATATGGAAAACCTGCTCGTTACGTTCGGCTTTCTCGATTAGGAAAATAATCGCGGCTTCCTCACGGATAGACGAGTTACTCATTCTATTCGCGTGCCCTGCCTGCTTAGCCCGGCGCGCGTCTTCTTTGGCGTTCCAGGGGCGGCACTTACGGTCAGATGAAGCCACACGCGCTTCGTGCATACGCCTAAGCTCTCCTCCTGTGCTCTGCTGTTGTAGGGATGATTTACGGGTTACGCGTCGTGCGTATTGGCGAAAGTTTCTGGAGTCTTTGGGTTGCATGGTCTTCTTCCTTTGGTGTTACGCCTCAAGAGTCCGGCGCGCTTTGATGCCTCGCATTGTGAGCGTGCAAGAGTAGTGGTCTACGCCATGCCTCTGGGGCTGGGTGGATAATCCTTTGCGGTGTAGAGCCTTGGCTGTCTCTCTGCAACAGGTCACTCGGCGATAGGTGCCAGCCCCTGTGAGCTTTCCAGCGTACCAAAACCCTGGCCGTTTCTCTTGCACAGCGGAGCGAATCGCGTTTATTTGGTGAGAACTAAGCCCGTTGGTGTTGTTTAAATCGGCCACATCTGAAGTCTAAATGATGCGGTGCGGATAGTCAAGCGCAGCCGTGTGAAAAATAGGCCGATTCTTAGCTTCTCTTGGCTAGCCATTACCCGTGCACCCACGCACACATGCTATAAGCCGAGCACTGCATACCGTCCAAGCAATCGGAATCGCCAAGGCAGAGCGGCTGGCAGTAGGATTTCTCCTCTACATAGCCGAGTCCGAAGGGTTCGCCGTCGTATTCGATGTCATCGGGGCACCCATCGGCAGTGTAGGGCACACAGATAGAGGTAACAGAGTCGCCTACAGGCTTCTGACAGGCTAGCGCTGTAGTGTTACAGCCCCACCCGTCCAGCTCTAAGCCTCCTGGCTCGTCCTCGAATAGGCAAGGCTCCCATAAGCCCCCTGCGGTGTTGGGAAGTCCCGCCTCGCCATCGCGCATTTCGGTTGTATCAGGGCCGTTAGGCTCTGTTTCGTCGCAGGCAGGGAGCGCTAGGGCTATAAGGAGAGCGTATTTGATTATCTTCATGGTGTTCTTTCCGGGTGTGAGTAAGGCTTAGCGCGGCTTAGGTAGAGAGTCAAGAACTTTCTTAGATTATTTTCCTAGCCGATGTATAGCACGTCGCCGTCGACCCTGAAGTCGTGCTCGCAGTACTCGCGGCCTGACATGGCCGACAACCCCTCGGCGATGGCGGTCTTAGACACCCTCACGTACACCCCGTCATGCTCACCCATTTTCACGTAGGCCTTGACCATCTTGGCGGCCTTGAGTGCGGTGCGGAAGGAGCGAAGGGAGTCGGTGTTGTTCGTGTCGGCCACAGAAGAATACTACGGGATAAGCTAAGCAAGGTCAAGCATTTTCTTTATTTATTTTTAGCTTATTTTTCGTCAGATTTTTGACTCTTAGCTATCTCAGCAAAAGCGGCAAGCCCTGGATCAGTAAGCACCCAGCCTGTGTGTACGCGCCTCAGTGGGCACTTAGGGCCTACATAGTCATACCGGACGGTCTTCTCAGCGAAGCCTTTACGAGCAAGCGCAGAAGCTACTCGGCCTTTAGCCATGAATCGGCTATCACACTCCCCATCAATCGCCCGGTAGTTGACCGGAATAGTCGAGAGAAGAGTTGAGATCTGTAGTTCAGTGAGATTCTCTGTGTCGGCCACACAGAGACCTTAGTCCCTTATCTTCCCACGCGCTAGAGGGGAAACCCTCTATTTTGCGATTATTTTTGCGTCAAAAAGCTGACGCTTTCTTGGCCCTAGTTCGGGGCTTCATCCTCTACCTCATAGAAGGCTCGCAAGACATGGCGAAAGGAGCCTTCACCTTGGCGAATCGCGTCCTCAAATTCGCCCATCTTATAGGAATCCGTCCCATTTGTGAGCCCTGCCGATAGAATCTCCATATCATCGGAGACAAGGCCGCAACCTAAGCACACGTCTATGGTGAAACCGAAGGACCTGTTACCGTATCTCAGGGTGTGGCGCACGTGGTCATGCTGTTGGGTCTCAATGTTTGGATGTACTCCACGTGGCATGATCTATTCGTCCTCGCCCTTTCGGCTGAGCAACATCCCCTGCATTTCATGTGCTGTGCGTTCCCTTTCCTCAACAGGGAGGTCTGCGAATGCCTGGCGGCTGGCTAGTACCGCATTCTGCATAAGAGGCCCTAAAGCATTCAAAAAAGAAGCGCATCCTATTAGGCTTGTTATATGCTCTTCAAGAGACTCCATCTGCCTAAAGGTATAACCGAGCTGCTCTTGCGCGGCTACCCGCGTCCGCGCTACTTCGGCAGCGGCGTCCAAACACAATTCCTCTTCTGATTTTGGTGTCATCTACTCGTCTCCCACAATCGTTATCACTACGTTGACGGGAAGCACCAACTGTATTGCGACGACGTTTGTGCGTGTCCGGTCTCCCACACAAAAGGCTTGAACCTCGTTATCTATTAGTTTCTCACTCAAGCGAAGGAAGAGCCTGCCGGTAGCGTTCGACATAAAATATTCGCCCACCCTAACACCTGCTGCTTCAATCGCGGTAGTAGAGCGTTTGTCGATTACTGTTACTTTCTTAGCCATTTTTCGGGAAGTCCTTTCGGGCTGCGGTTAAGAAGGCTTCAATAGAGTTGAGATGATCGTCTCCCCGCACTGTATCTTCCAAGTGCCTAAGAGCACTCTCGATCCAAGCCTTATCCCGCTCGATTCGCTTCTCTTGCGTGCTAATAGTGGCTTGGTGGACTTCGATAGAGGCTCTTGAGTTTTCTTTGTGATTGAAAAGCTCGTCGCTGCGTTGGGTCAGGGTCTCGCTTATCCTGTTATAGTCTATTTTCCAGTTTTCAGCTTTACCTTGCTCTACCCTTATTCGCCTTATCGCGTCTTCGTTCTGCTTTCCGGCGTATATGAGGGCGGTCTGTAGCCGATTAATCTCGCCTAACGCGGTGCTGATAGCGCTAGACAAATCACCAATGGTCTTCTCTGTACTTGTTGACATTATCTCTTCTCTTCTTTCCTTACTCGAAAAACTCGCCTGATAGTTGGAGGATGTCAACCACATCAAATCGCTGCATTATCGCCATTCTGTGCGATTTGATAGTTGGGACGGACGACTGTGTGAGTGCGGCAGTCTCTTTGGAAGTGTGCCCGAGGACTGCATAGATAGCAACACGCTTTTGGCAAGGCGTGAGCCTAGCGAACACTTCATCATAGTTAGGGATGATGTGGGCCATACACAGTCGGATAAGACCTCCACGTCCTTTAGCTCCTAGTGCCGATGCCCCTAGCTTACGATAGAGATTGCCACAGTGCCACTTCGTAGTGGAACGCTTACCACCAAGGTGGGTGTGCAGCATGTTGGGCGATATGCCTTGTACCATCATGACTGCTAACCTGCGTTCCGTGGGCGTAAACTTGTGTGCTCTGGCGATTATCCCGATGATTCGGTGCACACAGTGGTCGGTTGAAGCTACAGACTGTTGTGCACGAGTTTTGTAAGGCCCGCGGTTGTGATTGCCGGTCATGGGGCAAGCCTTACTAGCGTCTCGATATTTTTCATGAGGGCAGAAGCCCGCTCTCGCGTTTCATGGTGGATGATGTGAGGTGCTGGAGAGCCTTGATAGTATAGAGTCACCGTAAGGTTTTGCTGTAACCAAACCTGTAGCCCGTGGGCCGTGAACCCCATGGCCTCCAGCTCATTGTTATTATTGATCGTGACATACTTCATGACGTATCCTCCCTAGGCTCCCAATCAGTGCACAGGCCTTTGGTGTTTACGGTAGAGCATCTATGGCGCATTACCTCACCGCTGGTAACTTGGCCGGTAACGAAGCACGTTGTGGAAGGCTCTCTCTCCTCACCAATAGCGCAGAACATCGCCTCTAGGTTGGGATAGAGAGGCGGTGAAGCCGTGGTAGCACCTATCATCACCGGCCACCGCTCTGAAGCGCTTATACGTGAGTGCTTACACTCCAGGCAAATCCGGGGTTTAGGGACAGAAGGCTTCAGGCCGCTCATGTTAGCACTCCCATGAAATACAAAGCCGCCAAGGGTAGCATAACGAAAACTAGCCATAAGCCGAAAACGACGGACAATATCGCAACAAGCTCGCGCCAACCTTCTTTGAGGTCCTCCCACATTTCGGCAATCTCACCGATGACACTCTTCTTTCGTTTCTCCTCGCTCATCCTACACCTATCCTTATAGTGGGCGGCACGTAAGGTTCAAAGCCTCTAATCACGCGTACAGCGTTGATCATTTCGAGAGCTTCTAGAGGGTCCGTGAAGGTGAAGGTCTCATGGCTGCGCCCATGCAGATTCACATATGTAGTCCCCTCAACAACGTGGATAGACGCGCGGGTGATGTTCCCGGCGAACATAAAGCCTCCGCCTGGCGTGTTGATGTAGCCTTTCGGGATGCTTGCCATTACCGTTGTCCTTTTGGGTAGCCTGCGCAGTAGGGTGGGTGGATAAGCTCTAGACGGGCGCCTGTGAAATACCACTGTTGCTGCCCCTCCCCGTGTTTGAAGAGGATAAGGTGTAAATCCGGGCCACATGCACTCTTGAGAGCGTGAGTACCTATATCGCCCACATGAAGACACCCCGTGTGCATGCTGGGTAGGGACAATAGTTTGACCCTGTTGCCGGGTTTTAGCTTGGTAGGGCTACTCATTGCTGTCTCCCTCTTTGAGAGCGGCCCGAGCCTTGTCAGATGGCAGGAGCAAGACGCATAGAATCAGAGCTACCCCCACAGCACCGCCCAATAAAGGGACAGCAGAGATAGTGCAGGCCAGGGTAAGGTTGAACACTCCCAAGCCTAGATTGACGCGGCGAAGGATATGAGGATTCTCGTAGGACGAATCTAGAAGGCGCGTCAGTAGGCGGGGTTTACGTGCTGGGGCGATTTCTGTGCTACTCATGATGCCGTACTCCGTAGGGGATAGGCTTATCGTCCTCCGCTGTCCAAGCGCTATCCTTGCGTTGTTTGTCGATGATTAGGAGGGCATTCACCAGGGCAATAACTGACATGAGAGGCGGGTTGGCGAGATTAAGAGGCGCCTTTGCTATGCGGATGCCTTCCGCGATTGTCTCTTCATCGGTCATCTACTCGAACTTCTTTCTCAGCCGCTCATACTCGGTGTATTCGGGGTCTGCTTCTCTGTCTACCAAGACGCTGAACTCGCGCCACTGTGAGGGGATCTGGCCTCTTAGACCAGCCTCAAAGGCTTCAAGCTCTCTAAGGATTTGACTTGCCCCTCCATCATTGTACTCGCCTCCATAGGCCGCATCAATTTTGCGTTTCTCCGCGTCTTTACGAACTAGGGCGATAACGCATCTTGCATGTTCAGAAGGAAGTCTAATAGAGTCTTGATCGGGCATGTCGTTCTCTTTCCTTGTCTAAGTCCTTATCGCACTTCTGGGCGTCTTGCAAGAACTTTCTTTGGGGCTATTTTCGCGCCTTTAGGTTTGTTAGCTTTGGCGGTTATTTCGTTTGTTACGTTCTTCCTCGGTGAAATAGCGCGCAGGGATGCGTCCTCCGCAGTAGACTTCCTCTATAATGGCGCGAGCCTTCGCTATAGCGTCGTGGTCGCCCTGCCAGATTCCGTTACGCACCAAGGCGTTCAGCTCCTTAGCACACGCGATGAAGGCTTCATGCGCCATACTCACCAAGGGTGTACAAGTGCCGCAGGCCCACTGTGTCTTATCTGATTGACTCAGGAAGCTAAAGGAGTGCCGCTCTTTGACTTCCTTGCACTTAGGACACTTGGCTATCTGAAAGATGGAGAGCAGGCGTAGAGTGTTCTTGTGCCTGTGGACGAAGGGCATAGCGAGTAGGTTATCACCAGTGATTGCCATTCCTTCTAGGATTGCTGTGGGGGCGACTAGCAGGAAGGGAGCTGCTTCCATATAGAAGTCCGTGTGACCCTTCAAGCCTTTCTCTGTGAGCGTGTTTTGCAAGAAAGGAGGCTTGAGGCACTCTTTGCCGTGGACCTTGTGTAGGAGGCTTGTGAAGTTGTGGGTGGCTGCTGTAGCTCTCCAGGTGTCTTCAACGGATGTTTTAGGCGTGCCCTTAGGCATATAGGCAATCTCCCCATCCTCCCCTGTCCCCACGGGAACCGTCTTATAGTCGTTTCTTTCTGGAGGTCCAGAGAAGAGAGCGAGCTGCAAATCATCGTGTAGCTTAGCTGTAGCCTGGTAGTGGTGTGTCTTACCCTTCCCGGCTACCTTGCAGACCTCCACATACTTACCTTCCACCAAAGCATCTAACCAAAGGCTGTGCGTTCTAGCAGAAGCACCAAAGGTTTCTGGCATGGCTTTGAGAGGGAAGGGCTCGGATTGCTCAAGAATCCAGACTAAAAGAGGTATTGTGTGCTTGTTCATGATTTTTATAGTGATTTAAGGGAAATGCAGAATCCCGGGGTTTGCGGCCGATGCGCACGCTGGTAAATGCAGCGATATGGAAAAGTCATCGATATCGGCTTCGTATAGGTGTGTAGCATGCTAAATACGAAATGTAAAGGTTTAGTGGTGCGCACCGCGCGCCCCTTGCAGAATCCTGCATTTCTGAATCACCAAACGAAAACAGGGTGCTATGGGGTGGTAGCTGCCCGATATCGGCACATTATTTTTCTTCAGGTTTCCCTTGATATGCAGTCCCGACTCATGTACCCTATAAGGACCAGCTGGCCTGCCAGCCGGGCCCGCTCCGGGCGACTCCGTCGACCAACGCGGACCGTCGGGCTGGACAGCCGGGCCGCGCGACGGCGGTAGCTTTAGACTTTTTCTGCTGGGTTTATTTTCGCCCACTATTCTTATTTTCTTACATGGCGCCAGTAGTACGCCATCTGCTTCCTGCGGCGGTAGATGGTCTCTACAGGAAAGAGGCAATGCACTCTAAGGGTTCGATTCCCTTTGGCGCTACCGGGAATGCGGGTTGTTATGACTGAATCGACGTTCTCCGCATAGCCTTTCGAGGCTCGCATTCCCACCTTATACTGTCATACGGGGAGGTAGCTCAACAAGTAGAGCATCGGGGCATCGCCCCCGTGAGTGTAGGGTGCAAGTCCCTACCCACCACGCCGGTCGGAAGTGTTTCACATGCGAAGCCGACATTTAAACAAACCAAATCATGTGACGTGAGTGTCTAACGTAAGCCGGCACCTAGTAGGGAAAAGGTGTGCCCTACACTATGCGGAGGTAGCTCAACTTGGTTTAGAGCATCGGAACCCGACTCGACGACGTAGGTTCAAGCCCTACCCACCGCGCTAATTTTTATCATGCCACGCAAGAAGCACTATCCTAAGCGTCTCGTTCCCCTGTCTGTTGCTGAGCAAGAGGCTAGGCCGGTTGATGAGGATAAGGCCGCGTCACACTACACCCTTGGTGCTAGGCCGTTTGAGCCTAAGTGGGTTGATGAGAGTGAACGGGAGCGCGAGTTAGAACTTGCCGCTTATTTGGTGTTTTGATGAATGTAACGCCTAACATGGTCCTAGCTATGGCTCGTGCTTTCTATGAAGCCGAGAAAAGCAATAGGGACCGTTACACTCACTGGTATGAGCTTCAGTTTGATGAGCGTGGGATGCAGTATATTGAGCTTGCTGCCCATGCTGGAGTTGATGTATTAACTCAAAAGGGCGTTAATGGCCGACATTTCAAACGTGTTGACTTAGATATCGGTTTCATGGTTCGCACCATATGGGTTCCCACTGAATGGCCTATAGAGTCCGATGTCGAAAATCGAACGCACGCCCAACGATTTCTATAGTCGACTCCTGCGAGACCACGCACCCTCGGCGATTCGGATAGTCGTCCCTGGCGAGCCTAAAGGGTTTCGAGTAGCTACTAAGCGTGGACAGTGGAATAAGGGCCTACGTGACTATCGAAAATGGAAAGACGACTGTGTTATCGCTACTGAAGGATTCGGACTTGACTGCCCAGTATTTGCTGACAGTGCCTACCCCGTATACGTACACACAAGTGCGTTTTACTCCTCTAAAGTACACTGCGACCCTCAAAACACCTCTAAGGGTTACGTCGATGCAATCATGCCGCCAGGGAAGGGTGGAGGAGACAAATATGCAGGTACAAGCTGTGACGCTCCCTTATACGATTACGCTAACCCACGAACCCTTGTGGAAATACGCGGGTGGCTGTTACGGAAATACGAACACTTAGTTAGTGAGGCTTGGTAATGTTGATACGGTATACGTGTACCAGATGTGGTTGGCCTGCCTCAAGGGTCCTACTCTGCTGGGTTTGTAGAGCTTATTCAAATAACTAGCACAGGGAAAGGGCCGCCCGATGCCAAGGAAAACCAAAGAAGAGTTAGAAGCCGAGCTAGCAGCATTGACTAGCCAAGGTGAGCAAGAATACGATATTGAGATAGAGGTAGCCGACAAGGCACAGGCCCAACGCGTTGACGCTATCGCAACAGCGCGCGCTAATAGACCCGCTTCCGGTCCGCCCGGTCGAGCAAGGTCAAGAGCGTTAGGCATATCGGGAGACCTTATCCCTAAGTGTTCCGGTATGACGCAACCGCGTTACGAGACACAAGAGCCTAAGCCTTGCCGCTTACAAGCAGGCCACGGCACAGACCACTTCGGTCAAGGCAACTGTAAGTATCATGGGGGCGCAGGCCAAAGCATCAACATGAAGCACGGCCGCTATAGTGGCCTGCTAACAGATGAGCTTGGCACCTTAGTCGACCATTTCAGTAGCGATAACGATCCGCTCAACCTAGAGCCCGATATTGCGCTTATGCGTGGCCTACTAGAGAAGTGGGTTAGCGATTATGATAAGTGGTATGAGATAATCAGTGCTTGGCATGAGAGCAACGCTGAAGGCAACATAGGCGCATACAAGCCGCCCAATATCCTGGCGATTACAGAGGGTAACGTGTTGCTCGCGGCGCTTGCCAAGATGGTAGGCACCGAGTACAAGCGCAGACAGAACACCGCTGTTTCGCAAATCCATCTATTCCGTATCGTTAACGAGATAGGTGCTGTTATTGGTAAGCATGTAACGGATGAAGATACGCTTAAGGCTATCCGTGAAGAAATGCTTACTATCCGCTTTCCAAAGAATGTGACGGGTTGAGACATGCCTACTTCGACCATAGAGAACAACTTTACGCATCATCCTCCAACCAAAACACAGGTTGAACGGTATGAAGCTATCCGGGCTAAAGGTAAAGAACTCGCATTGCTTATGCAGTTTATGTGCCCACCCTCTAGAGAGCTAGCCCTGGCTATGACTAATCTAGAGCAGTCGACTATGTGGGCTAACGCATCTATCGCCAGGAATGAGCACTGGCCAGGATTCTCAAAGGATACCACCAATGGCCCTCCAACTGATTAGAACTATCACACCTTCCGTAGGGACCTTACCCATTGACACAGATTGGGCGGGTACCCTATCCGCGCCTGGCTTCGCTGCGTGGGCTAAGCCTAGCAACGTAGCTAAGGCGCTCTTTATCTTCCGTGGCTATGATGCTGCTACCCTCGGCAATCAGATAGGGCTTGTCGCTTTGAACTTCGACTTTGCTGTAGTGGCCGGTATGCGGCTCGACGGGATAACGGATGACCATCTAGCACAGCTCGTAGTAGCGTCCGCCTTCAAAGGTTCTTCGTTGGCGCTCGAAGTCGACTTACCTGCTTATGCTACTAATGTGTACCCACGCATCGCGTCTGCTGGTGCTTCTGTCCCCGCTTCCTTACGCCGTCTAGAGATCTGGGCAGAAGGCCAAGGCCTCTAAATGCGTGGGGCGGGTAGTAGCGTTCCTGCGAGTGTTGGAGGTGGGGGAGACGGAGCGATCAGCATCAACGCTATTGACTCCAGCGGTTTCACTCAGGTCCGAGCGCATTACGATTTCGATGGCGTAATGACCGATGCAAGTGGTAACGACTATCACTTGAAATCGAATCAGGATGAAACGTATGCAACGCTCGATGGCAAGAAAGGTTTATTCAGCCGGGAAGCCACCCTAATAGATGAAGTGGCGGCAGCCGGAAGTTCAACGCTTTTGCAGATAACGACCGCGGTAACGGTTCACTCGCTTATGTTCTTTCAGGACCAGGAGCCAGGGAGCGGTGGCGGATATGTCTTCATCTACGGTGGGCCCGTATCGGATGCCAGTGAAGCTATCAACTTTCTGTATTCGTTAGAGATTGAGCCAAGCGGCTTGCTGAACTATCTTCATGAGTCTGGGGTCGGCACTAACCGGGAGTTTAATGTGGAGTTCACTCCGCCTGTTGGCAGGTGGAGCCTGCTATCAGTAACAAAGGATAGCGCTGGAACGGATGTCAATGTGTATTGGGATGGCCAGCTTCTTGGTAATCAAACGGTTGCCGCGGTAGCGACTGGCGGAACAACTGCCGAAGTTCAGATAATGGAGTTTATGGGATTCATCGGCGGTCTAGTTATCTCAGAGGAAGAGCAGACGCCCACCGAAGTTCTCGCCGTCGCTCAACAGGTTGGGGTAGTTACATAGTATGGAAGTAGCAGGAAGATCAACTACCGGAGGCGTTTCACAAGGTGACTTCAATCAGCTTACTAGGTTCGTAGGTTGGGCAGGCTCAACGGGCGTTATCCAAGGTGGCGCGATGACAGTAGGCTCTGGGCCTGCTCTATTTGACGTAGCCCCGGGTACAGGTGTTGTCTACGATTATAAGACAGACCCAACTAACCCCCTTATCACATTCGTCTCGTGGAACGCGTTCACGGATGTCTCGTTACCGCATATCGCCGCAGGCTTAGCTAGTACGGTGTTTGTGGACCCCAGCGGTACTACGCTAACGCAGACGAGCCCTTCCGCCACGCCGAACTTGCGGCGCGAGAAGCTAACGATTGGTGTTGTCCAACATACTGACAACGCTACCATTACAGGTATTGCCAATAACCCGATCCTCGCGTTCGGGAAAGAGAACACCAATCAAGATGCGTTGGTTGAGACGGGCGAGCAGAATATCAGTGGTAACGCTTACTCGGCACAGGGAGTGAACACTAAGCTCGCTAGGACCGCGGGTGTTGTCTATAGCATCGGTGCTAACAGTGGTACGGATTTGAACAATCCGAACTTCTTGAATGTGGCCGCGGATACCGATATCACCGTGTATCTTCGCTCATTTAGGGATGGCGTAGGCGGGTTCACCACAAGCATCATCACTTCACTGGATCCCGATGTGTATGATGATAACAGTGGGACGCCTGCCACGATTTCACCTAATCGTTTCTCCATCAAAGAGATTAGGTTAGTGGGTGAGATTGGGCTTACTGTGGTGACACTAGGCCAGGATACTTATGCCACCTTGTCAGACGCTTTACTTGCTCTGCCCCTCACCATTGAAGTGAATCCCAATATCCGTGCTGTACCTGTTAGAGCACGAGTCATAGCTAAGGTAGGTAATACTGACTTCACCGACGTGTCTGAAGTTGAGATACGTTGTGAGCCAGAGAATGGATTTTCGGGGACCTAATGAATAAGGCAATCAACCATCGTGACCAGAATCCTCACCTATACGCAACCCCTGAAGCTATAGAGCTTGGCCCTGTCACGCTAACGCAGGCACAGCAGGATCGTATCTACTTTAGTCCTATGACCGGCTTCGTGCGCAGCGTTTGGACTCTCAACCCTTGGCGATTAGGCGCGCGTGCTTACCTCGACAGTGTAGCTGTGGCAGATTGTTTATCCAGTTAGATGCCCCCTTCCCTCTACTTCGAGCCAGGCGACTTCCTGCCTAGCTTGCACACTACACTAAGTGACGCTCTGCAAAGCAGTACCGCTGCGATGCCTAGGGATGTAGTAACGAGGGATATCAGTCTAAAGGACTTCGCTAAAGAGGCTTGGAAGATAGTCGAGCCTGGTACGCCCTTTCTAGACAACTGGCACATTGACGCTATCTGTGACCACTTAGAGGCTGTCTATTATGGGGATATTGAGCGGTTGCTAATCAGCATGCCGCCCCGCCATATGAAGAGTCTGCTTGTGGCTGTCATGTGGCCGTGTTGGGTGTGGACTAAAGACCCCTGCTTCAAATGGATTTTCAGTAGCTATGCACAAAATCTCTCAACCCGTGACTCTCTCAAGTGCCGTAACATACTCCAGTCAGCATGGTATCAGCTCCACTGGGGCGAACTGTTTACACTCAAGCGCGACGAGAATCTTAAAACTAAATTCACCAATACGCGAGAAGGTTATCGCATTGCTACCAGTGTTGACGGAAGCGCTACTGGTGAAGGCGGAGACTGCATCGTTGGCGATGACCTCCTAAAAGCTAAGGACGCGCATAGCGAGAATGCGCGTAACACGGCAAAGATATTCTGGCGGGAGACGATGCACACACGCATCAACAATCCGCAAAAACCTAAGAAGGTTCTTATGGCGCAGCGGTTGCATGAGGATGATGTAACCGGCGCTATGTTGAAAGAGGGTGGCTATGTGCATCTTTGCATTCAAGCAGAGTACAACCCTAAAGAGGTTTCCACGTTACCCCCCGGTAGTGTGAACCCTTTAGGCTTTGAGGACCCACGTACCGAAGTAGGAGAGCTGCTGTGCCCTAACAGGTATGACGCTAAGGCTATTGAGGAAATGAAGACAGCGTTAGGGCCATGGGCTTTCGCTTCTCAAGCTCAGCAGGTACCCGCGCCCGCGGGAGGCGGTATCTTCAAAAAGGAGTGGTGGAAAAGGTGGGACTTCACTAGCTTACCTGGCTCCTTCGATGAAGTGTTCATGTCATGGGATATGAGCTTCAAGAAGACTAAGCAAGGGTCCTACGTGGTGGGTCAAGTGTGGGGCAAGACAGGCCTTGACTTCTACCTATTAGATCAGTATAGAGAACGTGCTTCCTTTATTGAGACTTGTGCAGCTTTTGCTCACATGTGTAACGAATGGCCCGAAGCTTTCGCTAAGTACATTGAGGAAAAGGCTAATGGGGCAGCCATTATCTCGCAGTTTGAAAACACGATTGATGGGTTAATACCTCTGCTGCCTAGTGGTAGTAAGGAAGCTAGAGCCCACGCTATCACGCCCACCGTCAAGAGCGGCCACGTCTACATCCCAGAAGATGGGTTATTTGAATGGGTAGAAGAGTTCATCAAAGAACACACCATCTTCCCCAATGGCGCTTACGACGATCAAGTCGATTGCACGAGCCAAGGCCTCGGCGAGTATATTCAAGATCCGCTTGCCCTAATGAAAGTATAGAATGCCGGACGACAACGTAACAGACTTATACCCTCCTGTATCAGGGGTTGAAGTCAGCGATGAAGCCTTAGAGCAGATCCGTCTAGACTCTTACTTTAGCCTGAAGACTGGCTTAGGAGGCACCAAGGATAAGTCTGTCGGGATCGACTTCTGTCATGATAGGCGCTTCGTTGATGCGCAAACGGTTAACGATCTATATGCTGGCGACGCTATTGCCGGGCGTATCGTTGATGAGGTTGTAAACAGCGCGCTACGTAAGGGTTGGACAATCAAGTTTAGTACCGTCGATGATGACGGGGCTACGATTGACCTCGACCCTAAGGAGGCTGCACAGCTCCACACGCAGATCCAGGAATGGGAAAAGCACGTTGACCTAAAGGGTTGGGCTGAGAAGTGGTGGAAACGTGGACGTGCACAAGGTGGAAGTCTTGCGGTGTTCGGTGTAGAGGATGGGGTAGAAGATACTCTAGAACCCTTGCGCCCTGGTGGTGAGTTTGATTGGATTCGCGTATTCACCAGGCATGAGGTTTCGGCGGATGATATTGGGGTCGACCCTAAAGACCCACTTACCTTTAGTCTCCCTATCGCCTATCGCCTGCACCCACGTACGGTAAACGACTCTTTATCCCAAGGCTTCGTGCACGCTAGCCGTACACATCGGTATGAAGGCGTTCAGGTAGACGATCCGCTTATCTCTACTACCTCAATCGGGAGCGGCGACTCCTTTGGTGATTCCGTATTTGAGCGTACGTGGATACCTCTGAAAAACTGGAATTCCGCCATGCAAGGTGCAGGGCACATTATCCAGGACTTCAGTCAAGCGGTCTATAGCGTTAACATGCTTAGGCAGTTGCTCCGAGCTAAGGGCGGCCGCACACTGATGCTGAAACAATTCCAGGTAATGGAAGAGTTCCGTAGCATGTTCAATGCTACTGTCGTCGATGCTAAGGACAACTACGAGCGTAAGACTACCAGCACTGCGGGCCTGCCTGAAATCATGGACCGCTTTGCGCAGCACTTATCTGCTGCAAGCGGGATGGCACTAACCCGGTTAATCGGCGTCAGCCCTGGCGGTTTCGGAACGGGTGACTCAGAATCAGACGATTGGGATAGTACTGTAGAGGGAGAGCAAGACGCTCACCTACGCCCCTTCCTGGAGCGAGTCTACTCTATCCTCTTTGAGACTAAGGCTTTCAAGGGTAAGATTCCTGGCGGGTGGACAATCGTCTTCACGCCGCTTAAGCAGAAGTCTGAGTTAGATCAAGCCACTATTCAGAAAACCCAAACCGAAACAGACCTTATGTCTATCGAGGCGGGTATCCTAACTCAGGAAGAGATAGCCATGTCGCGGTATGGTAAGGGCGAGTTTAGCCTTCATACTGAACTGGACATGAAGACTAGGATTGCCTTTGCAGAGGGTAGTGGAGAGCCTGGAGACGGAGGCGAGGACGATGACCTCACAGCTCCACAGGGCAGCACAGGCGGCTCAGCAGAGGAAGATGTAGCTAAGACGGCTATGAACGGTGCGCAGGTCGCATCGTTAGTAGAGATTGTCACGTTAGTCGCTGCCTCTGAGTTGCCCCGCGACTCTGCTATCGCTATCATTCAAGCAGCTTATCAGCTTAGTGAAGAAGAGGCTACCGCTATCGTAGGAGATTCAGGGGAAGGCTTCGACCCCAACGCACCTCCTGCGCCAGAGCCTTTAGCACCAGGAGCGCCGCCTAATGCCAACCCAAAAACAGAACCAAGTAATCCAGCAGAGGGAGACGGCGGTAAAAACGGACCTGAAGCAGGGGGCGAAAAGGTTCCGGAAACCGAATGAGCTAAGCACTCAAGCAGGAGCCCTCGATTACTTCCGTAGCCTGAAACAGATAACCGATCTCTTGGCGGTTATGACAAGGCGCATAGGTTCCACTATCTCCGATGTGGTAACGACGGATGCAGAAGACGGGCTAGATAGAACACAGAGGGCCCAGCTGAATAAGGTGTTAGCTTCTATCCGCTCACAGGAGAGCAAGTACTCTAACACTGTAGAGACTTCGGACATGCGGCGTATTGCTAGCCGTGCTGCTACTAGGACTGACAAGCTCAATAAGCAGCAAGTTACCAAGCAGATGAAGAGAGCGCTAGGGGTTAGCAAAGTAGAAGACCCTTCCACCGCGCGCACGCGGGCGACATTCACTAAGCAGAACGTTGCACTAATCAAGACGATTGGGCCACAGCATTTCAATAGCGTAGAGAAAGCTGTGCGTGAAGGCTTTGCTAGAGGCGCCAGTAGCAAGACTCTGAAGAAAGAGTTAATCGCTATCTCTGGTGTTACGCAACGGCGAGCGGCCGTAATCGCCAGGGACCAGACCGCAAGCCTGAATGCGAACTTCACTAAGCAGCGCTACGCCGAGAATGATATCACACAGTTTACTTGGCGAACTGTAGATGATGAGCGTACACGGGAAGAGCATGAGCGATTAGACGGGCAAGTGTTCACGGTCGCCAAAGGCGCTCCCGGTGAAGGCTTTCCCGGTGACCCTATTCAATGTCGCTGTTTCCCTGAGCCTTTCTTAGGCAAGGGGAAAGGCAAGAAGGGACGCGCTCCTACTACCCTTGCAAAAGCCCCTAAGCCTGTCCAGAAGCGGGTTGCTAAAGCGCAAGCCAAGACGGAAGACTTAGCGGAAGAGCTAGAGAATCTTAGGGTAGAGAACAAGCGAGCCCGGAAACGCCTAGCCACTAAGCGCGCGAAGATCAAGAAAGATAAAGCTGAACTAGCCCGCTTGACTAAGCAGGCAGAAGAGGCTAAAGAGCAAAGGGCAGAGATAGCCAGGCTGGAGAAAGAGTTGAAGGACACTCGCACGGCTACTAAATCTATCCTCACTAAGGCGGGTATCCGGCCTAGTGTAGATAAGCTGAACTAAGAAAGCTCATGCTATTGGCATCCTCCCCAGACACGCTTACATTTAGTATCGGCGCTGTTGCTACCTTAGTCGGATTCGCAATAGGCTACGGAACACTAAGGGCCAAAGTCACAAACCTTGGTGAGACTATCTTGCGATTAGAACGCGAGCAAGTTGCTACCGACAAAAGTATCACGGATTTGAATCAATGGAAATCTTTCACGGAAGGCCGCCAGAGTGTTGCTAAATCAAAAGCCAGAGCCCGCAACAGAGACGATGATACCGGGTAGGATGGAGACGCTATTAGAAAAGTGTAGTGTGGCCTTAGTGCTCTGTGCTCTCCCCTTCTTTGGCCACGCTATTGGGGCGGGATTAGGACTATGGTAGTAGAGACCTGGCGATACGATTCGCATGCAGTAGCGGGGGATGCCTTCACTATTGACGCGCAAGGCTTTCTCCACGTAAAAGAAGCTACCTTCCTTACTGTAGGTGTGAATGAATATCGTAACGCGGATGGCTCTACCCGACGCGAGTTTACACCGCCCGACGTTATTCAAAAGGCCCTAAAGAAAATGAACGGGCTAGTGATTACTGATGAGCACCCTGCACCGCGGGGAACGCCAGTCACTATCCGCAACGTGAAGCGCCTACAGATTGGCTCCACAGGTAGTGGCACACAGCTAAAGGGGATCCAGGCAAACGGCTCCCTGGTGATTACGGATTCCGCAGTCACGCAGCGCACGTTGGCTAGACGCTCACAAGGCTTACCCACAGGGCTTAGCTTAGGCTATCGACAGAAGAGTGTAAGAAGCCCTGGTGTTTGGCAGAGTCCAAGCGGCCCAAAGCCTTACGACTTTATACGCACTAGCGTAGAACCTAATCACTTATCCGTTACCATCGTTCCCCGCGCAGGGCTAGACAAGAACGAAGGGACGGTTATGCACCTTGACTCGTTAGGTAACGAGCAACTAACCCCCACAAAAGACAGACCCACTATGGACGAAAAATTCGTTAATGTACTCGTTGGCGGTGTTCAGGTTAGCGTGCTCGCTGCCCATGCACCCTTACTGCAAGACAAGCTCAATACCCTTGATTCCAAAATCACGGAGCAAGGTACGGCTATTACTGAGTCGACTAAGAAGCTCGCCGAAAAGGATACGGAGATCACCAAGCTAAAAGCCGATGCTGAGAAGCTCGTCACTGATAGCAAGGATGCTCCGAGTGTTGGAGAGCTTGTGGCCGCACGTATCAAGTTCAACGCCAAGGCTACCAAGTTGCTTGGTGAAGAGAAGTTGAATGCGCTTGATAGTGCTGCCGATGACTTTGAAGCCCAGGTTATTGCTGCTGCTTTAGAGGCGCATAAGGTCGAGCTTCCTACTGGATTGTCTGAAGACCAGCTTACCGTGTACGCGGGCGCGCGCTTTGATTCCTTGGTGGCTGATCCTCCAAAAGGTCAGGGTCATACTAAGCTAAGCCTTGTCGTAGGCGCCACGCCTACTCATGGGCGCTCTGAGTTTACAACGGATAGTGAAGAGCAGAAAGGGTTAAACGAGCGTCTGAAGAAAGCGCAGTTTAGCCGAGACAATCCGCACCACGTTACTAAGGACTAAGGATAAATACCATGGCTATCCCACAAATTGTATACCCTGAGAATCAAGCTGTAGGTCTAGAAGGCGACATCGCCGACGGAGGCCGAGACGCTCATTCCCGAACCCGTGTAAACATTGCGGCTGATATGAACTTCGGTCGAGGCGTCTCTGTTGGCGCTGCCGACGATGAAGTCTTGCTACCCACTGGCGTTGCCACTGCCTTCCGCGGTATCACCCGCTTTAGCCATACCGGTTCAGGCAGTACTACGGCCACAGGTATCCCGCAGAATATGCCTGCAAGCATCCTCACCAAAGGCCGTATCCGAGTTATCGCAGAGGAAGCTGTCACGCCTGCTAGTCAGGTCTTCATGCGTTATCAGAACGCTGGCGCATCGCCTGAAGGCATTGGCCGGTTTACTGGTACAGAAGATGCTGCTGTTGCTAAGGTTGTCACGGCAACCGTTACCGCTGTCAATGACACGGACTACCAGCTTACTATCCACTTCCCGGATAATGAAGAGTTTGTGTATGATGTTACGGGCGATGCAAGTGCGACGGCCACGGAGATCAATGATGATTTCCGTACAAAGATGGCAGCCGACGCTGGATTTACTGCCCGCGTAGTGGCGACTGGAACTACAACTCTGATTCTTACAGGCCAGTTAGTTGGTGAAGACTTCTTAGTTAATGATTCCGGCCCCGGTGATTGGGCGAGTATCACGGACACTATCGCAGCCGCTACTGGTGACACCGTTCGTTTGGATGATGTACACTCGATTCAGTGGGTTACCTCTGCAAGCGCGGGCGAGATTGCTGTGCTTGAGCTTAACCTCCCGTAAGACCTGCACAAAAATTTAGGAAACCAACGATATGAACGCATACGTTAACACTAACCCTCATGTTCCTTTGGCACAAATGTGTCAGTTTGAACCTCTTGACCGGCTCGACTCTGATGAGAATATTTTCTACGCGCGTGAGCTAGAGCATATTCTAGTCGAGCTTACCGAGTTCAAGCAAGCTCGTATTACACACCGGGAGTTTTTCCCTGTCGATACTAGCGCAGGCCCGACCGCAGAAACAATCACTTGGCGTCAGATTACGCGCACTGGCTTAGCGAAAATCATCGCCAACTATGGTGACGAGATTCCTACGGTGAATGTGTTCACTGAAGAGAAGTCTAGTTCGGTTCGCTCGCAGGCTATCCAAGCTGTTTGGAACTTGCAGGAAATCCGTGCTAGTAAGGCGACTGGTAAACCTCTTGACCGTGAAGATGCTATCGCAGCCCGTGAAGCTCACATGCGGCAGGAAGGTAATATCGCTTTCAACGGTGATACTAAGCACGGTCTAGTAGGTCTCTTCTCTAGTGGTACGTCTATTCCGTTCGCCGCCGTTACTGGTGGTATCTGGACTAGTAAGACTCCGATCGCTGTTGTCACTGACATGGCCGACAACGCTAAGGAGATCGTAATCAATACAGGGGATAACGAAGCACCGGACACCTTGGCGCTTCCAATCGAGCAGTTTGATTACATCCACCAAACGAATATGGGGAACGGTACCGATAAGACTATCGCTCGTTACTTCATGGATAATAGCCCATACATCAAACGCCTTACTCGCCATCGTGAGCTAGCTGGTAAAGGTCCAGGCGGTGAGGATGTCATGGTAGCCTATGAGTTCAATAAGCGCAAGATTCAGTTGAATGTACCATTGGACTTAGAGCAACTTCCTCCTGAGCGTAATGGGTTGGAGACCTCTGTTATCTACCATATGCGCCAAGGCGGTATCACGGTTCGCCGTCCGCTCTCGCTCAACATGAAGTACGGTATCTAGGAAAACAAGGGGCCACAATGATTACACAGGTAAACTTATTCAGTACGCGGGATCACCTTATTCCGCTCAATGTCCCTCGCCATAACCCGCCCCTTAAGCTACAGCTTATGCCTGGCGATAACATGGTGGGTATGTCGGATGTTGCTACTATGCGCCGCGCTTACGGTAAGAACTTTGATTCAATGGTACAGAATGGTTGGGTCGAAGTTCTCGTGACTCGGAAAGACTCCGAGCCCGACCGCCATGCACAACGGCAGCTTAATCTATTAGATGACTTGGCAAAGACCGATGCACAGAAAGAGCAACAGGCCGAAGGTGAAGCTGCTGGCGTTCTGGCTGCCAGCCTTGCTAGTGACGATCTGCTTGGTGTTGGCAATGTACAGCTTAGCGCTCTTGATAAGCTCAAGCAAAAGGCTGCCGACAACACTAAGGGCGAATAGCGATGGCGTCGCTATGTACGCCCGCGGAAGTCCGAGCCTTAGATGTTCTAGGTACGGACTTCCCTGATCCGCCTTTTACGGATCCCGTTCTACAGTCTATCTTAGACACGGCGACACTATTCGTTGACGCTACTTGCGGAGACGCCGATGTAGCTAAGCAAGCGGAGTGTGCTTTAGCCGCACACTTCGCTACTAAGAAGAATCAAAGTGGTGCCGCTTCAGTTGGGCAAGTAGTGGCTCACTCCGACGGCAGGCTTGCACAGAGCTACGCAAGCGCTATGCAAGGTGACGCGGACGACTGGCTGAGAACTACGTCGTATGGAATGACCTATATCATGTTGCGGGATATCATGACGTGCGGCGCCGTGCCTTTGGTGCTTCGCTGCTAGGCTTTTATGGCCGTCGATTTTGCAGACCTTCTACGCGAGGTGACTGAGTTTAGCTCCTACGATATTCGTGTAGGGTTTCAGAACGACGAATCTAGCGATGAAGGTTTATCTATCGCCACTATCGCGGCGTATAACGAGTTTGGTACAGAAGATATCCCGGCTAGGCCTTTTCTATCAACCGCATTAGATGAGGCACGTAAGGAAATCGCCTCACGGTTTGAGGATGAAATGGGCGAGATCTTGGAGGGTAATAGGACTGCCATCCAAGCCGCCAGAAGACTCGGAATCTTTGGAGCTACGATTGTAAAGAAGCGTATTCGGGACTCTCAGAAATGGGCGGAAGAGAACGCCGACGCAACAATCGACAAGAAGGGCAGCTCCAAACCCTTGGTGGATACAGGCGAAATGCTTGGCGCCGTCACATGGGCTGTCCTCAAAGGCGGCACCGTTGTAGAATCAGGTTAGGTATATAGTATGGCTTCAGGCTCAATCGACAAAACTATCCTCTTCCTAGGGGTCGCAGACTTTATTACACAGTTCGGTGATCTCTATCAAGAGAAGCAAGATAAGGCAGGCTCGTCTAACGCACCTTCTGATAGTACGGGGAAAGTAACGGCAGGTTGGGGGAACCAAACTGACAATGTGACCCTTGCGCTTATCCAGGCTATTGAGGATGGTGACCTAGGTATCACGGACCATGGGTCTTTGTCTGGTCTCGCTGATACTGCTGATCATCCCTACGCGTATTTAATTGATGGTACACGCGCTGTTACAGGGAACGCAACTTTCAATCAAGCTGTTACGATCGATGGGGACCTTGGGGTCGGAGACGGCAGCTCTAGCGCCGACCTTGTCCTCGACAAAGCAGACGTAGATATAGCGACTCTACAGTTCCACAATGCGGGCGTTCGCCGATGGTACTGGTACATGACCACCGGCGAAGATCTTGCGATCAACCGGTACGCCGCAGGAACGGGATCGTTCGTTGACATCCCGTTAACTATCTCGCAAGCGACCGGCAACTTCGCATTTCTCCATGACATTTCGGCAGTCGACGGAACGTTCTCGGGCAACGTCGATGTCACGAGCGGCACGCTGGACGTGGGGGGCCTAGTAACGTTTGACGTGGGCGGATCGTTCAACGGAGACGTAGACATAAACGGCTCAAACCGGACTTTCGCTTTAGCAGGGACCGGGTCAAACACTCTGGAGGTTAACAAAGGAGGAGGAAACTTCGGCACACTGCGCCTCCTCACAGACGGCAACAAGACGTGGGATATCCAGAATGACAACAGCGAGAACTTTGAGATTAAGCGTTATATCGCAGACGTTTTCCAAGCGGACTCGCTTGTAATCTCTAACGCGGACGGTCGTGCAACTTTTGAAGCTGGCATAATAGCCGTGGACGGTGACTTTAGTGGGACGGTTACAGTTGACGACGTACTGAACCTTGATCCACAAGGGTCAGCACCCACTGGCGCGTTGGGTGACATGTATTGCAACTCCGCAGGCACGCTCCACTTTCACAACGGCGTAAGCTGGAAAACTGTTACGATCGTCTAAGTTATGGGTGTACTAGCAGGGCTTGAAAGTGTGATTGATGTTTTCGCTCACCCGGGCGGGATAGTCATAGAGCGACATACGTCTACGATAGTGGACGGTTACCCTAGCGGGGACGGCTCCCCTACCCTAATCCCGGTACCTATCGCCAGTGTGCAGATAGTAGAAGGCCGCGACCTCTTGGTGCTAGAGGAAGGTGATAGGACTAAAGAGGTTATTCGTGTGTCCTGCAAAGTAGTAATCAGAACCGCCAAGGCAGGCACCACAGAGCAGGCGGATATTGTCCGATATATCCCGGGCGGCGAAGGTGGGACTATCCGATATGTCACTAAGAAGTCTGAAGACCTTATCTCACAGTCTGGCCACTACACTGTATGGTGCGTAAGACTAGGTGAACAGTAATGGCCTTGCTCGCTACCAACAGAGTTGACCTATCTCTAAAGGTTCTCCGTCTCATCTTCGCGGAAGCGTTAGACGGGATTATCCTAGATGCTAATAAGGTTGTCTTAGGCACGGGCTCGCAAATAGGTGGGGCTCCTAGTGTGCCGCGAGTCGATAGACCTTTCGTGTTCGTCCGTCCTATTACTCTGCCCCACATGATTGGGGCTTTCACGGACGACAGCGATAATGCGATAGCTATTGAGGGAGCCACGATAACTATCCTAACCGCTGTCACTTCCCGCGGGTATAAGCTCCGGTTGAATGGGTTCCCTGCTAACTACACAGCGGAAGCGGGCGATAGTATCACAGTAATCAGGGACGCATTATTGATAGTGCTAAATGATTTAGAGGAACGTGCTACCTTTGCGGCTGTCAGCACTGACGCTATTTCGGCGACGCCAGATAATGTAGGGGAGATCTATACCCTAACAACTCCTACGCCCACAGACGCCATGTCCCTGGTGATTACACCGCCAGTGTCTGACATTCCAGTGGAGTATAAGTTAGGGCGGCGTCGGTTCACCGCTAGGGTTACTTTCTATTCAGAGCCTGAGCGCACAGCTAGCCAAGGTGCTCATGCTATGTGCACACTCTGCTATGATGCTCTGGACATCCCTAGAAATCAGTTGATTCTGCGAGACTTCCGAACATTCATTAGGCCGATTAGTGACCCTGTGAATCTGACAGGGTTATCAGTCGACGGTGCCAGCAATGAACAAAGGGCTAGCTTCGATATCTCGCTAGACCTAACGGCTATGTCTGTGCATACACGCTACCCGATTGAGACAGCTACCGTGTCGCTTGAAACTGATAGCCAAACAACTCTTATCACTCTCCCGTAAAGGACATTTCAAATGGCAAACATTGATGACGTTATTATCATTGTAGTATCAAAGACTAGCGTAAGCATTTCACGCGCCGGCTTTGGTGTTACTATGTGGATAGGGCAGGTTTCTGACACCCTTCAATCGGAGCGCTTTAAGCTCTACTCTACGGCTACTGATTTAACGGATGCTGGATTCCCTACTACGCATCCTGCCGTATTGTGGGCAACTATCCATAAGTCTGGCGATATCAAGCCTAGCACCTTTGCGATCGGACGGCGCATCCCCGGCACACCAGAGAGCGATGAAGTAGAGATTACTACGCCCGATGCTGGTAGTTGGGTTGCAACAATCAACGGTACTCCTGTTACCTTTGTAGCGTCTGGTGTTGACACCAATGAAACTATCTCAGCAGGGCTTGCTACGGCTATCACCCTCGCAGACTTGCCCGTGGTAGCAGTACAGCAAGCGTCTCCCAATGAAGAGAAGTTTGATATCACGCACATTACAGGGGGCGGGTCCTACACACTCTCTATTGCAGAGCCCGGTAGTGGTGCTTCTACCACTGTCAATACAGCAGAGACGCCCGCAGAAGCGTGGGCTACGGCTTATGCTGCAATCAGTACAGCGACCACCGCTAAGCAATGGTTCTATCTGAACATTGAGGATCGTGACGACGCTACAATCAAGCTCGCCGCGGCTCAAGTTACTACAGATGAGAAGATTGGCATCTTCCAGTCGAGCGATGCAGACATGCTCACAGGCACGACGCCCAACCTTGGCGATGATTTGAAAACGCTAGGGTATAAGCGGGTCATGCTCTTCTATAAGTCGGACGATCTCTCACTAGCGGACGCCGCTATGGCAGGCGTCGCCGCGGCAGCTAACCTAGATGCTGCTAACGGGCAGATTACCTGGAATAATAAAGCACTGGTAGGCGTAGTTACAGACGATTTGGATACATCTTCCAAGGCCAATCTATTACTCGCTGGTGCTTCCACGTATATCGAGATTGGAGGTAGTGGGCACACACAAACTCAATCTGTTGAAGGTGAGTTTATGCGTACACAGACCACGATTGATTGGACTAGCGCGCGCATGCAAGAGGACGCCTTTGGTGCTCTTGGTGGCACACCTACTAAGATCAATCTGGATACCACAGGAATCGGTACCTTTATCGCCATCGTAAAGAATCGGTTAGATATCGGTGTCACCAATGGACACTTTACAAGTGACTTTGACCCTGTGGCGACGGGTCCTAATCCTGAAGATATTGACGAAGCTGATAAGAACGCAGGTATTTTGCGTAACCTTGTAGGCATCGCCAAGTTTGCACAGGCTATCCGCAAGGTGTTCATTCAAGTTGACCTTACGGTCTAAGGAGCAAAATGGCAGATAAAGATTACGACCCTAAATCGGTCATCATTAGTTGGAACCCCGTAAACTTTGCACCCGGGCCTATCACTCTCAATAAGGGTATTGTGGACGGTACCTTTGTGAACGTCGCTCGCAATGTGCCTGTTAACATCTTGCGTATGGGGGGCGATGGGGAGTCGACACGCATCAAAGCGAATAACCAATCGGGCTTGGTTACTGTTACTCTTAGGGCAGGGGCGGATGCTAATCAACAGATGTCTACTGTCCTGAGCGTCTATGAAGGAACTGGGCTAGGGAACGTAGGCGGGTTAATGGTACAGGACTTTAGCGGCACCAGTATCTACGCCTGCCCTAACGCTTTCATCCAAGGGTGGGAACCTAAGTCTAACTCTTCAGATGCAGAAGACGATATCGTGTGGATCTTTGAATGCCCGAAACTCTTCATGAATCACGGGTCTAACAAGGCTCTAGGAACCTAGTAAAGAAAGTCACATTGGGGCCAAACAATGAGTACAGAAGAAAGATCGTTTAAGAAAATTGATGAGGTTGAATACACGTGTGAAATGATGCCGGCTTTGCTGGCAAACACCACACTGATTCAACTCACCAAGTTAGTAGGTAGGCCGGTTTTGGTCACCCTTGCTAACGCGGTTACAGTCATGCTGTCTAGCGATGGCAAAGAAGCTGCTAGTAGTAACTTCGATGTGGCGCTAGGGTCACTCTTAAAAATCGGAGTAGACGAAATGCTGTCCAACCTGACAGCGGACGAAGCCAACTTCGTTCTCCTGGCGGTTATGGACGGCGTACGCTTCAAAGGATGTGACCTGGACAAAGACCTTAGTAATGAGGCTCTCTTTAGCCAGCACTTTCGGGGCAAGCTCGCGTCTGCCTACAAGGTTTGGGCGTGGGCTTTGGAGGTCAACTATAAGGATTTTATCAACGCCGCCCGCTCGTCTCCAGTCGCCGACCTGGTAAAGGTGGCCGGCCTAGATGTACTCTCGAATATGAAAACGTCGATGCAGTCATCGGGCGAGTCATCCACAACGGACGAAGCGGAGTCGACCTTGGAAACCTCTACCACCTAAAAAACCACCTAACGATTAACGATCTCTACGATGCTTATGAGATCCTCCAAGTAGAGAACACTTACCTTGGTGTCGTGAACAAGCATGCATTCCCTGCCCCTAAAAAGCCTAAGAGATAATGGTAGAAATCCGCAAGTTAACTGCATCCTTGTCTCTGACAGGGAACGCAGCCGACTCACTAGGTAAGTTTGGCCTAGCAGTCAATGGTGTAAAGGCCGGAATCGGTCTTTTAACCGATGGTTTCAAGCTCGCTAAAAAGATCCTCTTTGATTTCACTACAGAGGTAGCGGCGCAAGGCGACGAAATCGCCAAAACCGCCAAGAATGCTGCTCTAACTGCGGAGGGTTTCCAAGAGTTGTCTTTTGCCGCGGAGCTTGCAGGCTCTAGCGGTAAAGTCATGGCTAAGGGTATTCAATCCCTTAACCGTAACTTGGTAGAGGCGCGAGTGAAGGGTACGGGCCCTTTCGCAGACCAGCTTAAAGCTCTGAATATCAATATTTCAGAGTTTGATGGGCTAGATGCGGATGAAGCGTTTGAGAAGTACGCCGATGTTATCAAAGGCCTGCCAAATGAGCTTGAAAAAACTGCATTTGCGCAGCAAATCTTAGGCCGTGCGGGTAAAGAGCTTATCCCTCTACTCAATGAAGGCTCTGAAGGTATCAGAAAACAGCGTGAAGAGGCTCGAAAGCTTGGAATTTTCACTAACGAGCAGGCTGCTGCGAGTGAAGCCCTAGTAGACGCGCAGCTTAGGCTTGATAAAGTAGTAGAGTCCTTCAAAATCACCCTTGCCACGGGCCTTATGCCCATCGTAATGGATATTATTGATGGCACACGTGAATGGCTTGGCGAAAATGATGAGGTAATCAAGCAAAAGCTAGAAGAGCAGATAGCAAAAATCACCTCTGCCTTTGAGACACTCAAGCCTACGCTCCAAGCGATAGGCGAGATACTAGTTGAGTTTCCAGGCTGGCTTGCTGAGATCTCAGAAGAGACTGTCCTCTTAGTAACAGAGCTAAAGAACTTAGATGAGAGACTCTCTGAAAGCTCTACTCTGTGGAACCTTCTAAAGGACACTATGTCCTTTACCCTCAACCCTCTAGGTGCGCTAGTTGATAAGTTTGAAGGCCTAGGAGACTTGTTAGGTCTCAAGTTAAGACCTGAAGTTCGGGGCTTGATTGATGATGTTAAAGGCTTCCTAGGGTTAGTCCCTGGTACTAATGAGACTGTAGCGGTTCGAGGTCAGGGCGCTCGGCAAGTCCAGACGTTCACACGTGAGGCACGAGGGCCTGGAGCTACCAAGAATGCTGCTGCTATGGACCGTATCTCTAGCGGGAAGTTATCGGCCAATCAGCTACAGGCTATCGCGGATGACCACCAAACATCTGCGGCTGTCAGAGCCGCTGCGGGCGAGCAGAAGACTGTTGTAGAGACACGGAACGCCCGTGCCAAGGCGAAAGCGGCGAGGGATAAGAAGGAAGGCAAAGAGTTAGCGAACGCTGCTAAGAGCTTCCTTGGCTCACAGTTCGGTATCTTTGACGAGAAAACGCAGACCGCTCTAGACCGCCAGGCCGCTGCGAAAGCAGGAGCCGCAAGGCGTAAAGAGCTTGCTAAGAACCTCAAAGGTAGGAAGGGCGGAGGCAAGAAGAAGGGCGAAGGCCCTTTAACCGACGCAGAGTTGCTCGGCTTAATCAATCAAGCCGGGCAGTCCGGCGAATCGCTCACAGGTCTTATCGGTGATAGGAAAACGCCGGGAGGCGTACCGCCTGTTATCACTGTTACCATTTTCCAGCAGGATGTAGACATGGACATTGATATCCAAGTGAATGGCGTGCCTGGTACTTCGGCGGAAGAAGTAGGCAACATCGCAGCCGAGCGCGTGAGCGAGGAACTGCTCGCTATTATCAAGGACGCCAAGGATAACTTGGCTCCGCAGGAAGGAATCTAAGCAATGTCCCTTGGTGGATTCTCAGGTGTAAGCAATATCGCTAGCCCTACCTCGATTACTTTGGTACAGCTAGACCCTTTTCCAGACTTGCCGCCAAGCGCTGCCGCGGCGGCTCGTCTTGCCTCCTTTATTAAAGCCGTTGCGCTAGTCCGTACTGATATCCCTTTTCCGGGGAAGTGGCGGGCCGATGTAGCCGTTACGCAGACTCATAGTAAAGAGCGCACAGTAACCTCGCACCCGGTTGAGAACGGGTTCCGCATTACAGACAGCAGCCGACGCCTGCCTACTGTCTTATCTTTTACTGGCATCATTTCCGACACGCCTATTACGGGCGTTGGCTTGATTGTCCAAGCCGTAACTCAAGCCGTTCTACAAAGCCGTGCGTTACTAGCCAAAGAGAAGCTAGATAGATGGTACGATGATGGTGAACCTTTATTCGTGGCTACGTCTATCGGTAACTATCGGGAAATGCTGATTAAGAAATACTCAATCACCAGAGACAGCAACTCAGGTCAGGCCCTAGAGTTTAACCTGGTGCTCCAGGAGATTCAGATAGGCAGCCGTACTACTGTTGCTTCCTTAATAGACGATGATGCTCTAAACCTTGGTGCGGGCGTAGGCTCTAACGCGGGCACGCAAGCCGCAGTACCTATCTAAATGGCAACTCTAAACATACCCACACCTGCTCCAGGCGTGGGAAAGCACTTCGTTAGAGTCGACCTAGAGCCTAACATCTTTTGGCGTATCATCTATCGGTATAGTGGACGCGACGGCACTTGGTATTTTGACCTCGCTTCCGATGCAGGCATAGCCTTAGTCCGTAACCGTCGTCTCGTCCTGGGCGTCGACATGCTCGCACAATCCCGCCACCTAGCCATTCCGCAAGGCGTCTTCTCTTTGGTGGATACTACAGGGGAAAATTTGCAACCTTTAAAGGACGAACTAGGCGATCGCGTCAAGTTCAGATACACGCAGGTCGATGCCTAGTAGCCGTACATACAAGCGCTCTATCAACATCATAGTTGGCCCTCTGTTTCAGCTCTTCCATACCCGGGGTGAAGGCTTGCGGGTCACCTTTGAGTTTACACGAGACAGTAGGAGCACACCGGATCAAGGCATTATTCAGATTTACAATCTGTCTAAGGAGGCTCGTGGCATCCTACAGTCGATGTTTGAGGAAGTGAAGACAGCACGTGCCTTCATTCTCTCTAACCCTTTGGTGGTAGACGATGCTGTTAGAGCGGGCCTGCTATTCGCCTTAGAAGAGACCTTCAAAGTTCGAGTTTTCGCAGGCTATGGTCTCGTGCCAGAGCAGATCTTTCAAGGGAATATCGTCAACCTCATCAAAGAGAAGAAAGGCGGTGGGGAAGATGTCGTTACAGAGATCGTAGTAGGGGACGGCTTAGTAGCTTATCGGGAAGGGTACCTTAGCCAAGCCTTTGGTG
>Ga0114923_10000219_pt1 | contig 47178 bp, 74 predicted proteins | sample SumtaG_FD_89578 | JGI IMG/M metagenome (GOLD analysis project Ga0114923, IMG submission 89578) | Deep subsurface microbial communities from Indian Ocean to uncover new lineages of life (NeLLi) - Sumatra_00157 metaG | ecosystem: Environmental > Aquatic > Marine > Oceanic > Sediment | place: near... | reverse complement strand
TGTATGCGTTTCAATAAAGTCCTGAAAGCTAACTCTGCCTGAGTAGGGACGACTCCGTTGCCCAGGAGTCGAAGTTCGTCCACCCTGCTTCTAAACCCATCAACTGTTCTACCCATGCCGGATTCAACTGTCCTCGGTTCTTCCCATTCGTATTGTTCTTGACCTTGCCAAGCAACTCCTCGGACATGGCAACTGCGGTCGGTAAGTCGGGTTCGTGTCTCTTTCGTTCTGCTTTCCCCGCCGTTCTGCAATCCCTTGCTTTCGGTCTGGGCCAGCGTTTCACCGCTGTCGATAATCCGTCGCCGCTTGTCTTGCTCGCATCCTTCCGGTTGTGGTTCCCACATACCGTTGGTCGAGGCCATAATGTATAATCGGCGACCAGTGAACGACCCGTGAAGTTCTGACGCAGAGCATAAGAATGATTCAACCGCATAACCCAAACCTCGAAGGCTTCGGTAAACTTCTGCGAATCCCAACTGCAAGTGCCCTCCGACATTTTCAAAGAATGCCCAAACAGGTCTAATTGTTTCGATATGTTGAAGTAGATACGGGAAAAGGTGTCGGGGATCGGATTCTCCTTTTCGCTTGCCGGCGATGGAGAATGGCTGACACGGATATCCGGCAGTGATGCCGCGTACTTTGTTACGAAACTTTCGTGCAGAGAAGGTTTTAAGGTTCGTCCAAACAGGTGCTGCATCCAGCTTACCTTCTTCAATCTTTGCAACCAGGTTCGCAACTGCGAAGGCTTCGATCTCCACATAAGCGATTGTTCGCACATTTGGCAGAACTCGTTTGACTCCGAGTTCGAGCCCTCCATATCCGGTACAAAATGAGATAACTGTTTGGGTATTATCCACATTCATACCACCATATCAAGTATTTCGTCTATTTTCACTGTATCCCGCCGGCTTTGCGGTAGTCAATCACTTAAGCTGTTCCAATAATATCTTGCGGGCCTTTTTCATATTACGAACTAATTCACGGATTGCTTGCCGTACAGGGGCGATAGGGTTATTTTTGAGAAACAGCTTTATCGCATCCTCGCACTGACGGTATCCATCACACGAATAAAGACCACATGGCATTGTTAATGGGCACATGGCGTGACACCATGCCCCTGTCAACTGATTCACACGGACGCAACATGCACAATACCGTCCACCGAAATAGTCCCAATTGAGTAATAACTTCTTTCTTAATTCTTTCGCTGGGGCATCTCGTATCTGTGTCCATTTCTCGATTGAATTGTTCAACGCCGCCAACGGCCCTTTTTTTGCCGCCCGCTCTACTTGTCTTTTTGTCATCCAACGCATAACTGCTCCCATTTATCCTTATAAGTACCGTCCATTTGGCGCATGTCTTTTTTGTTTTCTTCGTACCATTGGAACTGTCCGGGCCTTGCTTTTTCCAGCCACGCCAGGAACCGTTCGTTTGAGTAGCTGTCTACGTGCGGCGAGATTGAGGCGTCGAAGTTGTGGCATGTAGAGCACAGGCAGATGCCGTTTGACAGGTCGTGACGAAACCTGAGGCGGTCACGGGTAATTAGGTGGTGTGAATGAAGCTGTCTTGTGGTTGAACCGCAATGTTCACAGCAACCAACTGCACGTATCTGTTTTTTCCATGCATCATCAGCCTTCTTCTTCCACGTCCGGGAATTAGGGTTCGCAAGGTTCGGTTTTCGGCGTTTCTTCTTCATCTTGCTCCTTTGGGGTGAGGGCATCTTTTGCAGATTCAATGGCTTTGGTGTTAAACGCTATCTGTTTTTCTAAGTTTCTGCATGTTGTATCATCAACAAGGGATTTAACAGTTGCAAGACGGTTAGACGAAGCTCTCAACTCCCTCCACGTATCTGCCAATGCCGCGCGCAGCCGCTTGTTCTCGCATTCTGCCGTTCTAACCCGTGCAATAAGCACCGCCGAATCTTTAATGTTTAGACAGCTTTGTTTCAGCCTTTCGATCTCGTCGAGCAGGGAAGGAATGTCTTGGCGGGCGTGGGCGATGAATTCAGCATCTTCTTCGGTTACGTCGCCAATGCCTCTGCCAGTATTCTCGAATATTGCATTTTCGCCAATAATATTTGTTGCGGGGGTTGGTTTTGTCCTGACAGATATTCCACCGTAGTAGTCTTCTCCTACATACCACGGCTCCGGCGTCGCCGCCTCGCACCGCTCCCGTATCTGTTTCAGGTCTGGTTTCATTTTTGCTCCTTTTCTAACCGGAGGTTTTCGCGGCGGAATATAATTGTCGCACTCCTCGCAAACATCTGCTGTGCAAGACGCATTTGGATGACATCCCATCATTCTTCCTCCAATAAGGCCTTACGATACGCCTCTGCACCGTGCATATCACAGATATACCTATCGCGGGCATATTCCGTATTAGGCCCCATGCGTCCGTCCAGTGTCAGTACAAGCCCGTCCTTGCCCTCGTAACCCTCTGTGTTAAGGAACTTCTGTAGTTCAAGGGTATCCTCTGGTAATAGGCCACCAACCCCTGCCGGTGAGGTAGAGGTGGTGGCCTTAGGAGGAGGAGAAAACTTCACTGTTAATGCCCCTAATGCACAGGACAGTATACATAGTATTATTACGAGCAAGATTTGGTTTTTAGTCATCTTAGCATTAACCTCACTTTTTTCTTTTCGCCGTAGTCGATTACCATACCTGTTAAGTCCACGAACACATCATGTCTCATAGACAGAGAAGTCCCCTGCCCACTTATCCAATTGTCGTCTCTGTGGAACGATGCGTTGTTATGGTATCGCCAGATAAATACTTTGTCCGGCGCATAGCCGCCTTGCCCATCCCTTGTTACCCAGAATGTTTTCATTTGATCTGCTCCTTTCATTCAGGGTGCTCAGTATCTAATCCGTTTATCGCAGAAATGATATCGCGCAGATATAAGTCCGGCGTGGTTTGTTCGTATAGTTTAGTTACAACCTTAGTCAGTTTAGTAATCTTAGGGGTGTAGCCGTAACCACCGTCCGCCCCCGCCCCCTGCTGCCACTCTTGGCCGCACTCCGTTTGCACTTCCTCGATTTTCGTGATTGTTATTGTAAACATTATCGTGCTTCTCCGTATACTTGTTAATATTTATGGACTCACCCGCCTCCGCATAACCCACAATCACAAGGGTCGTTGGGGTAGTTGCAGTAGGATTTGTGGCTGGTTCTACGTTCGCTCCGTCGGTGTACTTCGCAGCTACATGGTTCGGACGGGTAACCGCACCCTGCCCTGTGCGATGCGCCGCCTGTGCGTTTTTCTTCTTCTCGGATTTGTTTCGCTGTTCTCGCCATATTACTGTCTCCTTATAAGGTTAATTGTTAATATTGGACTCACCCGCACAGGTGATCCTGTCTGCGGGCGAGTCCTGCAACATGCTATCGCGTATGCCGCATTTATTCAGGAACGGGCAGGATTCGATACCTGCACGGCGCAGCTACTCATCGGCATTGTGAACCTCCTCGTCAGAAGGTTGGGTAGCACCAATTACCACAATGCGTTGCCTCGTGAATGCGTCTACTGTTCCGCCACCATTCCCAAAATGTTGTCAAAGAGCTATGATATTTCTGTGATACAATAACTAATCGCCACCCTGTACTTACACCCGCACGGGTCCGGGCACGTAATCAGCCTGCCTTTGTTGCTGTTCCTGCCTCTGGCCGGATTCAGCCGCTTACACTTAGGGCAGCGGGGCTTGTGCAGGTGCTTGAAATCTTTGAGTAGCTTATCCATTACGCTCCCTCAGTTGGGTTGCCCGCATTTGTTGGAGATACAGGATGAATTTGTCGAAAAAATTACTGGCAATTAAAACCTTACTGCCCCCATCGCCTGATTCTGTCAAAAGGAAGTCACCACATGCGACAACTTCTCCTCGCACTTTCCACACTCCCTCGCCAATCTCAAACTCCGCCCGGTCCTCTTGCAGGGCTTTGAGGTCGTCGAAGATATTGCCGAGTTTTTGGAAATCCCCCGGAGTCATGGTATCGTTATTGTAATTTGCTGGTTTTTCCGCGCCTGCCCATTTTATAAGTTCAGAGTTGATTGTTGTTCTCATTAGCACAGTAGGCATTTTATTATAGGTATCTGCTCCATAATCCCCATGCCGCAGGTTTGGCTTCTCGGCTTCGGCTATCTTGTCCGTGATTTCGTTTATACGCTCCTGTGTTTGTGCAATTGCGTCCTGATGATGCTGCATGCAGGCTTCTTGTGTTTTTAGTTCTTCTTTCAGGTTCATTTTGTTCTCCTATGTGTGTTCGTGAATTTCGTGACATTTTCTACATAATGGGATCACGTCGAAAATATGCTCCGGCCCATACCCGTTATGGTGATGATATCCCTGCGCCTGTTGTCCGCATTCGCATACGCAATCACTGGCCTTGGGTATTTTGCCAATCTTAACAAGATAACCTATTTTGCTTCTTATTCTAATTTTTGCACCATGCTTGATTCGCAATAGCTTTGCAGTCGCTCTGCCTTTTTCACTACGAGCATATTTCTGCTGAGACTTATGAATTATTATCAGTCCCTTTGGCGTTCGTCTGTAGTTGATATTGTATTGTGTAATGCATTTTATGCATATACTCCTATGGTTATCCTTACTTCTTTTGTCTTTAGCATATTCAGCTAATGACTTGTTTGTATAGCACTGCGTGCAGGTTTTCATTGATACGTCTCCAATAAAAAAACCGAACAGGTTGCTATCAGAGCGGACGGGTTGCGTCCAAGAACTGACCTGTTCGGCTGTGTTTTGAATCTCTCTGATAGCATACATGGTATTATAACCTATTTATTGGAGACTGTCAACATTATTTTATGTATGTGTGAGGTGTTTGTTTTTGGAACGGAGCGCGTCCAAATCCTTTTCCGCTGCCGAAATAAATGCTTTGCAAACATCAAGCTCAACCTTATCGTCACCCCTCCGAACGTCCCATCCGGCAATCACACCTTCCGCTACACCTTTGATGTTGGCGGCGGCCATTTTTTTACCGCCTACCAACTGTTCCCGTTTCGTGTCTTTATCAATAAGATACTGTTCGCCTTTAGCCAGTCCGTTTGTGACCCTTGCCCGTTCTATTTTATACCTTGCCTCAGACCGGACAACGGCCTTGCCAAGCTCCTTGAGGCGTTCCGTCTGCTCTTTTAGCTCGGTACGGGCGCTGTCCATTTCTCTTGCAACTGCTACCATTTCACCTAAATCAGTCACCGATCCCTCCTTAGAAAGGCACTTCCTGATCTAAGTCCGCAGGTACATCCGCATCGGTTGGTGCCGGGGGAGTTTCAAACGGGACAACACCGGGGGTCTTAGCCATTGCGGTATTGATCTTGCCCTGATTCGCTACGGCGTTAGGGGGCGGTGCGAAAGTGGGCTGGACTTGGGGCTTATTAACCCAAACCCGTATACCACCAGTCCTTTCGTCTCCGAACATCACACTTTCGTCGAACCACAACTGGAGAACTTTGCCTACAAGCTCGTCCCGCGTTTGCGCCCCTGTCGCTTCCTGAGCAAGTCCGGCATTTGTCGGCTTTAGTACAAAGCCTTTCTCGACTCCTTCAAAGTACAGAATCGTTTCCATTTGTTCCGGCTTGTCATCCCGCGACAAGTCTTCTTCACACCATCGGGCAACAGTAACCGTGATACCATTACCAATTTCTTTCTTTGTTAGATACTTACTTTTTGATACTTCATCTTTGAGTCCCATTTCGTTTCCTTTCTGATTCAAGTTCCTGTTCTTGTACTTCACAAGGCCGTCTCGGATTGTATCGACAATCCAAGCCCTCACGTTCCATTATTTCAATCTGTATCATGGGTTTTCGTATTGTCACTGTTTGTATCCTTTAGGAATTGTTCAATTGCGTCTCGGACAGATATAAATGTATTACCAAGATCTTCGTATGTAGATGAGGATTCATGCAATCTCCACCCGCGTCTTGCTGATATCCTAAGAATACAACGGCCCGTATACTCAGCCTTGTCGTTTAATTCTTGCAGTGCATCTAACAGTTCCGTGTCAGTCATTATACTTTCCTCGCCATATAAACATGCACCATTTCAGCTAAATCCTCAATCTCTTTATCACTCAATTCGTCCAAAGTCTCGTCAATGTATCGTATTTTTGCCTCACGCTCAATGGCGATATTGTTCTTTGCCATAGCTGTTCTTAGTTCACCCTCATTCATGGTTCTCTCTCAATACATCACTACGCTTAATATCTTTGGCCTTGAATACTTTGTTGGGCTTAAACTTAATCCCGCGTTTTTCAGCCGTAGCTATCAAGAGTCGCAGGCAGGATGGAAGTTTACCTATACTATCCCTGTCCCGTCTCTGGGCTAAGTCCTTTACAGACGCATGTAGTAACCTATCACGTCCGTTGCCTATTTCTATTCCGTCATATAGCATTTATTCTACCTCTTTCCAGTCCACGTAATAGCGTACAAAATGGTAGCTGTAGCAATGCAAATAATAAATGCAAGAACTGCATGTTCAGGGTTTGCGATTTCATCGTTCAGGAATAACGCGCCCAAGACAAGCCACAACAAAGCTACAATGGCGGTTATTGCTTTCCTCATTCTTTCACCCCCGCAAGAGCAAGGGCGGCCCTGAAAACTTGCGCGATTTGTGTCCAATACATCCGTGTACCAAATGTCTTATCTTTGAAGGTGCCAGATTGCAATTGGCCGATTATTTCATCGTTGCCATGCTTGCACGCTTCAACTAACGCCTCATGGCTGTTGTGTTCACGGAGTACTTGTGCGGCTCTTTGGGGATTGTGCATGAAGCCAATCGGAGCATTGCCTTCTTTTACACAAGCCCCATCGTTGGGATCAACTTTCCACTCAGCCATAAAACACCACCCACAGCAAAAAGGCTGCTGCTATCGTTGCTGTTATGCTTCTAAATAGTCGTCTTGTCATTATCTTTCTCCTTCTGGATAGCCTCGTAAATCTCCTGCCGCTGGACCCTAACGTCTCGCGGGGCGTCTATGCCTAATCGGACTTTACTGCCTCTTATAGCCGCCACGGTTATCACAATATTATCCCCTATCCTGATTGACTCGTCCTTTTTCCTTGTCAAAACTAACATTAGAATCCTTTCAATATCTGGCGTGACACCTTACGACTGCATCCGTTCAAGGCTCACGCCGGTAGTCCGTTATTTATGTGTCTTGAAGTATTGTTTCGGGGACGGGATTTTGATTTTGTTAGTGACGTAGCAAATCCGCCGACGCCCCTCAACCCATTGCTCTCCAATTGTCGCTATCCAAGAACGCTTGATTCTGCAAGGGACGGCGTACATTTTAGGTCTATATTTAACGCTCAACATTGCTACTCGATGAGATGTATAACAGTGGAAGCCCGATACATATTGATCGCCTCCGGAAGTACGTAGTGGTTTATTGACAGCTATATGCTCCTTCCCGCTATATGCTTTGCGGTGATATTTCCACTGAGACAGCCATTCGTTGCGGCTGGGGTAATACCCAAACACCTTCCATACAGTAACCCATTCAGGCAGCTTGACAACAGCTTCCTTTTGGGCCTTGCGGGTTAATCTTGAACTTAGACACATACCGCTATCCTTTCAAAAACCCAAAATATCTGATTCGATTACCGCGTCTGTTACAGTGTTGTCCGGTTCCAATCGACGGAGCAGTTCTTTTGCATCTAAGACGGTGGTTCGAGTTCGCCTCGTAGTCCAATTGTATCTCTCGGCCTGCATAACACTCACGAAGAAATTACGGATAGTCTGCTGATTAGATTCTGTTTTGCGATTTGCCATTATTCTATCCTCTCAAAAAAGCCGAAGCGGGTGTGTGCAGAACAGGGGAGTGTTCTCCCGCCCGGCCAGTAGTTGTGAATGTTTTTCGTTCTGCACATGGTTAAACCATACGCAATGCGAACGGAAAAGTCAAATTAAACTTGCTAATACTTCGATAAGATGTGTTTATAAAAACCCTAACCCCCTGCGATGCAAGGAGTTAGAGTCGGAGGAGGGTGATGAAAAGCCTGAATATTTTTATGGCCCTGTCGGATTTATTGCGTTCAGGATATCTCTGTGGTCTGAGTCGTTTTCTGTCTTGATTGAATCTACGGTTTCTTTGAGCGCGGCAATTTGTTCTTCAAACCTCACCCATTGTTTCTCTATGCGCACCATATTATAGGCGTTTGTACGGGTGGGATCGCAACCATTTGACTTGAGGGTTTCGATCTTTTCTTCAACATCTTCAATGACGTGTTTCTCGATTGCTGCCGTCGCCGACTTGTCTTTTTCTGCTTTGACGTAATCCAACAAAGCACCGCCACCGAGACTGATTATGCCCATTATTCCGCCAACGATGCCAACAACTACATAGATTTTGTAATTCCTGTTCTTTTCTTTTGCCATGATGTATCCTTAAAATCCTCTGCCGCCAAATCCACGCTGCTCTCTCAGTGCCGGAGTTGTTGGCCTTGCCAGTTGCAGTCTTAATTTACGCCGTTGTTCTTCCTCGAACTTTTCCAGCCTTGCCTGCTTCTTGAGCATTTCCCGTTTAGTTCTTAACATACCTGCTATGAACTGCCCTTCCGCTCCCGCCAGAGCACCGGTCTTTATACCTGTAGTCAAGAGTTTTCGCCCGGCAGGAGACGTAAGGAACTGTCCTAAAACAGCCGGGCCACCCAATGCCAACAAGGCTATGCTTTCTTTGCCTGTCGCGGCACCTGCCCCAACAGTACCCACCTGCGCAGACTTAACTATTAAGGAGGCAATCTTCCGAGACTTCTTTCCTAATAACCTACTGTGCAATACTATATCATTTATGCCAGCAATCTCTTTCGGACTGAACATTTCCTTCAATGCCGGTTCGCCAAAATTACTGAGTATTTTCTGAAATGACGTTCCTCCTATCACTTCGTCAACATCGGCGGCGGTTTTTAATTTGGATGTTAGCCACCCAAACCGTATCTGGTCCCACGCAAATGTATCATTTACAATCTCACCTGCGTTCTTACCTGCCGTACCGGTAAGCACTTCTTTGACATTGCGAACCGCCGTTAGCGGAGACAGTGTTTCGTCTCCCGGTGCCCCAAATATCACCCGTAATACTTTTTCCGGTGGAGTTTTTTCGACAATGAGTTTTCGTATGAGGTTAGAACCGAAACGTTTCTTCCCCTCGGATGAGAATAATAGTGCTCTTTTTAAGTCAGACGCCACACCCGGCCCGGCTCTTCTTGCGGCGTCGTTCATTAACTCTGTTATTTCTTTCATTACAGGAGCAAGCACTTGTTCGACTTTGGGCTCGTCCGCCAGTTTAGCCGCCCGCACCAAATCGCCAATATCTGATCTGGCAAATATCAGGTCCCGGATATTCTTTGTGCTTCCGGTATCTACAATATTTTGCAAAATACCTGCCGTTTTTTCGGGCAGTTTCAATCTCGGCCCGCCAACAGCGGCTTCGTCCAGAACACTCTTGGCTATTCTTTGCGCACTTGAAATGTCAACCGTTTCTGGAACTTTCTTGGCTATGTCATCAAACAAAGTACGAGTCACTGCACGAAACGCTCCACTGGCTCCTCTTGTTGACTGCCCGCTTATCTTTGAACCGTGTATGGCATCTTGAGCTAAGACACCTATTTCATCTAACGGCAACACATCGAGTCCTTCTGTGATCTGATTGATTTTATTGGCTACGAATCTGGGAGAAGCCGCTTTTTGCGCTATCTCTCGCGTCTTGCCAAGTCTGCCGCCGCCAAAAAACGCTTCTTCCGTAACACCTTCAATTGTTGCCACTAACTTAGAGGCCGTTTGTTGGGATGGCAATAAATCAGCACTCACATTCGGACTCAAGCCTATTGCGCCCAGCGCCCTTCCGGCAGTAGTTGTCTGTATTGGAAGTTGTGTGCCGAGCAAGGGTGACGCTCCGCCTTCTCTTGCAACCTGTCTACCTGCCTCTGCAAGTTCTCCCGATATCCTGCGTGCGCCGGGTATTGTTGCCTTAGCCCCCGGACGTAACACAAGGCCAATCAGTGGGTCTATAACGAACCGCCCGCCTGCCTCGCCTAATGCTTCTGTTGCAGCCGTGAAAGCTACGTCTTTTGTCAGGTCCAAAGCCCCTCTGCGTCGTTCCGGCCTGAATGTTCTCTCGAACGGTTCCCTGAGCAACTCGACCCCACCTGCGCCAATGGCCGTGCCTATAATGGCTCCGCGTTTCATAGCAGCAGGATCACCGCGACCTGCAAGAGCGCCAACACCTGCCCCGATAAAGCCACCGATAGTTTCAGGAAGTTCCTCTTTCAAGCCCGCGACAAATCCGGTTGGCTTATCCAGTTCGGTGAAAGTTCTTATGAACTCGTCCGGTATCTGTCGTCTCTTCAATTCCTTAAAAGCAAGGTTCCTTTTCCTGCTGTCTCTGAATAGTTGCGCCTGACTTACTGTTTGTAACAACGTAAATGTATCAGTATCCCTCAAGGCGGTTCCGCTTATGAATTTGGAAGGTTTAAGGAACTCTGTTGCTGTTGCTTCCAGTTGTACATCTGCCTGTCTGCCTGCCGCAAATGCTTCTGATCGCAATTGTGCTGTAGTTGCCGGTTCGCTTACTATTTCCTGTCCTGCCGGTATCTGGCCGCCGAATAACTGTTGAAACACTGCTTCTTCTTCCGGCGTTCTCTCCGGTGCTTGTGCTATGCGGGCGATTTCCTGTTGATTCTGTGGAGGGAATTGGCTAACCACTTGCTGTATTTGCTGTTGCGAAACTTGTGGTTGGCCTTTAGCTTCCAGGGATGCCAGTTCTGCTTCTTCCTCGGCGGTTAGCCCCCCCGTTGTCTGCGTTGGACCTTTAGCCTCTAATGCTTCGAGTTCGGCCTGTTCTTCAACCGTGAGAGGCATTATAACCCTCTCTTTCTCAAGAGTTCCTGTCTGCGTGCTTCCTCTGCCGGTGTTCTTCCGGTTTGGCCTTCGAGATTTTGCTGGATAACATCTTTGATACCGAGCGGCTGTGGCGTTACTGGTGTAAGTACTTCCTGTGGCGCAATGTCTGTAATAACGTCAGCCGGATCAACCTCAACCCGGTTTGACAGTTTTGTGTATCGTATTATCAATCGTTCTTGTGTCTTTTTTTGTTTCTCGAAAAGCCTTCCCGCCCTGTTTAGGAAATCCGCTCTCACAACAGGACTGAGCCTTTCGCCATTTAGGATTTTGAGCCCAGCAGCTTTTACTCTCTCGCCAAACGCTCCACTTGCCGCAGCATTCGCAAACTCACTTTCTCGTACAACGGAACCGGGGTCAAGCACTTTCATAAAATTAAAAATAAGAGCAAGATCGCCAGCCGCCGACGGATCTTGGGCGGAGGCCTGTACTCTATTAAACGAATCGCGCGATACTCGGAAGTCTTTCGATAAGGCATCAAATTCTTTCCTGAATATTGTAGCTTGCGCCCGTATCTGCTCCGGCGTCAACTTGCCCTTTGACTCTCTCAGTAATTTATTGGTTTCTGCACGATTTTTACGAATTATACTTTTCGTTTGATCTGTTTCTAACTTCGATATGGTTCTCGGCTCTATACCTGCTGCTATCAAATCAGCTCTTTTTCTTTGATCTAACGTAAGCGTGTCTGGTTCAACTAATGCTATCTGCTTACCTGTTGCCGGATCAACTAATTCCTGTCCGGGGCTTAGTGCAACTGGCGTGCGCGGTAACGGTGCAAGTTGTGCAATTGGCTTGCCTTGTGCGTCGAATCTTTGCCCGCCCGGCGTTAATGTAAATCCCGGCTGCGGCAGGATACGCTGGGCCGCTCCTGCTTGTGCCAGTCTCAAATCAATACCCGATTGTATATCTGCTTGCTGTAATGCGCTGGGCTGCTGTGCAAGAAATTGAGCCGCTCCTGCCGCCCCGCCCGCCGTCTGAAACCTCGGCAGTATCGGTTGCCCGCCACCTTGTGTTTGCTGAATGAATTGAAGCACTGCCTGAGCATCAGCAAGTTGTTTTCTTTGCTGAAACTGTTGTTCCAAACCACCGACTAAATTCTGTGCGCCTTGTCTGAGTCCAGCGAATCTATCAAGTGTTGGGAGTATTTGTATTCCGTTTGCCATGATTTATCCTATCTAAAGAATGTACTCAACCCCGGAGGTACGCCACCGCCGCCAAACCCAAATAAGTTACTAACTCCGCCTGCTAATGAACCTAATCCGCCCGCTATTGCACTACTACCCGCTCCTGAACCTGCAAAACTACCCAATGCGGGCAATAGCGCTTGGAGTAATCCCGGCTGTTGTTGCTGCTGGAAGTTTGTAAATGCCTGACTACCAAGTCCCAGAGGTCCGAATTGACCCAATAATTGTGCCGGTTGCTGTGCTGCCTCAAACTGAGCCGCCAGAGGCTCTTGTGCAATGCCTCTCTGCAAACCACCTACATTGAGTAGTTGACTCAATAAATCAGACCCCGCTGCACCAATACCCAATCCCTGCCCCGCTAATTGACCCGGAAGCTGGGCAAAATTACCTGCTAATCCCGCTCCTGCTTGTTGTAGTCCGGGGGCCTGCAGGGCCGCTTGGCCCACAAAGGGGGCTTGCTGTGCAGCTAACCCCAAACTGAGATTTTCACCCGCACGCGCCAGTTGGCTCTGTAAGGCCCCTGAGCCGCCGCTGGATGCTCCAAATCTCTCAAGTAGCTGTGGGACTATATCCTGCTGGAACGTATTCAGGGCTAACTGACGGCTCGGACCGAACGCCTGAGAGATAGCTTGTGTATCAACTGGCTGGAGACCACGCTGTAGTGCGCCTCCTGCTTGCCCTAAAAAACCCTGAGCAAGTGACGGATCGAATCCACCTAATTGTTGTCCGGCTATACCTAATCCCTGTTGCCCTAATCCGCCTAAAGCACCAAATCCGCCAAAAGCCTGCTGTTGCAGGGGCGAAGTTGGCGCAAATTGACGTGGACCGGCAGGGGTTAGAGCCCTTCCTGACAATCCCTGCAATCCGCTAAGAAGCGGTAACAGGAAATCCAATTGTTCTGGTAACAAAGTAGGAGCCTGCTGTATATCCGGGCTATCGTTACCGCCAAAACCTAAAAAATCTAAAACTCCCATAATTTACTCCAATACATTCGGGTCTATGTTGGCCATGTTTACTTCGTCAATTGCTTTATGGGTCAATGAACCTGTTTTGCGTAAACGTGGCTCCATCGTCATCAAGCACGGCATCAAACAAAGTGCCATCATCGTCAAAGTTCCTGATAGTATCTAAGACAACAGTCACAAGACGTTTTTGGAATCGTATCCTGTACAGATAGTTTAGCATTTGTGCAATCGTTGGTTCCTCCGGCGGGCCGCCCGTGACATCTGTTTCATCGTAAGTATCAACTGCTATAACATCCAGAACTTCACCATTGATCTCGGCAAGGAAATCTGCTGCGGTAGCTGCGGCGTCAATCACATTAGCCGCAAAAGCTGTCACCGTTACTGTGGCGCAGGCTGTATCAAGCTGGTCCGTAGCGTCAACTGTCTCTATTGTCACTACATCCACTTGTACGTCATTCGCAACAGCGGCATCGGTAATCGCATTAGCGGCGTAGGTTGCTGCGTCAATAGCTGAATTGGCAATCTCGGAAGCGCCTATAGCCGAAGCAGCGATAGAGTCGGCATCAATCGCTCCAGTAGCGAGTTCGTCCGTTGTAATACAGTCTGTCGCCAATTCAGAAGCAGTTATGGCACTGGCCGCAATCTCATCCGCTCCGATTGCATTTGTAGCTATTTCATCGGCCCCAATAGCCGAAGCGTTGATCGATGCTGCTGTGATAACATTCGCAGCAAGACCGTTCACCGTGCCTGTTACCGTAGCCGTGCCCGTTGTTGTTACTGTATCAATCGCCCCGCCGGTTACGTTGATCGTACTCCCATCATCTGAGGTTGCAATATTTAGCGGGTCGCCGACCATTGTACGGATGAGGATGGTTTGGGTTATTGCATCGTCTGACTTGACTTGAATCGTGACATAAGGATGATTCAGTTCTCCCGCCGTCAGAACCAAATAATACTGCCCTGTTGCCCCTACTTCAACAGCCTCATTCGTCAGGTCTGCAAAACCATCCGGATTATCGCCTGAGTCGCTGAACTGGTCTGACTCGCTGTCCGGGTTCCCTGCCCCTGACTTGAGTAACAGTGTATTAGCCGAATCAATCAGGGGGAACATTATCACACTTGCTACGTTCCTCTGCCGCTCAAGTTCAATCGCGGAACACGGCAAGCACAATGCGAGAATGAATAAAGCTACAATTATCTTCTTCATCGGTAAACTCCTGTATAAATTCCTGAACCAATACCTTGTATGATTCTGCCAATTACCTCTGCCCCACTGAACATCCAAACCGGGGTTGTGTCCTCGAACATCAGCCATTGCCTAATATACAATGCCTGAATTTCGGATGTTGACAGGGCACGGCTGTAGATGAGCACATAGGAGATATTACCGGTGATACGGAAGCCAGCCCCGCCTGTCCTTGCCCCTATTATAACATTCTGGGCCTCTTCCGCCGCCACTCCGACTGGCAGAGTGCCTCTTGATACACCATCAATATAAAACCTCGCCGTTGTCCCATCCCACGTATAAACAACTGTATGCCAAGTGCCATCAGCTAATGTTATGCCGGTAGAATTGATAGAGCCGCGTAAATTAGACGCAAGAATACCGTTAGTCGTTAAATACATCTGAAATGTACGGCTTCCCCCCGCCGCACCAGCTTTAGCCACAATACTGCCGGTAACACTTGAAGCCGCCTTAAACGCCGCAATAACGCTGAATTGCTCCCCTGAGTCACAAAATAAACCAGTATTAACAAAATCTTGCATGCCCAAATCTACATAATCTCCGCCATCAAAAAATAGCCCCTGCCCCTGCCAAGTAGCACCGGTGATCGCCCCGTGATTGCTGTAGTGGGAGCTATCGGGCAGGTTTCCGGTTTGTCCTGCAAAAGTCCACAACCCCACAAGGCGTTCGGCAAACTGCCCCCCTATTTGCTGGCCGAATATCGGCTTTGAGTCGTTAGAAATCTGTTGCGCAAACAGCGACGAACACAGTATGAGTATTAACAGAATGTGGAGTAGTTTTCTCATTGTATCGCTGTGACCTCAAGTATGCGCGAATGATAGTGAATGTCCGAATCGGCGTCGGTGTTGTTGTAACTTACCCTGACAAAAGCAGCAGCAAAGGGAATTGAAAATGTGTGTTGCCTGACTATGCTCCATGTTACCTCCGCGTCAGCGTGGGCATTTTTCATACCCTCCGCAAGAGTAACTACCTCACCTGCTTCCGACACAGTTCTCACGACCTCACTATCAGCAAGCGTCGTATCAATAATAAACCATACCTGTCCCACTGTATCAAAGCCAGTCGCGTCTGTTAACGTTACAGTTCCATCGCCGGGGGCAGTCCCCCCACCCTCATCGAGATCGTCCGCAACCGCCGTGCCGCCAAGAGTCGTTATAGTTCCACCCGGTAAAGGTGCCCATAGTTCATCGGTAGCGTAGGATATCTCCACAATGATATCAACTCCTGCCTGAGCCTGGACATCAGTGTAAGCTATCTCGATAACCAGCAGAGCATTACCAAAGCTGCCTGAGAGATCGTACGGCGTCCCTATCTCCATTGTGGCTGCACCCTGAGCGTTCCAGTTGTCAACTACGGTAAAGGCGGCTGTCTTCGTTAGAGCGGCATGTGAGTCGTTTATCGGGTAAACCAGAACCGCACATACTACCGCAAGAGCGGCAAGCCATTTCGCGTACTTTTTCATGTTATCCTCACAAATTTAGGTTATTTTCGATTCGCCCATTAGCATTATTCATTGCCGGGGAATCATCAATTGCTTTTAGTACCTTATATAGAGCAATATCCTTCTGCATCCGCTTTGTTACTTCCGCCTCTTGAGCACTATTAAGCCCTTCTGTCGGCGAAAAGTTGAGCCGATAATCCTTGTCGATTACAGTCCGCCCCGTAGAGACTTCAACAACGTTCAAGTGTTTACCGGCAGTGTTTAGCGTTGAAGGTATGCTTGTCACCGTTGCCGTCAAGTCCCCTACCGTTACATCTGCTTTCGATTCCGGTGACAACAGCGACACACTCCCAAATGCGATTATCACCACGCATGTTAGACCCATAAGAATCTTTTTCATGTTACAACCCTTTCGTTCGTCTGATTCGTTCTATTATCTGATCTGGATTAGTAAAATATCCAGAGTGCATTTTGCCGTCTGACCCTTCCCATATATACAGCCGATCTTCATGGGTGCCTATATTCCGGGTATTGATATGTCGGGTGTGAATACTCTTACGCCGAACTTCTTTATCGCAGCCCACGAATATTATAACTGCAAGCACAATAATTAACTTTTTCATAATGGCTCTCCTTATTTTGAGGTTATCGCCCTGCTGCCAACCGTGTCTTTTTCAAAATGAACATCAAAATCCTTTATAACAATTCCACCCGCATAATTATCACCCGCCGCAGCCACACGCTCAATCCTGCACAATAGAACAGATGAAATTGTGTGGCCTGAACCATCAATACCCGCCGCCGTAACATTAGACGCTTGATGTTGCCATTGGGTATTTGCTCCGGTACTTATCTCTACATTCGTCAATGTCGTATTAGCGGGAAAATCCTCACCAATATCAGCCCACCAATACTCGAAATCGATATCAAAGTTATCCGCAGGGTCTACGTCAGTTGTAGCCATCCAGTGAATATGAGGGTAGATTGTCGTCCCTTCTTTCCAGCTATGCGGCATTTGGATAGTAACCAAAACTTCGTCACCGTCGCCAAAAACCAATGCCCACACACCCGTAGAACCTGCCCCATCATCTGCAAGTTTTGTAAGAGTGGGATCGTTCGCCGCACCGCCAAACGTTGCCCTTGTTATAGGGGTCACATAATCGTCCCATACAGTGGCGTTACCGTTAAATTCAATAGTCCCATCCGGTTCTATGTCAAGATAGTTCGTCGGTGCCCCTGCCGAACTGTCGCCAATCCTAACACCACCATCGGCAAAGATGTCCATGAAACTATCGGCTTGAGAGTAGATTCCTATGGCTGTGTCCCTGAGTTGAATCTTTTCTGCGGTGGTCATTAAGAGGTCGTCATTGAACAACAGATAATCTTCGTCCTCCATCCACGTCAGAATTCCATCGTTCGATTCGCCGTCGAAAGTCAGCGTGTAATCAATCCCCGCCCCACCGCTGGTATTTCTACCTGCAAACCACGCATAAACTCTCCTGTCCGCTGCGTCGATGGTGCCGTCTGGTATAGGAAAAGAATTCGCCTGTGCCCGACGACTGTTCGCAGCCGAAACAACAGGTCCGGCGGGCACTGTATCACCGTCGCCTATCGTGGTATTAGTGCTTACAATCCATAACTCTGTGTCGCTTTTATAGGTGATCGTTTGCGGATTGTCGCTTGTGCCGTTCATTGTGATAACGGCATCTGTTCCGCTGGTATTGTCTACTGATAATGCACCCACAATGACCGTGCCTGTTGTTGTATAATCTTTCGCCCTGAATACAGGCGCACCATTATCGCCATCGGTATCGATCCAGTATTGATCGTGCGGGTCTACTTGCGGGGCGGGCGCAGGCTGCCATTCAAGAGTACCATCTGTGTTACCGAGCAATTGTCGTGTAGCCGCAACGGGAAGATCGACAGGCCAGATATAGTTTGTCGTTTCGGTCATGCTTGCGGACGCGGCAATACTGACTATCCATGAGTTATTATTCCATATAACTTTTGCGCCATCAACGGTAAGTTCATAGTCACCGAATGCACCGAAGCATGTCCCGGCTATTATTAGCATCAACAAGAGTATTGCACCTGCACGCTTCATGTTATCCGTCCCATTGTGCTGTTGTTGTCCATGTGCCGCTTATTAGTTTCTGAATTCTCAAATCGCCACTTACCACTATTATTCTCCAATTATCGTCATCGCCCGGCTTATTTCCTTCCGGTATTATTTCGATTCCTTCACTGAAAACTCTGTCAAGCAACCAATTAATTCTGCGAGAAACTATTTTGTATATCTCATTTTCAATCCACCTTACCAGCCTGCTTTGCTTCGGTTCGGCAGGAAATTTCTTGAATACAGGCATTTTCTCTATACTCATTTCACTTTCCCCGCAGGCTTGAACCACAATCTCATTGCGTGAATGACAGGCCGATTGCTGGATGCGTTATTTGTAATGTTCAAACTATGAAACGAACCTGTTGTTTCAGCAAAGGCTGTGTACCAGGCCGTTTTGTCGGAACCTTCAACCGGTTCCGTTGTAATAGTAGCGGTCTTGTATTTCGTCGTGTCCGAGTTAAGAAAGAACTCAACATCGAAACTCACATCTGCGTCTACATCACATAGGAATTCCGCTTTCCAGAACTTCGCTTTTCGGCCCTGTTTGTTGTATGGATTGAATCTGGCTGTTTTTGCATTAAACTGTATCGCCGCACCGTTATCACTGCCGCTTACGTTCAACTGAAATAACAACCCGTCATGGTCGCCTATAATAGTAAAGGGAAAACCGGAAACCGTATTAGAGGCATTCCATGAAAAATCAATATCCTCCCACGCCTCATCCAAATCCCATGTAACATCCGACTCAAGAGCGGAGAATCCTATTGCATGGATATCATGCCCGTGTACGGCCCAGTTATTATCTTCATAGTTCAGAACTAAAGCCCTGTCGGGGTATTTATTTCCATCTGCATTGGCTGTGGTTTCGACTCTTGCATAAGTAAATAGTATCTGTCTTTCTTCGTCTACGTCCGCACTTGCGCTGAATCCAGCCGAATCGGGATTCCATTCCAAGACCACATCGGGAACCTTTTCATCAATCGGTCCGACAATATCCGCGTTATTAGCAAGTATCTGAGTTGAGCCGATAGCTCTTTGAATGTTGTTTCTTTCCGTAACGGACATCTGTGCTATTGCTCCGTCCTGATCGGACACCTTCTGCCAATCGAACGGGTCAACTGAGTCACCTGTCCATACAAAGCGCCATACACTTCCGCCCCGCTCACCTGTCATCCAGATATATAGATCGTCGCCTAAAAACCCCCCCGCGACAATGTAATCAGCAGTAGGAGCATCTTTAAAACTGTCAGTGGGCCACACAAACGGCTGCTTAATTCCTGACCATCTCGCGCGTTGCGGGGCTAATACCTGACTGCCCGTACTATTGTCGGTCACGTTGAACAAAACCACTCGTTCTTTTACAATGAATACGAGTAGTGCGGTAGTGACTTCATTAAGCCCTGCTCTTGCTGCGGCTGTACCTATGTCAATTGAGAGTTGAGACAAATGTGCGCCATCATATATCTGTAACGGGTCGTTGTTGTTAGTGATGTAGGTTTTCGGCTCGCCACCTAATGTCCATTTAGCCGTCCAGAAGAAATTCGTATTGTCACCGGTAAACGCTTCGTCGGAGTTGGCGACAAGGGCGTAGCCGTAAATATCACCTGTATCCAGCACGCCGGAACTATTCAATTGCTCCCCTGCCTGAAATGTACCTGTAACCGTGCCTCTATCAAAGACTAACGTTCCAAACGCTGTACCTGAACCGAACAATCCATAATCTGCAATAGCACCTCCGGCGGCAAGAGTTGCGGTTGCCCCGCTTGTAACGCCGTTTATTGTTACACCTGTGGCCGGTTGGGTATCTTGATCGTTGCCCACTCCTGTGGGCCCAATCCGTATTTTATTCTCTGTGGCGTCGGTGAACTGTTCCTGATTGACTTGCGAGGTCGCCCCCATTGTCTCGGCAACAAAAGCACTTTCGATATCGAATGTCGTTGCTGCTTTCGCTTCTACCCTGTATGTGCCGTCATAATTTGTTGTGTTGGTTATTGTTACAATATCATCGGCGGATATCCCATGCCCCGCCGCAACTGTAAACCTCACCACGTTAGGCGCACCACCAACGTCAACTACAGACAAAAGAATTACACCGGACACTTTATCATCCACAAACGTATTCATTCTGGCTTTGTCGAATACGATAAGTTCTTCCGTGTCGCCGTCGAGGTGATTATATACTCCCATTACGGGATTGGTTTGTAATGTGGGATTAAGTGTAGCAGTGTCAATCTTAACAATCTGGCCGAGCAAAGATTTGCCCCTGCGCTTTTCGAGCCTGCCTCTTTTGAGATTGCAGTCGTTCATCTCCTCAAACGCATCGGAAGGTATCAGCCACGGGTCACGCTTTGTAACCTTGCCTTCTACGAGGTTGGATATCAAAAATGGTGTGTAGTCCGGCATTTAGTACCCTATCGCAAACCATTGTATTGTGAACGTTAAATCACCACCGTTAGTAACTTGCAATATAGATGTTTCTGACGCTGCCTTTGCCTGACATGCAACATTATCGTCAATATCAGCCGACGCACTTTGCAGCGTACACCATGAATTCACAAAAGCTGTCGGAAACGCCGCACTGTAAGTAACTTCATCCGTTGTATTTGCAGCCACCGATTCCGTGCCCTGCTTCATAATCAAGCCATTTGGGAACGTGATGCTTTGTTCCCCGGCATAAGATGCCGGAGTCCAGTTGGCCGAACCGATATTGTTATCTACATAAGCTTTAATACTTTGCTGAGAAGCTACCTTATCAGCAGCATCAGAACCCATTGCATCTTCGTCAAGAAATCCACCATTGGTTGTTTCGTAAGTAGTCGGGTCAATATTGCCCGTTACATCGAGCGTAGTTCCAACTGTAACGGCACCGGATGCCGTTAATGTCCCTGTTACATCCAATGTACTCCCGAATGTTCTGGCAGAGGCTAATAGAGTTGCAATCACCTCTGTTGATACAGGCGTCCACGTAGGAGTTGTGACAGTAAGAATGTAAAGAGCATTATCGTCGGTATCAACCCACAGAGAACCTAAATCCCCTGCTTCAAAACCATTGCCGTCTATCCTTGTAGCTGGCGCGGATGCTTGCGAAAAACATCGTGCCGAACCTTGTGTATGGTCCCCGTCTTGAGTACCACCTGTAGCAAAGGCATGTTCATTGTCTATCGCTGTTTCGAGAGCAGCCCAGTTCGCAAGAATCTCAGGGTTGGAACTTCTCAGAGACGTACTTGCGGCTGGCTTGTCTTTGTCGAAAGCCCCCATGAGCAACGGAAGCCATGCGACGGCAATTACTAATACATACGTCAATAGTTTCTTCATTAGAAACTCCTTTCAACAACGCCACCCAAAAGGCGTTTGATTTTATCGGAACGTATAGACCCGAAATAATACTTCACTTGTCGGATCAAACTTGGGTCAATTGTTTCTTCTTTCGACTCCATATAGAGAATCGCCGCCTGTAAGGCGATTGCCGGTCCCCACTTCAAGTCAGCTACAGCGTCCGAATCACTTAAAGCTGTTGGCCTGTCAGCTATTTGGAGGGCTTTGAACTGGTAAATATCGTTTGGTTTCGGGAACACGTACAACTTCTGTCCGTACAAAAGGGCTGAAATTGGGGTCGTTCTTCCCTCAAATCGTCCATCAGTGAATGTCGCGGTTACATTAGCCGCGTCAAGGGCTGTGGTGGCCGGTGTGAAGGCCCCGTCGGATTTTATGACTGTAACATACCCCATGTAAGCGGAGTCGCTGTCAGAGTTGTCTAAGGCTTCTAACGCCTTTCTGGGCGTTGCGTATCCCGTCGAGTTCTCAGTTGCTTCTGCAACGGTTATGTCACCATTCTCGTCAATCTTCAAAGACCATGCCCCATAAGTGCCTTGTGGCACCGCCGAACCTGTCAAATCCACTTCACTCGAAACTTTTGAATAAGCAAAATTATCGATATTATATGAAAATGCACTGTTTTTCACTTTCTTACTATCGCTGGAACCGATAACCAAAGTCGGTGCAGTTATAAACTGCTCGTCCTCAAATTTCCTGAAATGTGTATTATGCAGAGTCATCAAAGACAGAAAATGATGATGGTGTCCGTGATGATGATGAAGATGTAAGTCGGAAAAGAACGCTTCTCTGTCGCGGAAGAATCTTATCTGATTGCCATTGATCGTTACAGGGTCGTCGAATCTGTCTACACTCTGGTCGATATCATAAATACCGTCATCGGTAGCTGAAAGGGCCTGGGTAAAGAAGGTATCGAACTCGTCTACCTGCGCATCGTTTGAGAAATGATTAACATAATAATCGTTAATCAAATCATTTACATCAGAGTCGGATATCTGGCCGGTAGTAGACCGCCCGGTATATTTCCGCCACCTTGTGCGCATCTCAGCTAAAGTCCATGTAAAAGCCATGAGCCATCCTTTCGACAAGAACACCGCCCTTGCGAGCCGCCTGTATCGTGTTATAGTGCTGCTGCTCGTTTAAGGGCGGTATCCCTGTGTCTTTACTGAGGAACAACAACAACGCCGTCAACAAGCGGGATGAACGTCATGTGCCACGTCCATATCCCGTTCTGGGCATTGTCTTCGCCGTCAACCTGTTCAATCATACCAACCGGACAGAACCACGGGCTCATCAGATTACTTGAACCAACTGCGCCAAGTTCAATCGGCGTCAATACTGCCGCGTTTACGTTAGTGAAAATAATACGACTGCCACGAACTATACCAGTCATATCCACGGCTGTTGAAAACAGGAAATCATCCACACCATCGAACGAGACGGTAAGCGTTTCTGCTGCACCTGCCACTGTCTCAGTAACGAACCCGGTAAAACTGGTAATCAAAATGGCACCACCCTGCACGTCGAAGATATCATCGTCGCCGTCCGGCAAAGTAATCGAAAGGGCATAGGTTTGTCCGGGTATCAATGGAACATCGATACCAGCCTGACTTACGGCCACAGTCTGGGTGTTGCCTTGAACACGGGCGTTACCGTGAAGCAGAATTGCCCCATAAGTGTCACTGGCCAGAATGTTATCGTGAATAACACCTGTTGCTCCGCCCGACCCTTCGATACACGCCTCACCTGTTCGGAGGTTGGTAATGGTGTTGTCACGAAAAATTACATCGGTAGGAACTGCTGCGCCCCACCAGATACCGGATTCGGCAAGATCGGCCCAGACGGTACATCCTTCAACAGTTGGATTGACAATAGTAGCTGCATCCAGATTAACGAAAGTATCGTTCTCACCGGATGTCTCTGTTGAGGTATAGTCACAATTCCGAACAGTCACATTTGTTGCAGTTGTGCCGACTACTATGCCATCGATAAACTCATCGGTTCCCGCTGCTTCACCGTCGATGAAAGATACATTCTCGATCACAGCGTAGTCGCCTGCGTTCTCGACATCAATACCTAAGAGGACTTCTGTAATACCGGGCATAAGCTGAATGTTTTTGATAGTCACGCTTGCTGCACCAATGACAATCTCAGCGGCTGCGTCGTCAAAATCAAAACGTGGCCGCTCAGTGCCTTGACCGAGACCGATGATAGTGACACCTTGTATATCAATATCGACTGCGTCTGCGCCTGTGAGATTCTCGTTATGGTTAGCTGCGATGAAGATAATCTCATTTATGTCTCCAGATAGATTATCTACAGCGGCATCTAATGTTAGTTCTGCTGTCGCCCATGTAAGACCATCCGTACCGCTGGCATTTACCGAATCCACATATTGAATTTCACCGACATCGAAACCGCCATTGCTGAGATCAGCAAGAAGTGCAACGGTCTGGCTTCTCAAAAATTCCTGCCGTTCTAACACAGACCCATTTTCATTAGCAACAACCGTAGAAGAATCATAAGCGTTATTAGCATCATTGAAACCGAGTCTGTTCGTCGTGGAGTCTATGATCGGATTGACCTCAACCGCTTCCATATCGGTTCCTTGAGAACTTATCCATGTATTGCCGTGACAACTCAATGCACCGTTATCAATTGCTGTTGCAATAGCATTTGTCTGGAATGCGTTGTTCTTGCAGGTTCCGGTCGCGTTATCGCTGAGTTCGATAGCCCAGTCGCTGGTTTCAAGATTAGTGATAACATTGTCAAGAATCAACAACTCAAGATCGACCTGATCGCTGAATATCGCAGCAGCGTCGAAACTCCCGTAAATGAAGTTACCCAAAATCTGATAGCCAACTACGGCAGCAGCGCCACCATCAAGAAACGATTCGCAACCGGCGGCATCAGCGGAATAAAACGTATTGCCCGCGATAATCGCGTAATTGCCGCCAGTCACCATCTGGATACCGATATTGAACTCCCATGTTGAGGTAGTCGGTTCGGGGAAAATACAATTGACAATAGTGCAATTCGTCCCCGCAGCCTGAATCTCAATAGCATTAGCTACCTCTGACACACCCGCAAGAAATCGCAAACCTGATATATACACTCCGTCGGCATTGACAACAAACTCATCTGTAGTCGTGTCGTAGAGAATTTGCGGCATATCGTCGCCATTGCCAAGTCCTATAATCGAAATCCCTGCAACATCGGCATCGATTGCATCCGAAGTGCCGTTATCGACAGTCTCTTCGTGATTCTGTATCACAAAGACGACATCACCTCGATTCGCCGTACATGCGTTAATGCCGCCGTCGATAGTTGCCTTTGCCAATGCAGGAGTAACACCCGTAAATGAGTCGCTACCAACAGCACTATCGACATAGAACACCTGCCCTGTTCCTCGATTGCTGAACGGATCACCTGCGTTAGTAATGTCGGTATTAGTAATGCCAAACCACCGCCGCAGATAGAAGTCCAGCCTGCCGGATGTGACATTGGAAAAATTGACTTCGTTGAGATTGACTTCTGCGAATGCAAGCCCACAGAGGACCATAAATATGATAATATACTTTCGCATACTATTCTCCTTTCGCTGTTTTTTCGTTGAACTCGTTGACTTCTGCATTGAAAACATCGATATCCGCATTAGCCAAATCGTTCTCGTTCAGTTTGTCGATTATCTTATTGAGAGCCTTGCAGACTTCCTCGGACGAATCGACCTCGTTAATTCTTACTCGTTGCATATTACACCGCTACTTTCTTCATTAACCTGTCTTTGAGGGATTTATCGTAGACAACGCCAAAGGGTGTTTCTTGCGGAGCTTCGGCAATCAACTCGAAAGTAAACCTCGGCCTCACGCCGTCCTGCACGGTAGTTTCGCCAAAGTCGCCTTCTTTGGTGGCTTCATGCTTGACTCGCTTGTAAACAGGAACGACGGCCCTTTGCCGCATAAAATGGAAGATATACTCAGGCAGGCAGTGCAACTGGTCGGGAATAAAATCAAACCGATACTTACCTCCGACATTACAAGAAATGTCCACGTCGGCCTGTTCGAGGTTTCGGAAGATGTAGTAGTTTTTCTTACTGGCCTCGATAGCAAGAGTTTCAGGAGAGGGTTTCGGTATGAGCTTCTTCATACCGAGATCACGCCGGGCTTTCGCCAAATCGAGTTCCGTACATACTTCCGGCAGAGTCACCAGGATACCGAGAGATTCGGACTCGGCAATTATGTCTGCGCGGTCCTGTTTCAAACGATATTCCTGCATGAGCTTTTCGCGTACCTCAATACGGATTCGCTCGGTATCCTGTATCTGCTTTCGCTGAATAGTATTGATAACGTCCTCTTTGTCCAGCCCGTCCACGTCAAGGCCGAGCTTGAAGGCTTCGGTTTTCAACCGTTCAAATTCGGTTATCTCAACTGTTCCGCCGGAACCTGTAGGCGCAAAATTGATTGCCTTAACAAGATCGTCTTTCTTCATGCCCGTCACATCGATACCGAGAGCCTTAGCCTCTCTTTTGAGTTTGTGAAACTCCGCAACACCTTCGTTTGTTCCAGTTTTTTTAACTTCGTCCACGATAAATCCTTTCAGTTATTAGTTATTAGTTAGCGTCCGGGTCGATACCATCGGTCCAACCGTCAATGTCGCCATGATCGATTGACTGATTAGCCTGTCGTGCCTCGTAGTACCACTCCTGACCGTTGGTGTTCAAGGCCGCCGCAATTATGACACCCTGATAACCGATACGTTCGAGGCTCTGATCTACACGTTCCCAGACGTTACTGCTTGCGTCCGTTACTTGCTCACCAACTGCATCCGGCCATGTCGGTTCGACACCTACGGCTCCTGTCAAAGTGACACATTCAAAAATTGCGCCTCTGTCAGTATCCGACGCAACGGAAGGTCGGGTGAAAGTACCCGGAGCAGTAGCGGTTCTGGCTGTCGGAGAACCCACGGCTGCGTATTCGGTTATAGTCGGACCCTGCGTGCCTGTATCATAGGCCGTGATGCCGCCAGCGTCTGCGAGCTTGGTAATAACACCATCGGCGCCATTCGTAATCATACCTTCCTGCGAACCGCTGGCCTCATCGGTTTCCTGTGCTTTGTACCATCTGATATGGTCAGGGTTGGTAGTACCAACCTCGTCCATCTCAAAGATATCCGGCACAAAACCGATAGGCAGATTCACAAGGCCATCGTCTGCCAGATAATGTCCAGTTTTTATCTTATTCATTTTTCAACCTTTCTATTAGACAGTCGTTATAAGGACGTGTCCGAAGTTGTCATTGAGGATTCGGGCTGCGAAATTCTGCAACCAACCGAGCGTACTGAAACGCTGCAAAGGCGAACCGGTCTTGTCCTTTGGTGTAAAAATCAAAGGCCTTGCCGCCGAGTTGCCGTCAATCTTGACCGTACCGAAAAACTGTTGCCCGAAGATAAGATTCTGATATCCGGTGGTAGTGGTGGTTCTTGGAGCATTGGTGGTCAAGAGCCACCTTACGTCACCGGTGTTGCCGAATTCTTCCGCAAACTGGTTCGTCGGCGAAGCATAACTCGATACGTGCTTGAAACCACTGACATTCTCAAGACTCGTTCGCATCGCAGTATGACCTATGCCGATGAATGCCGCTCGGATGGGAGACGTGGCAACCTTTACAGTTGCGTTTATCTGACTCAGCATCATTCGGGCGTTTTCACCGACAAGATTCGTGACAATTGTATCAATGTCGGTTTTGTTGACAAGAGTCGCCGTCCCTACACCGTTTGAAGCAGTGGTCTGTGAAGCTGTCCCGCTTGCAACGTCCCTGCCTAATGTATCGAGAGTCAGGGCCATATTATCGGTAAGAACGTCGGCCATCTGGGTTTCATCATCGGTAATACCCGTGAAGGTCATCCACGAACTTGTAATGATGTAAGCACCGTATTCCCTCATCTGAACCTGAATATCGGTTTTTGCCAACAGGATCGGTGCGGGATCGACACCCTCAACGAGAGGAGTCGTCTGAGCAGCAGGATTAGACCATCTGCGCCACTTGTTTGTATCGCCCATGTGCTGTCCCATTGTGGCGGGTTGAGCGAATTGGTTGTAAACGAACGCGGCAATTACCCTCAATAGAGTCTTGCTCTGGTAAAATATGTTGATTGGATGATTGACGCGCGAAGTCGTCATCATTAGCTTATTAGCCATTTTCTATCCTTTCTTTTACGAATATTCACCGGCTGCACGTTTGCGGTCTATCTCATCGACTTCCTCTTGCGTCAGAAGTTTTTGATTGTCAACAACATCGCCACCACCCCCGCCTGCGGCAGAGCCGCCGAGGGGCAGAGTTGCATTTTCAACTTCCTGCCTCGCTTGATGTTGCCTGCTGACAGCATCGTTCTGTTCGAGTTCGGCAAGTCGCCGCTCCTGTATGACAATGTTGTAAGTTGCTTGAAGACTTACATTACACGCACCGGCTAAATACGGTTTTCTGGCAAGTATAGCTCCGAGTTCGGGACTCATTACCATAATTTGCCCTGTTGCGGGATTTACACTTCCTACAACCTGTGACACGTCTGTATGTGCTGACATGAACTGTTGATTCGACAGGACTGCGTTTTGCTGCTGTGTCTGAACCCTGTCGAGTTGCTCTTTACGGTTCATAACCTTTACATGAGTTTCACCGTAGCAATCGTCAGCCGTCACACCCAGATCAGCCATAGCCTGCTCGTAAGAAGACTTTGGCTGTTGCTGTGGTTGAACCGGCTGCATCCGTTGCATTGTTGCGAGTTCGAGTTGGCGCTGTGCGGTCATCAAATCTTCTTCCGCAGTTTTCGCCCTTTTATTAGCTTTCTCAAACTCTGAGTATTTAACAGTTTTGTCCTTGTTCGTACCATCCGCCAGCACATCCTGATCAGAGGCCGCCTGATCCGTTAGGCCCTGCCGATCGACCGAACCAGCCTTGTTTAGGTCTTGATCAGTGACCATCTGATCGTTGTTTAGGTCTTTGTCTGCCATGATATTGTCCTTTTGTTAAGGTATTAAAAAAGCCCTGTGCGCGTCCCACAATGGGAAACGTCACAGGGCTCATTTTTTGAGTAATCCTGATTTATTTAGTTGTTAATATGCCGTCAGTCTGTGGGAGTTGAACCCACACCGCTTTATAAGTGGTTCGCCCAACTGGCCTTTTTACGGGCCGCTTGCTTCCATTACACCATCGCCAACAACATATTATTCATTTTTAGCCTTCCAGCTTTTTATACCGTCAAGCACCATATAAACCGCTGCCACACCACCGGCAACATACGCTTTCGTCTCCGGCGGGATGTCCGGCGCCTGCGATAAGAATACCAGTATCGCGTACACAAGTCCAGAGCGTTTCGATAACACGCCTGATAAATCTATGTTCTTTTCCATTACCAACCCCTCGGAGGTTCCGATTTCAATTTTATGCTGTAGAGAATTTCCCCTAACATCTCATAAAGACTATAACACGCCTTACTGAAACTACTGTAATTGTTCTGCAACTTCCCGCCCCAGTTTTCTTCATATAAAGATTTCCATGAAGCTGCAACATCTTTGGCGGCGCTATGCCAGCGCGTATACGCTTTTATAATATTAGAATCGTCGCTGTCAATATACTTTACAAGTTTCTGGAGCCCCTTGCTGTCAATAGACCAGTCCACTAATTGCCAGTCACCGCGAATCCACAGATATAACTCTCGAATATACTGTTCGCACAATTCGAGAATTTCTTCGTGTTCCCGGCACTTCCGGGCAAGGTCGCGTCCGGCACCAACTATCACAGCATTTTTCATAAATTCACGCCTGTTCATTTGGAGGGATTATCCCGCTTTGTTTTGTGTTATAATTTACATTATTATGAGTTTTCGCAAGATTGAAACTTATTTGTAGATTATCCTTTGGCCATGCGGCCTTGAGTAACTTGTTTGCATTTATCAGTGCTTTTTTCTGTTGAGGACTCATCTTTTCTTCACATGAATAACCGGTTGTCCTTTGTACATTTTTACTTTCCACGTCAAATCTTCATACTTGCAGTCGTATACTTTCATGGCGTGCGTCAACGTAGCAAGTAACGGCTGCTTTATGCTGTCCGGCATATTATCGCAAGACTCAGGCAATACGATAGATTCGTCAATTTCAAGTTGAAGAACCTTCACTATCGGGTATCCTTTCGATATTGAATCCGGGCTTTCCGCCTTTTTCACACACTTGAAGTCTCAATTGTTCGGGGTGACAGTTAAGCTTCACCGCCGCATCCCGCATGGCCGCTAACATTTCCTGTCTCAACTCCGAGCCCAAGTTCTCTGTAGGACTGGACGGTAACAAAATTCTCGGTTGTTTATTTGGCTTTACCACGTTTCTTCCCCTTTGCAACTGACAGGGCTATTGCCACCGCCTGTTTTCGCTTTCGACCCGTTCGCCGTAACTCACGAATATTGGCGGCGATTGCCTTTCTGGATTTACCCTTCTTGAGAGGCACTATATTTTCACCATAGGCATTATCGCGCTTGCAACACCGTTCGCAAACGCATTAAATTGTTTATGAGTCATCACAAAAACAGATTCATCATCACTCGCTTCATATCGTACGTGTTGCTCGCAAGTTACCATTTCCATAACTTCGTGCATAAAGTTCTCGAATTTGCGTTCCGCTGTCTGTTCGTCACTCATACCAACAGTTATTTGTTGTTTCCCCGTCACACCACTGCCGCCCCATTTTTTGTCTTCCTCGACAATAGTGTATTGTTTGCCGCAAATTTGCATTGTGTTTGGCAGATTCATTTAGTCCCTTTCGCTAAGGTATTTTGACTTTTCAAAACACTAACCAGTTTCACGAACCCATCAAAAGCCGCCTGATTCATTCCGGCCCTGTTCTTATTTATTTCACTCATTGTCTTAGCGTTATCAAGAATGGCACTTGACCTCGCCTCTTGGGCATCGGCAATGTTCTCCTGAGCCTGAGATATCTGAACCGCCGTTAAACCTTCTTGCAGTTGAGCGTTACGCTGTTCCTGCTGCTGCGCCTTTTGCATAGCCTGCTGTTGTTTCTGTTGTGCCTGCTGGATTCCTTTCTTGGTCTGGTTCTTGAACTGCATCGGAGAGGCTTCAATCAGCATGTCAAGTGTAATAATCCCTTGAGTATCCTCCGGAAATTCCCGTTTTAGTTCTTTGAGCTCCTGATAGTACATATTCTGCTGCGAATCGGTAAGAAGTCCCTCGGTTGGATTGCAGTCGAACCTTGTCAAATCTTCCTCGTAAAAACCTTCTACCGGAGGCTGATTGAGTATTTTCTGGACTCTCTGGGGATCGTAATTCAACTGAACTAATTGAACCTGCTTGCGCCCCACGTCTCTTTTAGAAGCCCTCAAGTCTTGAAACATCCATGCCTGCGCCGTTAATGCCTGCCCTGTCCTGTAAGCATGAAGGACGCCGGGGATGTCCTTATCGTCTGAGCCAAATATCTCCTGATTGAGCCCTCCAGCTTCCGTCTCAGCCTTGTCGGTTGCCTCAAGAGCGGCGAAAAGAGACTGGGGCACCTCAGACCCCGAAGTTTGCAGGAAAATCTGCTCCAGCGGCACTTCCTTGCCCGCCTCGTTCACTTGGAGCACAACGCCTTGCCCGGATTTATAAGCATCTTCTGGATTCAGTACAAGCTGGCTTTTTACAATACGAAGATTCTGTATCTGGCTCTCAATTATATCGTAAATCTGGTTGATTCTTCGGTTGAAAGCCCTCTGGGGGTCGCGCAAGCCCCTGACAAAACTCTGTAGTTTCAACTCGGTCCGGGGTTGTTCGGGGCACCACAAGCCATGCACCCATGTATAATTAAAGTCTCTTAATTTGGTAGGATTGTCGCCTTCCCACAGAAATTGATCGTCAAGAAGGATTCTAAGCCTGATTTTTGGCCTGATATCCCTGAATTTAACTAAAACCGGGGTGTTGTTCTGGTCGCGGAGTTCGTCAAGTATCCTGATTGCTACCTTGTCGTCATTCTCAGCGAAATCACGCTTAAATTCATCGAAAGTCATTTTGACACCGGTTTGGCGATGCTGAACAACCGAAACTTCCTCGTTCTCCCTGTGCCACCACTGCTCGAATAGTCGCTTTTCGGCCTTGTTCTGCATAGCAGGAGTGCCCTGAAATTCCCATCGGCTCGAAGTCACCAAAGGCTGTATATCTTCAATCTTTCCCGCCCTCGTGGGAACGAGTTCTTTCGCTTTCTCCGTGGAAATCCACTGTCCTGTAAAAATATCCTGACAGTCCGACAAATCGGGATTAGTTAAACCGTGATCTAACAGGAACTGGTTCCAGCCCAGGCGACCAAATTGAATCAAACCGTTCCTGTCACGCCATTGCTCTATCAAGTTGGAACCCTGAACCAAAGCACCCCACTTAAACGCCTCGGAAAGCGCATCATATCCGCCGTGACGGCCCATAATCGACATCACCACGCCCGTATGCTGATTGCAGGCTTCGTCCTCTTTCTCCTCGAAAGCACCCTGTTGACCTATCTTGAGAATATGGCGGTTCCTTATCTCATAACCGTGTAAGAGATTGACTTGACGCCCTATCTTGTCGATTGTGTGTAGTATCCTGCCCTGCCTGTCTGCCGCCGCAGCTTCTTCGGCATCATGCTGGGCCTTGAGGAAATAATCCAGGTCCAACTCCGCCTGCTCCAGAAAAGGACGCCACGCCGTTGCATTGATCTCGTAGGCATCGTGATATTCTGATACTGTACTGGCTTCATTAGCCATTATTTATCAACCCAAAAAAACACGGATCACCTAATTTAGTAGGCCCTGTAGGTCTCCAGAAGGGCTTATTCGTATATCCCATAGCATTGCACGTTGTCAAATCTGGTCGCCCCTTCCACCAAACTTCGTCTTTGTGGTGCCTGCATCTCTTGTGGCATTTGTTGTTAGCCATTTACCTAACCCTCCATGCAACCCATAACGTATGCCACGATAATATCTTGAATATCCACATATAGTCAAGAGACTTGCGTTTAGTCCGCCAAAACCAAACACGAAACTTTGGTTTGCCCGTATCTTTCCATGTCTTGATTTCGAGTCGCCCAATATTCATCCAACATCCCATACTACCATATCAATCAATGTCTCGCCACAATACTCGCACGACCTTCTCTTGTACTCCTCGCCTTGATAAGAATATTTGTTGCCTTCACATTTAACATCTTTGCATGTTTTGGCTGGTACTCTTTGTCGCATTCTACCCAACCCTCCTGTACTTTTCGGACCAGTCCTGTATATCTTTATCGGACACACTGTTATTGTCTACCATGACATACAGCTCATCTTCGATTACAGTGCTCAGATACCTCATAGCGTCACTGTAGTGGCTTGCTGAGTCGTGGACCGGCTTCTCAGCGTACATACCGGATGCCTCTATCCACTCCCTCCTGTAGGACGTGAGGGCCTTAATCAGGGGCTGGCACTTCTCCGAGTCCATCCAGAGAGAGGGGAACATATTCGTAACCCGTTCTATACCGTCCAGGACACTTAGCTCTCTTTTCAGTTTTGTAAAAATAATTCCCTGTTGTTTGGCGGTTTCATAGAGAGAAAGGCCTGTCCCCTGCTCTTCCTTGCTCACGTCCGCAGGACAGAAATACTTACCGTAATTGTACTTGAACCGGTCTTTCTTTGCATCCAGCATAGACTTATAGAAGGCCATACCACCCCGCGCATCATCTTTCTTATCGAGGCAGAAACAATCGATTATCCGCACTTGAAGATTGATTACTTGAAAGAATATCCACGGCGTATTTACCATAATCCCTAAATCACACACCGTATGAACCGGGAACCGGGGGTTGTGAGGAACTACGGTTATCCTGCCGTCTTCCCTTGTTTCGCTTACCTCCTGGGCGTAATAGGAACCTTCGACCGCCGACATGAACAGTTCTTCAAGAGTAGATGGATGTTCTTTATAGATTAGATGCTTGAGCGTCTTTTTCTTCGCGGTGTACCATGCCCGCTGCCCAGGGGTTAATATCGTCTTGTATATCCTTTCAATACCGTCGAAATAGTCATGCAGTTTGTCACTAATCTCAACATACTTCGGATCAGTAACATTGCTTTCTTTCTGGTGCCATGCGAAGAAATGCCTCCTATAGTCCATTGGGCCTAATTCCGCCCCACTCAGTTCCTTTTGCCCCGCCGCTTCACACATTTCGGGAAAATCACCTATCGGGCCTTCCGCCGTTGCTTCGATTAAGATAAACCCCCCTGCGTGAACAGTCTCTAATGCCCCCGACTTAACCTCCTCAGCCTTCTTTGGGGCGTGGGTGCACATCCAGCCATATTCCGATACATGGAGAATCTGGAGCGTACCGGACCGCATAGACGTTCCAACATAAATACTTGAATTGTTCGAGAACAGAAGTTCTTGAGCATCGTCTTTGATTAAAGTTATACACGACAGCAAATCTTTCGGCAGATTGTCGTAAGCATACCTGATCTTGTCCCTGAATATCTTCTTTGCGTCGGCAAGTTTATGAGCAATCAGGCCCGCGCGAATATTTGAGTTGAACAAACACGAATCCAGCATGAATACGCTGATAAGAGTCGTGATTCCATGCTGCCTGCTTTTGGGGATAATATTGTTCCACCACAAAGCAAAGTACAGAATCTTCTGCACGGCGTTCATTTTGAACAGGAACCGGTTGCCGTCCTCGTCAAGCTGGTAATACAGGTGATTCAATCGCCAGTATCTATTCCCCAGCTTCTTCGCTCTCTGTTGAACTTGGGAGTTTTCCTTTAGTGCTACCATCAATCAAACCTAAAAGTGTCGCCGTATCTTTATCTACTGCAATTTCCAGTTTTCTGTTAATCCTCTGTTTTAGTTCATTATAATGTTTTACTGCACCGAGCTTTACAGGCAATTCAGCATTTTGTGTCATCAAAAAACTAAGCTGTTTATCTGCATAGACCTCACTAAACCCTGTTTCGGACATAATCTTGTTGATATAGGTTAATATCCGAACGTCTTTTAACAACCGTTTGGCACATGCTCCCGCCGAATTATATTTTTCAGCAGGTATATTATATGCCTCAATGTACGATTGCACACCATTACCGAAGAACTCTCTATCGGTTGCGTAAAACTTACAAAACAGCTTCTGTTCTGGATTTAAGGCTCTCGCTGCTATATCAATACCCCCTTGCCAATAACTTACAATCGCTATCCGCTGTAGTGGGAACCGCTACTATTACATCGGCACCCAATAAGTCCACATTTGTCACGGCTACCCTGTTATTACCAGCCGGGCTCTTTGTCGTAAAGCCGCTGGGAGCGTCCCAATCCGATTCTGTCACACTGAGGGTGTCTGCTATCTCGAACGTCAATAAATCGCTTGCGGCATGTGTGTATGAGTTTGCACTTACCGTAGTTCCCGCCCTTGTAATCGAGATTGTCTCGGAATTAGTGAAAGTACCTGATTTTGTCGTATATTGGATGGTTCCCGCCGCATCACCATCCGCCCATGCACCACCCGACAGCGCTTTAGACACTACAACCGCCGTCTCTGCACTACTGTTACCTGTTGCGATATCACCCGCAAGAGGCTCAAAAGGACCGCCACTGGTAAATGTGATTTGATGATGAATTGAGGACTGAGTGCCTATTACCGCTGTCAAGGTGCCGACAAGGGCTAATTCACAATCAGCCGTAGTGGAGTCAATGTCCCTGTTCCCGTCTCCTAAAGTACCGGCGTATATATTATAGACTACATCTTCAGTGTCCCCACCTTCAGCTAAAATCCTAAATCTGATAATATTCCAGTCACGGGGGATGTCGAATATAGATATTTCACCCTTGTCGATACCGGAGCCCGCTCCGTCTATTTGAACTTTGGTAAATTGATAAGTCCGCTCCGTAACCGCCAAATCGTTCGGTTCGGTGCCCGCCGCCGTTGTTTCGTCGATTACAACCCATTCAGGCCTTGCCGTCTGTACGTTGCCGGGGTCAACCCTTGTGCCTGTCAGGTCGAGAGGGATGATCTGAGTGTTGGCGTAAACTACAACTGCTACTATTAAGATAGTTATTAGAATGATTAGCTTTTTTCGCATAATATATCCTTTATCTGTTTCGTCTACCTCTTAATCGTCCGCTTGTACTGCCTTCACCACTACTGAAATTCATATCGCCCGGTGTTGTCGGAGGGCCTGCGTCACCTTGCGGGGTGTATGCTCCTGATTCACTTGGATCGGTTCTTTTCCAGTAACTCGCACCGTTTGCTCCTCCTAATGTAGTGGATAGAATCCATGAATCCACGCCGTTCCAGTAGATAAACCAGAAGGACGAACCACCCGCGCCGTCCGGTAGCTGTGAGGTGCTCTTGAAATAATTATGTCCATTATGGCAACATAATATCTCCCATGCACCGCCGGGGCCTGTTTCCTGGTTAACCCCTAAATAATCCACCGCACCGCCGCCACCGGTGAAGTATTGCACACCTGAAACCCCTTGTAGTGGGTCCACCATCGACACACTGTCAAGAGTACAGGTATCGCCGATTGTGCTGTTGCCGATAGAAAAGGTTATGCCTGTCCCGCTTGAGGCCGATTCGACATAAAAAGTATAAGAGCCGTTAGAATAGACTTTCGAGCCAGGCTGCACCCCGTCAACTTCATTCAAGGTTATGTTGAGAAATGTATCCGCCTGGTTAAACGAGATTCCCGACACTACAACCGACACTTTATAGAGTTTACCGGTAATGAGGTTGGAAATGGGCTGTCTAACTAACTGGGTACTGTCATTGCTCGTTGCAAGCCATGAAGCGTCTGTGTTACTGGTCAAGTCCCATTCATTGACAAATAGCCAGGGCGTAGACAAAAACTCACGGAAAAACACATTATCCCAAGTAAAATCAATAGCAGCGGCGGGAGTGGCCCTATCAATGGAGATTGTCGTAGTTGCTGCATCGCTGGTTTCATTTACTGAATAATGCCGTGACCCCGCCGTAGGATTTACTATATCCTTATCCCCCCCTAAATAACCAATGTCACCCTCGTCCGATCCTACATTAGCCCAGAAGTCAAAATCAACATGATAGCGCGTACTCCCTACTATCTCATTGCCGGTGTAAACAATATTAACAGTGTTGCCGCCGCCGCCGCTTCCAAACATATTAACAGCACCGCTTCCGGCACCGCCCTGAAACTCTCCCGCTCCCACTTGAGAGGCTTCCCCATCCCCAAACTTATTTTCTTGCCAACTGTCCGGTGTTCCTCCTGTCCATGCTGTAAAATCCCCGTTTGTAATCAGATTTGGAAAGTCCGTATTCAGCGCAAAACCACCATACTGCACAAGTTCGGTTTGGGCAAAAATGCTTGTTACTGATGTGATAATACAGATAATGACAAATAATGCTTTTTTGGTCTCAAACAACCAACTCATATTGCTACCCTTTTTTGTCTTGTCTGGATTTGTTTGCGCGTTTGTCATGGTTTATTTACAGGTAGTATACGTTACTGACGGTAGGATTGCAAGATAAATCTTTTTTATTTATTTTTGACGTGTAACTGCTTGCTTTTACTGCACTTACGATTGTCTAACTATTTTTGCAATTGCATAATGCAAGAGGCGCGGGTATAATTTAAGTATGGCTTGCAACCTTCCAAATTTGATTATTAGACTCGTTCGGAACTTCTTGCAAGTCTGTTTCGGGCGGGTCTTTTTCTTTTGAGGTGATATTATGGAACCAATTAGACTAAAGGCTAATTATGGATACTGGCGCACTAACCACTATCCAATCGGCGGCGATTTCAGACGTGCGAGCGTGCACGGTGAAATTATAACCCGTATTATTCGAGATATCGACCCACCGTACAAAAACTGTGACATCGAGGTAGAGCTCGCCGACAAAACAACAGCCGCAATCAACTCACAAAACACAACTGCAACTTGCATTGATTGCCTTAGTAAACTAAGAGCCAACGTTTAACCTCCCGCCCCGTCACGGTTCGCCGGTTCGACTCCGGCGCGGGGCTTGTAAACTATAACTTTTTTAAGGGGTAAAGAAATGACAAGAAGCGAGCATTTACAGTGGTGCAAAGATAGGGCAATGGAGTATGTCAACAATGGAGATATCCCGAACGGCATTAAATCTATGATGTCTGATATGACGAAACATCAAGAAACATGCGACCACATGGGCCTCAGTTTAGGCGTGATGTTGCTAATGGGAAGCCAGTTAGAAACAGAGAAAAGCGCAACTGACTGGATTCTCGGCTTTAATTGAAGCCTTCACTCCCTCTCCTGTGTTTGCGGGGGCGGGCGTAAATGTTTTATTAAGGAGTCTTGTTATGTTGGATGTTTATTTGATGACTATTTGCGGCGACAAGGCAGCAACTATGGGAATGCGATGCTCGGCGATATATAATTGGGCAAGGCACCATTCCGTTGCCTGGAATGTAATCGTAACAGCTCAACAAGACGTTTTACTTATTGCTGTCTTAAATGACATTACCTTAGACGCCGCCAAAACACTGCTTGAAAACGCTTGATTTGCGTAAATGTTTTATCATTTGAAAGGGGTCTTGTTATGACCGTTAGGAATGACTGGGTTGGACATTTACGGCGATACCCCTTAAAAGAATTACGCCGCCGACAAAATCTCACTGCTCAACAAATTGTTATCGCGTACAGGGCCAATAATATAAGGACCTTAACTGATTTACAAAACATGGCGGATAGCTTGACAGAAGCTGTCTATTTGAACGAATTTACTTAGTCTTTATTTGAAAGGGGTTAGATAATGAATTATGCAAAAGTGTTAATGGGTGAACATGCCCTATCGCTTCCATTTAATTTCGTGCGACAAAAAGCGGATGAACAGCGTGGGTTAATATTGGGGCAAGAAACAGGCCGAGCATTGGCTTTTGGTTCCGATATGACCCATGTATTCGTAATGGGCGATATGGTATTCAGGCCCCATCTTGCTATTGAAAGCAACCACTGCAAGGGCATGGGGGCGGCAGCAATTATAACATCGTCGTCGTTTTGTGACGTTGATGAATGGATTCGTAATGGTAACATATTACTTAATCATTATGTATCTCCCTCAGAGCAGCTTTAGTCGCCCTGAACTTGTAAAATAACACCCCGCATTATACGTTTAGTGCGGGCTAACGTCAAGGGTTTTTATTGTTTAAGGGGTTAATTATGCAGTTTGAAATAAAACCGTCGGATTACAATACAAAACGCAGCTTCATGGACACGATTTGGCAGAACTCAGAACGCGAAACAATCGCCCGCAATATTGTTATCATTCAAGGTGACGACTTCGCGCCCTTCACTTTCGATGAATATGTCAAGCTCTGTGGCCATGCCAGTGCTCCCGGTGATGAATGGGTAGTTGAAGCTCTTGCCGATGAGGGTTATCTCGACAGAAGCGGAGAGACATTTATGGTCAACCTCAATTTTCTTGGCGCAATCGAAAAATATCGCAACTAACCCCTGCACATCCTGCGCCGCCCGGTTAGGGCGTGGGGTGTGTATTTTAAGGAGGTAGAATTATGTCCCCTGATAAAAAGAAACTTGTTTGCGGGCACAAAATAACACAGTATTATTGGAGCGGCAAAGATGTTGTATATCTTGACAACCGTGCCGTGCCTGACAAATATGATACGATCACGCCCGACACAATCGAGGATGTTATCGCAAGAATGGTTGTAGGTAGAACTGAATAAGTTTCTATTAACTTTCAAAAGACCGCCCCGATTCTAACCGAATGAGGGGCAAGAGTCAAGGAGAATTGTTATGAGTAAAATAGCTAACCTTAGTGTTGTTACTGGTCTTATCTTGATGATCGCCGGGTTTATATTTAGTTTTATCGACCACGAAAGCTGCGTTGAGATTCTATTAATGGGTATTTTCAACCTACTATTCGGTATTGCCTACCAAACATCTAAGGAGTAAAACCATGACTGTCTCACGGAAATGGCTGCTTGCCCTGTTCCGGGCTGAATCTATGGCTAATTATGATTTTGAATCATGCATGGAATATATCCGCAACAGCTATCTGGTCCACGCAGCAGGAGCCTATGCCTTCTATCAAGAGGGTATGAAGGCGGTTCGGTATGCTGTGAAGAAGATTGATCGGGGCCTATCTAATTAGCTCCAACAACGATTTCAGTCCTGTATCATCCGGGTATTTTTCGATTAATTCCACCGTCCGATTCATCGTTGTGTTAGGATCAGGTAGTTCATAGTCGTCATAAGGACGACTTACCCACATGCCGTCAACCAGTATCCAGCGCCTCTTATCAAGCGAATTGGGATCGAATATTCTTCTGGTATAGGTTGGGTACAGATCGGTCAGCGAATAAAAAACTGTTTCACTTGTTGTAATATGATCTATTTCATACCGATCTGTTTGGGGGTTCCAATACTTCACGGTTCTCTCTTCGAGTTTGGATTTGTATGGGTACGGCACTCCCAGCATATATCCCAGCACAAATTCACCCCATTCCTGTAAACTGGGGTTTGCCTGGTAGTTCTGAATTGCCTGCTCTAATGATGTGTTTTGGCAGGCGAATATTATCAGGAGGATTAGGGCTTGTTTCATTTTGGCCTCCAGAACATGAATCGAACGTACCATCTGGGAGAATACATTGTCTTGTCATGCATCTCACAAATCTTGCCGAAAGAACATTCCCGCCACGCATAACTATTACGACTTTTACAATCCCTGCATCGTTTCATTTATTATTCTCCTGTAACCATCGCTTTTGACATTCTGCACATAGCGACGGGCTCATTTCGTCCTTATCATTATAGACATACTCGCGGTGTTCGTCACAAAAGAACTTGCCGCAGCCGTGCGGCTCTCCGTATGGGTTGCTACCGCAGACAAAATACAAGCCACGGTCGATCTCAACAGTGCAACCCGCCTCATCACATTCTGCAATGATGCCGTAGCCTATATCCTGGTCTCCTTCTAACCTGTTTGTATCTGTACCTAATGACCAACCCATTATTCTTTCTCCTTTGCCCTTGCAGCAGCTATCAGTTCTTTTATTCGCACGGCTACAACTAAGAAGTCGCGGGGCGACGCTCGAAACGCGAAGTAAGTATCACAATCGCAGCTACCCGTTATGGTGCTCGCCACTTCTTCAAAGATATCATACCACGCAAACCCTGACTCATTTATCACCCAATCCCTCCACTCCATAGCCACATTCCAGTCATCCGAGTCTATGGGGTTGGGGATGGGGCAGGGATGTACTTCACACCATTCCCAATCTTTTTCACACTTTTCACAGACATCGAGGGATTGTAATCCTGTGAATTGCTCATGCCGCCGAATGCCTGTTTCTGGTATTAACTTTCCGTGTTTCCACGGCCCCAAAACCTTTGCAAGCTCAAGATCAAGCTCGGCTTTGGATAAGGCTAACCTTTTTTTTGTTGTCTTGGCCATTAGTACTACTCCTGAAACGGACATTCGTCAGTATCCACAACCCGTACACTTTTCGTCTTGTAGTTGTTCCTCTAACTCCTTAATTCGTTTGTGCAAATCCCCCACCTTATAAGAATCAAGATCATGCCGATAGGATTCGATAGTATTGCGGAGGTGCTCGTTTTCGCCCAACAACTTCGCTATCGGTTCGTGGCGGCGGTTCAATGCAGCTATTAGCTTGTCCTTGTCCGGTTGCCACATAGCCAGGCCACACTTACACACTGCCTCGCAGCCACTATCACTATCATAGTTGACGGTAAACTGGTTCCCACAGCAAGGGCATTCTTTTAATTCACTCATCAGTTTCCTTTCAGCAGTTCGGGGTGGGTATGGATTGAACCTATGACTTCATTATATACAAACACTGATTCTGAGTAACAGGCAGGCTCTAATGATATTTCCCCGGCTATCCATGACTTATAATCTTCTATGTCCGTGTTGTCGAATTTGCAATCGTCTGCGTCCCACACTACCACACTCCTATTGCCCTGCTTGTCCTCAAAAACATCCCCTTCAAATATCTTCTGCCCTTCCGGGAATTCCTTGGTTCTCTTGGAGTCGCGGAGGCCGGTGGATTGCATAAGAATCGCATTAGGGGCAGGTTGATAATTACCGTCCTCGTCCGCAAACTCAATTTCCTGCCCGCCGCCGCCTAAGCAACAGATATAGGGCTGTTCTTGCATAATATTCATGTCCGGGTCCCATGCCCTGAATTCTATTTCTCGGCTCATGTCTTTGCTCCTGCCTGTATGAACTATACCTCAAAAGGTTAATTTTATTCGTACCCGGATTCTTTCCCCTCCTACTTTGTGAAAACTTGCGACAAGAGGGCATGTAACATGTTTGAAAAAGCGGTAGTCTTCGCTATATCTGCCGTTGGCGGCTTCTTTGGGACACCACGGAAAACTAAAGCTTCCAAGCCAAGTATTCGTCCACCGCGTAAAACCATCGAACTGTATTCGTTTAGGACGCTTTTTCATTTTCTTTCATTAACTGCCTGATATGATAAAGCCTCTTAGATACTGCATTGCCAGGGACATCTTTAATGACCTTGAGAATACCTGTCGGCGTCGTTCCAAAATCTGAGAACTCAGCTACCTTCAAAAAAGCCTCGTCGTCAAGGTCTCCATCTTTGAGAATATCCCTGATAATATCGCACTGGAACTGCTGCATCACACACTTAATTTCATAGTGATACCTTTTTGGCACCATATTAGGTATGGCTGGCAACTTTCGCTTCATTATTCTGTCCTTTCAATAACTGACGAATTATCCACAACCCGTATTGAATACATTTCTTTTTTTTAGCTTACGGATCACCTTTTGAGGTTTGCCTTTCTGGAATTTGGTCCTGCTTGGCGTTATCACTGTTAGCGCTCGGTTCTTTTTCTTGTCGTACACGACACGAACTTTTACACCATCAACAACACAATCCCATACTGACACCCTATTACTCTTTTTCTTTACAAACTGCCCGTTCCCAGATCGAATATCCTTTCCTATTTGGCGAATCTGCATATTGTCCAAGGCAAGACCGAATCTTTCAACGGCCCTTGCCTTTATGTGTGGTTCATTTACCATTATTCGCCTCAACTAACTGGTTTCTCTTGGTTTTTCCTTAGCTTTTTTGGATACTTTCAGCTTGCGTAGATTCTGGTTTCGTTCTGTTCTGTCGTTGCCATGTTATTCCTTTCCTGTTTACCCCATTCACCTTCGGTTGCCAGTTGGTGCGCAATCCCCCCGACGAATCGGGGAAGATTGTCAAGCTATTCACCTTTCGGCGCTCAGCGGCGACTTATCCCAGTGTGTTTCTTTCACTGTTTAAGCGCCTTTTTTTAACGTGGTGGCGGGTAGGAACACACCAAATACTCCCATACTACAAAGGTAGTAGCCTGTACCGGGGGGTCTAATACAGGTCAAAAACCACGTTACTCTGCAACCTGTTTCTGTCGACTGCTGCCCTGCCTTGTCCAGCTACGCCGCAGCGTTAATCTGCTGGCAGACCGAATCAATTATTACCTAAGACTTTTTTGCACCTTGCTTGCCTTGTGCGTGGCGAGTCTTTTTTATATTGTAACCACCTATGTTTTAGTCTTGTCGTATTGCTGGATTGCATAAACGACTGCGTACAGGCACCAAATAAACCGGTAGCTGTACTCCTGAACATTCGGATAAAAATCCTCGAATACGAAACCATTAGATTCAAATTGGAGAATACGACTGAACGCCAAATCAGCACTGTTATCGTCGCCGTAAAAAATATCCCTCTTTATGTCCGCCCATATCTCATCTTGCGTCTTCTTGGATTCTGCCGTGTCCACGACGTACATATCAAAATACTCTTTAACCGCCCCCTCGAATAACTCGGAACTATACCGCATGGCCCCCCCGTCACGCTCTGCGGCCTCGCATTTCTCATGCCAATAGCCCGGATTGATCTGTAACACATCCTGCCTGAAAAACTTAAACATATCTTCGACTCTACGAAACACGAAAGAGCCCATGTCGCCTGTATAGCATAAGTGTTGTGGGAATGTTGTGATTTCGTATTGATAAACAGAACCGCCCCTACTCATAACGATATGCCTGAAAACGCCGTCATCCTTGAGGATTGTGAGTTTGTGATCTTTCGTGTCTTGCAAGAATCGCTCTTTTGTGCATGATTCTTTGCTCATTTTGTCCTCCGCGCATAAAAAATGGCGCTCCGGCCCGTTAAGGCGGGAAACGCCAATATCTGCTCGCATACATGGTTGTGGGAGACGAAACCCCCACGCGAGGCAATTAAACTAAACGGATTATTCCTTATCTTCACCATGTATAAGAAGCATTATATCATATCACGCTCGTTTGTCAAGTAAAATATCGACTCTACTCTCATTTTATATAGCGGCGAGACTTTTACGCGAACCGCTTGAATGTGTATTGAATAATAAATTGTCATACTTAACTGTCTTCTTTTAAGGTGCGGTCATGCTTGAGCGATAATACTACATAGTTTGGTTGCAGTCCGAGCCCTGCGTGAATGTGGGTAATTGTGAAATAGTCCGTTCGTGGTGCGTCGCTGCCCGGAGTTGTCTGAGTAAACCCAAGATCATCGCCCATTTGAAAATCCCTGTCGTTAAGCCGTACCTCCGCTTTTTTTGCCCCCGATATGAGGTTAGCAAAATATTGCGGTTGTATTTTGAGCTTATGTATCATTTTCACTCCTTTACTTGAATGTGTATTGTCATTTATTGCTCTGAATTAGGTTTTTCTCTGCGATACATCCTGTCACACGAAGGGTGAAATATTACCATAACGTGCCTGTAATGTTCGCTTTGGGGATCATTGCAATAACCGTGTTCTTCCATTCCATCGTACTCGAAACCTTCACAGTTATCACAAATATCTGTGTGTTCTTCTTTGTTGGTGTCTTGAGTCATCCCACCCCCTGCGAAATATTAGCTACAAAATCTGCACAATCCTCCCACGGATCATATATGCCATCGTCGTTCTCAATCTCAAATGAACCGTCCCAGTGTCCTTTTTTGCAATGGCAATTGAACTGCCCTGCCCCACATTCATCCGGCCCAAGCAAGTATACGCCATTGAATGCACATTTTCCGCATTTCCATTCGGTACTCATCCCCACCTCCGCGCATAAAAAGAACGCCCGGCCAGTTTGCACCAGCGGGGCGTTTCTATGTCTGCCGCCTTGCGTAGTTGGGAACGACGAAACGCTCCCGGCGGGCAATTGAACATACTCAAATATCTATCTTCACTACGCATGAAGGGCATTATATCAGTTCCTATCTATTTGTCAAGAGCTATTTCAAAATTATATATCTCGCCATTCTAAATCTTCTGGGTTTGTCGCCGCTGCGGTGTAACTCGCATAATTGTTCCAGTTATCATCACAGTTGTAGACAACGAAAATCCATTTGTCATTCCATGATTTAATGCGGCCTTCTTCTGTTTTGCCCGTACTATCACGATAGATAACACGTCCACCTTCGTCATCTTTCGTTAAGCCGCTAATAGCTATCATTATTTCACCTTGTCTACGATTTTATCGATCTCGTCGCTCATTTCGGCGAAAGCACTGTCGTCATAGGCCATAGTATATCCTTGATCTTGTCGCCGTACGTTTTCAACTTTCATGCCCTCTACCTGAACCATAATGCTCTGTATAGCTCCAAATGCAGCTACAGATTCGCCAAACTCAGCTACACATCTGCCAAATTCGTCAATATCATTGTTGTCCATTATTTTTTCACCTTTATTAAAATACCTTCACGGGCGGGGCAATCGGTGGGGAAGCTAACATCTTTGTCGCCGTTGTGTTTGGGGCATCTAATCGGCCTAACAGTGCAAATCCCGTCTACGTGAACAGGACAGTCTTTTACAACCAGCCCGATTGTATATGGGTTGTATTCTTTCATTTATGGCTCCCTGTGCGAAAAGGTGGGCAGGCCGAAGCCACTATTAGCTTCAAGGAATTGCAACCTGCGATTATTCTTTCGCCTGCCCATTATTATGCTACCTCTTTGTTATGTGTCATTATTGGCTGCTTCTGTCTTTGTTTTTCTTTCAGCATGATATTCTGGCACCGCTTCACCCCAACACTCGTACATGACAGCCTCTGTTTCACCCTGTTTACGAACAGCAATGTCCATCCTGCCGCCATCCAGCAAACCGTAGTCACCCGCATCCATTTTCACAGCACGCTTTTTGGTGGCTTCTTCGGCATCTGTTGCGTATACAGGAAACCACTCATCCCCATCATAATCATCTATGTTAGTTTCCCACACTGGCGGACAAACGTGGCTATTGTTAAATCCCCATTCGCCACATATTGTACATTTATCATATGCCATTATTGGCCTCCTGTAGACAAAACGGCCTCGTATGTCATTTCAAAAATATCCGGTTTACAGGGATAGAACTCGTCCTTAACATCTTGGATAATGAAGTCGCCGATATCGGCCTGCATACGCCCTTCAAGTGTTTCGATTGCGATTCCATCGATTTTCCCGTGTGGGTCGTATTGCGGTCTGCCGCCGCACCACTCACATATCATCTGTACTCTACCTTCAATAAGTCGGGCGGCCTGTATGATGACGGGCTTCTTTCTGTATGTTCCAATATTCATAATTCACTCCATAAAAAAACCACCCAAAGGCCGAACCGCGAAGCAAGAACCTTTTGGGTGGTTGTCGTACTGCACTAACTTCTTATCGCGGTTCATCATACAAGTGTCCAAAACCAGTATAATCCAGAATGTGTATCGTACTGAAACAATTGGCGAACTCTACAGAGTATACCTTAACAAATATTTCGGGAAAGTCAAGGGGGTAGGCCAAATTTTCTTGAAAAAAGTTGAAAATCGTTTCTACCATGTCGTGAGCGGGGGTAAAATTGCCCAATCATTCAAGATACCGCAGGTAAGTTTCTTGACTTTGCTGAAATATAGTGTATAATGTATATAGATAGTTAAAAGTTCTTTTACAATTTTAGAAAGGAGAATGATATGGGACTCAAGAAGGGCGACGAAGTAATGGTATTCCAAAAATGGATCACCCGTGAAGACGAAGAAGCTGTTGCTGTTTTGCGGCAACGGGTCAATTGCCCCTCCAATCCACCAAGAGCGGAAACATGGGAACTCCATTTCTGGGGTGACGGAGAAGGCAAGAACTATTGCCGCACGGTATGGGAAGAAGATAAACGATGAGTATCAGGGCCGGGTTAATCCCCGGCCCTTTCTTTTTCAATTCCGTCGATTAGCCACTTTTATTCTGCTCGCAATGCTGTATATTTCGTCCCGTTCAGCTATCGTCAGTCGCCGAAAACAAGTTGTGAGCCTTTCCACACATTGTTTTTCGGTCAATAAATACATGACTTCCGGGTTTTTTAGAATCACAACAAGTTTCCTGCGCGCTGCCTGGTCGGCTTCAATCCTTACAAATCCGACAGGGGTAGCAGCGGCATCCTGCTCGATTAAACACTTATATGGGTCTTGATAAATCAACTGTATGCCTCCTGCACTTCTTTGGGGCAATGTTTGAGACAAAGCGGATGATCGTAAGCCCCCCTCTTAATGTATACCGCAGGCATTCGGCAGCCCTGCTTACTGCAATTCTTTCCTATGAGCGGCAGGAGTTTTTTCTTTTTTGCCGTACGTTCCTGTCCGCTTTTCTTCCACAAGACAAGCTGTGAGCCTATATTCGTTATGGCCTGCCCGTTAGCCCGTACCCATCCCTGTGCGTTGAAGTGATGGAAAAACAATTCGGCGTCGTCATCGGTGAGCCCCGCAAGGAACGCTGCCGCCTTGACTTCTTCAAGTGTTGGGTCTTTCATTGTTGTTCTCGGAATAGAGCGTATTTATCACGTTCGGCCTGTATGCGTTTCAATAAAGTCCTGAAAGCTAACTCTGCCTGAGTAGGGACGACTCCGTTGCCCAGGAGTCGAAGTTCGTCCACCCTGCTTCTAAACCCATCAACTGTTCTACCCATGCCGGAT
>Ga0114923_10000218_pt1 | contig 47188 bp, 55 predicted proteins | sample SumtaG_FD_89578 | JGI IMG/M metagenome (GOLD analysis project Ga0114923, IMG submission 89578) | Deep subsurface microbial communities from Indian Ocean to uncover new lineages of life (NeLLi) - Sumatra_00157 metaG | ecosystem: Environmental > Aquatic > Marine > Oceanic > Sediment | place: near... | reverse complement strand
TACAAATAGAACTGTTTTTGTCCCTAAGAAACTGTCTTCAAAAGGTCGATTCAACCAATATCTATATTTTTTACAATTGCTAATTAATGCGCCACTCATTTTTGTCACTCCAAAAAAAAAAAGACCCGCGTTGCCACGGGCCAAACACACGGGGATTAAGCGAATGATGGTTTAACTGCTAAACCTTGAGCAATCAACATCTCATCAGTCCAGGCACCTTTAGCCATGTAAGCCTCATAGGTCACACCGTTAGCAGCAGCAGTCATGATCAATGCAGCAGGTGCTGCTGTAGGGGCTGGCGCGGGAGCAGGTGCAGGAGTCGGGGCCGGTGCTGCTGTAGTTGCTGGTATAGGGACTGGTGCTGCGCCACCGGCTACACCAGCGAACATTTGTTCAACCGATGGTTTGTTATCTAGACGACCCATAGGGGGTTCTTCATCTGTTAACAAGATACCGTTAAGCCAGCCACCAATACCTCCTGTACCAGCTGTATACCCACTGATACCTGCACTGACATAGGCAACCTTACCACCGTAAAGAGCAGCAGGATCTGCAATAGGCATACGACTCATGTCAACCACGGCTGGCCTGTCATCAGCTTTAGCAGAACAAGTGAACAGATACCAACCGACAAACCGGGGGTCATGGTACTCTTTCGCTGCTGGAATTTTATTCTCATAAAGGTCAAAACAGCAATTGGTGCCCGTGTAACCTGATGGGAATGTATTTAGTTTAGCCTGTTGAACTTCAGCCAGTAATCCGGGTACTTGTGGATCATTCGCTGGCATAAGAACACCAACACCGAATTTTGGATCACCACCTGCTTTGGGTACTTTGGCAGTAAACACATTTGGAAAATTTAAAATACCTCTAATTGTAGTCATTGGATATTACCTCAAAAATAATTGTTAATGTTTAAAAGAATGAAATGTCAGCAGGTGTTTCTAGTTTAGGCACATCAGCAAACATCATTTCAGCTGAGTCATCTGGCAGACTGTGTGCAACTTTTTTCAAAGTGTCTTTACCTGCTTTAGTTGTGACAAAATCAGCTTCAATCTTTGTCTTCTGTGCATCGTTCAATTTGTCACACTTCATCAGTGCAGCAACAGTGATCAAGTTCTTTGGATAGATGTCTTCAAGTTTCAATCGACGAGCTTTTAATTTCTTGACAATGACATCTTCGGGTTCATTCCACACTCGACTAGATTTACCAGGCTGCATCGCATAACCACTGACATGTTCACCCGCTTCAATACGAGTTTGGATCTCAGTTGCACACTTATCGAATGCAGTCATGAATGGTTCTTTTGCACTTAACAAGGCTGATAGTTGATCAGATGTCAGTGACTTTGGATCAGAAACAACTTGACTAATATGCTCAAACATCGGCATATTTTCAGTTGTAGACAGTTGGTTGTTACTCATAGCCTTCACCACTTGTAATGATTTTTCTGTAGCAGTCACACAGTGACCACCTCGTTTAGGATTAGCCTTGCACCATTGACAATGTTTTCCACTGAAGCAGGGTGCATTAGGATCATCAGTTGCAGCTGCTGCACGACTCAGTTCAATGACTTCATCAAGTACATGAACAGGATGAAAATTGTCATCAGGTCGTGTGCTGCATTGATAACGAATGACCGGGTTAGTCTTCGGTTGTACAATGGTCATACGGCAATTTTTCACTCGCTCAATGCGAAAGGGCCTAACTAAATCAATACCACTTGCAATGAACGGACGCATTTTACCGACCAGGTAAGCCAACAACTGAGTGTTACCAGGTACATGCACCCAACCACGACCATCTTTGTAATCAATCACCTCGATGAATACTACTTCACCGGTGTGGTCATTACGACAAATAATGGTGACATCACAGGTACCGTTCCAGTCATCACGACCAAACATGCCTCCTGGATCAGAGTGTGACTCAGCTTCAACTGTCACAGAGCATTGTGGATGTAATTCTTTCAATTCATTGACACGTCGTGTGATGTAATCCAGACACATCTGCACCCGTTGACATCGTTCGATACCGACTAGCCAGCCACTAGAATGCTCGGGGTGATTTGCACCGATGATTTGTTGATCGTATTGAATTGCATGTACGTTGTTATTCATGCACATCTCAAGAAGCAGATGACTACCGGTACCATCAATCGCTGCTTCACCAGGGATATCAGTATAGTTTGCCTCTTCACGCACTGACCCAGGGCAATGAGGCCAGCGGTGGTTTGAGGGACCTAAGCGTGCGTGCTTCATGCTGGTATACTCTGGACCTTGGTGAGCAGTGGCTGGTACTGATCAACTGTTAATGAAGTAACTCCTGCGACGCCGAACTCAGCCAGAGCTGTATCAATTGCGTCACGTTTACCCAGACGCTTGAACTCAATCACGAGCTTGGCATTCAGTTCTTCAGGAGTCATTGCAGGTGCAGGAGCAGGTGCCTCAGTAGTTGTAGGAGCAGGTGCAGGAGCGGCAGTAGGAGCAGGTGCAGGTGCAGCAACCGGGTCACCCGTTGTTTCTGGTACCTGGGTCACAATATCAGCACTAGTAACAGCCGGTGTATCAAATGTACCTGGCTGTGTGTTTACTGCTATTTTTTCAAGTGCATCAGCGATGCGTTTAAGATTAGATTCGATACTCATCGGTATAAGTCTCCAAGGTGAGCCTTCTGTTCTTTCGTTGGATCAATATGTAAACGTCCATCATTGAAGGCAGCTATTATTTCACGTAGTAACAATTGGTAAGGTTTACCGGTTACACGTTGCGATTTTTTCTTAAAAATTTTTAATTCCATCTCGGACATACGCATTCGCAGGTCACCATCAAGAATCTCAGTTTTTTCCTTTGGCATGGCAAAAGTCCTCATTGGTTAAATTTGTCACTGTGGGCAAGTATAGTGGAACAAAATGTAGCATGTCAACCTTTTTGTTTGACTTTGTGAAACTTTTCCTATAGATTGATTTCTCAAGCAAAAAATGTTTAAATAACTAAGCGGCTTATCTTTGATTGATCGTCATGGAAACAGCCTACTCTGACCAGGTTGCCGCTAAACTCAAACAGTCAGATACAATAATAAGGTTGGAATGGATGTCAGAGCAACTACCCTTAAATATTACAAACAAAGAATTTATTGAAGCAGTATTTAGTGACGACTCTTTATGGTGCCATGTCACAGACTTCCCTTACGACCCTGTTAACATACCGAAAGAACAACATTTGATTGCATGGAAAGGTGACTACTTCTCACGGTATCAATTAAACCCAAACACCAATCAATACTTCACCATCAGCACATTCTATTGTGACGACCAGCAACAGGCACGACGCCGCAAGGCACTCTTCAAACAGACACCCTGTATCGTTCTTGATGATGTCAAAGAAAAGTTATCAATGACTGAGGTTAACAAGTTACCCAGACCCGCGTGGATACTTGAAACATCCATAGGTTCTGAGCAATGGGGCTACATTCTTGATACACCTTGTACTGAGCGTGGTCGTGTTGAAAATTTGCTGGATGGCCTGGTGGCGAATGGCCTTGCACCTGAAGGCAAAGACCCAGGAATGAAGGGGGTCACCCGATATGTCAGGCTCCCTGAAGGCATTAACAATAAATCAGATAAACTAGTCAATGGTCAACCGTTTAAATGTCGAATGCTATTGTGGGAACCGTTCAACAGGACCACATTAGAATCACTTGCTAACCCATTTAATGTTGATCTAGATCAAGTAAGACGTGAATCAAGGATCGACGGTGCTGCTAATGTATCCGATCACCCGTTGATTAATATTCCAGAAGTTATTCATATTAAAGAGGTACGAAGCGATGGACGTTTTGACATTACTTGCCCTTGGGTTAATGATCATACTGGTGCTGATGATAGTGGTAGTGCTGTGTTCACGAATGGCGATAACACCATTGGTTTTAAATGTCATCACGGGGCTTGCCAGCATCGCACTGGCAACGATTTACTTCGTTACATTGAAACACGTTCTACTGGCTTTTCAGCTACATTAAAAAACTGGCAACTGATGCGTGAATTTGACACCGTGTCGCCGGTGTCGTTCATGGATTTTGTTGCCACACCACAAATCAGTTTCATGGATCAGGTACCAGTGCAAAGTGCAATACAAGAAGTCAACCCTGATGCACTGCAACATTTATGTGACAACCTGCGTCGTGAGCCACCAGGTACCAATGAGCAGCGTGACTTTGCAGCGAAGGTGCTGAAGTACACCGACGACCTGCCAAAAATTGACCGTAAACATTGGCATGACATTGTGCTTGATATCATGCGATGGACTAAATCTGATTTTAAAGAAATCTTAATTGATTTACGCAAGACCTGGTACGGTGAGAAGATCAGCAGTTCTACTTTCTATGACAATGTTGTTTTTGTAAAGGAGCTTAACCAGTTCTATGATTGGGAGTCACGTATCTTCTTCAGCACCGAGGCCTTTCAAAACAGTTTCAGTCATGAAGATGCTGAAGCTCGTAAGATTGCATTAGAAGATGGTCGTGTGCAAAAGGTTGACAGGCTGGACTACGCACCGAGGCAACCCCGCGTGTTCATTGAGAACGGTTGCCGGTATGCAAATACCTGGAGTGATTCTACTCAGTCAGTGGGGATGCATGGTGATGCATCACGGTGGACAAAACACTTTGAAGCAATCGGTTGGGCAGAGCATCAAGACCACATTGAGAAATGGATGGCGTACACCCTCAGATTCCCTGAAAAGAAAATCAATCACATGCTGTTATTAGGCAGTGGTGAAGGTGTTGGTAAAGACTTTTTATTGTACCCACTGACTAAAGCGATGGGTGAAAACCACAGTGTCATCAGTGGTGAAGAGTTGTTGCGTGATTTTGACGATCACTTGCTGTCAACCAAGTACCTGCATGTCAATGAGACTGAGTTAGGTGATCGGCGTGAAGCCATGGCTGTGAGTAACCGACTCAAGCCCCTGGCAGCTGCTCCACCGGACACGTTGCGTGTGAATCAGAAAGGTATTAAACCGATTAAAATACGCAACATTGTCAACGCATCCATGACCACAAACAGTGTCTTACCGATGCGCCTGAACGGTCCCAGTCGCAGGTTCTATGCCATATGGTCTGAGCTTAACCCAAGGGACAAAGATGACAACATGAAACCTGAGTGGCTTGAATACTGGGAAGACCGGTGGACCTGGATGAAGGGGGGTGGCTGGCAGTTTGTCGTATGGTATTTGATCAATGAGGTTGATTTAACTAACTTCAACCCCAGTGAAGCACCACCAATGACTGAATTCTTACGTGAGATCAAAGAGTCATCCAAGTCACCGATGCAACAGACCCTTGAAGCCTTTATCTATAAGCAACATGGTGCATTTAAATGGGATGTTCTGACGACGAATGACATGGGTGAAACACTACGCGCTGGGGTGCTGACTCCTGCTGATATGATGACTGATCCAAAATACTTTACTGATAAAAAAATTGGAATGATACTGAAAGAAATGGGGATCTACCGACAAGTCAGATCCACCAATGCCCGGTTGTGGATTGTTCGCAATGAAGAGAAGTATGCTCATATGACATCGACGGCTTTGTATCATGAGTATGAGCGTCAGATGAAAGAAGCAAAAGGTAACGCGAGTTTAACAGTGGTGAGGTGACGAAGATGGATATTAAAGAAGTAGGTATATTAAGTGATTTTGAGTTGAATATTCGAATTGCTGAATTAATCTCAATTAATACCAAACAAGAGGTTGAGTTTTATAACGAACAAGTTCTAATTCAAAAACTTGGGAATGTTGGCAAGAATTTAAAATCATTTTTACTGGTCGATTACTGCAACAACTGGAATGATTTAATGCCTTTGGTTGTGGAGCATGGAATCTGTTATGCAGATAGACAAAATGATGGTTATTTAGGTCAAGGTAGATTTTTGGTTCAGTATGCAGCAAAGCAACTTGAATCAGGGAGATATGAGTTTATTGAAAAGCGCGGAGATAATTTACAAAGAGCATTAGTAGAATGTCTACTATTGGTGTTGCAAAATGCTTAAACCAGGTTGCAATGCTTACCAGGAACAAGACGAATATGTCTGCAATCGTTGTGGGTATCGGTGGGATGTTAAAGATCCTGACCCACCACGGTGTAAAACTGATTTGAAATTATACGGCGGTAGGCAATGTGGTAAAACTCGATACACCCAGGAAACACAAGACCTTATTAACAAGCGTGGTATGAATGAGCTTAAAAAGGTGATGAGTCATGGGTAAAGTGTATCAGACACCTGGGTTTAAATTGAATGATTTTCCAAAAGCTCACTTGCGTCACGATGATAAAATCAGGTGTAGACATTGCGGAGTGACTGTTGATTATATTGAAGCTAACAATGAAGATGACTTGATTATTTATGATGATGTGGAGTTTAAAACTATCATTAGCAATATTCAAATATACGGTTATGTACCTTGTGTACATATGACTAAAATAGATAAATAAGTCTAGGCTAATGGGCCTTGTAACCAGGGTTCATTGTCGTAGCATGTCGCTACAACCCTGCAAATGGGTTCACTTTACTGGACACTTTTATGGTTTGATTTTAGTCTATCTAAAGCCCCTCGGTTAATAATCTTGATAAATTATTTTCACACCGAGGGGTGTCACACTTGCTATTTTAATTAAACAGTTTTATATTAACACCACGGCCTAATGGCCTTAACCATCGATGAAAAGAGGAAACATTATGCGAAATTTTAGAATTTGTACATTGATTGCAATTTGTATGACTCTCTGTATGTCGGTATCAGCATCAGTGTTGGATGAAAAGTCTTACACTGAACCAGCCTTTGCAGTATATGCCGGATACTCTGGCTTTATTCAAGCAGCAATTACTGCTTATACTGTATCTGATATGGTAGTATCCTTCACAGGACTCACCATTGAGAGCCTGGGCAAGCTGAAACCGGATAACCCGAGACTCATTTATCTTGTATTAAAGCCAACGAAACTGGCAGTCATGCAGAATCAGAACTTTGATCGAGTCTCAGTCAGTATGTGAATGTAGACTAGGAAAATTTAACAGATACTAAAAAGCCACTTTAACCGGTGGCTTTTTTATGCTTGACTTGTACAGGTCATAGTGTGAAAATTGGTGCTAAATTATATCAAGGTAATTAATATGTCATTACCAGGTGTGCAAATCAGAGGTGTATGGACCCGGCAAGATACTGATCCTATTTACTCTGGTGCTAACCCTACAACAAGTAGAGGACCACCTGATGAAGATTGGCCTGACGCTACTACTACAGGCGTCCCCGCTGGCACAACACTCACTCCGTCAGGGAGTATAAATACTAGCAGCAATGGACAAGTTATAGACTCCATGGAAGTAACCGGTGCTATAATAGTTAATCACGCAAACGTAACTATTAGTAAATGCAAAGTCAATGCTGCAAGCGTGTTTAGAGGTATACTGCATAACTCAGGCGATGGTCTGGCAGTAACAGATACTGAGGTATTTGATGCTGTTGCAGATGGGGTTAACTCTACGAGTGGTGCATCAGCTACATTTACACGACTACATATCCATGACTGTGATGACAATATAAAGAGGGGAGCGAATACAGACCTCTTTGATTCATATATACATGGCTATATAATTACCGGGGGTAGCCATAACGATGGACTACAAATCAGTGATGGGTCTAATATGATTACTGACGGTAATCGAATTGACGGCCCGTACCAAGGACAAACTTCTGCGATGATTGTAAAAGCTGATTTTGGGTTGATTGATAACGTAACTATTACAAACAACAGGTTATCGGGTGGCGCATATACTCTTTATGTGAGAAAAGGAACGAGCTTTGCTACACCTACCAATGTAACAATAACAGGCAATACCTTTGAAAAAGAAAGTTTTGTATTTGGTGCTTTCTCTTTTGATACACCTACAGCAACGTGGGTATGGAATACTAACGTATGGAATGATGGCGACCCTTATCCATCACCATTTTAAAGAATTAATAGGTTAGGAGTAAAATCATGGCGGTAAACGATGTTACATATAGCTCACAAACAGTATTAGCCAATCTAAGTAGATTAGCCTCTCTAGCAGATGGCGAGGCTAGAACCTTTGGTGAGATAGTTGGTGCAGGAGAATTATCTAACGGTATTCATTTAACTCTACCCATTAATGCTTCAGCTGTGGGTGGAACTTATCAACTTTATTTAGTTGAGTCACAAGATGGTGCTGTATGGACAGATAATATTGACCCAACAGGTGATACTGGTGATGTAGCAGCTAAGATAGAAGATGCTATACCATTAATGACTATAAGCACTATTTATAATGTTACTACTAGACCAGATGCTATAGTCCATCTTCTTGTTTCTATGTTAACCAGTGCTAAATATATTGGGCTTGTATTACTTAATGATTCAGGTTTTGCTATGCCCGCTAGTGGAGCAGATGGGGATTCAGTTACTTATAAAATAGCGAGTAGCTAAAATGGGCATGTTCGAATTACCCAATATATATCATCCAGGTCTCAAAGACCCAAGGCATAAACCTACGGTTAAGACTAAGCTTAACAGAGAGAGTAAGCTGTTAACGGCTAAAGTAGCTGTAGTATTATTTAATAACCCTGTATCACCACAGTTCTTGGGTACTAGTGAAAAAATGGCCATACTCTCTGGCACACCCCCTAGGGATGTTGGTAAAAGTGGTTTTCAATATAACTTTAACACTGTTAATAGTTTTGATATTACTGGTAGCTCCACAGACTTAAAGTCTGTATTTAGACCTACTAAGTTTACGTTCTTTGCAAAGGTTAAAAGAACTCTTGCTGGTACAGATTTTAGAGCAATATTTGCATCTCCTATGCAAAGTGCAAGCTCTGGTTGGCTGGTTACTGTTAATGTATCTAATAAGATTCAATTCTTTACTCACAATGGCTCAACCTTTGAAAATATAGAATCTGCTTCAGTACTGCCCTTAGATACAGAGGTGTGGGTTATTGTTACTTATGATGGAGCTAATAAATTTATATACTTTGATGAGGTGGAAGAGGCATCTGGTACAGGAGTATTGGACTATCTGACAACTAACACAAATGCTCAAGTTGGAGAATATAGTGGCGCAAAGTTCCCTGGCAGTATGTCATTGCTTGGTCTTGTTCATAAACCGTGGAGCGCAGATCAAGTTAAGTCTTTTGTTCGTGAACCTAATCAAATACTAGACCCTATACAGCCTGCATTATTTCCAGTACAAGGTGTAGCAGGGCCTACAATAGTTAGTGTCACCGGTGTCGGTGGTGCGGGAATTGTAAAAGATGGTGAGCAGGATATCGCTTTTGTAACTTCAGATTTTGCTGATACATCCAGTGAAGCCACTATCACATTTTTCTCAGGCACAGCAATAACTATTGCTACCGGGGTTGATTCAATTGGGGGTTCAGGTACTTTTAATCTACCTAACATATCAGAATTTGCAATAGATACTGAAGGGTGTCCTCTTACTTCAACCAATAATATTGTTCGCTGTAAGATACAGTACGATGTCGAAACTGCTGATCTAATTATCGCTTATAACCCTGTCACTGGATGGGAAGTTAAAGAATTAACCAATGTTGCCAATGATCAAGGCTCCTTCACTGAAAACTTTCCTTCTGTAGTAACCGATGAATCAGAAGCCTATTATGACACCTCTGATTTTACTTCTATTAGTGCGGGTGGTCCTAAGTTAACCATAACAGCAGCGACTCAAGCTGATCCAGTGGTGCTGAGTGTAGTGAATAGTTTATCTGATGGTGATGTAGTCGCAGTCAAAGCTGTTGTTGGTATGACTGAGCTTAATGAACGAAACTTCACCGTTAGAAACCCAACTGGCACCACAATTGAACTTGAGGATATACAAGGAAATGCTGAAGACGGAACAGGTCATACTGCATATTCATCTGCTGGCACCGTTGGTTTGGCTGGTGGTATATTTGACACCAGTAGTGAAACAGATGTATTAATACAATTCAGTGATAAGTCAGATGACACCTGGAAACAGACTACTATGTCAATTACAGCGGCAAGTGGTATAATACCCAGTATGAATACCTTATCACTATCACTTAAATTAGGACTATAATCATGGGCAATATCACAAGTGCTAAACGACAAGAAACATATCCATCGCCAGTGTTCCCTATGGCGGTACCCTCTGACTCAACTGTTCTCGAAGGTGTGCGTAGCCTGTATGTGGTAACAGCTGGTAATTTGAACCTGGTTGACCAGAAAGGCAATACAACCCTGTTCCCTGTGGTTATTGGTCAAACTTTACTGGTTCAACCGAGCAAGGTTCTTGCTACCGACACCACTGCCACTTGCGCTCTATTCTACTAATACAATTGAAGCTGTATTCAAGAGCCGCTTTGTTGCGGCTTTTTTGTGATTGATGCTTGACTTGTGGCACATTGTGTGACTATACTACTGATGCTAATTAAATAACCCGGTGATGAACATGAAAGATAAAGAATTTTTAATCTGGTTACATGAAAGATTGACAAAAGTTCATGGTGAAAAGAACATGGTTGATTATATGCATAGATTTAGGGCAATAATCATAAACACAGATCCTGATAAAAAAGCACCACCTGGACCCACTGGTAACCGTATTGAGGAAATCATGAAAATAGACTACAAAGACAATCAAGTCAAAGACAACACCTGGGTGCAGAATGTGATCATCGCTGTGTTGTTGATATTTATCTATGTGGTATTAACACAATGAAAACTCATTATAAAAAAATTAATAATTACTGGTGTGTATTTGAAGACAGAAGTGAAACAATACCTATTTTGAACGTACCAGGTAGTTTACGAGCTGCAATTATAGAATGGAAACGATGGGAGCATCTACAGTCATTGATTGCTAGTAAACCCTCCATATTGAGGAGTTGAGAACGTGCAAATTTTAATGAAGTACAGAGCCAAAAAACTCAGGGAATACATCGTAGGCATGGAAGCAGAAGAAAAAGTACTTCTTTCGCTGGTGAACAGCTGTTCTTCTATACCCACTTATTATGTTGATAAATTACTGGATACCAAGAAACAATTAGCCATATTCAGAATGCGTCTGGATATTTTAACCGATAGGATAACTCATGCAAATTGAAGAAATTAAACATGTGTTCGCGTCACAGGGTGACTACATCATTAACATCACTGGGACTAACTACTACAGGGTGGGTGGTAAGCCCAGGCAGCGTTCACTTCGGTCATTGGACCGTCAGGCCCAGGCAATCGTTAAAAAGCAGCAGAAAGCAGCTAGGAAGCTAAAATCCTACCAGAAAGAAGCCGTGGAAAGTGTCCTATCTGGTTATAAACAATCACGTGATCGGTCAAGAAGAGGTGTAGCATGAATAACATTACTCAGATAAACAAATCAAAGAAACAAATGATTTTTCACGGTGGGTGTCATGGTTGTACTCAGCAAAGTGGACCGACAGGTACAGAAATATGTAAAGGGTGTCAATATCTTAATGCTAATTGGTCTTTGCCTGATTTGAATAATGAACCACCGAGCGTTGCTGATATTGAGCGTAGCAGGTTAAATAAAAGTACAGTAATATTACCACCTGCTGTATCTACTTTATTTCACCGGTTAAAATATTTATTTACTGGAAAGTTATCATGAACGAGTCAATGCAAAAAGCAATGTTACTTGAAAACATTACTCTTTATAATCAAAATCTGACACTTCAGGAAGAGATCGCAATACTGAAGGGTAACAAACCCCAAATGATGAACTCTGAAGGAAAACTGACATCAGCGATGGACAATGTGTTAGCTTCAAGACTTGGAGGTATTGCACGCCAGGCGGGTGCTGATAGATTAGATGTTGGTGATTCAATCGATAGAGGTCTTATATTAAGAAGGTTGCTTGAAGAAAATGATTTTTATTTAACCTGGGAACCACGGTTTGTAGCTGTACCAATGACTCATAAGGTCATGAAGTTCAAAGATTTACCCATCGGTGCCCGGTTCAAGTATCCTGGTAGTGATAAAGTGTGGATTGTTATTCATCCTTGGGGTGAAGGGTTAGTCGTTGGATGGGAAGGTTTAGACAAGCCACGTATACACCAGTCACATTGCTCATTCTGCGATGATGAATGGTCACTTGATTCTACGGTTGAGGTGTTGATGTGAAAATGTTTCTCAAAGGTCAGAGTGTTCCTGCCTGGTTAGAGATAGTGAAAGCTGTTGATGAGCAGGGGTGTGAGATGAAAACGTCTGTAACATTCACCTCAACCTGTGTTGTATGGGAGCATGGAGAAAGTTACCGAGTTACCAGTTTATCCGGTGGTGGTTTTTTGAAAGCGGGTGCTAAAGATAAAAGCAAACCGATTAAGTGTCTTTCGATTTTCGGTCAGCATCCACCAGGGAAAACAGGCGATGTTATCTTCTATGGGAATATTAAATATGCAGCAGAGAACGGGCTGGATATGGATGAGGTGTTGAAATGAGTGAACCCAATCGATTAGCTCAACTGTACTGTAGTCATTGTGCTGGATTCTTTGAAGATATCCTCAGTACCATTGACAATAACCATCGAGAGTTGGTGGATGAGGGTGACAGAGTAATTGAACATCTTTTTTGCCCACAAGGTTGCACTGACACCTTTACTAAATCAAGAGTTAAATTATCTAATGCAGCAGAAGTCAATGTGAGGACACCGTGGGACGATTGGCGAGTAGCCCAGATCCAAGATGAAATTGGTGAACATGAACAAGCAATTAAAGATTTGGAAGAAGAATTTAAGTATTTTCCATAATAAACAATTAATTAGGAGAACTAGAAAATGATAACTAAAGGTGAACTCAGGCAACAGATAACTGACCTGAATGCTGAAGTAGCTGTACTCAAGGACGTGGTTGAAAAGCAACATGCTTTGATCATCAAGTCGTATAAAATCATGAAGGGGATACTTCCACCGAAATTGGAGAAGGGTGACCTGGACATGATTTCAAAGGCACATGATAAACGGGAGCGTAAGAAAGCTGCTGCATTGAATCGAGTGAAGCATTGAAACAAGCCACCTTCGGGTGGTTTTTTACATCTCCTTACATCTAGTGCTTGTATACTGTGTCACATTGTGGGACAATATCTGTATTGGTTAATTAGGAGAAGTGAAAAATGAACCGTTACGAAGAGAAACAAGAAGCAAAGCGTGACAGACTGAACGCTGCTGCTGATCGGGCTGACCAAGCCAGTGATGCAGCGTTCCAATCCAGCCGTGATGCGACTGCTGGCATTCCTTTTGGTCAACCCATCTTGGTGGGTCACCATTCAGAAGCTCGTCACCGTAAAGCCTTGGATAAGCAGTGGAATCAAATGGGTAAGTCTGTTGCTCTCAGTGACAAAGCTGACAACTTAAGAAGTCGAGCCGCTGGTGTTGGTACTGGTGGTATCAGTTCTGATGATCCAGACGCCTTGATTAAGTTGAGAGAGAAACTAGCCAACATGGTCAAGTCCCAGGAAACAATGAAAGCAGCTAACAAAATCATCAGGATGAAAAAATTATCCAATGAAGAGAAGATTGTTCGAATGATAGATGAAATAGGTTTAACAGGTAACCAGGCTTCATTGATATTACAACCGGACTTCGCTGGTCGTGTTGGTTTCGCCAGCTACTCACTGTCAAACAACAATGCCAATATGAGAACTGTTAAAGGTCGTATTGCTGAGATGGAGCGTAAGCAAGAAGCTCTTGAAAAGTCCGGTGGTGAGAACATTGAAATTGAAGCCGGTGGTATCAAGCTGGTTCAAAATTTTGAAGAGAACAGAATTCAGTTACTCTTCCCAGGTAAGCCTGATGCTGATACCCGAAAGAAGCTGAAGTCTAATGGTTTCAGATGGGCACCCAGTCAAGGAGCTTGGCAGAGACAACTGAACAACCGTTCCATCTGGGTTGCTAAAGAGTTATTCGATGAACTGACTAAGGACGCATCATGAAAGCACGATTTAAAATTGGAAGAGTGTGGACACTAGTCCGACCATCATTCACCAGGGATTATGTCATAATTGATATCTATAAAACTTATAATTCCAAGAATGAATTAATAAAGATCCGATATGTTTGTAAAAGTGAACTGTCAACTGATTATGATGTTTGTGATACAACCATAGCCAGAGCAGTTGGTTATAAACAATTAAAGGAGAGTAGCGGTGAAAACTAAATCGAAAGCCTATTTGAAAGCTGAAGCGTTGCGTAATCAGATGAACAAGGGGTTGTACAAAACCGTTGCCAAGGACCTGAGTTGCGTTGTTTACTTCGGACTGAACCCAATGGGTAAGCCCAAGGCGATTGGCTACCGTGGTCGCTCTCTCAAGCCAGCATTCAACTACTTCTACAATGAAGAGAAAGCCAGGAATGAGAAAATTAACAGCTTCATTGACGAGTGCATGGAGAGAAATAATAAATACCAGCCGAAGCCCAGGACCTTGAAGGTGGGTGATGTGTTAGACAGCTGTTGGGGATACGACCAGACCAACCGTGACTACTACCTGGTAACCGAGTTGATTGGTAAAAGCATGGTGGAGATCGTTGAGATTGGTCAGCATAAATCTCATGATGACATTGACCGTGGTGACTGTTCACCAGACCCCACCAACATCATCGGTAAGCCAATGAAGAAACGTGCTGATGGTGACCGGGTGAGGATTGCCAGTTACGCCAGTGCTTCAAAGATGGAACCCATTGATATCATCAACGGTGTTAAAATTTACGACAAGCAGTATTGGACTGCTTATCATTAGGAGATAGGTAATGAGTAAGTGTATTGTATGTAAAAAAGTATTTATAGAAGGTGAGTTACTACAAGCATTTTTAAGATGTCCAGAAGATCCCAATGGTAGTTGGACAGCACCAATTAAAGTTGATAATGGATATCAAGAAAGATCAGAACGCAATAACGATACAATTAGACGCAAGCATTTAGATTGCAAATCATCTTTGAAAGGTGAGTTTGATGGTTGTGATTCACCTCTAGCTGAACGATTGAAAAGACGCCTTAAATAGCCAAATTTACCCCCGTGAAACATAGCCGCTTAATTGCGGCTTTTTTATAATATCCGTGACACATAGCCAAAAAGCAATCTGTCATAAACGTGTCATCGATTTTAAATGTTGTTGCTAGAAATGTTTTTATGTCAATGATGCTTAAAATGTTGATGCTGTGAGTGCAGACGGTCAAAATGACGCTGAGAATGTTGACGCTGTAGACATTGTTGCTTAAAACATGTTGTTATAAATGTTTAACAAAAACGACGTGGCTACAGGCCGCGTGGTTACTGGGCTGTAGAGCAGACATTTCTGGTGTTAAAAAATGACACGTTTTTTCGTGAATGTGTCATCACCTCAAAGCCGCGTGGTTACTGGGCTGTAGCGATTTAGGGTCGCCAATCGATGACACATCCAAAAAAAACGTGTCAGTACTTATAACCATATGGCAGTAAGGCTACAGACGATCGATGACACATTGACACGTTTTTGAGATACCAGAGTTATTGAAATGCATATATACGCAATCAGCACTTACCAGTATCGGTGAAATAACGTGTCATGTGTCATCGATTTAACATTCTCAGTGTTTTTGCTACCGTGGAACATGTTGGTTGAGGTCTGATATTATCGGTGGTATAGTGGCTGAAATGAGGTGACAATTATGACGAAAAATACAGTGAATCATAGCTTAGGTGAACGTGCTATCGGTGACTTTGATTCATCGAATACTAAAGAAACATTAGCATGGTTAATTGAGCGTGATGGTTTTGGATATCTATCTGTTGAGCATGAACAATTCAAATGGACAGAAGATGTAAATAAAGCTATTCGATTCTGTAGACGTGAAGATGCTGAAATGATAGGTGAAATTGTCCTTGAGGATTGTGATAGAATAGTTGAACATATGTGGATGGATTAACATCAATGAGAAACGTCAGACTATTAGACCAGCTGAAGCTACCACCGAAGTATGCAAACTTCGTGGTGGAGTACGTGAAAGATTTTGCACCACGTCGTGCTGCTGAGGCTTCTGGGTTCGCTGCTGAGACAGGTTACTCTTTACTTGATAAACCAGAAATCGGTGACGCTATCGCGTACATCATTGAACAACGACTTGAAGCTAATCAAATTGACGCTGATTGGTTACTCACTGAGATGGTAGACAATCACATGATTGCACGTCAACAAGGCAACATTACAGCCAGTAACACATCACTATCGATGGTGGGTAAGCACAAACGTGTTGATGCCTTCGCTGCTGATAAGATTAAAGTATCCACTGATGCTGATGTGGCTGACCGCCTGATCACTGCTCGTAAACGACTGATTGAACGTGATACTCCTGAAGATGATGTTTCATTTCTATAATAATCTGTGTTAACCTTCACCTGACCCGTTGCTGAGATGATGAGGTACAACGTAGTTCGTCACTCTGCACTATCTCTACCTTTTCAGTAACGGGCATTGCTCAGTGACGAAAGGTGGCACATGTCTGATGTAGATATTCAACTAGCTGATGAGATATCCCAGTTCTATGACGACCCGTTGGGGTTTGTCTACTTTGCATATCCGTGGGGAGAACCTGGGGAGCTTGAAGGTTTTGACGGCCCCGATGTGTGGCAAAGAGAGGTGCTTATAGACCTCGGTGAAGAAATCAAAAAGCGCAAGTTCAATGGTCACACTGCTGTTGATCCTATTCAATTTGCAACAGCGTCAGGTCATGGTATTGGTAAAAGTTGCATCACTGCATGGCTTGTCAATTTCATACAGTCTACCCGACCGTTTAGCAGAGGTCGTATTACAGCAAATACAGGGGACCAGCTTAGAACAGTAACAATGCCTGAGATATCCAAATGGACAAGTCTCTGTATCACAGGTCACTGGTTCCAGGTCAATGCAATGAGCGTTCACCATCGTGCATATCCTGACAAGTGGCGTGTCGATGCATTGACTTCTCGTGAAGAGAACAGTGAAGCTTTCGCAGGACTACATGCTGCAACATCCACACCTTTCTACATTTTCGATGAAGCCAGTGCTATCCCTGAAAAGATATGGGAGGTTGCATCAGGTGGTCTGACTGATGGTGAACCGATGCATTTCTGCTTTGGCAACCCCACTCGTAACAGTGGGTCATTCTTTGAGTGCTTCAGGAAAAACAGTCATCGATGGAAAACACGACAGATTGACAGTCGTGACACTAAAATAGCAAACAAGAAATATCTGAATCGCATCATCGAAGACTTTGGTGAAGACAGTGACCGGGCTAGAGTGAGAGTAAAAGGACAATTCCCCAGAGGTGGTGATATGCAGTTCATGCCCAGTGATGTTGTCTATGATGCGATGACTCGTGGCTCAGGACGGTACCTGGGAGATGATCCATTGATCTGTGGTATCGACATGACACGGGGCGGTGGTGACAATTGCATGATCCAGTTTCGTCGTGGTAGAGATGCCAAGTCTGAAAAGGTTTACAAGATACCAGGTGAAAAGACACGTGACAGCATGAAGGTTGTGTCAATGCTTGTAATGGTATTGGACCGGCATAAACCTGATGTTACATTCTTGGATAGTGGGTCAATGGGTGGTCCCATTGGTGACCGGCTGCGTCAACTTGGGTACCATGTCATTGATGTTGGTTTCGGTGACAATGCTGCTGATGTGAAGAGTTATAAGAGTCGTACGGCTGAGATGGGTTCACACTGTAGACAGTGGCTACTTGACGGTGGTGCTATTCCCAATGATCCAACACTTGAAGCCGCTCTTACAGGACGTGAGTTCGGTCACAATGATAAAGATCAACTAGTATTAGAACGCAAAAAGGACATGAAGAAACGCCTGGGTGACAATGATAATATCAACTACGATTGGATGGATGCACTGTACCTGACGTTCGCTGAACCTGTACCAAAACGTGAGGTGCCACGAGGCCATTTAGACCACAACCCCTATGTGCGTGGCAAAGACAACAGTGATTACAATCCATTAGATAGCCTTGACTCAGATGAGTATTTGTAGACATTGATATCTCATGTGGTATTATTCCAATAATTGTAAATGTCAACAGGAGATTTATCATGTGTTTAGGATCACCATCGCCACCTGCACCACCTGCTGCTGTACCAGAAGCACCACGTGCACCTGATGTTGCCGCCAGTGAGTCAGCCAAGGACCGTGATAAACGTCGTAGAGCATCAGCCACCGGTGAAGGTCGAAGTACTATTTTAACCAGTTCACGTGGTGTACAGGATGGAGCCGCGACGACGACTAAAACATTATTAGGGCAGTAAATCGTGTCAACAACTCGTGTTAATCTTGATACAACTCAATATGTCAGGGTCACCAGTGATCCACTGACACCTTCATCACTGTTATTACAATCACACCGTGACACTGTACGCATTGCTTTCAACACCGCTAAACCAGCTACAACCAATGAAGTATTTCATGAACTTGGAGGTGAACATCCACCACTACCTGTTTCAATGACAGAGATTGCTGCTTGGGCTTTGGGCATGACTGAGCGTTCAGCATTGACAGTCACAGAGCAACGGTTACCTATTGAGATCAGTGATCGTGATACAATGGGTGAGGCAGTATTCATTCAAGATCAAACTACAGGTGTGTTAAGTGTTCCCTTTTTACAAGACAGGGTAACATTAGAATTAGCTGCTGCGACTGTTGTTGGCTCATACGAGGTAGAAGTAGTGACTGGTGGAGGCGCACTGGTCGGTGAGATTTTGGAGTTAGCAAGGGCTGCAAATGGCATATTCATGCAAGCTATGATATTAGCTATTGCCGTTGGTGCTACTGATACTATTACTTTAGATGCCCCAGTTAATGATGTTTATGCTACAACTGATATTGTACAAACTTCAACTGAGAATTTATTAGTTGATGGTTCAACGACAGAACAGGTATTTTCAATATTACCATTACCCGGTCAGAGAGGTGATATGGTTCGATTAATCACTTTAATTGAAGGTACTGATAACATGGATTATGGTACATTTGGTTCTGATGCTGGTTTGGCTCGTGGTTGTGTGGTCAGGGTCAACAATGGTGATGGGACTTATAGAAACCTATTTAATTTTAGAACCAATGGTGATTTTGCACTACAAGGGTTTGATACTGTGTTTCATGTACCTAGACAAGGGAACTCAACCAGGGGTTTTTCTTCAAGGATAACTTGGGGTGGGCAATCAAAACATGGTGTTGTTATTCGATTAAGTGGTAGTCTAGGAGAAAGATTGGAAGTGGTTATTCAAGATAATTTAACTGCTGGACTTAATACTAAATTTAAACTCCTTGCAGAAGGCCACGAATTACAGGAATCTTAAAATGCCAAACATTATAAGTTACAACAAACGACTTGAAGCATTACGTTCTGAACGCTCAACGTTCATGCCATTGTATCGTGAACTGTCTGATTATCACCTGGCACACCGTGGTCGATTTCTCACATCTGACCGCAACAAAGGTCACAAACGTAATACAAAACAAATCAATAACACCTCTCGTCTGTCAGTACGCACGCTTCAATCGGGCATGATGTCAGGAATCTCATCACCGGCACGACCCTGGTTCAGGTTATCATCCGGTGAGAGTGACTTGGATGATGTGACAGCAGTGAAGACATGGCTGCACCAGGTTCAACAGTTGATGTACAAAGTATTTGCTCAATCGAATCTTTATAATTCATTGCATCAGTTATACGGTGAACTGGGTGTATTTGGCACAGCTGCAATGGGTATTTTCCAAGACTTCGAGAACGTCATCTGGTGTAGACCTTACACGGTTGGTAGCTACATGATTGGGTTGAATGCTCAGAATATCAGTGACACTTTTTACCGTGAATATGAGATCAGTGTTGGTCAATGTATCAAACAATTCGGTGAAGAGAATGTCAGCATCACCGTTCAACAACAGTGGGCAAAAGGCAACAGTGAAGCCTGGGTCAAAGTGGTCCATGCAATTGAGCCTAATGATGACCGTGATGGTGCAAGCCCACTGGCACGTGATAAAGCATGGCGCAGTGCCTATTATGAATCAAACAAAGGTTCAAAAGGTGCTGTGAACAGTAACAAGTTCCTACGTCAATCAGGCTTTGATGACTTCGCCATTGTCACACCAAGATGGGATGTCACTGCTGAGGATGTCTATGCAACTGATTGCCCCGGTATCACATCACTGGGTGATACTAAAGCATTGCAGCTTGCAGAGCGTCGTAAGTACCAGGCACTTGATAAACTGGTCAATCCACCATTGCAAGGCCCATCAGCACTGAAGAACAAAATCAACAACGGTACTGTAGGACCTAATGAGATTATATGGCATGAACAAAACGGTAAAGGTTTGACCAGTATCTATGGTAATTACAGACCTGATATCAATGTAATAAAAGAAGAAATCAACAGTGTTGAGAATCGCATTCAACGTTCATTCTATGAAGATTTATTCTTGATGCTGGCACAGACTGACCGCCGTCAAATCACTGCACGTGAGGTTGCAGAGAAGCATGAAGAGAAATTATTGATGTTGGGTCCAGTATTAGAACGTCTGCACACTGAGTTACTTGACCCACTGATTGACCGTACATTTAACATATTGCAACAGAACGGTGTGCTGCCATTACCACCACCTGAGTTGCAAAATCGTGAGTTGAATGTAGAATATGTGTCAGTGTTGGCACAGGCTCAGAGACTGGTTTCATTGGGTGCTGTAGATCGTCTGGTACAGTTCTCAGGTGAGCTTTCAACAATCTGGCCTGAAGCACGCCACAAGGTCAATGCTACACGAGCCGTTGATGAGTATGCTGAATCACTCGGTGTTGATCCTTCATTGGTTAACAGTGATGATCAAGCGGCTGCAATGGCACAGGCTGAAGCAGAGCAGTTGGCACAGGCACAGGCAATGGCAACAGCACAACAAGGGGCTGAGATGGCTAAAACAGCCTCTGAGACTGAGATTAGTGAAGACAATGCATTGGGTACCGTGATGCGTAGAGCAGGACTTGCATAATGATTAATGATGACGTGTTTGAAGAGGACAATAACCAGGGTAAAAAGGTTCAGAAATCCCGTGAGTTAGAGTTGTTCAGTATCCGTAATGTCATGAAGACTGAGAATGGTCGTAATTTTATGTGGCGTTGTTTGGAGAATTGCTGTACTTTTGAGGATATATTTGATGGTGATCCGATACAACATGCGCATAATGCAGGTAAAAGGTCACACGGGTTGTGGCTTCACAGTGAATTGAAAGAAGCTGCAACAGCTAATTATTACATAATGCTAAAGGAAAATTATCATGAGTGACGAAAATACTAGCACTACAGAAGTGCAAACTGAAACAAACACAGAAGTGACACCTGAACCAGGTGCTACTGAAACAGGTGCTACTGAAACAGTGTTAACTAATACTGAAGTGACACCTGAACCAGGTGCTACTGATGAAGAAAAAGCTGCTGCTGCTGATAAAGCTGCTGCTGCTGATAAAGCCAGTGATAAAGATACTGGCGACGATACTGGTGAAGGTAACCAGACACCTCCCGATACTTATGCCGATTTTGTGATGCCAGATGGTGTCGAAGTTGATGCAGCAGTGTTAACTGAAGCAACCCCACTTTTTAAAGAGTTGGGATTGACTCAGGAGCAAGCGCAGAAACTTGTAGACTTCCAAGCAAAACAGGTCCAGGCGAGTTCGCAGAGTCAAGTCGATACTTTCGATCAGTTGATGAAAGACTGGCAAGAACAATCTAAAACTGACAAAGAGTTCGGTGGAGATAAGTTTGAAGAAAACATCAAAATCGCACAATCTGCCATTACTAAGTTTGGTACGCCAGAATTGAAGCAACTGCTGGAAGAACATGGTGTGGGCAACCACCCCGAAGTTATCCGGTTCATGGTCAAGGTAGGGAAATTAACTGCTGAAGATGTGCCAGATGGTACCGTTACACCGGTGTCCAAGGCCAAAGGTCGTGAAGGCCGATCAGAACGACTCTACCCTAAAGACTAAAATGGTTAACAATTTAAGAGGTGTAAAATGTCTACTTTAGGAAGCACGTTCATCGATTTGATCGATGTTTATAAATTACAGGATGGCATGGGTCAATTTGTCGATGTCATTGAAATGTTAATGGAGATGACTCCAATTTTGGACGATGCTATTGCGGTTGAGTGTAACAAAGGTACATCTCACTTGCATACGGTTCGTTCGGGTTTACCTACAGTTACCTGGGGTAAGCTGTATCAAGGTATTCCAAACAGCAAAGGTAAAACAGTGCAGGTTGAAGATGTCACTGGTTTTGTTGAAGGTTTAAGTTCTGTTGATGACCGTTTACTGAAACTGTCTACTAATGAAGGTGCAGTACGTTTGTCAGAAGCAACAGCCTTCCTTGAAGCAATGGCGCAAGAAGTCGGTTCTAAAATGTTCTACGGTGATACGGCTTCGGACCCTGAAGAGTTTATGGGCTTGGCACCACGGTTCAATGATAAGTCTGCTGCCAATGGTAATCAGATCATTGATGCAGGTGGTGTAGGTTCTGATAACACATCCATATGGTTTGTTACCTGGGGTGAAAATCAGTGTAACCTGTTGTATCCAAAAGGTACCCAGGCTGGTGTTCAGCGTGAAGATAAAGGCTCTCAACGTGTTACTGACGGTAGTGGTAATGCCTACTATGTCAAGGAAGAGTTGTTTAAATGGGATGTTGGTCTAGCGGTTAAAGATTGGCGTTATGTTTCTCGTATTGCTAACATTGACGTGAGTCTTATGCAAGCGGGTTCAGTCGCTCTTTATGACTTTATGCGCAAAGCATACTACGCGCTGCAAAATCGTCGTGTCGCCGGTGGTAACATCGCTATTTACTGTAACACCGATGTGCTTGAAGCACTGGATGCACTGGCTACAAATGCAGGTGCTTCTGATAACTTTGTACGTCTAAGACGTGTAGAAGTTGAAGGTCAGGAAGTTCTGACTTATCGTGGCATCCCACTTCGAGAAACTGATGCACTTCTCAATACTGAAGCACAAGTAACTTAATATCGCTTGTTTGTCTTTTAATTAATTTGGAGATTTATCATGACCATCTTTTCAGCACAACAAATATTTTCAGATGATCAGGCAATCACTGCTACAGCGATTTCCAGTAACGTCATCGACTTGGGGGTAGCAGGTACACCACATGGTGCAGCTGCTGCTTTAAATAATGACAAAGGTAAAGGTAATAAAATACCTATCCTTGTACAGGTTACTTCTGTCTTTAACACGCTTACCAGTCTAACTATTACTGTTGAAGTATCAGCAGCAGCAGGGTTGACGTCACCAGTAGTATTGGCGACTGAAACCATTCTGTTAGCTGATCTTGTAGCAGGTAAACAGATGCATATGCAGGTATTGCCCGATGGTGCAGATTTGCGCTATCTTGGTATTCGATACACTGTGACTGGTACAGATCCTACGTTGGGTAACATCACAGCAGGTATTACAATGGGTAACCAGACTAATACCACAGGTGCTTAATTAAGTTGGGGCTTCGGCCCCTTCTTCATTCGTAAATTTGGAGAATTACAATGCCTAGTTATAAAGTTTTAGAACCTGGTTTCTTTAATGGTAGGTTATATCATCCTGAAGGTAAGCGTAAAATACTGCATGCTGATAAACCATTCCCGTCAAAGGACAAGAAAGAACAGGTACCCTCATGGCTTGAAGCAATCAAAGCTGAGACTGCGCCTACTACGTCCACAGGCCCGACCGTCAAGGAACTTAAAGAAAAACTGAAGACCCTTGATGTAGAGTTTAATAGTAACTCGAACAAGGCAGTTTTAATTGAACTTTTGGAAAGTGCTGAAAATGCCGCAAAAGTAAAAGCTGATCAAAAGGAAATCAAGGAAGCCAGTTTCCTGGGTGCAGGTGAGAATAGTACCACTGTAGAAACACTCTGAGGTGACATATGCCCGAAGATCAAGTAAAGATTAAAAAAGAGAACCCCGGTAGTAATGATGTCTGTTGTTCTAATGGTGATCATTATCCTTGGGGTACCAGTTTACGACTTGAAAGTGAATTGATTGAAGAGTTGGGTGTTGATAGTTTAGCCGTCGGTGATATCGTTGAGGTTCGCGCCTTTGCTTTTGTAGACAGTAAATCTGAACACAGCAACACTGAGAGTTCTGAAAAAACTATCGGTCTTCAATTGACTACTTTGAAAGTTCGTCGTGAAGAGGGCGACCGAGCAGAACGGCTTTATGGCCCTAAATCATAATTGAGGTGAGCCATGACATCTGAAGTGGAAGTATGCAACCTGGCGCTTGGTAATATCCGCGCGGCTAGTATTAACAATCTCACTGAGCCTAGTGTACAAGCTCAACAATGCAAGTTGAGGTATCCTATTCTACGTGACCGTTGTTTACGTGAACTACCTTGGCAATTTAACCATAAGATCAGAGCATTGGCATCACTCAGTACTGAGATATTCAACTGGGCTTACGCTTACTCATATCCTGTTGACTGTTTAAAGATCAATCGTTTAGTGGGTTCTTTTGAAGAGTTACCTGCTGGTAGTTCTGATGTAGCATCTCGTCTTCTGGATAGTCGTGTAATAAATTTGAAGGAACAAAAACGACAGATACCCTATGAAATATTCAACTTCGATGACACCAAAACAATAGGATCAGATCAACCTGATTTACGTGTTGATATTTCGGCTAAAATTACTGACCCCAATCTATTCAGTGATGACTTTATCTTGGCATTATCACACCTGTTAGCATCAGAACTCGCTATACCGGTTGTAGGGGCTGAGTTGGGTCGTGCATTGCGTAAGGACTCATTACAGCTTTATACATCCTACTTCGCATCAGCGGTTGCTGCTGACATGAATGACCAGTATTCTCCACCACAGGAAAGTGAATTTGTCACAGTTAGGAGTTAAGCAATGCCGCAGATTACTCAGTGTAGTTTTACATCCGGTGAAATTGCACCCGCTTTGCGGTCACGTGCTGACTTAGTTAAGTATGCTACAGGATTGAACTTGTGTGAAAATTTTTTCATACGTGCACAAGGAGGTGCTTATTCAAGACCAGGTTACCGTTTCACTGGTGAACTGGATGACTCATCTCGTAAAGGTCGGTTAATACCCTTCAGCTTCAATACTGAACAAACCTATATGTTAGTTTTTGAGCATTTGAAAATGAGAGTGATCAAAGACGGCGGGTTAGTTTTAGACGGTGGGGGTCCTGCAATATTTGAACTTGTTACACCTTACACTGAAGCTCAATTACCTAGTCTTGGGTTCACCCAGGACGCTGATGTTATGACACTGACTCACCTTAACCATGACCCTGCAAACCTCAACCGATTAGCAGATGACAATTGGACATTAACAGATGTTGATTATTCACCTACTGTTGATATTCCTGCATTTAGCCCAGGTTTAAGTTCCAGGGTGATTAGTAATATTACTCAAGCAAATCCGGCTGTGGTCACTGCGACTGCACATGGTTTTTCTACTGGTAATACGGTTGATATAGAAGACGTATTGGGAATGGTAGAAGTTAATAACAGTTCTTTTGTTATCACGGTCTTGACTGCTGATACGTTTGAGTTAAATGATGAAGATTCAACGGGTCATACTGCCTATACATCAGGTGGTACGGTAACCAGGCCCAATGGTATTTCCACTGTAGGTTCAGGTTTTGGTGATTTTGATAAAACGTATACCTATGTTGTGACAGCAGTTGATGAGTTTGGTATTGAGTCATTGGCTTCTGTTGAACTGAGTATCACCACGAAATCACTTTCACAAACCGGTGGTGTTCGGTTGGCATGGGGCATTGTTGCTGCTGCCAGTTACTATCGTATTTATAAAGATCCATCCCTGGGTACTGATGTCTATGGTTGGATAGGTGACTCAAAGAGTACTTCATTTGATGATTATAACATTGCACCGATTACCAGTGACGCGCCACCTGAAGACCGTCAGCCATTTACAGGTGCTAACAACAATCCTTCAGTCGTTACTTATTATCAGCAACGTCAAGTGTTTGCTAATACGAACAATGAACCTCAAGCTACTTATACAACCCAGGTCAATAATTTTAATTCGTTGCGTACATCCAATCCCGCGCGTGACGACGACGCTGTAACGTTCACAATTGCGGCAAAGCAGGTCAATGAAATCAGGCACTTAATACCATTGGATTCATTGATAATATTAACATCCGGTGGTGAGTGGAAAATGACTGAAGGTCGAGATGAAGTGTTAACACCTTCAACCATCGGTGTAAAAATTCAATCATACAATGGCTCGTCTATTGTGCCACCTGTGATAATCAACAGTACTGCATTGTACCTTCAAGAGAAAGGCACACGTATTCGTGACTTAGCTTATGAATTTAGCAGTGATAAATATACAGGTAACGACTTGTCATTGATGTCTGAACACCTGTTTGAAAATAATCAGATTGAAGCAATGTCTTATGCTGCTGAACCTTACAGTATTTTATGGTGTGTACGTGATGATGGTGTGATGCTCGGTTTAACTTATCAACGTGAACATCAGGTCTGGGGTTGGCATCAACACACCACTAATGGGTTGTTTGAGTCAGTTGCTTCAGTGACTGAAGACAATCGTGATGCTGTTTATGTAATCGTAAAACGTAATATAGATGGAAATGATGTCAGGTATATTGAGCGATTAGAGCCACGTGAGTCAATTAACTCTGAAGACTGTTTTTATGTTGACTCAGGTCTGTCATATGATGGTGCCCCTGCTACAGTGTTCAGTGGTCTTGACCATCTTGAAGGTGAGGTTGTGAGTATTTTAGCAGATGGTTACACTGTACCAGACCAAGTAGTTGCCAGTGGTGCTGTCACTCTTGAACGTGAAGCGTCAAAGGTCCATGTAGGGTTGAGTTATCTGCCAGCCATAGAGCTTTTAGACATTGATACACCGTCACCCAGTCAAACAGTTAAGGCGCAATCAGTTTCTGTGTCCAAGGTAACCATTGAGGTTGAAAAATCTCGTGGCGGGTTCGTAGGACCACGACAAGATGATGGTTCAGCAGCACCTATGCAAGAAATCAAACCACGTTTTGAAAGTGATGAATATGACTCGATTGAATTGAGGACCTATAAACAAGAGGTGATCATAGATCCACAGTGGGCAAAAGGCGGCGGCGTTCGTATTGAACAACGTGCACCGTTACCATTATCAATATTATCTGTTATTCCACAGGTTGATGTGGGTGGTAACTAATGACTAATATCCAGTTTGTGAAACCAACGATAGGCATGATTGCTTCAATCGCTGCTGACATGCGTCAAGCTGATGCTGATGAAGTTTGGGCTTCGAATAGATATAAACCATTACAAGCTATAATGGAGAGTTGGAAGATGTCACACTATTCTGTTGTTGTCATGGTGAATGATATCCCTTGTGTTATATTGGGTCTGGTAAAACGTGACTTCTTATCAGGTACCGGGGTACCGTGGCTATTAGGTACAGAACAGGCATTGAAACATGCACGTGAATTTTTGAAATTATCACCACCGGTCATTGATGAAATGCTTGCTCTTTGTCCCAGATTGTTTAATTATGTTCATGTAAAGAACAGGATCAGTGTCAGATGGTTAAAATGGTTAGGTTTTAATATCGATGAGCCAGTACCACACGGTCCCGCCGGTGAGTTGTTTCATCGATTTCACTTAGAGAGGGTAGAGTATGTGTGATCCAGCCACCATAATGGCAGTGACAGCAGTTGTCTCTGCTGCTTTCACAGCAAATCAGAAACTAAAACAAGGTAAATTCCAAAAAGGGGTTGCTGACTACAATGCTCGTGTTGCTGAAAACGAAGCAGAAGAAACCCGTAGTGCAGGGGTTGAACGTGAAAATATTCAACGTCGTAAAACAGCAGAATTATTATCTAAACAGCGTGCACAATTGGGCGCTGCAAATGTTGATTTGACATCAGGTTCACCATTGCAATTACAAGAAAATACAATAACACTGGGTGAAGCTGATGCGTTGCGTATTCGTAGTAATTTTCAAAGACGTGCTGAAGCATTGGAGACAGGTGCTGATTTAACACGACAACAAGGTGAGTTCGCAGAATTCGCAGGACAAAGTGGTGCGTTTAGTACACTGTTGGCAGGTGTTAGTGTAGCAGCAGGGTCAGGTGTTGCTGACAAATGGTTCACCCCTGATAGTGCAGCAAACGCAGGAACAAGTGTTTTAGCTACTGATCTTGGTCCTAATTTCTTTGGAGCAACATAATGCCTAAAGTCGCACAGTATGAAGGTAATCAAGTTCTTACTGATGTAGTCAGACAACCTCGTGCTGATGCTTCAGCAGGTGTTGCTGCTTTCCAATCGAATATTAGAGCTACACAAGGTCTTGCATCATTAGGTAAAGCCGCTGCTGGTATAAAACAACGTATTGATACTACCTCTGCTGAAGAAGCACTGGTACAGTTTGAACGTGATAAAAATAACTTGTTCTTTGATCCTGAAAAAGGGTATTTCAATACCCAAGGTAAGAACGCTTTTGACAGTGGTAATGCAGCAAATGAAGCTTTGACTGGCCTGAAGAAACAATACGGTGAAACACTGAATCAGAATTCTAAAGTAATGTTTGATAAATCTGCTGATGTGCACATTACCCGGGGTCAACAAGATATCGCACGACATTCAGCTAAAGGGTTGAAAGCCTGGGAGGTTGCTACTCTTCGTGCACAGGTTGAAAATACTATGGAGAATGCTTCTTTGTATTGGAATCAACCGGACCAGTTAGCTGTTCAGAATGCTGTAGGTCGTCAGGCAGTTATTGACGCTGCTGATGCTGAAGGTATCGGTGCTGAAGCGAAAAACGAACGACTGCAAACTTTTGATTCATCATTTGCAAAAGCAGCCATTTCATCTGCTACTAACAGCAGTGCTGCTGAAGGTTCTGCGATGATGGAAAAGCATGGTGACAGGCTAGAAGGACCTGACAAAGTAAAACTGGAAAAAGAGATTGATGCTAAAGCCAAAGCTGAAAAAATACAATCTGATTCTCAACAAGCAATCATTGCAGGTGCTGCTTTGGTTGACACTTTTGACAGTCGTGAAGAGTTGCGTGAAGAAGTTAACAAGATTGAAGATCCAGAACTTCGTAAGAAAACAATGACTGAAACAATGCGTCAATTCGACCTGAAAAAGAAAGGTGAAACTGAAGACCAAACTGAGGCATTTGAGCGTGCTGAATCACATATTATTGAAGGTGGTTCTGCTGAAACTTACCAGGCTCAAGATCCTGAAGGTTGGGAACGACTATCTGCAAAGCAGCAACGTAGCATTGACTCAGGTAAAGCGATTGTCACTGATTGGAATAAATATTCTGAATTGATGACGTTACCTAAAAAAGAATTGAGTAAAGTTAACCCTGCTGAACACTTCCATCAGCTTGCTCCTGCTGAACGTACTAAATTAATCAGTGCTGTTAAAAGTGCCAAGGGTACTGGTTCGTCAAAGGACAAGATAGAACACCAGGTAGGTCGTACTCGTGGTGCACAGACTACTGCTGCTGTTGAGCAGATTTTAGGTAGAAAGGTTAAATGGAATGATGACAAACGTAAAAAAGCAAATGCATTTTATGACTTGCTCGATGGTGAAGTGAGACATCGTGAAAGCCAAAAAGGTGACCCATTGACCTCTGAAGAGTTCACCAATGTGTTGTCTGATTTGACTCGTGAAGTTACTATTCAGCGTAGTTTTATTGGTGTTGATATTTTTGCGCCAGATATAGAATTGAAGGTCACAGATATACCACCTGAGAACCTGAGAGTATTGAGTAAGTTCCTACGTGACAACAATATTCCTGTAACTGCTGATAATCTTGCGAAAGCTCAACGACAGGCAGTAGAATAATGCCAGAATTAGACCTTGAGAAGATTGACCTCGGTAGCTTTGGGATAAACGAAGAGAGTCAGCGACAGACACAATTGAACGCCAGCATGACTGAAGCTTTGAAAGTCAACCCTGACCAACATGCAAAAGTCACTAACCTCAGTAAACAATCTGGTGTACCTGAGTTCGCAGTTAAGTCTGATCCTGAACAGGTTGAACAGAAACTTAAACTAGACCAAATTAATCTTGAGGGCATGGTTGAGCGTTCACCGGCTACTTCTAAATTTCTCACTGATGATGTTAACAATCCAGTCATTGCCCAGGAAGATGTCATTGACGGTCTGCTTGAAGGTTTTGAAGAGACATTCAGGGGTATTGGTCGATCAATCGGCATAGGTTTTGACATCCAGGGTAAGGGTCTTCAGTTAGCTGGTACAGATGACACAGCGACTCGTATTCAAGATTTGATACCACCGTCTGCTTTACCCCTTGGCATTGACCCACAAGAGGTGTCAGAGCAGTTTGCTGCCAGTTTTGGCATTGAAACTGATGAGCAGCTTGCAGAAGCTAAACAGCAAGCAACTGACAGGCTCCTGGGTGAAATTCAAGAACTTCAAAAAGAACGACAAACATTAACCCCTGAAGATTTGAATATAGTTCAGGAGGGTGTGCGTGCAGGTGTTGAGTCACTTGCTAATATGGCACCTGGGTTCGGGTTGATGTTGTTGTCCGGTGGTCGTGCAGCACCGTTGTTGATCACTATTGGTGCACAGACTTTTGCAAGCTCATACGGTGAAGGTCGTGCTGATGGGCTAACCCCGGAAGAGGCACAATGGTTCGCCGGTATCGATGCAGCGATTGAAGTGGGTACTGAGTTATTACCTACAGGCACCCTTGAACGAATATTGACCGGCAAAAGTAAAGGTCTGAAAAAAGAGGCTTTGAAATTTGTCGTACAAGAAATGGGTACTGAGCAGCTTGCTACTGCATTACAGACACTTAACTCAGTTATGTTCGGGTTAGATGAAGAACTGCAAAATGCTCAAGGTGCTGAAGAAGTAATCAACATTCAACTACGTCGTCAAGCAGTCACTGCTATTGCGACTATAGTTGCGGGTGGTACTCAGATCACTGCTGCAACTGCTGTCAATAAAACGATTGCTAAATTGACTCAGACTGAGGTTGAAAAAGAGACTCAAGGTGACATTGAGCAACGTAACATTGACAAGCTGAATGAAGACTCTGAAAAATCGAAACTTAGAAAACTTGCTACTGAATCATTTAAGCAATTTATCAGAGAAGCAGATACTACTGACACTCACGTGTTCATCGACGCTGTGCAGACTACGCTTTATCTGCAAGAAAAGACCCCTGAAGAGATTGAAGCTGATCCAGCATTGAAGACATTGAGTAACGCTGTACAAGAATCTCAAGCAACAGGTGCTGATGCGGCTATCTCAATTGATGAGTTCACCGGGGATATTGCTGGTACTGAGCATTTCACTGAGTTACGTGAACATATGACATTGAGTGAAGACACAATATCACCTTTCCGTGAAGAACAACATCGTGAAGAAACTCAAGCCTATGTTGATACTATTATGGCTGAAGCTCAAGAGAATGCTTCTGAGTACGTTGAGGCCCAGGAAACCTACACTAATTTACGTGAGCAGTTGATTGACAGTGGTGCTGTGAATGCTGCTAACGCTTCGGTTATGGCACAAGTCATGCCAGCATGGGTGACAGCTAAAGCACGTCGTGATGGTCAAACCGTCAATGAGGTATATGAGTCATTAGGTTTTGTTGTTGAAGGACCACAGACCGGCGAATTGACACGTCTTGAAGGTGAGCAGGTGTTGACTCAGTTACCTGTTGAACAAATTGAAACTGAATTCAGAGAGCAAATAGAGTCAGATTTTCCTGCTGCTGTTGAACAATACGATAATAACCCCGAATCAAAGAATGGAAAAATATTAAACACTGACACTGCTAGAGAGTTATCAGACGTTTATCTTGCTGATAGAACACAATCAGCAGCAGTTCATGAACCAGCCAGTGAATTCATAAAAAAACGTTACACTCAAAAACTTGCAGAAGAACCCAAACCAGGCGAATTACCTGCTGTATTATTCACAGCCGGTGGCACAGGTGCTGGTAAATCAAGTTCAGTTGACGGTCTGTTTGTAACTAAAGACTATCAGGTTGTCTTTGACACCAATATGAATAAATTTGAAAGTGCTGATAGTAAAATTAAACAAGCACTTAATGCTGGCAAAGATGTTCAGATAGTCATGGTCTACCGGGAGCCTGTTGAGGCTTTGGTGAATGGTGCGTTACCGAGAGCTATGAGACAAGAAGCAAATTTCGGTAGTGGTCGTACAGTGCCCATTGAGGAGCATATTAACACCCACATAGGAGCCACTGACACCATTATAAAATTGTCAGAGAAATATGAAGATAATGAATCTGTTCAGATACAGGTCATTGATAATAGTCGAGGTAAAGATAATTCTCGACCAGCAGATATAGAATTTCTTAAAACTATTGATTATACTGGCAAGGAAGCTGAAGTTAAGGAGGCTTTAGAAAATGAGTTCGAAAAAAATACAATATCAGAAAGCGTCTACCAAGGGTTCAAAGGAACGAGAGCAGTTCCTGAAGTTGAGCGAGACAGCCAGCAAGAGGCTCTCAGACAACCTCAACCAGACAGTGAAGAAGCCCGTGGCTACTACGACCCCGCAAACAGTGTAATACGACTGACTGAATCGTCTAACCTGTCTACATTCCTGCATGAGTTTGCACACTTTATGTATGAGATGGAAGCGCAGGGTAACACTGACATGAACCAGAGTATCAACAACTGGTATAAGCGTAACGCTGAAGCGGTGGCGAAAGAGGCTACTATATATCTCGACGGTGATTTTGACGTATTGAAACAAGGTGAACGTGACACTGAAGCACCTCAAAAAATCACTGAAGAAGATGTTGTCAATTATCTTGATACTGAGTCATCAGGTAGCAAGGATAAAGATTCAGCTATCCGTCGTGCTGTACATGAACAGTTTGCCCGTGGCTTTGAAACCTATTTGATGGAAGGTAAAGCACCCAGTATTGAGTTGCGTAATGCATTCAGAACGTTTGCCCGTTGGCTTGCTCAAATCTACCAAGCTCTACGTGGTGATTTGAAAGTCAACCTTGACGCTGAGATGCGTGCAGTGTTTGACCGGTTACTGGCAACTGAAGAACAGATTGCTGCTGCTGAGTCACGTGCACGAGTTGAACCAATGTTCACTGATGCTGCCATGGCAGGTATGACTGAAGCGGAATTCACTGACTATGAAAAACGTCAAGAGAAAGTTAAAGATGTACAGTCTGAAACTCTACGTGAAAAATTAATCAAACAACTCACTCGTCAAACTAAAGCGTGGTGGAAAGAAGAGAAAGCTGATTTGATTGATGAAGAACTGGACCGGTTAAAAACTGAACAGGTATACAGCACTGGCACACGACTGCGCGATGGTGATATTAAACTGGATCACGCCACCGTGAAAGAAATGATTGGTGAAGAACGCACCGATAAACTGGGTCGCACATCTATACGCATCTCTGATAAATTACGTGGTCTGACTGCAAAAGGTCAGAAAGGTGTACACCCCGATGAAGCTGCTGCTTTCTTCGGTTATAACTCAGGCTCAGAGATGCTGACTGACCTGACTACTGCGCCACCAATAAAAGAGACTGCTGAAGGTAATGCTGAGTCACGAATGCTTGAACGTCACGGTGATATATTTACTGATGGTACCATTGAGCAACAGGCTGATGAAGCTGTGCAAAATGAAGAACGTGGTAAGTTAATTCTGCACGAGTTGAAGATACTTGCCCGTGGCACGAATCAGCGAACACTTGATCGTCAAACAATGAAATCGATTTCAAAAGATCGTATTGGTAATTTATCATTCCGTGAAATTCATCCAGGTAAATATCGCAAAGCTGAAATCAGAGCAGCACAAGAATCTGCTCGTATGTTGGCTGAAGGAAACAAAGAAGGTGCTGCACAAGCTAAAGCACGCCAGGTGTTGAATTATTATCTTGGCATAGCTGCAACTGAAGCGAAAAATGATACCGTGAAAATCGTTGACAGGATGTCACGTTACAATAAGAAAAAAGTACGTGAAGAAATTCAGAAAGCTGAAGGTGGTTACTGGGACCAGATAGTTAAAATACTCGAACGCTTTGAATTCAGAAAATCAGCCACACTGACATCTGTTGATCAAATCAACCAAGACATTAACACCTGGTCAAAAGAACGTATGGAAATCGACGGTGACGGCCTTGTGCTGCACAATGCAGTGTTGAATGAGTCCTTTGTCACCCATTGGAAAAATGTTGCTCACAGCGACTTACAGGGCATCAATGACTCAGTGAAGAACATTGAGCATGTTGCCCGGTACGCGAACAAATTAACTCGTATGGGTGAAGAAATCGAATTCAATAAACTGGTTAATCGTTGGGTTACCAGCATGGAAGAGAAGGTTAAAACCCGGTTCAAATCAAAACGTACTGATGTAGTTGAAGGTAAAAAATGGGGTCGTTGGTTAATGGCTCAGATGACCAAGATACCTGTGTTGGCTTCATGGCTCGACGGTGGTGAACGTGCTGGTATCAGTCATCAGGTCCTGGTTCAACCGTTCACTGATGCGTATGACGCTGAGATTAAACTGTGGAATAAAGCAGGGAAGCCTGTTATGGACGCCATTTTGGGTCGTAGCAAAGAAGACATGAAGCGTCACAATCGAAAAATATACATCCCTGAGATTGATGATAACTTATATGGTCATCAGATTATTGCAGTTGCATTGAACACAGGTAATGCTGGTAACTTGAGAAAATTACTACTCGGTGAGCAGTGGGCAGACCCAGATATCGATGCTGAAATCACGTTACAAAATCCAAAGTTACAAGCTGTCTTGAGTCACATGACTGAATCAGACTGGCAACTAGCTCAGATGATTTGGGACCAGATGGAAACACTTTACCCACAACTGTCTGAGGTGCACCGTCGTACAACTGGCCTAGTGCCACCTAAAGTTGAAGCAACACCTGTTGAAACACCCTTTGGTACATTCAAAGGCGGGTACTACCCTATCAAGTATGACCCTAACAGGAGCCACAAAGCAGCACAGAATGAAGACCGATTGAACGCTGAGACAGAATCGATGTTCAGCAATAACGCCAGTATTCAGACTTCGGTGAACACAGGCTCTACGAATGAGCGTACCGGGTTCTATGACGCAATCAGATTAAGTCTTGATGTGGTACCTGCTCATTTCCAAGAGGCTATTCACTACATTACTCATCATGATCCAGTGCGTGAGATTAACCGATTGACCCGTGACCAGCGTGTTGCTAAAACGATTAAAGAGAAACTAGGACCTGAAGAGTATGCACAGCTGAAACCGTGGCTTAATGACATCGCTAAAGATGGTCGTGAGGCCCCTACGAAGATGTTCTGGGATGACATACTGCAAAGGTTGCGTTTTGGTGTGACCCTTGGTGCTATGGGCTTCAAAGCGTCCACAGGCATCATTCAGCTACTGGGTCTGTCTAATAGCATTGCTGAAGTGGGTCTGGGTAACATGTACCAGGCTATGCGCAGTATCCTGGGTAGCACAACAACTATGAGACAGGCGTGGGATTTTGCTGTTGAGAATTCTAAAGTGCTTGAACATCGACCAGGAACAATGGACCGTGAGATTAAGAATGCAATGAAGCGTATTGCAAGTAAACGTGGCATAGTTGCTGCTGCACAAGAAGCCTCAATGAAACACATTGCTTTGATCCAGACGTTCTTGGTTGACTTACCCAGTTGGCACGCTGCATATATAAAGGGTATGGATACCTGGGGCGATGAAACTCGTGCTTTCCAGTACGCTGATTGGGTGATTGAGAACGTTCAAGGATCAGGTGCTACGAAAGATATGGCTCGTGTCATGCGTGGTCAAAGTGAGACAGGTCGTATGTTCACCATGTTCATGACATTTTTCAGTTCACTGTGGAATATGGAACGTGACCTGGTGAAAGGTGCCAGATCGGGTAGATATTCAACAACCAATGTAGCTGCTAAAGCAATGTTCATGTTCACCATCCCAGTGTTGCTTGAGATGTTGTTACGTGGAGAATTTGCCAAAGAAGATGATGATGAGGAAACTATAACCCAGAAAATGTTGATAGCCACTGCACTGTATCCGGTTCAATCGATTCCTTTTGTCCGTGATGTTGCTAACGCTGTCACTAGTGACTTTGGTTACAATATATCACCGTTACAAGCTATACTTGAACAAGGTACACGGTCCATTCCAGAAGTGGTTAAACGTGGCTTCACTGATGAAGAAATTACAAAGGGTCAGGTTAAAGGCGCAACCAAGTTCATCGGTGCCGCTTTAGGTATCCCAGGTACAGGTCAAGCGTGGGCAACAGGTGAGCATTTACATCAGGTCATTGTAGAAGGTGAAGAGTTAACACTGCATCAATTCTTATTTGGACCAGAGCGTAAATAATGATAGACTTTAATTAACAATTAATGGGAGTACATGACTTTGACTGTAAATACTACTAACATTACATCGGGGCCTTATCCTGGTAATGGTATAGCAGACACATTCAGTTATACTTTCAAAGTGGAAGATAAAACACAACTAAGTGTTTATGAGACTGATGACTCTGATGTTGAGACACTATTGACCGTTGACACTGATTATACTGTGTTAGGTATAGGTGATGATCCAGGGGGTACAATAGTACGTGTTGCTGGTGCTTTACCACTAAACTTTGAATGGTATATCCGTTCAGATTACAAAGAAACTCAGTTAACTGCTTTTTCATCTCAAGGTGCCTTTTTCCCTGACTTGCATGAAAATGCAATGGATAAGTTAACATTTTTAATTCAGCAGTTACTTGACGAAAAATCCAGAAGCCCTTCTGTATCAATATCTTACAGTGGTGACTTACCTTTAACACTAGATGACCCCGTTGCAGGATTGCTCTTACGATGGAAAGATGACCTGAGTGGTTTAGAAAACACATCAGGATCTAGTCTTCCCGCCACTAGCGGCATTGTTTTTATTGAAACGTATGGTGGTGTAGGTGATGATGGCACAGATAACCTTGTAGCATTTACTGTTGCTGCTGCTGATTTGATGGCAGGGGTAATCACAAGCCTACAATTAACAGCAGAAAAAATATACCACGTTACCATAGACGTTGGTAATACTTTATACATCAACTTCATTGAAGGTAACGGTGCGACTATTGTTGTTAATGGTGGCGGCGAACTCACCTATATCGGTGGTCCTACTAATTTAATTTTAAACAATGTTGATTTTGTTAAGGTAGGAGGTAAATTGACACCTGCTGATTTACTCTCTGCTGGTAAGCCTGTATACCGAGATACTGATAATTTAACAACTATGGAAACTGTTAAGTTAAACAAAACATCTTTCACTGCATTAACCACTTATTCTAATAAAGATAGTTGGGAAGATCCAACTGATGTAGACCAGTCAAGAGCAGCCAGGGTAATCAGATTCACTGGTGACGATATTGATGTTAGCCACATAAAGGTAAGAGGTTTTGCAAGAGGTATCACTATCACACCGAAAGTTGCTGCTTCTGGCTTAGGAACTGCCAAACATAAGGTCATAGATGTCGAAGGTCAGAACTGTGAGCTACTTGTTCAGCTAACGGTCTTTGACCAAGATAGAAACGGTAACGCTTCTGACTTCACTGAGACATTCGCTACCGGTGAGTGTAGAAACATTAGGATTAATAACTCTACTGCTCAAGCAGCTTGGTGGGTACAGCAAACACATGCTTCACCCAGGACAATAGCGGGGTTAGATTCATTGCTTGTTGAAGCTCATCATAATAACCAACTTGTTATAGATAATGTTGGCGGCAGAAGTGTACATGAAAGACCTCTATACAATCAGTCGGGTAATGCTATTATACAGAACAGCCATGATAGAATTAGTGGTGGTGGTGGACATCAGATTAAGATTGATTTAGCTGCTTATCCAGAAACGTATAGACAACACAACACTATACAAGACTGCTCCCATAGAGGAACAAATGATTCTGCTTCTGACTGGGCTTTCTACTCACAAGCTGACTGCTTACTTAAAGGTTTGTATAGTACCAGGACCAATGGTAACACTGGTCGTTTCTGCTTAAGCATTAACAGGAAAAATAAAGATTGTAGATTCATAGAAGGTACTACGGAGTTTGCTGGAGTTGGGATATTTGTTAATGTACCTCAGTTTGATACCACAGCCTTTGCTACTCCTGGGGAAGCTTCTCAAGAGAACTGGATATTCCAAGATTATAAACTCCATAATGTATATAGTACTGATGCTGTTTTAGGTAGTGTATTTGGTACTCTTACTGATCCAAATGGTTTCCCTATTATTACATTTAAAAATACACTATTTAAAAATATTGAACATAGCTTTACTCATGAAGATATTTTGAATGATGGTGGTTTAACTAGCCGATATTCTTTTGACTTACCTAAAATGGAAATAGTTAAGATCAGAGACTGTAATACAATTTTCAGATTCACTCCATGGAGAAATCGGGAATGTACTGATATTGAAGTCATAGGATGTAACTTTACTCAGCATTCTAATGTAGCGGCTGTAACTGCTTTTGATAAGTTGAAGCCATTGCAGACAGTAGGTTTACCCTATATAGCACCTCTCTTTACACCACCTTCCACATCGACTATCACCACTGATAGCGCAGATGGATCTAGTCAAGATGTTATAGATTCTACTGCTGACTTTGTATCTGACGGTGTAGCTGCTGGTTGGATTGCAGTTAATCAGACTACAGGAGCAAGAGGGGAGGTATTATCAGTAACTGATTTAAACACCTTACGACTCACATCGGGTGGACTATTCGCCGGTGGTGATGCTGACGGTAACAATAATGACTTTGTTATCGGTGATGTCTATTATGTTTATGCACCACTTAATGCGTCTGGGGCTTCTGGTTCAGGAGATTATAGAACCTCTGTTACCTTGACTGATGTTTCATCTGAAACAGAGTTTCAATCTACAGTTGAGACAGGTACGGTGACTACTCCTGATGTTGCAGGGGAGGTACTTATTGACTCTGCTGCCACTTTCTTATCCATCACCGTAAAAGGAGATACAGTATTAAATACTACTGATGGATCAGATGGTATTGTTCTCTCAGTGGACAGTGACGTTCAATTGACTCTCACCGGCGCATTAGAAAATGGTTCTGATAACCAATGGGATGCATCCGATGGGTACGATGTCATTCATAATAATGTTCAGATAGGTGATGTCGTTAGAAACATTACTGATGATTCATGGGGTAGGATCTCCTCTATCACAGATGCTGATAACTTGGTGATGGCACTTGGTTTGCAAGGTGGTACAGATAATGACTTTGAAGTTGGTGATGTTTATAGGATCTTCCCTCAAGTCTGGACTGCTGACAAATTTGATTTTGAGATTAATAGCCCATTGAATCTATCCCAGATACCCTCTATCGATCCTACAAAATGGAAAGCTCATTTTAGAAAGATGATAAATACGGGTTTAGTTACTCCTTTTGATCACTTAGTTACACTTGTGTTTGAGACTTTCATTGAAGATAATAAAGCATATAATGAGACTTTCACTTTCGTTGAACTTGATTGCACTATTAAAGTTAAGTTAGGTAACGAGCAACTTAAGTTTTATTGGCATTCTAACAGCCAAGAACTAGATTTAATCAGTTCTGTCAACCCTGTTGTATTAGCTACAGATATAGGTAACATTTCTACTAATATAGCTTTCTATCATGAACCTGTGGGTAATACTTTTGTTCTTCGTACTACCTCTACTTCACTCGCGGGTGGGGAAGTTACTATAACTTTTGATACTGAGGAAGGTATAGACAACGGTGTTGATGATACTGGTGTTCATACAGGAACCTCCTATACTCTTGAAAGAAACGACAATAAGAGGCCCCAGACCTTCGATAATGCTGCTGCTATTACTCTTACTGTTCCTGCTGGTTTAGGTGATTTTAATTGTGATATCATACAGAAAGGCCTGGGAGTTGTTACAGTAACACCATCGGGTACTACTGTTAATTCCAGGTCGGGTCGTTTAAGAACTAATCAGCAACATGCTGTTACTCATTTACAAAGCACTGCTGAAGATGTATTTTACTACAGTGGTGATACCCAAAACTAATTGGAATTCAGGAGCAATAAAATGACGGCAATAACTCAAGTAAAACAAGCAATGGAAGGGTTGGCGGGTAAAGTTCTTCCAAATGCCAGATTGATAAGCTATGTAGAAAGTTTCACTGGTCTTATTGGTGAGGTTTTAAATGATGAAGATCCCCCTTTGCCGTTAACCAATGAAGAAAAAGCTCAAGAGTTTTTAGACATACTGCTGCCTATAGTAATAGACAGAATGAGAACTAATGTCAGAAACACCAGATTAACTGCTGATGCTCCTGCTGCTGATCAAGCTGGTGATGATGCTGTAGCTGATTTGTAATCATGAGACTCAAAGATGAAACAGTCAGTATTAAGGGCTTTGTTCCTGAGATAATCTTTGCATTGATTATTGTCGATCAGGTGATGAAGGAACAGGGTCAAGAAGCTGTCATAACATCTGGATCAGAAGAAACCACACGCCACGGTGAGAAATCATTACACTATGATGGTAGAGCCGTTGACTTACGATCAAGAAGCTTTGAACGTCCTGAAGATATATTAGGTTTTTGTAAAATAGCCCTTGGTAATAACCCAGATATTGATATTATTTATGAAGGCAATCATTTCCATATGGAGTGGCAACCAAAACGAAGGGATAATTTGCTATGAAAAAAGGACTTATTTCAGCAATTAGTTTGTCTAAAGTAGGTTCGATTTATGCACCTGCTTCTTTCAAAACTACACCGATTGAAATACTTGCTGAACACTGCAACGGTTGTGGTTCTGCTAGTGCCAAGATTGATTTTGTACCTGATAAAATTTACGGTACTTATGTTGGTGAAGCCTGTCATATTCATGACTGGATGTATCACGAAGGCAGTGTAATTGAGGATAAAGAAGAAGCTGATCGAACATTTTTAAATAACATTAATCGGCTCATAAACAAGCGCAGAAAATGGTATAAACCAATATTTTTAATGAGAAGACGAGCAGCAACTTACGCTTATATGGTTGAAAAGCATGGTGGCCCTGCATTTTGGAACGGTAAACCAGGCAATTAATGAGTAAGGAAACTTTGTTATGGACGATGAAAAAATGATGCAGTTTCGTAAAGAGTTCAATGAACATGTGGAGGATTGTGAAAAGCGATTCAGTGAAGGTGACAAGCAATTTAAAAAATTAATCGATGTCACCAATGAAAACACTGAAGCTGTGACATTATTGATCGATGAAACCAGGGAAGTGATCCAGATTTATAAAGATATCCAGGGAGCAGCACGCATAGGTAAAGGTGTTCAATCTTTCGGTATATGGGTGATAAAATGGCCTTTGATCGGTGGTGGACTCTATGCACTTTTTAACTGGATAATTGAACATCTCCCCCGTTAGAAAAAGTTCACTGTTAATTCGTTCGTTGTCACACCGTCACGGTATCGTTGAAGTGCGCTCTTTAACCCATCCTGGTCGTCAGTCTTTCTTTCTATAGCATCAGCCACTGCCAGGTCAACCGTGTCATTGCACAGTATCCTGATGATCGACACTGGATGCTTTTGACCATTCCTATCTAATCGACCATTCATCTGTAAATAAAGTTCCAGTGACCAGTTAATGCCAAACCATACTATTATTGATCCAGAATCCTGAAGACCATCGATACCATGACCCATCGATAGAGGATGACCAATCATCAGTTTAATTTTACCAGTGTTCCAGTCGTTGATAAGTCGCTCGGTATCTTTCGACGGTGCAGCAGTCAGGTTCACTGGTTTGTATTTTTTAAATCGTGTCATGATCCGAGCAGCATCTGCTTTGAATGAATAACTACACAGGACCGGTGAACCACCCGCCTCTTCAAGAACCTCTTCAAGTGCGTCCAGTTTTGCATCATGCACAGCTTCAAACTCCGGTGAGTCACTGCTGAGATAGGGAGAACCATTGCAAAATTGTAGACATTTATTTGATATTGATGACTTGCTAAACACTTCAACTTCACGCCCACTATCAAGCTGAGTGAACATGTCTTTCTCAATTTCCCTGTAAGCTTTGCGTGCATTCGCTGGTAGGTCCACCATCATGTTAGTGACTTTAGATTCAGGTAAATCAAGGTAATCGGCTGTGTCCATCTTTTTAGTGATGTCACTGATTTTAAATTCAATCCATTGCTTGCCTAGTATCGTAGGTGAGTAGGTCCACCTGTTATAGTCTGATGTGAAGTAGCTGTCTTTGTAATGAGTAATGTATTCACCGAGGCGTTCACCACCATCGACTGCTAGAAATTGACCGTGTAGGTCCAAGTATCCATTTGCCGCAGGGGTACCGGTTAACCCTGTTCGATATTTGAAATGGTTCAGTAGCTTGCGCCACCCTGTGATTTTGATTGGGACCAGTTCACCACGTCCATCTTTCCGGTCACGGTTACCACCTGCCATACGAAGCGTGGTGCTTTTCTTTAGCTTTGACACTTCATCATAGACAACCATTTGAAAAGGCAAGAGTTTGCCCTGGGACAAGTAGTAATGATCCAATGTTTCTGCAAGCCAATTCATTGCTTCGTAGTTGATAAGGTAGATATCAGCGTCTGCGAACAGGGCGCGTGTACGCTTCTCCTTGGTACCGTGGACAATGCTGAAGCGTAAGTGTTGCGTATGGCTCCACTTTCGTGCCTCACGTGCCCATACAGCCTGTACGACACGTAATGGACCAAAGATTAAAGTCTTATGAACCTGACCTGCACGCATCCGGTCAACAATGGTGGTGAGAGTGATGGGAGTTTTACCCAAGCCAACTTGTAACCACAGCATTGTGTCATCATGAGTAAGCTGGTGCATGATGCATTCACGTTGGTATTCATACAGGGCTTGAGGGTAGAGAATTTCAGTCATGCAATTTCTTATTTTTATATTTAGTGAATCTACTTTTTAATTGCTTAAGCTCTCTTTGATAATCAAGTAATTCTTCTTTCCATGAATTTACTTCATTAAGTAACTCAAATTCTTCAGCTTCTTTTATTTCTCGTTCAGCATATTTAATATTGTCTTCAGCTTCAAGTAAGGCATATTTAAATGCAGAAAATAAAGTTGTATAAAATCCAGAAGGAAGACTGTTGCCAACTATAAATTTTTGTTTGTATAAATAATAAATATTTTTCGACCATCCAAAATCATTTATTTTTCTTGACTGTCTAACCCAAGTCACATCTTTTATTTTCAATGTAAGATGTACATATTTTTCCTGATGATTATCAGCATAATTGTTTTTAAACCCATGTCTTGTTTGCGTTCCATGCTTTTTCATTATTGAACGGACATGCCATTCATCGATATCGACAACAGACTTGTCATCATCACAAGTGTAAACAGATACTGAATATAAAATAGCACCTTTTTTAATTATTGATTTTGGATATTTTTGAGGTTTCATTATCTGCATTCCTTATCCGTAATATTTTATCAGTGGTCTTCCAAATAATTTCACATCGTTGATGAGGAGATCAACACCTTTGTGACCGTACACTGTGCAAACAGTCGCACCAAGTGCACGCAATCGATCATGCTCACGCTCTTACCCTGGTTGAAAGTCACCATCCGATGTCTTCGCTTCAACGAACCACACAACATTGTTGAGTATTACAATTTGGTCGGGTACACCATCGCGACCAGGTGAAACCCACTTACGTGTGTCACCACCGAGTGATTTTATCTGGTCGCGTAGGTATGTTTCAATCTTGTTCTCACGAGTGCCCATTATTTACTCAGTAATATAAATCGTTGTTGTTTCTCAAGTATTGCAAAACTCTAACCTCAATAGCAATTCTACCCAATGCATTAGTTTTATCATATGCGCGTCTTAATGGCTTTAATACATTCAATATATCACTCTTGCTTGTTTCTGCTTTTTTCGATTGAGTCATCGCGGTAATTACAGTTTGGTTTGCTTCACTGGTAATTCTATCTTCAGCTCTTTGTTTTTCATCACCATACACTTCATGAAACTCAGGCCGACCATAAATTGTTTTTACTCCACCTTTTTCCAGATCAGCTTCTACTTTATAAACTTGACCAGGCCAACAAAGTGATAAACTTTTACCTGAAAAATAAACTATTTCATCACTTAAAGTACCATCATCATTAACAAGTCTAAAAGCCTTAGATGGTTTGTTGTTGCTGAAAATAACAACACCGGAGCAATATAGTTTAACTTCTTTTTTCATTTCGTCACCTTTATAATTTATTAATGTTCACACTGATTGTTTCACAAAGTACCACACTAGTCAAGTAATGGTTTAACTAACTTTTCAACTTCTTGAATGTACCATTCGAAATTGATACTGTTCCACCAAGCTTGATGGTCTGCTATGTCACCACCATCACAACCTTTCCTGTCAATGTAATCTGGATCAGTTATCAATGCAGGTATGCTATTACACAATTCAACCTTCCACCCTGTGTTAATTCCTGATCGACGTTCACCGTACACTGATTTATTCTTGGTGTGCACCCTTTCATCCCAGACACCCAGGCCAATCTCATTTATCACACCGTTATAGAATGCATCAGTCAGCTTGTTAGCACGTTTATATGCACCACTGGGACCATTGGGGGGCATCACTTTCTCAAGTGGCTTACCGTCAACACTGATGTAATAGCGAACGATGTTACTGACTTGCTCACCGCCCCATTCAAGTGTGCTGTTACGAGGTACCTTGGTGCGTAGGAAGAAGTCAAAAATATCATCATAGTGGGTAATGAACTCACGGATATCTTCACCTCGCACCAGTGCAGCTTCAGCAGCTTTAGCCACGATACGAGCAGACCAGTCTTTATGATGGGGTAGCTCACGAGTACCTGGGTTATCTTCAGCAGTCTCATGTGCATAAGCACCGATACGTTTCAATTTTCCGTCTTGCTTTTCAGCCATGTAAGAATTCACATCACGTATGAACATGCGATTATACAACACTTCTTCAAGCTCAAGGTTGGTTAATCCTTCCCACCATCTGCATACTGCACGAGTATGGTCAAGGTACTCACGTGGACAAAGGTAAGTGATACCATCGGTGTTCGCCTGGATCATTCGTAATCCTGGTACTTTTAACATCTGTTCAGTCAACATGCAGAGTAGTAATTGACCATTGATAGTTATTGACATGGTATAAAATGGATCAAAGAAAGGACTGTATTTGTAATTGCTACCACCATATGCACCATTGAGTGCCAGTTTGAAAGCTTCATTTTCAGCAGTCTTCTTTGTGTAAGTCTTCCTGGTATGATAAACACTCAAATAAGCATCACAATATTCTTGCCCAAGGTGTGCAGGAAACAGATTATTTTTAATAGCAAGGTTAGGATAGAAACTAGCAACGTCCACATCGACTATCTGATGAGTGTCTGTGCTATGTATTACTTGTGATTCGACTGATGCATGAATGCCGCCAGTGCCAAACTTATAATCAATACCTTCGACAGTGGCAATTAAACCTTTGAACACACCTTTTGTTTCAGTGATAACTCTTGCTGCAAAATAGTTTTGAATGTTCTGAAACTCAACTCTTTCAAATTTTACATATGGAAATATTACTTGGTTGAGATCAATACTATCACGCTGTGTCTGTCGTTTCTTTTTCTTTCCGTCAATATACTCGTAACACTTTATACCTGCTGCTTCAATCTCAATGACTAGTATTGTTTCACCGATCTTAACGTCACTCATATTCATCATATTCTTGCCAAATTTCTCAGACAATCCTTCACGCAGTGCTATTTGCTTCACTGTTTTATCTGCAAATAAATCAGTTGCATCGATGTCATGCCACATATAAGAAATTAACACATCAATCTGTTCGCTGGTGAGAGTAGTACCCACAGGGAAAGGTAAATCTTCAATACTATCCATTCTCATGTTGAATTCAATGACTTTAAGGCTTGTTGCTTTTGATCCTTCGTCGCTTGATATATCATCGAAGTGATGAATTTTATACAGGTCAATCTGAGGTACGAGCCAGTCATACTCCCACACCATGTGAGCAAATCGTGCGTTCCATGGTGCATCGATAATGGTCATTGATTTTTTATAGATATCAGCGACAGTGATACAGGCATTGCGGTTCTGATAGATGAAGTGCAGCACCGGGTAATCGTAACCGATGTTATTGTATCCAATCATTCGACATTTTTGTGCAGCTAACTCTTCAATGAATCGACACAGTAAGCTGATATCATTACGCCTGTCACTGATTTCAAAGAGCCATTTACGACGTGTCACCCGGTGCAGTATTCCAATAGTGAATGCATTAGGATAGCACTCTTCATCGTATGATACGTCACCAGGTGTTAGTCCGAAGAGGAAGTCAGGAGTGGTCATTTGCAAAAAGGTTCTATTATTAGAAGAACTATATACAATGTTTGTAGCCATATCATAATTGTTAAACAGGCTTGCACTCTCCACCAACCGTATCCATCACGGTTTGATTTATGCCATGCAGCACCAAAGAATATTTTCCAGAAACCCATCATCATCACCACTCAATCAATGGTTGATCGGCTTTGATGTAAAGAGGATGCCTTGGCGAACCGTTTTTTGTTGTGCCCAAACACCACAATTTAGTGTTATTGTTTTTAGTGATATTTTTAAATTTTTCAACTTGTTCTGATTTAGCATTAGCACCCCATGCACAAACTACAGTGAAATTCTTTTCTTTAGTTAGCTTCGAGAGCCATTGGTTATTTTCTGGGCCTACAGGGTCTTTACATTTCCATAAATCACAGGGTTTTGTTGCACGATAAGCATATAAATTAACTACTATTAATCCTTTGTAACCCCATGATTTTGCAAAATTTATACAGCGTCTTATTGTTGGGTCATCTATAAATGCGTCAGCAGTTGATGGGTTGAGCATTACAAATAGAACTGTTTTTGTCCCTAAGAAACTGTCTTCAAAAGGTCGATTCAACCAATATCTATATTTTTTACAATTGCTAATTAATGCGCCACTCATTTTTGTCACTCCAAAAAAAAAAAG
>Ga0114923_10000217_pt1 | contig 47232 bp, 70 predicted proteins | sample SumtaG_FD_89578 | JGI IMG/M metagenome (GOLD analysis project Ga0114923, IMG submission 89578) | Deep subsurface microbial communities from Indian Ocean to uncover new lineages of life (NeLLi) - Sumatra_00157 metaG | ecosystem: Environmental > Aquatic > Marine > Oceanic > Sediment | place: near... | reverse complement strand
CGGTATTGCTCGAAACTAGGTGAGCGGCTTTAATGTTAATATTGTTTTATTTGGAGTAATTGAATTATGGAAAAGGAATTAAAATCCATCAGAAAGGCCGTAGCTGATTATATGCGGCTTGAAGGCTGTAGCTGTTGCCAAAATATAGAAGAACACGAGAAAGCCACTGCACAGCTTGCATCATTGCTTAACGTGCCTATGTATGATGATTCTTCGGGCTACAATTTTAACCAGTTCTCGTCTAGGCCAATTGAAATCTAACCCCCAGCCCGCCTGCACCTTCTCTTGCGGGCGGATCTAACCTATTATATAGAAAGGATTTACGATGGATACAGTAGGAATGACAACAAGAAAAAGTACAGGGGAAATGTATGATGTTTTCCTTCGAGAAATGTATTTATTTACAGCATCGTACATAGTAGCCGATACGGTATGCACCTCTTTCAACGAATATGACACCCTTAAGGCTAAGGCTGAGTTGTATAAGAATGCACTAGAAAAGATAACTAAACACGCATACAGGGGCGTTGTAGTGCAAACAGCCTACGAAGCCTTAGAGAAAGCGGAGGGATTGTAATGCTTGACCCAGAAGATTTACATAATGTTATACTTGAACTGTTGGAAAGAGTTGAAGAACTAGAATTGAAGGTCGCAGCCTTATCCAAAGCAAAGAAACTTAACTAATTGAAAGGATTTACGATGGATTAAAAGATGCTCAAGGAAACCGAAGATCACATGCAGGAAGTTATGGAAGAGAATATAGCTGAATTTCAAAGCTTCATTATGCGGGATGATTTACCCCACCCAGTTAAGGCTTATCTATTATTCTCTTTATCGCGGTTCTTTAATATAAGGAGTTAAGCAATGGACACTAACAAACTTATCCAATGGCATAAAGACCAACTACCAAACCACCGCAAGAACTTTGAGGCCCACAATCACCATTCAAGACGTATCAAGATACTAACGGAAAGGGCCGAGGTCTTGGAATTACTTGCCTCTTGCCCTGCTGGGGAATTTACACTAAAATCGTATTAACTTATAAAAGAGGGCTGGTTTATTCCAGCTCTTTTTTAATCTGCTCTAAATTATAATCCTCAAACTCCTCAAGCCTGTCCTCTGCCTCTATTAATGCTGCCTCAAGCCCACTATCGGCGTTTAAGTGCAACCTAAACAAAATACCCTTCATGTCGCCAATGCTGCTCTTTATGCTGGTGACTTTTCGCTGTAAATCTTTTAGTTCGTATACCATTGGTGTGTTATACCTTTCTTTCTTTATGGGCTGCGAGAGCGGTGGCGTTTTCTTTGAGCGTTCGCGACAGCTCTTCAAATGTCCCTTTACTAAACTGATGTCCGAAGACCTTGAGCATTGCCCCAAAGACTATCTGGTTCGCCTCTAACGCCTCTATAATCGCCTTCTCTCGTCTATCTTCGATGGGAGGTAAGTCTGCTGGCTTTTCCTTGCCTAATAGATCATATATAAGCCTTATTGAGCTTGGCGCACCTAATCCAGCATATAATACCTGCCCTCTTGACTCATATTCCACTATTTGAGCCTCCAAAGCCTGTTCCAGCCCATTGCCGGGGCGGGAGTTCCACTGTTTAATCGGCATTACATGGCCGCCTATCTCACACAGGGGATTGCCGCAATTGGCTCCGTCTTCTATGTCGTAATATAGCTCTAACAATGATCCGTCTTTACCGCAAAACGGACACGGTGCGAGTCTTGTTTCTTCTTTCTTGTTATTCATCTTCTCTATTCCTTTCTTGTGGTTTATATGTTCTAAAGTCTAAAACAATAAGGTGTTTCTGTACCGAGTCTTTAACCACGCATAAGATGGTTTAGTCACTCTTTATTATATAAGCAATACTGTTTAATCTCATGTAGCATTCTCTAGGACGGTTTCAATGTGCGTTTGGTAGTCCTGGAACGGCGAAAACCCACGTTCTAGCCTTGTATAATATTCCCATGCTAGTTTTGAAGTTTTTACCTCTTCGGTTGCTCCTTTGTCAGTCAGCCGGAGATTAGGTCTTTTTTGGTGATATTTGTTATCCCGTGGGTAAAGGCCTGTCTTTCTTAACCACTTGCTTATTTAGTTTTTAATTAGCTTTATTTAAACAAACCGCAAGCGTCTTCTGCTTCTTTAATCCGCTTTTTTGCGATCTCATAGTATTTGTCGTCTTTTTCGATGCCTATAAATTGGCAGTTAAGCTTTGAACAAGCCAACCCAGTAGTACCTGAACCCATAAAAGGGTCTAATACTACTATGTTCTCAGGAAAGCATTTTAAAATATCAGTAACCATTTCCTGAGGGAAGGCTCTTTTGTGTATGCCTTTTGTTCCTACAGCTTTCCACTCGTGCCTTTGGAATACGTCGTTATGGTTTATTTGGTTAAAAAGTTTAGTCTCTGTTGATTTCGTAAGCCAATACACCCTCTTAGTCATAGGATAAAATCTAATTTTATCGAAGTTCTGGCTGCCATTTACCCATACAATCTCTTGTTTTATTATAAAATCAGTTCTTAATAACCACTCGTAGGGAGTTATCTGCGACCCCTTTTTAATCCTATTTTTATGATTGTAAAACATACTTCCAGTTGATTTAAGCACTCTAGAGCACTCAGATAGCACTTCTATTTGCCACAGTTGGTAATCTTTTTCAGGCATGTCGTCGAAGTAAGTGGTGGTTTTTTTAGGGCCAGTATGATGACGGCCACCTAGATTATATGGAGGACTAGTGATAACCATATCAACCGACCCGTCCGGTATGCGTTTCATTTCTTGTAAGCAATCGCCTCTGTATAGCATTATTTCGGCCTCCAGGACTTCCACCGCGTGCGGACATAGGAGCTGAATCGGTCGCAGTTTATACAGTCGTGCGGCCTTGGAAAGCTGAACAGCACCCATAAGAAGTCCCTAAACCCATACTTACAATCTTTACATCGTTTCATTATCTAAGTCCATAAAAAAATCCGCCTACGTTTTGCCCGTTGAAAGCATCGTCTGCGGATTTTGTTGATAAACTTATTTATACTTTCAACGGGTACTATTAAAGACTATACCATATATTTCTCCAATGTAAAGCTAATTCCCGTAATTTTTGAACTATTTTTAAAATATCTGTATTCCATAAGAATAAGTACCCTTTTCTAGCTTTAAGCCCATAAATTTTATTTGCCCATGTTTCGGTTTTTCCGGCATCTTGCCCCATGATTCGGCTATGTGACACAGCTTTTCGTAATCCCTAAAGCCTAGCCTGATAGTGGAAGGGATGTTGCCAAGAAGTTCCTCGAATTGCAAATCACTTACTATGTCTTCTACGATGTCCATTTTCTGCCCATTATATCACTCCAATAAACAAGCTAATTCCAAGATTTATTAGAAAAAAGTTAAGAAATCTGTATTGCTTTATTAAAATTAGGCCTGCGCCTAGGCTGTCCGTCCCAGCCAGTCTTGCCATTTTCGGAATATCTCCATATTAAGTCACTGGATTCACAGCACTTTGGCTGTAGTTCCATATAGCCTACTACTTTGCCGTCTTTTAGTAATCGATATTTCTCCATTGCATTGCTCCTATATTAAAGAAAGTCTAAACCTCTCTATCCGCCCAGCCCCAGCCCCATCTGTCATCGCTCGTGTGCGGCCCTAGAGCGTCTTCGGAGTAGTCATGGCTGAATTCATCCAATAACTCCTCAAGTGGCCCTACGGAGCTTGCAGCGGCCTTGTCGCCCCTGTCTTGTACGCATTTGGGGCAGATTTGGCTTCTGGCGGTTGTTGACCTTATTCCGCAGCCGAAGCAGATATGAGATTCCTTGGTCATTGTCTTTATTCCTTTATATTGTAAAAGGCAGGCACTACGACTAGTGCGACAACGGCTTGTAAGCCTCGACCGGATACGCCGGATAATTCCAAGCGGGTCTTTAGATGTCAGGTGTCAACCACTGCCTATATGTTCTTATGCTGTATTAACGTCCCATACTTGGCTGTCGTTATACTCTATTTCTTCGCAATAATTCATGGTGATGTTCTTTAGTTGGTCTTCTGCAAAGCTGAACTCCGCTTCTGAGTCTGATTCAATTTTGTCTGGCACTTCCACGATAAATGTAACTTCATGCGTAATAGTGCCATGTATTTCTATTTTATTCGCCATCTGTTTTTATTCCTTTATGTTGTTATTTAAGCCTGTATGTCTGACGGCATTGCATATCCGGCTTGATTTCTTGCTACCGGAAACTATTGGCACGAAAGCCAACAGCTCTATAACTTATTCACATCTATATTATACCCAACCCCAACCCGAAGTCAAGCTAAATATCATATTTACCCTAAATATTTATTTTAACCCGCTTTTTATATGCCCTAAGTTACTTTTTTATTTATATTTCAGAATTTTTTAATAGTCACTTGACTTTTGGCCGATACATGTAATAATTAAAGAGTCAATTATATTATTGAAAGGGAAAGATTATGAAGTCACTAAAAGGATCACAAACACTACTGGAGTCCAAGCTGGTAGAACTAAGGCTTAGCGTTGAAGACCTTACTAAAAAGATCAATGATGCGAAAAAGAATGGAACGTCAATGAAGGAATTGGTCGCTAATATCGGCTTGCGAACAGCAGCGAGAACGAGGATGGCAGCCCTGCCCTGCGAAATAGCTAGGGTAAAAAAAGAGGTTAAGCGGCTTAACGGTCACTACTCAAACAGGGATTCGGTAAAGAAGGGAGCAACTAAATTGAAGTTAACTAAACAGGTTAATAATTGAAAGGAAGCAAAATGAAAAAGTATCAGTTAATCGCAGTGTGCATTATTTGTACATTACTATCGGGATGTAGCAGTGATCTCCGCCCAAACACGCAAAGAGGCCATCAACTTGACGAGATTAACAAGCATACTCGAAACCTCAAGAGGCTCAATGCTGTCGTACACGCCGTGAACGCCGAGTTGCTACCAGTTCGACAAGGCCAGCTTAACGACGATGTAAGTCAGCAGAGCCGTATAGGCGCCCGTATAGAGGCATGGGGGGAGGCTCGCTAATGGTTGTCTGGAGCTTTATTAAGAATCAGATGTGCATTACCCAGGACGGCATTATTGTCTCGTGGGGGCTTATTGCTGTCATGTTCGCCTTGCTATGGCTGAGGCGAATAATAATAAGCAGGAAAAAATAGCACCCCCCAAACAGCCCTTTTCGCTACGATTAGGGCTGTTTCTTTGTTTATTTTAAATAAAATGAGAAATATTTCAGAATTCAACTTGCGTAATGAATTTTATAGTGTATACTTTGGGTGTACGTTAATGACGGTTTAAAAAGGAGTATGAAAATGAGCATTAAAGAATTACAAGCACAGCGAAATGAATTATTCGACCACTCTGAGGCTACGCTTACCCGTATAGCAGAGATTGATAAACAGATCGCCGGGGAGAGTAAGCCGAAGCTGAGGCATGGGGATATAAGGATGTGGCCTACAAGAAGCGAACTAGGGATTATTGATTTATCTGAACCGAACTGCCATGTGATATGGAAAAACGGCGACAAAAGGAATTGCGCTTCGGTTAATAATTCAAAACTGGTCGGTACTATCACCGAGGTATTCGACGACCTCAAGGCCATGCAGGAGAATGTGACGGAGTGCTCCCTAGACTCTTGCCGTGTAAAGACCAAGAGGGTCGTATTTGAGGTCGACACACTGGAAGATAGCCTGAGTATCAGTATTTATTCTCGCGGCAAGCGTGAAGCTATTATATGTGTGCCACTTAGTGATTCATCCCTCAAACTCCGACAGATGCAAGCAACGATTAAAAGAAGGCAAAAGGATATATAGGTTATCTTTAACTCCGAGGTAGCTCATTGGTAGAGCGGTGGTAGGCCTTCTAAAATAGAACCACAGGTAGCAAGTTCGATTCTTGCCCTTAGAGTTTTTAAAAGTTAATAACACGGTGTGGCGGAATGGTGACCGCCAAGCTCCAAGCGAGGCTGAAACAAAGAAGCGGCAAAGAGATGTCTTTAGGGTTGACGTAGTGTCTCTTAAACCTGAAACACGGGCTTCTCGCCAAGCACCAACCTACCCGATACAGGTTGGTGCAGAACAGATTTCACGCAGGTTCGACTCCTGCCGCCGTGTTTAATATTTAATAAGGATTTAACATGACACCAGAAGACAGAAGAAACAAAATAATAGAGAGACAGAAAGAGCATGGTCTTACTGACTTTGAGATAAAGAAAGAGTCTGGTTATCAGGGCTACCCTCAGTACAAAAGGGGCGATGTTAATGCTACCGATATTAAGGTATATGCAGTTGAAGTTGCTCTCGACCGGCTTATAGCGAAATAATATGGGGCAGTGGCGTTAATGGGACCAAGGATAGGACGTCCTCCGATTATCGTCTGCCTCACCTTTTATCTTAGGGGATATGAAATGTCGAAGTACGATAACTTAGCTTGGAACTTATTCAAGAAGTCCTTCGCAGATCTTACTAGAGACGAACAAATTGATATTGAAGATATATACTATGAAAGGGAAGAATAATGAATGAAGGACAAGAGTTAGTAGAAGCACCAGAAACAGCAATGCAGGTGTTTAGTGAGTTTGAAGCACAAATCGTAGAGTTTGAGGAAATGAACTCGAAAATGGAGTTCGACCTTACGGAAGAAAAAGGCATCAAGGAATGCGAGGATTATCTGTTTCTCTTGCGGAAAGTTGAGATCAAGATCGACAAAAAACGCAAAACCAAGGGTGCTGACTTAAGGAAAGCTGTTACTGACCTCAATGCTAGTGCTAAAGTATGGCACAACCGAGTCCATACAATGTACGAAGTACATGACGGGCCTTTGGCTAAACTCAGGCAGGCAAACCTTGACGCTGCTATGGATAAGCTAGAAGCTGAAAAGGCTGAAGCTAAAGCCATTGAAGAGAAGCGGCTTGCTGATCTCCAAGAGCGTGAAGATGCAGCGAAGGCTAAAGAAGCCGAGTTAAAAGCTAAAGAGGATGTCATTAACGCCGCTCAGATAGCAAAGGATCTAGAAGAAGCAAAGCGTATCGGGGCCGCTAACGCTGTTATCATAGAAAAGCAACGTCAGGCAGACGAAGCGGCTTATGAGGCAGAGTGCGAACTACAGGATAAGATTGCTGCCGATAAGGCTATAGCAGACCGTCAGGCTAACGTAGAGCATCGTAAACAGTTCAACAACAAGGCAGTTGCAGAGCTTGACAAGATAACATGCAACTCACAGATGAGTATCGACATAGTAAAATCAATCGTAAAGGGTGAGATTCCCAACATATCAATGAATTATTAAGGGTTGGTAATGGGCGAACAAGCAGATTATCAAATAAATAGAATGCAAGACGGTAAGAGTCATTGCGGAACTTTAAGAAGGAGTAGTACAATGCAAGTAACAGGACAGATTTTATCAGTAACGGCAAGAATCGACAATAACACTAACGCTCAGATGTCTTGGGGTGCGCACGGAAAGACGTTTTATACTTTCGATATGGTAGTGCAAGGGCCTAATGGGCAAGTGTCCGGCGAGATAAACTCCACATCGCAAGGCGTCTATCCAAAAGCTGCCGGAGATCAGATTACGGTAGAGCCATCTACTCAGAATGGCTACCCGAAGCTGAAGGCTATTAGCGAACAGAACCAACAGCAAGGCCAGCAGAATCAGGGACAGCAGAACTACCAACAGCCCCAGCAACAAGGACAGCAACAGCAACAAGCACCGCAGCAGCCTCCACAGCGAAGCATTCAGGACAATATAGCGTTCGGGCAGGCATACAACAACGCCAACGACGACTTCCGCGCCGACAAGATCGAAGAAACAGGAATACATGAGCGAGCGAAGATGCACTACAAAGTTCTGACAACGAGGCAGTTCCCTTTTGAGATGTCTCTGAGTGGCCCACAACAAGGTTATCAACAGGAGTCGCAGGGCAATCAAACACCACCGCAGGGTTATCAAGCACCACAACAGCAGATGCCTCCTCAATATGACCCTAATAACGCCCCTCCGGACGATAATATACCTTTTTAGAAAGGATTTAACTTAACCAACCCCGCCCCCGGCTTAGCAATTAGTTGGTCGGGGGCTTATCTTTAAGGAGTAATGAAAGATGGAATATAAGTATCGAGGAAAACGAAAGAAAAACGACGAATGGATTTATGGCGATTTATGGCAACCAGTTAGAGATAATCGGAAAGTCGCATTTATTCTCCAGCAAGATAACAAATATGAAGTCCACCCCGACTCCGTAGGCATGTGGACTGGGCTTAAGGACATAGAAGACACAGAGATTTACGAGAAAGACATTATTAAACTCACTTACGGAATCCCACCAATATCCGACAAGTTGCTTATTGAGTACGCACAGAACGAATACGTTAACGAGGTTTCAGTCAGCGGATGGTGGATGCGGAATATACGCAAGAATGGGTGCTCGTCTAGTCTGTGTAGTATTTATCAAGGAGACATAACCATCATAGGTAACACAACAGATAATCCAGAACTACTTAAGGAGTAATGAAAGATGATAGCAGAAATAACAGGTCCAGAAGCGGTTGTGGTATTGGGATTAATGACAATGTTCGGCTTTTTGGTTTGGTGCGGATGTAAGTTTGGAGGGAGAAAATAATGGATGAACACTTAAGGGAACTTATAGAAGAAAAGATATGCAATAAACTGGCTAGTGCTGGAGATGGGGAGATAGAAGAAATATCCATCATTCTTGGCGTAAGGATACCGGAAGGGAGAGAATAATGAAAGATACTTTTTTAGGATTCATAGCTATAATAACACTCGCATTACTACTAAGTATATTCCTATACGTCATAGAACAAAAACCCACGGACGGCCAGAACGAAGTCGAAGTTGAGCAAGTAGCCTCGCCCACGAACGATATGGATATAATCCGCATCGCAGCAGAACGTAACGGCATTGAGTACGGAAGTGAAGACTGGTGCATCCTCATGGCTATCAGGAAGGCCGAGAATGGAGGGGAAGGCATGGAATTCGGCATTATGAACCCAGAGGCCAACACCCTTGACAAACAGGCTGGATGGTGTGCTGCAAGCATCGTCAAGAGCAGGGCAAGGTGGGTTAAGGCTGGTAAACCGGAAGACTTCATAATTTTCATGGGGCGGAGATATTGTCCACCCGATGCCCATCCCTTGAATGTGAACTGGGTTGGAAATGTCACTTACTGGAAGGCAAGATTGGAGAATAAGAAATGAATGAAAAGCCACTAACACATACAGTCCAGCTTCGGACGGCCTATAAAAACTTAACTGTACTTGAACTGTGCTCCGACGAAGACATGTTCTATGACCAGCCCTGTTTCTGGGGATGTAGGTTTGGGACTCACGCCGTGTATTGTCATAATCAAGACAGCGGATGTATGAAATGCAGGAACTACAGTAAGGAAGACTGTGATACATTCAGAGAGAATGAAGAAGTAATCGAGGTTGAAGAAGAATGAAACACCCACTCAGAGAACAGGCAAGGGACAGAGATTGCCAGATAAGAACTGATGAATGTAACCGTGACCCAGAAACGACAGTGCTGTGCCATGTTCACAAGCCAAGTATAGGCGGCGGCGCAGGGTTAAAGGTTAATGATTTCATTGCGGCTCACGGTTGCTCTGCTTGCCATGATCGGGTAGACGGAAGGTCAGGTAGGCCTAGGACATATAGAGAAGTACTAGAAGATACTGTAGATTTATATGAAGGCGTATTTAGGACACAGAAACTTTTGATGGATGAAGGTATATTATGGCAACCTATAAAGTAATAAATATATGCTGCGGTCAACCCACTTTTGAAAAGCCCCTACCTGAGATCCTAGGCGAGCTTAAGCGTGGGGGCGGGGTTAAGTTGCTTGACCCTATAGATTACGTCACAGACCAGCAGAGACGTTGGTACAAGGGCGTGTGCTTGCCGTGGCTAGCAAAACACGACGAGAACCAAGAAAGTGTCTATTGGTGGGACGATGAGGTCAAACGGCTTTGTAGTGGCCTTGCCTTGCTCAAGCAGGATATATTCTTTACTCAAGATGTATCTGGTAGGAAATTCCCTATCGGCAGGCTTACTACCAGCGGAGTGGGTAAGCGGAATATGACACAGTTTATCGAAGAGATATTGGCTAAGTCAGTGGAAAAGGGGTGGGGTGTAGCACCTCCTGATAAAGAATTGCGTAAAAGTTAAACGACTAGAATTAGAAAGGGAATAGATATGAAGATACTATATTACGACATACCAGTTAAGTCCCGCAAGACGGAGTTTACGTTTTACCCACTGGGAGACATACATCTGGGGGCTAACGATGTTGCGGAAAATAAGCTGCTGAAGCTCAGGAATATGATAGCTAGCAATCCTAACGCCAGGTGGTTCGGCGGCGGTGATCACTGCGAGTGTATTAAGCCGCAGGAATTAAGGCGATTTGACCCTGAGTCCTTGCCCGACTGGATGTTTGATGGAGATGCGGACACTATTAAGTCGCACCTTAGAGATGTAGTAAACTGCCAGAAAAAGCGATTCTATGACATATTCAAACCTATTAAGAGAAAATGTATCGGCATGATCGAGGGCAACCATGAGCATTCAATAAGGAAATACCACAACATAGATCACCACGGATTTATGTGTGACCAAATGGACACGGAAGATTTAACTTCTGAGGCATTCATAGTATTAAGATTCAAGCGAGGCAGTGGCACTTCTATTAAAAACGTGATTATGTTTATTTGTCACGGTCAAGGCGGAGGCAGAAGATTAGGTGCGGCTTCTAACAAGCTTGAAGACATTGCTAATATGTTTAGGGCTGATATTTTGCTTATGGGACACAATCACCAATTCTGTATAGCTCCTCCCCTTGTTGAGCTTGGCGTGCCACCTAGAGAAACCAAAGATAAAGAATGTATACAGAACGTGAAATATCTAGGCAACTGGGGAACGTGGAGGCTGTCATACAAGGCTGGGCCATCTACTTACACCTCTAGGGCGTTGTATAAGCCAAGGCCTATAAGTGCTATGGAGATAGGCATAACACCATTCAGGGACAGCGGCGGAAGATCGTGCGAGACGGTCATTCAGATGCGCGAGGTTAGCCTGTAATTACCATACAGTTCGCTAAACCCTCTACACTTATTGATAACTGTCAAGGATTTATCACAAACAACCAGAAAGGGTATAAAAATGATGCTAGCTGACGTACCAGATAATACTAGGATAAGGTTCGGCGATATAGAATTAGATTTTAAACACCTTGACGGCACATATTCTTTGTGTTACAATGGTGATGAGGTAGTTCGCCTGCCACGCTGGACAGAAGTTGAGATCGTGAGCGCAGAAGAATGAAGGCAACGCTTACATTTAATCTGCCAGAGGACGAGGAATTATTTGATATACACTTCCACGCCCCACGCAGGTATTACGATATGAGGGCTTTACACTATGAACTCAAGGCAATGGCGAAGCATGGGATATATAACAAGACGCTGGAAGAACTAGCGGAACACTTGTACGAATTAACTTGGGAATATGCACAGTGACCCAAAATTGGCTTACAACTAAATATCGAGAAGCCTCCGAGGTAGACCCAGTGAAACGATTCTGGGTCAATGAAGGGCTTAAGCAGGGGATAAACGTGACAAGGGTAGCCAACCTGTTAAATCTATCACACGCAGACGTTACGGCTATATACTATGCGGACGGCTATTATGAGGAGAATCGATGACTGACATCTATACTCATACCTTTTGTGGTAAGAAATACCAGATAACCTTAGGCCAGTACGACGGCCTCTGTGACACGTTTTCAAAAGAGCGGGAATTGATAATAATGACAGATCTTGGAACCATACGAGGATTAGAAACCGCCATTCATGAGGCTCTTCACGCCTGCGACTGGAACAAAGAAGAGATTATGGTAGGCCAGACAGGTAAGGACATAGCCCGCTTCTTGTGGAGGCTTGGCTACCGAAGACAGGATATAGAGAAACAGTTATGAAACATATAGAACGTAAAGATTGTACATGCGGAAGGATAGCAGCAACGGAAACAACCAAAGGCGAATTCGTATGCTGGGAGAAATACTTACCAGATGACCCCATAAAGTGGAAAGATAAATACCCAAGAGATAGCAAGCCAAGACACGGAGAAGATAATGACAAAAAAAAAGCTTGAAGAGAAAATGGCAGACTTAAGGAAGCGCATCAAGGAGATTGAAGACGATGGCAGTGAGCAACGTAAGTTGATCCAGAAGCTTACCGGACTAATCAAGGCATGGAAGTTTATAATCCCCGAGAAATTTTGTATCAAGGCGTTTGATATTATCAATGAATACGAGCGAAGGTTTACCCTTATAGACGATAAGTTAAAGTTGGAGCATCCAGTATTCACCTACAAAGAGGGGCAGAATATATTACTAAGCGAAAGAGAAGAAGAATGAAAGCAACATCCATAAGCACTGAGCAGAACACGGCTAAGCGGTTCAGCAGGCATTGCAAGTCTGAAGAACGAAAGCTTTTTATTGCCGCCGCTGCCGCTATGCAGATGTTTATGGACGCTGACTGGGATATGCAGGTGAGGTATATGAGACAGATAGGGAGAGCGAAATAATTTTAAAGATTTATCTTGACAAACCAGTAAGGATATGATACAATGCGAAGCGTGAAATCAAATAAAGTACATTCTACCATCAAAATCAACCGTACAGGGGTTCCTCACAGTATTTTATTGTCTTGGTTTCACGCCCCCTGTACGGACTTTTTTGATAGGACATAGCATGCAGTATCTACAAATCAAAGGATGGAAATCAATGCAACAATACAAAGATAGAGATCCGAAGTGGATTAAACTGGACAGGGAGTTGCTAAATAACTACGAGTTCACTGAGTTGCCTGATGATTACAAGTACCACGTTATCGGATTACGGCTATTAGTGGCTCAGATAGGAAATAAGTTACCTAATAACCCTGAATGGTTACAAAGCAGAATAGCGTCGAATTCCCCCATAAACCTCGATGTATTGATTAGGAACGGCTTTTTGGAATCATTTGATGGGAAGGAGATATGTGTACGAGACTGTACAGGGCTGTACACAGAGAAGAGAAGAGAAAAGAAGAACAGAGAAGAGAAAACAACCCTCCCTGACAACCTTAACAACCCTACCTTTATAAAGGCATGGGAGGAATGGGTACAGCACAGGAAAGAGATTAAGAAGAAACTTACTCCTTCTTCTATTGGAAAGCAGTTAAAGCTTTTAAACAAAGACCCGAAAACGGCTATTGCGACGATAGAAAGAAGTATTCAGAATGGCTGGCAGGGTTTGTTTCCAGACGGTATTCCTGCTGAGAAAAGGGTAGACCCACTCAAAGCCAAGTTTATACAAGATAACCCACAATATTCAAGAAAGGTAATATAATGCGGACTGCTACAGAAGAAAAAATTGCTGCAAGAAGAAAAGACATCCCAGAGATATATAAGGCTCACTACGATAAAGCCATGGCTAAAAAAGGAAGATCACACGCTGTGAAGTCTTTCTGCCTTGAGTGCATGGGATGGCAAAGAACGGAGATTAAGTCCTGCACCTCCCCACAGTGCCCCTTGTTCCGGTATCGGCCTTATCAGACGAGAAGTACCCCGAAACAGGGTACTTCTGAGGAGATAGCATGAGCAAAGAAGCAGAACTAAGCGTTCTCTCTTCAATGATAATGAAGAACGAGGCTATATGCGTAGTAGCCGAGAAGCTAACTACCGAGATGTTTACCCACCAATACAACAGGGATATATTTGACAAGATGGTAGAGCTTGAACTCAAGAATATCCCCGTCGATGAAGTCCAGCTTAAGAGCATGGACATCCCCATTGATTATCTATTACAGGTGCTTGACAGGGAGCCACACGGAGAATCTGCCGAATATCACGCAGATATTGTAATAGAGTCGTATAGGATAAGCCAAATTAACCTGTTAGGGGCCACTGTAGCCCGCCTAGGCTCTTCCGGCAGGACATCCGATGAAATCTACCCTGAGATAGAAAAAGCCCTCAGAACGGCAGAGGGGGATTCCAGGGAGGACGGAATACAGCACTCAAGCGAGGTTGAGGTTAAGTTTGAGGCAGACAGTGGAGAGTATATCAAGACCCAGTACAAGTTATTAAACAAGCAGATAATGGGATTCCGTAATGGGCAACTAATAATCGTATGCGGTTCGTCATCAATGGGCAAGACCTCGTTCATGCTTGACTTACTTCGTCATATAGTCCATCAGAAGTCCATGCCAGCCGCCTTGTTCTCCTGTGAGATGAGCAACCGCGAGAACATGGAAAGGATGTGCTGCACCCTGGCGGAAGTGGGCAAGAAAAAGATAGAGTTCGGTCGTGCAACGCCTGAGGATATAGCGAACGTGCAAGAAGCAGCAAGGCAATTGAAGGAAAAGCCTTTGTATTTAGATAAAACTCCCGGCCTTACACCGGCATCATTAAAACGCAAACTGACACGGATACACCGCTTGCATGGCATAAAGATAGCCTTTGTTGACCACCTGCATCGTATGACATCTGGAATCAAGATAGAGAGTAGACGGCATGAACTGGCTTATATATCTAAATCTATTAGTGACATGGCCGTAACACTTGGAATACCTATAGTCTTGGGCGCTCAAGTTAACAGGAGTTGTGCTCTGAGAGATAATAAACGACCCGGAATGCACGACCTTAGGGACTGTGGAGAGATCGAAGAAGCTGCTGATACCATCCTGAATCTGTTCCGGCCTTCACAATTCCAAGAAGACGGAGGAGATGAGCTTAGGGTTATTAAGGGTAGGGACTGTGGAACTGGATTTATCCCTGTAGAATTCATCGGTGAACTAACTACATTCAGGCCCGGAGACGAGCAGTGGGCAGGGTAAAGAAAAAAAAGCAATTAAATTATACCGTGAGCTATTGGCATGGGCAAGAATTAAATATCCATTACTTTTAGAAAGGAAAGAGAAATGAACAGATGCAATCAATGTGTAGGGAAGAACCACCGCATCACCGAGCTTGAGGCAGAGCTTAAATGGTGGCATGATCTAGTGCGGAAATATCACAAGAATTTTGAGAGGTCAAATCTGCAAGAAATCATTCAGTCTTTTATCGACCGCATTGCTGAGCTTGAGGCGAAGCAGACCGACACTGAATACTTACCAGACCAGATTAGGGAGACAGACTAATGGATTATATAATAGGTATAGACCCCGGAAAAAGCGGTGGCTTAACAGTAATGGACGAGCATGGATGTATTATCGACGTTCAACCCATGACGAAAATGACCGAAGCCGACATAGGTGAATGGTTTTATGAGTGGTCTGAAGACGGTAATGTGTTTGCTTATCTTGAAAAGGTCCACTCGATGCCGGGCCAAGGCGTAGCATCTATGTTTAAGTTCGGGCAAGGGTTTGGGTTTCTGATTGGATGCCTTACCTGTCTGGGGATTCCATACGAGTTCGTAACCCCCCAGAAGTGGCAGAAATACCTATCTTGCCAGACCAAAGGCGATAAGAACGTAACCAAGAGCAAGGCACAGCAATTGTTCCCTGAGCTAAAGATAACACACGCCATTGCGGACTCTATCTTGATTGCTGAGTATGGCAGACGGGTAAGGGTTTAAAAAAAATAAAAACTAACTTGACTTCATTAAAATATAGTGTATACTATTAATATCAAGGAGCAAAGACAATGAAACTCTACGAAGTACCAAACAACTCAAAAATAATATGTGGCGGAAATGTGCTTGATTTCAAACACATCGACGGCATGTACTCGTTGTGCTATCTGGACGGTGAGCGGGTACATTTACACTGCTATGAAGATGTTGAAATAGTAGAAGAAAGGGAAGAAGAATGAAGGTATGGGTAACAAGAGATAGAAAAAATGGTGTCTGCTGGTGCGATATTAGACAGTCAAAAGAAAAACCGACTAGGCTTGGTGATACGTGGAAGAGTGATGGCGGAGTATTTGGCATGACAACAAAAGAAGTGACCAACCTCTTCGGCTTCACCCCTCGTAAGGGCAGCTGTAAGCAATATAACTTAGAACTGACGGAGATAGAAGAATGAGCGAAACAATACACAACTGGCAAGATTTAAACCTGCAAGGCGGTGAGCTAGTATTATGTGCTGGGCGATCTAGGCTAAGTAGAATAATTCAAAAGGTGCAAAAATACGCAGGTGCTCCGAATGAACATGCAAAATTCACGCACGTAGCAAAGACTTTACAGGTCGTTGAAAATGGGTTATTATCTATCTACGAGTCCACGACTTTAAATAAATACAATAATAAAAAAGGCGTTCAAGCGGACTATATAGGTAATTGGCTGCCGAACTACAATGGGGAAGTATACATCAGAAAGCTACATTACCCTAGGACAGAGGACTTCTTTACCATAGATTATCTTTATTACATGGAACACTTATACGACTCCTATGAGAGCGGTATACCGGGACATATAGAATTGTTATTGTGTGCGATCAGACTAAACAAATACATCCCATGGTACACTCCTATGGAAACAAAAGAACTTCACTGCACAGAAATGATAGCAAAGAACTTTGATGGGCATAATTTATGGAAATATGAAATACGAGCAAACCGAATGCCCCCTTGGATGTGGTACTCAGAAATCGATGGCATGTTGAAGTGTGACATTTCAGAACCGATCAGAATTAAGTAAAGGGTGTAAAGTTAAATCTATGTAAAGGAGCAATGAAATGAGCAGAACGAATAAGGAAAAGAAGGTCAGCCATTGCAACGAAACAGGATGCTCAATCTGCGAAGCTAAGATTAGAGACGATAAACGGGCACGAGAATATAAACTAAAGAAAAAGATATTGAAAGGGAATGAAGAATGAAAACTAAACTACAATCAATAGCATTTCTAATCATGTTGATATGCCTGCTTAACCTACTACATGGTTGTGCCCAGAACGAGACTAAGGAATCATGGACTTTCCCTGTGACTGTCAAGGGCGAACAGGTGGTTGTACGGTACGAGTTCAGTGTTAAGCAGAACTTATGCCTGTATTATGAACAAAGGAAGCACAGCGAGTATGTAACGCCCCTTATGAGTGCGTGCGTGGGCGATAGTATATCCGTGCCTGATGCAAACTCGATTGAGGATATTAGCCCGTTAATAATGATGCTGAAAGGGATTTAGGGAAGGTGGATAATATGTGGATAGCAATAGCGGCAATAATCGGTGTACTCCTTGGCACAATCCTTGGCTTCCTGACCTGTGCGATACTAACAACAGGCACGGTAGCCGACAAGGACTCATTCAGCCAAGAGCTGGGCGAGGTAATCGTGAAACAAAGAAAGCGTATTGACGAACTAGAACTTAATATAAAGGTGTGAACGATGAATGAATACAACCAACAGATGTTCGCCTTAGAGTGCATAGACAAGTACGGTGGGCGCACAGCAGAAGACATAGCTATAGAGGATGTCCATGAGGCCACGGACGCGCCGAGGAGCTTGATTCACCTCATTGTACAGACCTACTTGCTCTTGCACGAGGAAACGCCTGAATTGGCCGCACAGGGGCTTGTGGAGAGAGACGGGGGTGGTGTGGTGTCTATTACTGATAAGGGGCTGATGGCATTAGAAAGGGTTGACAAATGAAACGATGTAAGGATTGTAAGTGGTTATTCAGTAATATATTCAAGTGTATTGACTGCCGACACCACGAACTTAATCCAATGAACAACAAGAGTTATTACCGCCGTAAATGGTGGCTCTTCTGGAGGCCGAAATAAATAATATATAAATATACCTTGACATTGGCATAACTATAGCGTACAATATGTATAGCTAGGGCATCGAACCCGAAAAGCCGGACATCCTGACCGGCCTGCTATGCAATTTAATTTCAGGACAACTATTACAGGAGTAGTATTATGAAGAAGATTGAACTCACGTTAGGTAAATTCTCGCTGGTTGACGATGAAGACTACATTCATTTATCGAAACATAAATGGTACGCACAAAAGAGAGGGAGGACGTATAGGGCTGCCAGAAATGCAAAGTCAAACGGTATCATAAAATCAATAAATATACACCGATTGGTTTTAGGGCTTAAAGAGGGTGATGGTTATTCAGTAGACCACATAGACGGGGACGGACTAAATAACCAAAAGTGCAACCTAAGAAAGTGCGACACCTCTGAAAATATGAGAAACCGCGGTCGCCCAGTCAATAATAAGAGCGGCTACAAAGGCGTATCTTGGTGTAGAAAGGGTAAGAAGTGGAGATCGCAAATACAAATCCACGGAATCTCGAAATCTTTAGGGTACTATAATTGCCTTATTAAAGCAGCGAAGGCTTATGACCAAGGAGCAATTGAGTATCACGGGGAGTTTGCGTGTTTGAATTTCCCTTAACCGGTAGAATAAAAACGTCTACCCCCAGCGTTAGCCAGAGGTAGGCCGAGGAGGAGGAGTGAAAAATTACGTACGCCTGGTTGCCTGCCTTTTGGCAGTAGTCCTTCTGGTAGCTCGTTTCTTAGGTGTGCTTCTTCTGGTTGCTCTTTTTTTATGTGGCATTATTCTGTTTCCTTTTTCTTATCATAATCAAATTGCATTAAGTAACTTGTGAATTCTCTAAAATCTTTCTTTATTTCGCTTACATCTGTTTCGATATTATCAACCTTGCCCTGCATCTTAGCTCTTGCTACTTCTTCTTCGTGCTGTTTGTTTACTACCCTGGCGATGCCCTGAGAGTTCTTAGTTATCTGTTCGTCGTGTCTTTGGTCTGTTTTAAGTAAAGAGTCTACCACATAGCCGTGAGCGGTACTTTCCCGACTCATAGCCCACGCTACTCCGCCTACTGTCGTTCCGATAGTGACCGCGAATAAAGCCACTCCTATTGACACTTTTACCCAAGTTGGTACGTCTTCTGTTGCCATGATGTCTACTCCTTAAATTGCCTTACTCTTGTTTCTACGATTTCTATGTTGTTTTCAATTAACTCAAACCTTAGTTTCCTTAGACTTGGATCTTCTGTTTCCTTCAATGTGTCTGACGCGTCATTGGTCCTTTTAACAAATCTATCCAACACTGATAACGTCTGTTCTTCTTGTGGAGATAGTCGTTTCTTTTTTGACTTTATTTGTATTTCTTTTCTCGTTTCGTATAACGCGAATACTCTCTCTGAGAAATCTTTAGGGCTATCGACGTCGTCAAAGCCAACCTCTCTAATTATCTTGATCTTGCTTTGTACCATAAGCGGACTTAGCCACTCTTGAGCAGGAGCTAAGAACGGAGAACCGGTCACTCTTACTCCGAAATCATAAGCACCTCTAATAGCTTTTTCAATATCTGAGACTATTTGTTCTTCAAGTTGCTCATTGAATGCTACATCTTTACGAGTTACTTCTTCTACAAATTCATCAAGAAGGGCGGCATCGCTTACGGCCTTACTAACTGACACTACAGCATCGACCCCAGATTCTAAAACATCTATTATAGGCGTGTCAAATGTATTCCTGTTCCAGTTATACCCGTCCCCAGATACTCTATTAGCTACTTTATCGCTAACCGATACAACCAATTTGCCTACTTTACTAAGAGCTACGATATTCTTTACTGTGTCTTTAGCTATTTTCTTAGGCAAGTCTTCTCGCTCGGCCCTGTCATCGAATTTATGAATCCCAAAAGCAGCAAGGACGATTGTCGATCCGCTCCGAATAGCCCATTTCAATCCGTTTTTCCAAACTGAAACAGCCGCCGCTGATGTAAATACCGCTCCCATCTTCTTACTTAATGCAACTTTATCTCTAGCGTTTTTAGGACTTTTTACATATCCATCTAACGCTCTAATGGCGATATTCTCTTGAGCCTCTAATGCTGTTCTGAATATAAAGAATTGCCTTTCAAGCACATTGGGGTTTGAAAGAGAGATTGACCTATCCAGCATGTCAAATACTGGTTGCGATCTTCTTACAACGTATTCGAGTCTGCGAGCCGCTGCATACCTAAAGTCCTTATCGTCTGAATTGCTGAGCACCGGTAAGTCTGCGGGGTTTTCGCCTTCCCATTCAAATGGGTTCACGTTCTTTCCATTCCGTGGAGTGGCTAGGATTTCCGGGACTACACCGTTTTTGTAAATATTCCCAATTGCGAACTTGTCACCTAATATTAAAGGTTTCATTGAACGATTAGAAAGCTTAGTTGTTCTGCCGAAGAATAACGCATTAAAAGCTTCTGAAGAGGCTGATGTTCCGACCTCAACGCCTATACGCCTACCTTGCCAGCGGATAGCCATCAATGCTGAATCTTCTTCTATTCTTGATATAGTCCCCTTTCCCACTGGTGTCATCGGTCGCATGAAACCTTTGATGTCTGCGAATGCCGCAGGATAAGACATAGCCTGTGTACCGATAGTGCTTACTCTGAAGCCCAATGCCGTAGTCGCAACCGCCGATTGCAACTTACCTCCGAATACCTCAAGTGTGCTCTTGCTAGTGGACACACCTTGTACCCTACGCAAGATGGTAATTATATTGTTTAATTCTAGTTCCCTTCCTGATGCCTTCATCGCCGTTTGGAACGAATCACTGCTTACGATAACCCTCGCATTCCTCAAAGGCATTGTCATTCCAGACAAGAAAGCGTCTGATTCTATGCCGCTCAAGAAATCATCCGACCACCTATCAAGCCTCATTCGCCGCGTGCCACCCGTACGCGGTAGGTACTGGCCTTGCTGCTCTGGTGGGACTGATATGTCCTTACCGCCCTCAACACGCTTAGGTAGCTGCCTGGGACGTGACGTGTAAAATGGGTCACGCGCAAGTTCAAAGCCGTTCAAAGTTAAGGACACTTCGTTAATTGCATCAGCCCTTAATGGCGTTAATTCGTTAGTCCAGTCTGCTATACCTGTCAATGTATCGCTGCCTCGGACCACATTTAAAGCCTGTTTTATTTCAGCGAGCCGGTTAATCTTATCCGTACCGTCTGGATTCTTAGGGTAATCAAAACTCTTGCCTTCAATAACCCAACCTTTTGTCTTGAGAATGGCCTTGAGATTTTCAGGACTTCGTGAATGTAACTCTAATTTAACAAGGAAATCCTTCTCTAGTTTGATTTTCTGACCAGCGAGAATAACTTCAACCTCATCGCTGATCTGCTTAATTTCTTTGAATCCGATCTTATCGAATTGCTCTCTTGATAAATCGATCCATTCCTTAGTCTTATCCGCCGTGTCTCTCAAGCCCTCATGCAAGTCAGTGTCGAGGATCTGCTTTAGTACCTTCGAGCCTGGATTAGTCGAAAGCTGCACAAGCGTGTCAAGATGAGCGTCATCAAGTTTCAATAGCTTCTTGTTGAACTCTCCGACCTTTTCAAGCTTACCCTTCTTAACTTTGACGGGTCTATCTTTCGCAGCCGCTTTCCTTGCCTTGCCAATGGTCGCTATTTCCTGAGTAGTAATCGTCTTTAACGCACTGTCAATAGGCTTAAAGCCTTTCTTTGTAAGCAGTTGAGTCTTGAGCTTTGCGTTTTGCGCAAGCTGCTGGAGTGACTGAGTAACAAGCTTAATGTCCTCTGTGTCGATCTCGCTAATGTTCTTCTGGGACAATACGTTTAATCGCCTTACCCTTTCATCTGGTAGTCTTAATGCTAACTCAGCTTCGTCGTTAAGGGCCTCGAGACCGCCCGCTAGTTCAGTTGAGAGCTTTTGCGTGACCTGCTGTAAGGACTCTAAGTCAGCACCGAGTAATTGCTCACGTCCTCGTTTCGCCTGTACATCAAGATCGCCGAACGTTTTCGGGCCTTCTGGTAAAGGCTTCTTGGATATCTTCTTGAGGCTTATTTCATCAATGATCCCCATTATCTTTTCGCGTTGAGGGGATGGGAGTTTAGCGAGCCTAACGACTCCAAGCTTGTTACTGGATTCTATCTTCTTGATAGTCTGGCGTAAATCGCCCACCGCAATCTTTCGCTCAAATTTATCAATGCCTGTTTCAACTTCATCGGTCAGTTTATTTAACGCTTTGATTGTCTTAACCTTGTTTGCTCTATTGATAAACGCCGCTCGTATTTCTCTGGGGATGGCAGTGACCATTGATACCGCATCATTACGCAAGGATTCTTTGAACTCTACTGCTTCTCTTATTTTCGATATCTTAGCCTTAGACCCTTCAATAGTCTGTTCAAGTTTAATTGCCGACTTCTCTCTTAGTGCCTCTAGTGCAGTCTCTTTTTTTGCGATTTCCAACGCTTTAGATGTTGCCTTTACGAATTGCTTTTCTGCTTTCAGTTCATCACGTCTTGTCTTTAGCTGGGCTATTTCATTTTCTTTTGTTTGAAGTTGCCTTCTTAGTGTTGGGTCGGCCACAATCTTAGTGCCCCGAACTCCTTCGGCCTCCTTGAAAGTAATCTTCATTGGTCCAGCTTCTTCAGGTGACACAAGTTTAGGAGGTAGAACTTTCGCAGCAACCTTCTTTACTTCGAGAATTTTCTTTGCCGCTTCAATAGCAATCGCCTCTTTTGTTTTTGGGACTTGTTTTGCAACCTTACCTATTATTTTTCCCGGTTTTTCAATCTCAGCAAAGCCAGGTCTTAACCTTTTCTCTAATAATGGTCGTGTTGGGCGGACCGTAGCAACTACCTCCTTTCTTGGTTTAAAATCGATTGCCGTCTTAAATTGTTTGGGGTCAGTAGACTTCAAGTGCTTTAGTAACGATACGATTTCTTTTTTAGTGAACGGCGTATCTGGATTATTGAAGAGTATTTTATCGGCTTGTTTATTGACAGGTAAATCTTTGATGGTCTTGAATAATGCTCTTGCTGAGCCCATGAAAACTTCTAACGCCACACCTGTTAATGCGCCTATTCCTGTGGCAGTGACTATTTCTTTTGCTCTAGTTTCAAATGTATCACCCGAACCTGGTGCTTGCAAAGCCTCTATTAAGCCAGCCTTAGTGCCTACACCTATAGCACTTTTAACTACTTTTGGGAGCTTGGCAAATATCTTTGCCTTACTTGGGTCTGGCAATGCCGCAAACTGTATAATACTGGCAAGTATATTACCTGACTCTCCACCTATACGAGCCAATAGCGTAGGGTCTTGAGCTACAACCTGCTCCCTAATCCTTGCCATTGATCTGATTAGAATAGACTCACTTCCCTTTGGTCTACCTAAAAGTGCTTCGGTAGGGCTAAGTCCCTTACGGCTTGTAAACTCAGGTAAATTAAAGGCTAACGAATTAAAGAAGTCTGTGCCAATCAATGACAGTAAAGGGAAATCGGCAACGGCGTCCATTAGCTCAGGAATAGTTTCTTTTATTCTTATTTCATCATCTATGGACTTTGCTAGGCTTGGGTCGAATGACCCAGGGCTTTTATTTATCGTTTCGTTTATGAATCTTAAATCTTCTATATCAGTTGTTTTTATTCTATCGGCCATGTCCGGCTCTACTTCTGGAAGCGGAGTGAAATCATCTGGGTCAACTACTTCCGGTAATGTCACTAAGTCGGCAAGCGGGTCCCCGCTAACATCAGTCTCGATGCCTAGGAAATCCTTGACAGCGGAAGCTCTAGCCCTATTATCTGTTTCAATCCCCTCTCTAACTCTTTCTAAATCCCTGAAAGCTTCAAATGTCTGGCCCCCTTGAACCCCAAGCCTATCAAGAACATCGCGGGGGATAAATTGCCCCGTATCTTTCCACCATATATTTAATCTACGCTGGGAATCAAACTCGGAAATAGGCTTGAGTTCGTTTACGCCCATAGCATTATTAAGTCCTTTACGTGCGACCTCAATACGCCCATCGTCCCATACATCTTTTCTAAGTAACTCTTGAGTGGTTACGTCTGGTATCCACTTTAGACTGAATGGGTTGTTTATCACGCCGGGCAATCGCTCTGACTGTTTGACCGCTTTTTTTTGAACTGGCTCTAGAGCAGGATTATTTTGCAAGAAAGCATCTAATTGTTCATCTGTTACTGGCATTAGTCTCGTCCTATTAATCTGTTAAGTATTCTTTTAATCCCGCTCTCCTTGGCTTTCTTTTGTGTTGGCCTTGCTTTACCTTCGGCGGTTAGGTCAAAACCTAACGAAATCGCTTCTTCCATAATCCTCTTGGCTCCCTCCCTATCGCCTTCTTCGTTTAGCTTTCTTATGGACTCGGTGATGGCCTTTTGTTGGTCCTCGAAGCTCTCAGCGAGCCTGAGTTGCCGTGCGGTCACTGCTCTCGTCATTTGAGCTTCAGATAGAGTGTACTTACGCATCAACCTATCAACTTCTGCTGTCAGTTCCTCATCTTCGTAGTCTATTCCATCAAATTTATCGCCTAATTCAAGTTCTGCTTTATTCGCAAGGTCAACAAGTACTTCGTCTATTTCGTCTGGCTCCAAAAGCAAACTTGTCTGTCTCTCAATCGAATCCCTGAGTTGTCGGTTTCTTGTTGTGTATTTAGAGTTCTTTCTTCTGTCGTCTGCACTCTGAGATTGATTTGATGCTGTACTGATGTTGTCTAAGTTGGTTCGCCCCTCAGAAGCTTTAACGTCTTTGGAGAACTTTTGATATTCATCTATAGCGTCATCATAAGAAACTTCTCCAGAACGAACACTTCTTATCAAGCGATCTATCTTGATGTTAGTGTTGTCAGATGTTACAAAATTACTTTTAGTATTCGCATTATTAACTGAAGCGATATAACTATTAGCTGTCTTAATTTGATTATTCTTTTCTGTCTCAGAAAGGGGAAGCGTGTTTATAAAAACTGTCATTCCGTCGAATTCGCCCTTATTAAGCTTTCCTTTTATTTGCTCAACTGACTCAACCTCATTCTGTTCTGCTTGTAATTTGTCTTCTGCGCGTCTGTTGTTTATCCTCGTCTTCGCTGTAGATTCAGCATTTTGCTTTTGATCCCCCGTTAATCCCTCAATAAATTCTATGGCATCTAAAGCAGCATTCAAATCTCCGTCAGGGTCAGCTTCAGTTACGGTTGCCTGCCACGCATCAAAACCTATTTGAGAAACGTTCTGGACAGCTACCTTGGACTCAGCCTTATCAATAACATCTAACTGATTAGCAAGTCTTGCCTTTGCGAAATTCTCTTCCAAAAGGCCACTCTGTACCTGCTGATTGGTGAAAGATATAAGACTCTCGCGATCAAACGAATTTATATAACCTTCAGTTATTTCATCAGCCGCCCTCAATTCCTGCTTCGCTCTAATAGACTCCATCGAAGTTTGAGTTTGCAGGCGTATAGAGTTAAGATTCTGTGTGTACCACCGGGCATTATTCTGTTGCGCCCTCGGCATTGTAGCGGAGTTACCCGCCTTTCTTATTTGAGCAAGCATCTTATCGCGTTCTTTTTCCAAGTCTTTGAAACTCGCACCTGGGTTTCCGGCAACGAATACATCATACTCTTTCATTGAGGTATTAACGAACCCTTGGAACTGAGCTTCTTCGTTCGCAACCCTAGTTTGTTCAAGACGATTAAACGTATCACCACTAAACTTTGCAAGTGACTGCCCGAACGCTCTTTGACCTGACTGATCGGCAAGATCGAATGGAGGTTTAACCGCACCAACCCTACTCGGCGGCAACTGAGTTCTCTGTGATAATGGTATTTGTACTGACATGTTATTCCTTTATCATATTGGGATCTACTACGATTGCATCTTTGTTCAACAGAATTTTACCTTTTTTTAAGACTTTAAACACGTACTTACGTATTACTTTTTTGAACCACACTTTTTCCATAAAAGCATCTACCATCGCAGGTTGGTTCGGGTCATCAAGATAAGCAGGGTTATCCATTAACGGGATAGGCTTATCTCTCAAGAACCAAGAACGGAAGTCATCAATAAAAGCTACTGGAATGACAATCGTTATCTCGATGTCCCCTGGCTCTGCTTTTAAAGGACTTACTAAAATCATCATCATTATTAGAATTATCAGAATCTTTTTCATTAGTTTACACTCCTGCTTGTCTCGTACCAACTTGTACCATCATAAATTAACTGTAAAGTTGTATCATCAGCACTTGTAAAAGCCGCTGACAGATCAACACTGTCTGCTGCATGTGTGTTATCATCCGTTATTATCACATTCGCGTCAACAAATATAAGTGTAAGCATGGTTGCCCTGCTCGCCCCTGTAATCGTTGCAATAGTATTTCCGCCGCCATCACCGGTGATTGTCATAACGTTAGAACCTATCGCGAAAGTAGTAACGCCTACGCCTAAAGTATCTGTGTCGGCTGTTGAATCGAGTATGCCCGTTGCCGATATAGAGGTGTAATCTGTTGTGCCTCCATCGCCGAATACTGATACACCATTTACTTCTAAGGCATCTGTCGGTACTGTTGTATCGCCTATACGCATGTTTCCAACGTGAGCCATATTACCCCCGAGAGAAAAGATAGACCAATTAGAAGATGTCCCTGTCACTAAATCTTCTATGTATACGCCATATTGATTGGTTATTGAACCTGAGGACGCTACCATAGATGCGTCTTCTGCGTAATAGCTATAAGTGTCAGTGACGCTAAGAGTAGAAAACGTGCCGGAAATAGCGGATGAAAAAGCCCTGTATTCTGGAATTGTATGGGCTGTGCCTCCACCGAGAACTAACCTAGCTCTATACGAAATCATTGATCCAGTAGGTGTTGCGGTTAAGTTTCCAAAACCCAATTCTGAATTGTTCCCTGTTATATCAAATGCAGCTAAATTTCCAGTTGTTTGCAAAAGGAAATCAAGACCTAAGAGATTTCCTATCGGGTCATCGGTAGCGTCTCTAGCGGTTAATAATGTGGTTATTAGAGGCGTTGCCCCACTTCCTATACTTACAGTTCCGTCAACATCTAAACTTCCAGACGCTCCCAAATCCCCATTAACAGTAACTTCGTCAACAGCAAGTTGGATTAGGTCTGTGTCACCTGTAATCCCTATATCGCCACCATCTACGAGTAAGTTTCCGCCGAGAGTGGTTAGGCCTGTGCCCAAAGATGTAATAGATATGTTATCTGTTACGTTGCCTATCTGTAAGTTATTCGATAGAGTATTAAAACTCAGCCAGTTTCTAGAGTTACCCAGTATACCTAATGCTGCGGCCTCATTTCCTATAAGGGTTATAGTTTTGCCTTCGTCGCTCCAATCGGCATTTGAAGACCCTGTCCAGCTGTAGTTACCTGTTATCACATTACTGAATTCAAGTGCCGTACCAGCCCCATTTACCCTTGCGAGTGCGTTAGCTACGAATGAAGCTGGCGTATCTGTTAAACCGAGAAGTGTCGTTATCCCTGAACCGCCAGCACCACCACCACCGACAGCTACATTGGGTAACTTTCCTCGCAAGTCTTCGTTATCATGCAGTGTCCATGTAGTTCCGGGCGTATCAATTATAAAGGTTAGCCGAGCAATCAAGAATCCTGTTCCTTGAAAATTTCTCGGAATAGTATAATTTGTGAAATTGAAAGCATCTGCTACAGCAAGTTCGGGTGAATTTTTGCCATATGTTCCACTCGGCAGATTACACATTAAATGAGAAGTTGTACCACTTCTATTCTGGACGCCCCAAATTACAAAACTAAAACTTGCACTTCCTATAGCTGTTCCGTCTGATAAGTCTGTTTGTGTAGCAAGATTAGTAGTCGTGAAATATTCATCACCAAATTTATTAGCAATATGTATATCATCTGTCGGCATAGATAAAGCTGGAAACCCTTGTGGGTGAACTTGATATACAACGCCAGAAGTAGTAGATACATGGACAGTGTCTATAGCGGGATTATTATTAGCTACTATCACAGAAGATTCAACACCTGTATCCCATTGAGATTCAAATTTCCTTAGTTTCTCGGATATATGTTGGATGTGCCCCATAGAATTAGAACTTGACGCTATGTGATCGTTCCAGTTTCGGTTCACCAAAGCCCCATCCGTAAGAGTTGTTGCCGCTGTCCTTAATGTCACATTAGCAACTTTGATATGCTCCGTAGAAGGCCATGCAGAACTTGTCACAAGAGTAGTTTTACCCGACTTTAATATATAAACTAAATTATCCTGCGGGTTATCATCCGCCCCAGCGGTTAATACAACTGTAACGGGTGATGACGTAACATCAAGGACGGTGAATCCGTCAGAAAAATTTTCTGTTAAATCACTCACTCCGTCACTGTTTTCAAGTGTACCGGTTATAACCCCACCTGCGGACGATACCGTAAAATTAATACTTTCAAGAAATCCACCATTCCAACCATTGTCTAATATATCCTCAACCCTACCTACAACAGAAACCAAAACCATTCCAACTGAAGCGTCAGCTATCTCACAGGTTCCCACCTTTACTATATAATTCGGGTATTCTGGTTGAACATTAGTAAACCCACCAGCTGAAGTCGCAGATAAATAAAGTTGATCACCAGGAGAACAACTCACAGTATCAATGTCCCTAACCTCTCCGAATGTTGTAACTATACCCAATGTGCTGTCTGGTATATCCATTGTAGCGAAACCAATTGTCCTGTCAGCGGTAGTAGGATTATCCGCTTTTGCTAATGTGATGGTAGGTCTACCACTAGAAACCCCGCCGATAAATACAATTTTTCCGTCGTCTATCTGAACGCCAGTTTCGTTTTTGGCTATCATCCAGATTTCTTCGCCGACTTGCTGGACGGGACCTAACCCGCTCGACATATTAAGTACGTGATCATCTGCGTTCCACCATATTTGCCCCTCAGGTTCGCTTGCTGGGGTTACGGATGTATCGAACAATAAAGTCTGAAGATTTGTCAGATCACCACCCGTAAGTGTAGCCGTACTATCAGTAAACGTACCACCCGTAATAGTGCCTGTAGTAAGCACCCCATCACCGGCTGCGGCGGTAGTTATCAAGGCAGGGCCAGTTGTCCTTGTCCAAAATCCAAGTGTCCCTGTTGACGGAATAGTTGAAGTTAATAACCCGGTTCCGTCCGCATAAACATTTACACCAGTAAGCCCGTTATCAACTATCTGTCCAAATTCCCCAGTTCCAGTACCAAAAAGAGAAATAACTCTAGAACCATCAGGAGATAACACTCTTACATCACCATCTGAAATCTCGAAGTTTCCGCTTCCGTAAGCGATTGATGTCCATAATAATATAAGTATTAGTATCTTACGCAAACTGACCACCTCCTGGAACACTTGGGAACCCTGTTTGAGTAGGACTCCCTGCACCGGGAGGCGAACCTGGCAATCTCGCACCAAAACCTGCGATAGTGCCAACACCTAATAATCCTTGAGCCAAAGCACCAAACTTTGATTTCTTACGTTTTGCTTTTCCAGTAGCGCGCTCGATAGCAGCACTACTCAATAAAGCGGCAGATTCAACCCTACCAGCTTCCAATCCAAATCCTATATCCTTAGCGATATTAGCCCTTGTTTCAGATTCAATAACTAAAGGAGAGCCAACGTTTATCTTTATCCCACTAGCGGCGGCAGCCCCTTTTTGCGTTGCTCTCAATCTCCTACCTCGTTCACCCTCAATCCTCGCTTTTTCAACACTAGCTTCGCGCACCGCTTCTGCATTCTGAACATCAATAGCAGCACGAGCTTTACCTATTTCCTCGGCTTGCTTACCTTCTTTCAGAGTACCAAGAACGCTTATGCCAGTACCTACGCCAGTAGCGATAAGTGCAATGGTAATAGGATCATACCGTCTGAATGCAGATAGTTTGAATAATTTTCCATTACTCTCAATTTCAATTATTTCATCAAATATATTCATCATTCACCTTTGAATAGAGCATGGAAGATATACCGCCCGGAAAGAAGTTCTTTCGTTCACAGTCAAATTTAAAGCCAATAGCCTCTGTGAATCTAATCGCAACTGTAAAGTTAGCCCTTACATTTGCTTCAACTCTCCGCATTTTCAACTCAACAATCAATTCGTTTAATTTCTTTTCAATCGCACGGCAAGCAATAAGACCGAAAATACCATCCTTTTTAGACTGCTTTGTCAACACAATCCATGCTTCACCAACTCCGACATGAAATATCTTAATCCCGCCAACAGCGACAATCTCACCTTCAAATATGCAAGTATACGTATTAGCCGGGATAATCAATTCAGGATAGTTCTTGACCTCGTCCTGAAATGGATTCTGCCTTACATAGTCCATATCGCCTGTTTGGTATTCTCTAGTTTCAATCATCGCCGTATCTCCATATCCGGAACAATTGCCCTGATACCAAGAGGCACAGGCTTGCTACTCTCAAAATACGCGGTCTGTTTAATCATTCCACCATAAACCCAGACAAACCGCTTCGGCTTAACTTCGCTTGTATGGAATTCCTGAAAAGCCACAAACGAACCACCATCGGCAAAGTTAACCGGCGTAAGATCGCTATCGGACCCATTTCCAAACTCGACATCTCCTGTCTTATAGAAATCTACAAAAAGCGCCTTAATCTTCTTATTAAGCGTGTAATCCTGCGGGTCGGCCCTTATCGGCATCGTTTCGAGTTTAGCTGTATATGGAAGCCCAGCAACCACTACAGACGAAGCGACATCAATAGTTATCGATCCGTTGGAAACAACCTCACTTTCAAGGACAATCCCATCAGCAAACACGGCTACCGTAGAGCCGTTTAAGTGGTCAAGGCCGGTGAATGTGGTAGCGGCTGTAGAATCGTAACCAAGTCCGCTGTCAACGAACCATGCGTCTTCTTGGTCGTCTCCCCAGTCCCTTGGCTGGAACTGCTCGATAAACACCCCATTATCTCTAGTGACGGACACCCAAACCTCGTCTTCATTGCTACCAGATATAATTGCCACACTTTCAAAATCGCCATCGGTAACTTGTGGCGACCAGGCAACAACCGACTGAGTTCTGTCGTAAGTCAGGGTTGCAATGTTTCCATTACCCAAAACAGACCATAAGACCGGGTCTGGTCTTAACTGGAAAGCTATATCAGTAATGCCGCTTTTGGTAATCTCCGGGGAAAGAATCGTAAGATCAGGAGACAGATATTTGTCAAATTGCAGAGAATATCCAAATTCGCGGACTATCCTCGACCCACGTTCCACATATACCACTGCATCGCCGCCTAGAACCGCCCTGAGGGCCGCTCCGCCGTGACGAGTCTGTTCTTGGTAGTTTGGGGAGGTAGGCGTTACAGCCTTACCCTGATCGCCATACTTACCGCATGAACCGCTTGTACCAATCAACAGGTAATCTTGACTCAGTAACCACCTAATCGGATTCTGGCCGGGCAGTGCTACCGTAAAGGAAGAGGTATCCAGTGTACCTTCAAAGAAATTAGCCGGATCATCCGGATCTGTCTTACCGAACCATATCGTTTGTGGGAATGTTCTTGAGCCTCCAAAGACAAGTCTTTGTTGATGGGTAACTACCGACAAAGGCCAACCCCTAAAATCGGACCAGTACCCTTCTCGCCAAGTAGATGTTGCTTTAGTAGACACGAGATCATTCAACACCGTCGCTGTCGCTGAAGTACTACTCGCAACGGCCGTAATTCTAACGACTCCCTTATTTGTGTTGTCGGTCACTGTGATATTGTAAGTGCATGTACCGCTGGTGTAATTGCTCATTACCGCTCGGTAAACTGCGCCATCCTCTTCGGTTTCAGCGGGATTATCGAAATTCGTATCAACCAATGGAGCAAGCGCTGATCGCCAGGATATACCGCCGTTTGTGCTTCTTTGGAGCGTTACAGTGCCGGCCCACGTACCGGAAGTTGTAAAACTGTACCCTCCGGTAAATTGAGCAGTAGCGATAGACGTTCCGTTCGCTGAGAACGTACTTGATATTGATGGATTACCGCCGACCTGGTTAATCTGCCAGATAGAACCGATATGGCTGGCACCTGTAGTAGTTTCAAAAATGCCTGAACTTGCTGTAAGCGTGATCGATCCAGTTGTTGCAGACGATGTTATAGTTGTCGCTGTTTCATTCTCTGGTAAAAATGGCCCGGTCTGAAAGTCAACATCTGCAATCGTCCAGTTAGTATTACTTGTTCTGGATAGGACTTGAGGGACATCAGTTCCATCAACAAGATACATCTGATTATCAAACTGAGTGAATTGAATAGCATCCAATTCGTCCGCCGCGAAGACTGTGACTATTTCAACAGGTAATATCGGGTCAAGTATCTGCCCGCCATCTTGAAAGAATCTCATATAGAAAGAACCGGTTTCTACTACGGAGGCATCATCCGTAGAAAACTCAAAAGGCAATAATCGCGGAGTACCTGTTTTGGCAGTGGCGATATACTTTGTGCCAGGTCGCTTTAAAGCAGGACCTTGAACCGTAACGAACATATTCTCCAGTATGCGACTTGACGCGTTATACTTTTGGAAATCAGAACGAGCCTCCATCAATGGAGACACTTGCCCAGCATTGAAAGAAGTAATGCTCGGGTTGTACCCAAAGGCACTGCTAACCAGAAGTAATATTAGAATCAATTTCTTAAGCATTCCGTTAGTCCTAAACTTGAGTTTCCTGTCTGGAATTCATTATAGCCCTGTTAAGTGAGTACGGTATGTTACTTTAACTGTTAAATCGCCAAGTCCAGCAGTCCATTCCGATCCACCAATATTGTCTATTACAAGGACTGCACTTGGCACAAGGTCTAGTGTTCCGGCTATAGGCATTGCAAGTCTTATCTCGTCGTTAGCTTGGTCTATGAAACCTGCCGTATCTATAGTGTCCGATACAATAGCTCCGGCTCCATTGGTATATCTTATTGCAATATCATTATCTCCATTAAGTGTAAAAGGAGTCGTAAGATAATCGTAAACAAGTACGGCAGATATAAATTCGGTTACATACCCAGAGGCAGGTGCAGCTACAATCGTTATCGGTGTTGCTGCCAAAGCCTTTAATTGCGTAGCAGTGACTACTAAAGTATCTGTGATCGCTGCTTCCGGATTACCAAAAACCTCTGCACCGTTTGACCCTGCAGTAGTGACCAAAGATTCTCTACTACCTATTCCCGCATAATCAGAAAATACAGTCTTGTCACCAAGGTCGTACCGTAGTCTTGGCCCAGGTGGAGGTACACTAGTAGAAACATCATCATAAATAGTGAATGGAGTATCAACGAGCTTGTTGCCCTGGAAGATACGAATTCTTCCTATTCTACATTTATCTCCACTAGCAAATCCACGCATGTCTATTGTATGCGCAGTCTGCGAATCAACTTCTCTATAAGGCACACAAAGAACGTGAGGGCCATCTGTAAGGGTAAACTCGCCAGCGTTGCCCTCCGCTAATATCTTACAGTAAATCGGAACAGTGGCCTCTATGACAACGTCCCATACGGCCGTATAATTATTAGCGTTGCTGGTGTCTCCACCCATCGCAGAACTATCAGTTAATGTGAATAGGGCGTTATCTCCAGTTGCTACGTATTCAGTTACAGTAGGCCCACCAAGAAAATCATAAGTTGCCGTTCCTTTTGTCATTGTTGTTTCAGTAGATGTCGCAACGCTTGTTGACAGTTTACTGGAAATATGATCGGCAAGTAAAATCCCTCTTGATGGATCGCCCTTATTATCGTTATTGTGCATAGCAAGAGCGTTTGAGTATATAGCATCATTCGCTGTCCCTCCTGATATATCATCACCTATGCGGTACGGTATATTCTCGTTATTCTCGATAACTATTCTATCCCTTAATAATCTGTTAACCGATCCAGCGTCAGAATCAATCCAGATGCCAAGACTCCTCTCAGAACCTAAAGACGAGTACCCGAAGTTGTTTTTTATAGTTATATAACTAGGCAATTTAACAAATTTGAATGCGTATTGATCTCTCGGAGCAATTCTGCATCCAGTTATAGTAACGTGCGTTCCGCTTGACGTTGCAGAATTCCTTAGTACTGTCTGGCCTGCGCCGTTTTCTGTGCCAAAGATACAATCCCTAATATTCACAGTAGCAGTATTTGTGACCCAAATACCTTCTGTATCGAATCCAGGGGAAGAAAAACAATGTACGTCAATGAGACTCATTGTTCCACCGCCATTATAAAATGCAGAACTTCCACCCATCTGAGCCCAGCAATCCTCTATATTTGTTATATCTGTCTGGTTATCGTAGACTGCGTATGTCATGCCTGATTCAAGGGTGAATAAACACGAACTTACTTGTAGGAATGTAGAGTTAGCACCCGAACCTGTACCATTTGGCCCTCCTGTTTCGATACATTTCGATACTTGGTTGTTAAAGAAACAGTTTCGTATAACTACTATTTGCTGATTAACATTTGCATTGTTTATTTGGATACCAATAAGACCGCCTGAAAAGTTAATATCACTAATAGTGCTTCTGCCGTGAACACCAAAGTTCAAAGTAGTTGCAGCCGCATTTGTCTGGCTGATGATAGTCTTTTTCTGACCAGCCCCAACCAGATTAAAGTTGATTACTCCTGAAGTGACAAGGTCATCATCAATACTATATGTTCCTGCTGGCACATAAACAGTAGTTCCGTCAACCGCAGCGGCGAAAGCTGCGTTAAACGCTGTCACATTATCTGCGGCACTCGCTGTTGGAGACGCCCCGAAAGCCCTAACATCTATTATAGGGCCTTTTGTGATAATGTCACCCGCGATAATATCATCATAGACACCATTAACGACGGTAAACGTATCTGTACCTGAAGTCACACCAACATTGCCGCTTCCATCAAAATTTAATACCTTACCAGCTCTGTCGATTGAATTCGGTATTGTCATATCAAAAGAAACACTATCGCTTTCAGGTAAATGTAATGACCTGTCTTTTCTATCCTCTGCATCCTGTATCTGCCTTGTAAGTTTATCTAATGCTGCGACAATGGATGTTGCGGTTATTGCTCCTGACGAAGTCTCTTGACTTTGTTTAATCCGTCGTACGATCTTAACTGTAAATGTAGAGGCTAAAGCGGGACTGATTGTAACAACACCGCCATTAAGGTAACTGCTGCTAGTCGGTGCAATAGTGTAATCTGTGTCTTCGACCAGTGCAGCTATGGGATCGCCTGTAGAAGTCAACGGAGCGTAAACCAAAACATCGTCGCTTGAATTACAAGCAAAGGTAAAGGTGAATGTTGTCGTTGATCCGTTCGGGGCAAAAGACTGTCGAACCGTTTCGCCATCAGACACCGTACCGAATGCGGAGATTGTAAATAACAATACGATCAAAAAGATTACATTTTTCATTTTCTTATCCTTAAGTTGAAGTTGTGGTTGGAGCGAATCTTTCCCTTGTTGGGAGAACTTTACTACGTCCACCACCCCAATCAGGTATACTTCTCGCTGTATTATTAAATCCTCTTTGGTTCTCTGCCTGTGCATTCGGCATTACAACCTGTTCATATTTAGCAAGCATTACATTACTGGCTTCCATATCCCTACCGATAACGGGAGCAACTTCTGACGCAAGCAATGTTGCTATACAGTCGATCATTTCTTCTGAAAAAGATGTTGTATTTGGCGTATCAACAATAATTTCGATAAACGCACTGTCTCTGTCGGTATTACTTAAAGTATTTGTTAGTAATATTTTGCCATTGCCGGTAGCGTCTGCGACCATTTCCCATTGATATTCTACCTGAGCACGAACCTGGTATGGTCTTGATTGTGTCCTGGCGGCTATAAGGTTTTCATCAAATTGGCTCACAACCTCAAGGCAATCACCTGGCAAAGTAAAGGCATGTTCCCATTGTCCTATATCCGGCGTAGTATCTAATTCAGTGCCTAAATCAAGAAACCTTACCGTTGAACGAAATGGTGCTTTCCTTGTCGCAAGGTCTTTTATCACTCTCCGTCTTATTCGTGGAAAGTTGAGCTTGCACCATGACGACACTTTATCCGATCCATCAATAGACGATATGAAAGCGTTGCCGTTAAGAGCATCACCTGCACCGCCAAGCTTCCCAAGTGAGATGTTGCAAATATCCGTTTCGGTAGTCATTTTTAGTCTCCCATAAGTGTTATATCACACAAACCAGTTGAAGCGCCCGGATCGCCGGATATTAAAGCACTAACTGTAATTGTCTTATTACTCAATATATGCAATGGTAAATCAGTTCCAGAAACTGTCATAAACTGCTGAACAATCGGAGCCGCATCTGTATTCTCCGCCACTCCGTCACTGACGAATAGAACTGATCCTGTGGCTTTATCAATGAGCGATACAGATGTTATAGTCGCATTGCCAGTATTGTCATTTAACCCGATCATTATTTGCTTTACAGCGCCATCAATATTGACTTCTTCTGTCTGAGTTAACGTAGCACCAGTGGCTCCATTAGGAAACACCAACTGCGGTACTTGAATTCTGAACACTGAGCGTTTATTGTCTCTACCTACGCCTTGTCCCATGATAATACTCCTTAAGAAATGAGGCGGGACCAAGCCCGCCCCGTTATTATTACTGTGTTACTGCAACAATATTAGTCCCATCACTTGCAGTACCTAATATCATCCATCCTATCGCATCATCAATAAATAAGAATGTTACAGTGTCAATATCATCCGTAAGAACAACTGTAGCCCACGAAGCATTTGCAGTGTCAGGTGTTATAGTGGCCTCGCCTCCATCGGTTACAATAGAAACGGTCAATATCTGGCCTTCTTCACCGTCAGGTAGTGACCATGCTGAAGCTGCCGTACTTGTACCAAGCACCAACGCATCGGTTAGTGGCAATGCAGCGTTCGTTCCATCCTTAGTTGTTGATCCAGCTTCGGCAATATAAACATTATCACCGGAATCGTCAGCAAAAGTAATAGTTGCATCAGCGGTTGCGTCTTCTGCCGTAAGGATAGTCTCAAAAGCGTCAACAGACCCTTCAAAAATAAGCTGATTAGTACCACCTGTTACAGAGTTTGCTATTTCAGGGGCATTGGTCACAAGCGTCGAGGCCATGACAGCAAATGTGTCAGTCGCAGCAGTGGGGAATGTCCACGTTACATTAGCAGTGGGATCAGTAAATACAACAGTCGCTTCAAAACCATCGGCAGTACCTTCAACGACCCATGTTTCAGCGGCAGCACCATCAAAGATTTTAGTATCAGCAGATGTGAAAGTCAGAACGTCTGCAGCGTCAATCAGAATGTCACCATTCGTCGCTCCGTCTGCGTTAAGATGAATTCCGCCATCGGTTGTTTCGATCTGTAAAGCTGTGCCAACAGTAGTCGTTACCGCATCGATCTTTAACAACGAAGCATTCCACTGTATAATACCATCGGTAGAATCACCAAATTCAAGCGTATCTGAATCGCCAAGCGCAACATCGTAAGCATTAAACGTCACTTGATCCCCGGAAGCATCAAACGATACTGTACTTGCTGTTGCACCAAAAATGTTCAAATCTGTGGTATTCGTTGCGTCACCAAGTGCAATAACAAAATCGTCAGTAGCGTCAGAAGGCAAGAAAGTTAGTACCTCAGAAGCATTGTCAATTACCCATTCGTCGTCAGATCCGATAACTAAATTAGAGTTATCATCAAGATCAATATCATAGGCAACAAATAGCAGATCATCAGTAGCTTCCGTGAATGTGACTTTAGAACTTGCTGTTTCTGAGAATATAACAATATCACCACCGCCACCATCGACACCGAAAGCAATCTCTTTATCATCAAATAAGATATTAAGATCGTCACCAGCGCCATCGTAAGCAAGCGAAATATCATCACTTGTACCAAACACGAGCAAAGAGCTATCCTTAAACTCCATTTGGCTTGCAGAGGCATCGTGGACAATATCGGTTGCTGCACCTGTGAAAGTAACATCGCCGGTACTGGTTACAAGCCCGACAAGGGTTGCTACGCCAGCTCCGGTAACGCCCCAAGTGTCGTCAGTTCCCTCAATATCGTTTCCGCCAGATTGACCCTGAATGTCAATAGTGTTGCCGGTTCCAGCATTAGTCAGCGTAACAGCCTTAGTAGTTCCGGTATCAGACTGCACAAAAGTCAAAATCACATTGTCTGCCGCATCCGTAGCTGTCCACGTCATAACACCATTATCAACAGTAATGTCGCTTCCAAGATTGTACGAGCCATCAAGACTTAGACCGCCTGTATTGGCCTCAATATCAACCCAGGAAGTGCCATTGTAGAATTTAAACAGGTTAGATGTAGTGTTGTAATATAGCCGACCTTCCGTAGATGTTGGATCAGACGTTATACTATTATCAAAGAGAAGGTTTGTTATCAGGGTCGATGTTCCCGTCCCGTCCAACATGCCTTCAACTTCGCCGATAAACCCACGTAATGGGTCATTAGATGTTTTAGAAAATGCCGTTCGTACGTTCTTGTCGTAAAACGACTGCCCAAAACTAAGAGCAGCTTGGGCAGTCCCGGCATGGCAGGCGAACAGTAATATAACAATTAGAAACTTCTTCATTAGATTACTCCTTAAAAGTAAATTAAAGGGCGGCCAGAGAAAGGTTAAGCCGGCCGCCCATTTCATTATGTAGGCAAGCCCACATTAGAACGGATTACTTGGACATTGTCTTTTGTCCGGGGTTTACTCGGTGACATAGCCGCATTGATCGATAGTGTCGCAGTGCCGTTACCGTCAGCCAGAGTCGCAATAAGACCCATATAGCGATAAGTAGCGTCCGCTGCCTCTCCAACCATCTGACCGACTTCACATGCCGCAATATTGCGATTTACAGCCGCGATACGCGGATCAGCAACGTCATTAGCAATATCTATAGTCAAAACAGTTCTGATAGTATCCAGAGTCGTTTCTGATGCAACTACCAAAGCAATTGAATACGTCGACGTAGTGCCAGCAGCGGCGCCTATTTTCGTCTCTGTTTCAATAGCAAGCCACATGTCAGTAAACCCAACATTAGCGATAGTACCGAGGTCGATGACGTTTTCACTATCAACAGCCCCATCGGTCAAATCTTGTGCTGTACTCAGCACACCTAATTCTTCTAATAGCATAATTATGCTCCTTAATTAAACAAGTTAAAATTTAGACTCAAATTAAGTCAACTGAGTCTCACCAGAACCAATAGCATGGTTCAGGGAATCAAGCCTACGAATGATAATATTTGGACCGATCATAGGAAGTTCAGTCTGATAGATATTCTTATCAGAAGAGTGAACTTTCAACTTATCGTTAGCGCCGAGAATCAACTGTGTATGAACGTCAGCATCACAATACAGCATCCATGTCTTAGACATTGTGGAACTATGTTTGTTAGCCGCACGGATTACATTGTTGATAAGATCAGCACCAGGCGTAGTTGTTCCGCCGACAGGGACATTAGCGATACGTTTAACCGCACGTTGATCGCGAATGACAAAGCCCTGCTGAAGCATGAATTCAATGATAATATCCCAACGACCTTCAGCCGCGTCAATACTTGCAGCAGACGGGTCTTGTACGAATACTCTGCCCATTTCCCGCATCTCCACACCGAGTGTAGGGTGGTTAGGGTTATAAGCAAGGTGAACAGTACTTGGGCCAGGCTGCATCAGCCAGCAACTTCTAAGGTCAACGCCTGTGCCACCCGTATCATATGTAAACTCGCTATCAATCGATGTATAAGGTGCTCGACTGGCAAGGCCAACGATAGAGTTCTGTACTGGGTCTTGATCATCTGGACCTGATATGACAAGGTTTGACCATGTCTGCCCCATACCTTCGATATGATCGTCTTTTTCCTCACTGACAAGCAACTGAGAAACTTCCGGACCCTCTGTCTGTAGAACATCTTCGGGAACCTGGAACCTGCTGCGAGTTGTAGCAAGTGCCTCAACGAACGGTGTCCGCTCGCTCTTAGACGATCCCCATGTACCACCGATATTAGTCAGTGTAGATGTTGGCAAGGCCGAAGTTCTCGCACCAGTGACAAACAGTCCGCCATTTGAGGGCATTGCCGGGAGATCGAAAAGAAGGTCGTTCCGCTCAATCAATGTGTTAGTGACCTGTACAGCCCCGCCGTCCGGAGCTTTCAATTTCTGCACGTCAAATAGATTTGACCTGCCTGTTAAAGCTAGTGTACTCATTTTATTTCTCCTGAAATAATATTATTGTTTACGATTATTTCGGAGAAGTCATCCGTTTCCGGGCTTCGCCTTGCAATTACCCTTGCATAAAGGGTGTCGTCTTTCCGACAGTCGCAAGGTGCAACCAATGGTTACATCGTCTCGATTTTTATTATATTTTTATTTCCATCCCAATATTTCTGCCGTCTTAGGCATTTGCTGTGCGGCTGATTTAGGTGTTGATGGCGAATCACCGCCATTGCCCGAATCGTTTGAGCCTTCGGCAGCGAGTGGGGCGAACTGGTTTATCATCAATCTACGTAAAACAGGATTTGTAGCACCTTCCCGATCTCTCAGGAATTCAGCGATACCATTAGCTTCTTCAGCCGACAGATTGGCATTGTTCGTCAAAGCCCTATGAAGAAGTACAGTCTTTTCATTCACCGCATCTGCACTACCGAAATCGGTATGCGCTGACAATGCGTCATTACACGCTTTAACTTCAATAACCCTGTCTGCCTTTGCTTGTTCAGCGGCGGCAGTCTGCATTGTTTCAGCATTCGACATTATATGCTTGCTCAAATCGCCATTAAACAGACGAATCATCTTGCCGACTGATTCTGTAGACACACCTTCATCTACCGACCACTGTTTGATAATGCCGATAAGAGCATCATCGACCTTTGCATCATCCGCCAATCCTTCTTTGAAGTTGACAGCCGCGAAAGACTCTAAATCTTTAGGTATCGTTCGCCCAAGTAGTTTATTTGCGTTTGCTGTAAAGTCAGTCCTTGAAGCATCGTCAGGCAGTTTATCCATAGATTCTGGGAACTTAAACGGCTTGCCGGTCATCTGCTTAAGTGACATGCCATCTAATGCAGCATCTTCCATTGTTGAAAACTTCTCCATGTGCGTAGAGAATGCCGTCCTATTGTCGTCTGTTATTGACGCGTGTTCGATTCCTGTTATGTCCATAATAGTTTACCTTTCTAAGTTAATTCTCTTTTGTTATTACCCATGTTTTAGGTGTCTGATATTCAGGGTGATCGTATGTGAACTGTAAATTATCAATAATCGCCACATCGCCACTCTTGGGGTTCTGTGGGAAAACGCTATTATCTAACTCTATCCAACCTTTTTTTGTATAAAACTGATTCATACTCTACTCTTTCATATAATCAATAGTTATAACCGTAACCAACACACCACGTTTGTTCACTGTGCAAGAACGGTCGAAATTTAGGTTGTTCACACTTCTGGGATCAATACGCTTATGGCGTAAGAAATCACCAAGCTGGCCTTCGTCGTACGTACAGCGGGCTACATGTTGCGCCCTGGCCGGTGACATTTCAATAATACATTCAACCCGTTCAGGTTCGCCTTTGATAATATATCCTTCTCGGATAACTTGCTTCTTTGGCTTACCTACTGTCGCTGTTGACTGGGGTTCGATTAACTGACACTGCCTTTCTAGTTCGGTAATATCCGTGAACAATGCAATCCGCTCAGGTATTATACCGATCTTTAAGGCTCGCTTTATTACCGGATGGTCGCTTTCAGGGTCTAGCGGCTGAGCGGGTTCATCTGTTGAGCCTTTTCCAACTGGCATACCGATAAGAGGTCCATCGGCAACGGAATCACCTTTATCGTCAGTTGGAAACCTAGTTGGTTTAAAACCCTTCAACATATTACACAGTTCTCGGTAATCGTCAGTGTCATACTCAACACCTAAATTGTCTAATTCTTTTTTAACTGCCTTTTTACTTTTATTTGCCATGTCTTTATCTTTCTATTGTCCTACGTTTAAGATCCTCTGTGCCAATCGCAATAGGAACCTTTTCTTTTTATCCACCTTCTCATTTATCATACCCTGGGCAAGAGTCCTGAAAAATGTCTGCTCTTTGCCCTGAATAATTTCGAGAACATCCTTAAGCATGTCATTGTGCAATACCTTATCTTCTTCGGTTTCGATCTTGGTAAATATCCTGCCAAGACGTGCCGCTAAGAAATTCGGACCTGCTGACATATATGCTTTATGGATTCCTGTACTCATTTACGTTTTCCCTTTTTACTGGACGTTTTACGAGCAACTTTAGTTCTCGCCGCTTTTCTACCTGCCTTGTAACCTATTCCCTTTGGCATGTCTAACTCCTTAATGTAAGTTTCTTTTCTGGTTGAATAATATCGCTTTCCGGCTTTACCGCTGTAATCACAAAACTATTTGTGCCGGGATCAAACTCTGTATTCAGCTTAGCATTGGCTGGCACAGTATCCATTACGATCTTTGGTATATTCATTATACCGCCATTGTTATCGATTATACGCCATAAGACGGTATTCGTTAGCGCCTGTAAGTTCTGCCTTACCTGCTGACGTTGCTGTTTTTCGGCTCGTCTTGTCTGCTTTGCTGTTTTAGCTGCCATTATATAACTGCCTCTAGTTTACCGAGTCCCATATCGTAAATAGTTTTATCAAATTTTCTTTTGCATACGTCACATGCGTACACCCATTGGGTATTTCCGTCGTCTGAGTGAACTAACAATTCTGTTGAGCGTTTACCGCAACAATCAAAGTTGTTTTCCATTTACACAGCCTCCTGAACCTGGGACATTACGCTTGTATCATCAACGGGCCCCTGTAAGTTTTTGCTAGCTTTCATCATTTCAATAGCGTTTTCCTGCTGTAACTGCTGTGCTCTTTGTTCGTTCAATGCTGCGACTGTCTCGTTAAATTCTTCTTCTGGGACGATCTCGCTTGCCGGGAAGTCAACAGCTTCTAACATCTTATCCATTGTCCCCTTAGTTCTGATGCCATGAACCAAGTCTGGATTCATTTCTAATAGCCCTGAGTCTCGCAGTACGCCAATACCGGTAGTGATCGGCTCCAATGCCTGTGTAAGCTTCTGAGCTTGCGCCAGCGGGCCTATAAACGTCGGTTGAATGGAGATTGATGTAACTTGTTCATCGCTATTACCGCGGATAATATCGGTTATATTCTCCATAGTGTCCGGAGCGAACGGCCCACGACCGGCACGAACTTCAATATCAACCATCCGGGCATCAGCTACGCTTAGATATTTACTATGTGTCTCGATAGCAGGGCTTAGCAAAGTAGCCTTTTCGCCTGCCATCTGGAAAATCTGTGTTGCTGTTACAGGCTGTTTATTGTTTCTCGATAGTAAATTGAACATTTCAAACTTATCAATAAAGAACCATCTGCGCAATGCGTCATCATACACATCGATTATCTCTGCCGGTATATTCAGATTACCAACCATATCAAGCGATTTTGGAGGACGGTCATAATTGGCCTTATCGACATACATTTCACCTTCTGGCGATAAATGTATATTGCCCTTCATTGTGTCCATAGCAATAAATGGCGCTCTGTTCTGAAGCTGGGCATTCTCTAGAAAGTTCTTATGGACCTGTTGAAGTCCCATACAATCCCAAATCGCATACCATGCCGGGGTGCGACTCGCTGACTCCCAAGGCTTCTTATCGAAGTCCCAATTAACAAAAGGTTGGGAAAAGAATCCCATATTCTTATTTAGTGGGGTATTCTTCTTCGCGGCGTCCAAGTCAGCAAGTTCTAAGAAATAAACAGAAAGCCAGGTCCAATCACCTTGAGGCTTCTTGAAAGCGTTATCGCCGGTTCCGTTCCATATCTGATGGTCAACTTTGAATACCGCACGGAATACCGTAAACTCCTGATTGAGCTTGCCAGCCTTTAATGCGTTATTAACCGCCATTGTCAGCATCTTCTCGGCTTTACTGCCATCTGGATCATCGCCTATGAACTTATCATGTATTTGTTTTGCAGTCCATTTCTTATCACGAACAATAAGTCCGTTGACTTCGTTGAATTTGTCGTAGTAAAGCCGTACATTCCGGTAATACTGAGGAATCCACATTGTGCGTCCCGTAGATGTCTGCTCTTCGGCAAACATTACAGGTGAACCGGTGGTAATCCCATCAAGTGTAAATTGTGGCTGAACATCATAGAAATTAGACTTTTGATATGCTTCGGTCATGTGATCTTTAATATCCTGCAGCCAAACATCAAGTTCGTCAACATCACGAAGACTGAATTGACCCATCTGATAACGTATCCAAGCAATATTCTTTGAGACGAGCGAACCCTGGAACCCTGTAGCCATGCTCTTAGAGTTCCACGGACCAGAACCGTTATAAATCTCCTGACCGAGCAAGTCCATGTCGGTATTCTCACTACCTGTGGACCTGTTCTCCCCAGACTCTGGCTTCTCGTCGCTCCTGAATATACGGATTATCTGCTCACGGTTGGTATTAAGCGTCGAGTACTTGTCCTCAACTTCCATCCACCGATCAAGTATTCGGTCGTATAATGTTTTTTCTTTCCATGCTACCATTGGTCAATCCTAAATCGTCAATCCCAATACATTTGTTTTGTTAATAGCCCTTAGCCCAGGTAATCCTAGAGCTGGCTTTGTGAAACCCTTCGTCAGTAATGAAGCAGAAAGCCGCTTACTCGTACGTGAAGCCTCTGTGTCCTGCGGTAATGCCTCAGCAGTCCGCTTTACGTTTTCAGCTTGTTTTGAAGGCAGGTCAACCCCGCCACCACCTGATAAAAAATCATCGCTCTTGGTCATTTTGGCTCCTTGTTTATCTTAAAATCGGCCTTTAATAAGCCTTCGCTCGCGTTTATAGATTTCATGCTCCCATGCCTCTTCGCAATACATTGTTATTATAAGCACTCATACCTCTATCAAGTACATTATTTGTATAACTTTGTCGCTGTCCAGTATTTATATTGCCGATTATTGACCTTGTGCGCCCCAGTCGTTTACCGCCAATAGACTCTTCTACCCAGACCATGCCTAAACCCTGAAATGCGTCCGATCCGTCTGCTGACCAATCGTCTACCGGCTTATCGGAGTGTTTCTTTTTGTCATCATCCCACTCATAACGATAGAACCCTAAAGACTTTATAAGCTTTGAAGTCTTCTTACCTTCAAAGAATACGTGCGGAAATATCATTCTTGCAGCTTCAATACTATCGCCTTTTGATTTACATCGATCAACCTGATTAACTTTGTTAGTGCCTAGCAACTGCTCAACAGTATCGAACAATGGCTCAGCAGTTACAGCATTGCGTTTAGCTGCATCGTGTGGTAAATAGTGCTTTTCGTATGTATAAGGCTTATCTTTAACGATTTTGCAATGATATGTGATACCTCGGTTAGCTTCTTCGTGATAGTCGATAACTCGCACTTCCGCGGCGATAAACTGTACGAAAAGTATAACTGTTGGGTGTCCAATGCCAATATCCCAGAAAGTGTAAACCGGTTCGCTTTCTTGATACGGTAGAAATCGTATTCGACCTTCTGATCTGACTTTCTCTAACTCTACTCCGAATACCGCACCTTCAACAGCTTGTTCAAACGCTTCAGCTGGATAACTTGGGTGCTCTCGTTTCATTAAACGCCCCAGCCCCATTGCTCCATCGCGGGTTAAAGCGTACCATGCTTGCTGTTCTATCGAAGTTTGTATATTGTTCTTCTCTTTTAAATCCGTGAAATACCGCTTTAATTCGTCCGAAACTGTGATACCTGTCGAATCTGTCGCATTCTTAGGATCATCAAACCATGCAAAGAAATGAAACTTAGCTTGTTTTTTATTAAGATCGATACCGGTAGCACTGTCTGCTTGAGACTGAACACAAGCATCGTAAAAGTCACCTGCTCCACCCTCGGCGGTTGATTCGTCAAAGAAATACGATCCATCATGTAAAGCAGGCATCGTCCCTGACCTCAATTCTATGGCCTTTTGCGGGTACTTTGCACATATCTTGCCGTGCTCTGACACATGGAGAAAACGCAAGGTCGATGACCTCATGGAGGTTGCAACACGAAGACAACTATTATTGGAAAGTCTCAACTCGTTAGCATCGCATTTAGTCGCTGGAATACGCTCTAGTATGGTCTTAGGTAGGTTGTCGTAGGGGTATTTAATCTTTGTAGTGAAGATGTGCTGCACGTCTTTTAAAGTATGGGCGATAATGCCCGCTTCGATATTATTATTAAATAAACATAAGTCCAGCCCCATAAGATCAATAAGAGTCGAAAACCCATGCTGCCGACTCTTAAGAATTATATTCCAGTACCACATATTAGCGTAAAACTGCTCTTGTGCCATTCTCATTTTGAACAGTACTCGGTTAGAATCCTCGTCGATAATCCAATAAAGGTTATTTAAACGCCAATATTGGTCGTCAAGGCTCGATTCAAGAGTTTTTAATTGTGAGTCCTTTACCATTTGACCCTATTTCCGTCAATAAATGTGATAATGCGTCACTTATACCATGTTCAACATCTTTCTTGTCCCTCTGGTCCAACTCGTTCTTACCAAGGAATATCAATAAAGCAGGATTACCTTTCTTTGCGGTATCCATTTGCATCTTGCGAAGGTTGTTTTTGCGTTCGCATCGTTTCTTAGTTAGAAGTTCCTTAAAATGCCTTACCAATGTTTCGCCGTCTATACCCATAATATTGGCTATTGTGTTATTCAGGCATCCATTTAACGCTAATTGGCTCATTTGGCTTATTTGGTCTTCTGTATATGTATGCGGTTTTCTCCCAGCTTTCTTTTGTTTGGCCGATACTCTTTTCTTTTTTGCGGTCTTTTCAGCCATCATTCACCTAGTATCTTGTTTAGATTCTTATGCTTTACATTGCTGTATTTGTCCCCTACTTGTGAGAAGTTTTTAACTCCTCGTGGGTCTGGGAAGGGTCTTGCTAGCTTTATTATCTTTGTTATTGTATGTGTGTGTTCAGCCATTATATCCCTTATCCCTTACAATTATTCTCTTCATGCCCGCATTATACCATAATCTCACTCAATGTAAACATATTTCCCGTCTATTTATTAAATATTTATCGCCCTTCTTAGGCTCTCAAGCACGATTTTCAACTTTCTTTTGTTTTTCTTTATTTTTTAGTGGATTTGTTTAAAGCTGTTGGGTATACTTTCCGATAGTTAGGGTATGTTAGTTAATTGTTAATATTATTGAAAGGGAATTGCCATGAAGAACTTAGGACGCATGAACATTTATAAGCATGAAGGCAACAGCTGCTCTAACAATGGGTCATCGTCTCGCAATGACACTGTTATGGTCGTTGATAGCTTCGACAAAGACGCCCCTGATAACGCTGTTGTTATCCTTGAGGACGTAATAGTGAATAAACCCCGCATTCGTGCCGTCCCTGCCAATAAAGAGGG
>Ga0114923_10000216_pt1 | contig 47254 bp, 89 predicted proteins | sample SumtaG_FD_89578 | JGI IMG/M metagenome (GOLD analysis project Ga0114923, IMG submission 89578) | Deep subsurface microbial communities from Indian Ocean to uncover new lineages of life (NeLLi) - Sumatra_00157 metaG | ecosystem: Environmental > Aquatic > Marine > Oceanic > Sediment | place: near... | reverse complement strand
TTCCAGCACCAATCTACAGAAAGTTGGAAGCATATGCGAAGACCCCCGAATTTGAACTTCTTTGTGGGGAATATGCTCATATCTTAGTGGAGGAAGATATGGTTAGACCCTTGCCATATGGCATGACATTTTTTACTGCTGACTCTGTGGTAGTACAATCAGGTCACATATTACTCGTTAAACGAGCTGAGTACCCCGGTAAGGGCTTATGGGCATTACCCGGTGTTCACGTGGGTCTCAACGAAACAGTGGATGAAGCATCGGTTCGGGCGTTGATAGAGGAAACACATCTTAAGGTTCCCCTCAAAGTTTTGAAAGGGAGCCTGAAAAAATCAAAACGTTTTGATCATCCTGAACGATCTTTACGAGCAAGATTAACAGAGAAAAATGCCAGATCAATCACTGACGCATTTTTCTATAGACTAGATTCAAATACCCCATTACCAAAGAATGTGAAAGCTGGTAAGGGGATTGAAAAGGCGTGGTGGTTCACTCTCGCGGAAGCGAAGAAAATGAGACCAGTTCTCTTTGAGGACCATGCCGACATCATTGACTATTTTATAGGGTAATGGTACAATTAACTTACGGTACATAGGAGATATGACCATGAAAACTAACATGAATTGCAATATAGCTACACTAAGCGACGGTATCAAATACTGTGCTATCAGGCCCACAATCACGGGCAGAGCCCTAGAATTCAACCCTAAGGCAGTTGAAGCCTTGGAACGAATTCACGGTGGACTAGCCGTCACAGATAACACTATTCTGGACTGTGACAGTTACAAAATCTCGCACTGGGCGTTTCTTGAAAACTCCACCGAGTATTCTACTTCATACATTGAAGCGAGAGTGGGGGCAAAATTTGCTACCACAGATTTCTTTGGTCTTCAGTATTTGCTAATGCAAAACACTTTCCTGAAGCCAATTACAGCCGAGATGGTTGATCAGGCAGAGCGTATTCTCACTGAACACGGCGAACCCTTCAACCGAGAAGGTTGGGATTACATTGTCAATGAGCACAATGGTTTCCTTCCAGTTAAAATCTATGCTGTTAAGGAAGGCGAAGTTGTTCCAGCTAATAACGCATTGGTTGTTGTGGAAAGCACTGACATGCGATTCAATGCAGCATGGGCAGCATCCTACATCGAAACCAAACTGATGCGTATCTGGTACCCAATAACTATCGCTACACTGGCACGAGAGTTCAAGAAGATCATTCATAATGCTCTTCTTCGAACCGGCAACCCCGACACCGGCAATCTTCATCTAGTTGATGAAATCACAGAAGCTGACATGAAAGCGGTTGACTTCGGTGCCCGTGGTGTATCATGCCGCGAACAGGCTATGTTGGGTGGAGCAGCACACCAAATTTCCTTCAAGGTTACCGATAACCTTCTTGGCATGGGTATGTTGATGGACTACTACGGCGATGGTGTGACAGTTCCTTCTTATTCTATTCCCGCAACAGAACACTCAGTGACTTGTTCTTGGGGAAGAGGCCGGGAATTTGATTTTTACGCTAACATCGTTCGCACTTTGTTGCCAAAGACTGGCGTCTGCTCAGTTGTGATCGACACCTACGATTCACTGGAAGCTATCGACATGCTTGGTCAGCTTCAAAGTGAGATTGAAGAAAGCGGGACCATAGTTTTCCGTCCTGATTCTGGTAATCCGGTTGATATGACACAATTGGTAATACGGAAGTTGGACGCCGTATTCGGTTCTACCGCCAACAAGAAGGGTTTCAAAGTGTTGAACCCATGTGCCAGAATCATTCAAGGTGATGGAATTGATCTTGAAATGTGTAAGGCAATTCTTGACAACTTCGAAGCCATTGGCTACTCCGCTGACAACATTACGTTCGGCAGCGGTGGAGGAATGTTGCAAATGGTTAACCGTGACACTATGCGGTTTGCCATGAAAGCTTCCCACGTCGTGGTTGACGGTGAGGCAAGGGATATCAGGAAGACTGTTATCGATGATCCCACTAAAGCATCCAAGGCTGGTATTCTTCGGTTGGTTAAGAACACCGATACCGGTGAATTCAGAACCATCAATCAGCATGATACTATGGATAGTAAGGAAGTTGATGCAATGGATATGGTCTATGACAACGGTGTGGTGTGCCGATGGGAGGATTGGCAGACTATCCGCGACAGATCTGACAGGGATCTAGCAAAATGACTAGCCAGCAACAAACATGCAAGGTGTGTGGTCGGCCTGATAAATTTGACTTCCACGTTCCAGATAAGGTTTGGTGTTCGGTTGTACCCGAACAATTCCAAAATCGCGTTGTGTGTTTGTATTGCTTTGATGAGTTTGCTGAGGTAAAAGATATAAGATATGCAGCGGATCTGAGCAAATTGTACTTCGCTGGCAGACGCGCCACATTCCATTTCGCTGTTGAGTGGTCAGGTGACTAGCTCCATTATCCAGAAAATAAACTGTTTGACAATTGGTTTTGGCAGGAGTATAGTTAGAAGGTGGGGCTTAACGGCCCCGTCTTTCTATGAGGAATAACAAAGTATGTTTGATTTCAATTTTGATTATACCGTAATTGAAACCGCAATAAAATCAATACCAAATAATGAAGTAGCTGTTGGGTTGATAGCCACTTCATTATTGTTGTCTGTATTCTACCTAATGAGAAGTATCTTTGTTGGTTTATATGAAAAAGTAAAAAACACAATATTCACATATTCCACATATAGGTACATATTTCATGAATATGAATCAGAGTCTTATAGTTATTTTCAATTTTGGTTATCAAAGAAAAAACAATATATGATCAGATCATTTATAATTAATCAAAGTTATGGGGAGGACGCGAAAATACATTATATCCCAACTTTTAGTAGATTCTTTATCATATATAAAAAAATACCTATATCTGTTTACCACCAAGAAGAAACTTATGGGGGATCTAAAAGACGATCCTATACTTTAATTGTGCCTAATATTCTAGTGGATGGTAAGGGAATCATGGATGATATAATGCAAGAAATTTTAAATGATAAAAAGAAAAATAAATCAAAGATTAATGTTTATTCATTGGCGGGGGATAATGGTTGGAGCAGGATGCCATTGGACATTCCTTATTATGATAACCAATATCCCATATCTAGTTTCGGTCTAATACAAGAAGATTTGAGAAGATTTTTAGATAGTGAAAACACATATAATGAACGTGGTGTAAAATACAGGAGAGGCTATTTACTAGAAGGCCCACCCGGATCAGGAAAAACTACCATAGTAGGTAAGTTGGCAAGTATTTTCAAAATGCCCATTTATAACATTGGTTTAGATCAACTTTATTATTTGTCTGATATCCTCCATACTGTACCAAAACGTTCTATTATTCTAATAGAAGATATTGATTTTTCTGGAATGATGAAAAGGTCTGATATGCCCATAATATCAGCATCTATAGTAGCACCTAGAGGAACAACACAAGAGGAGGATGTGCCAAACGATGATGTCACTGATACAGACGGGTCTGTCTCTGAGGCTCCTCCTCGTGTTAGTATTTCTAAAAAGGATTTAGAAAAAAAGGCAAAGGAAATTCAAGCTAAGGAAGCACAGGGATCTTCTTATGCTTCTGCTTTTATGTCAGCGTTCCTCAATTCATTATCTGGCATAACTTCTTATTCAGGTTCTGTTCTTATTGCCACTGCAAATAAAATGGATGTTATTGAACCTGCTCTACTTAGGCCCGGAAGAATTGATAAAATCTTCAATGTTGGCTATTTGAATGATTTAGAAATCCAAAGTATCATCAACAAATATTACCAAAGTTCTATTTCTGGCGCTTCCTTTAGATCTAATTTAACTATAGCTCAAGTAATTGGCGTTTGTGTAGAATCAGAAAATGCCGATGTTGTTGTAAATAAATTAAACAGAACAATATGAATACCTTATATGTGATTGGATCTATCTGGGCAATCTTTATTTATTGTGGGGGTATTAGTATTTTTATCAATAATAGAACTGGTCATAGCGAATTTCATATGCCAGCGGGCAAAGGAGATTGGATAACTGAGCATAGATCTCCCACCCCAAAGGATGCGTGGCTATCTTTATGCTGGCCTCTATTTAGCCTTTGGATTGTATGCAAGATGATTATTTTCTTCCTTAATTCATTGGTGGCGTTCCCTCTACTACTGATAGGGATTAATATAAAGATTCTAGAGTGTATAAATGGTTTAAGTTGTGAGTTAGGAACACCTTCCTGAAGAAGTAAACATAAATACAGCCACAGTAGAAGTTTATTGACGAAGGTAAAGTATGCAATATCTAATTGTTGGCACAGGTAGGAGTGGAACTGGCTTTGTAAAACACTTATTAGGAGTTAATGGGATATCATGTGGTCACGAAACTGTCTTTGGTCTTCCCCATTCTAAAGAAGCATATTTACAAAAATTGAAAGATATAAGGCTACCTGCGGAAAGTAGTTGGATGGTTGTTCCTTTTTTAGATGATATACTTGAAGCCGAACCAAACATAAAATTATTACATATTACTCGCCATCCCGTAAAGGTTATAAAATCTTTTCTAGATCTAGGAATACTGAACCATAAAAATAATCCTCTATACGTACAGGTTATTGGCCCATATGTTACTGGCAACACAGATATTGAATTGTTAGTCTCATATTATATAACATGGTATAAGTTTTTGGAACAATACGATAGACTTATATTAGATATTGATAATTTTGATTATTCTAAGTTTTCTGAATTCATTGGTAGGACAGCAATACAAGATGATAGCGTGGTAAACAGAAAAAGTAATCAAAAGGCTAGAAAGCGTGATGAAGCTGACGTATTAAATGATATTACCATGTCTTGTCGTTATGAAGAATTACAAAAAATATGTGAAAAATACGGGTTTATATGTTAAACTGGTATAGACGATTGAAACAGAATAATAGGAACAATTCGTGGTTACAGGCACTGCTGAATATAAGAAAATGATTGAGGAACGCAACTCCAGAAGGTTTGGTGTTGAAACTATTCACGTTACTGACATGATACATGACTCAGAGGAACCCCTTGAATTTTATGGGTACAATCAACTGTTTGGTTGTAGAGTACCCACCACTCAACGATTTACCAGACTGATGATAACCTTCACATATGAAGGTGAGGGTTACCATTTCATTGCTGACCCAATTATAAAAGAAGTGATAGAAAAAGACCTGTTTTCATCTTCTAAACATGCTGTATTGGATGGTGAAGCAATGGAAAAACAATTCAAACAAGAACTAGAAGAATTAAAGGAAACAATAAAAAATGACACAGAAACTGATAAGAGAAATCACCGGAAGCAGTTGGGATAGATATTTTATAGAACTTGCTACATTAATATCAACAAAATCTAAAGATCCAAGCACTAAAATGGGTGTTGTAGTAGTTGGGGAGGATAATGAAATCCTCTCCACTGGGTTCAATGGCTTCCCTCGCGGTGTTGATGAAATAAACTACCCAGAACGTTGGGAACGTCCAGATAAGTATATGTGGATTGTTCATGCTGAAGCCAATGCAGTGGCGAATGCTGCTAGAATTGGAGTATCATTAAAAGGTTCCAGAATGTATATGAACTATCGGCCATGTCCGTGTAGTACGTGTGCATCCTTAATCATTCAGGCTGGCGTAAAGAAAATTATCGGGCCTCCCGCCAAATTTCCGGGTGTAGGTAAGGGCACACACTATGATGTGGATGATATTACCCAAGAAATGCTTGATGAAGTCAAAATAGTGCGAATAACTGTAAATTAGTTCTTGACTTTATGATGGAAGTGAAGTAGAATTGGATTTTTGGATGAAAAGATAAATACAGTATGAAACTTGAAGACGTAAAAACAGGGCCAGAAATCTTTGTGATGGTTGGTTTGCCGGGATCTGGTAAGTCAACATGGAGTAATAATATGATGGCAAATAGCCCAGATTCATACGTTGTTGTTTCAAGTGACGATGAACTTGAGCGTATGGCCGACCATGAAGGAATATCATACGGGGACGCACATAAAAAGTATATTGGAAAGGCTGTTTCAATTAGTAAACAAAAGTTTCGTGAAGCAGTAAATAAGGGTGAGAATATAATTTGGGACCAAGTAAACGTGAGTCCCAAGAAACGAAGAAGCATACTAAATCAAGTACCAGCAGGTTACAAGAAAACAGCAATAGTGTTTGAAGTAACTGCAAACGAGCTTAACCAGAGGTTAGCGAAAAGAGAACAGGAAACAGGTAAACATATACCACCACACGTTGTAAAAAATATGGCCAAAACATACCGGCCACCCACGAAGGAGGAAGGGTTCGATAACGTAATATTCGTATAGGAGAAGCAAAATGTTGATTAGAAAAGAAGACAACACAGATATGGTTCTAGATACGTTCCCGCAGATTCTAGCATTGAATGCTGGCGGCGAACCTTTGCACTGGATCTCATACAAGGATTCCGCTTACTACATGTCACTAGGCAAGGTGCTATGGAGTGCTGGTCAATATGAAGTTCGTCTACGTGGTGGAACAAACGCAATGAGCGGTGAGCGTTCCATAATGATGCTTGATACGATTATTGCGTTGGATAATGACCTAAGCCCGACGAAGTACCGTAGGGAAGTACCGGCGTTGTCTAACCGTGAGTTGTTCTCCCGTGATCGGCACTTATGTGCATACTGCTCAACTACGTTTTCAGAGAAGTCTTTGACTCGTGACCATGTTTTGCCACGATCCAAGGGTGGTAAAGATTCTTGGAACAATGTTGTAACATGTTGCAAGCCGTGTAACCAGCGTAAGGATGATATGACTCTTAAGAAAGCCCGTATGCAGTTGGTATACGTGCCCTACACACCTTCATATAATGAAACACTTATTTTGAAGAACCGTAGGATTCTTGCAGACCAGATGGAGTTTTTGCTTAAAGGTGTCTCCAAGAAGAGCAGGTTGCATAATTATGTCAAGGATGGCCAATATGTGACTGCAAATTAAATTAAACCTTGTATTACACTAAAGGGTGGGTTATACTCACCCTTTTTTGTGGGAAATAATAATGTCATTCACTGTATTCGATGGTGTAAAAATAGAAAATGTAAGCAGCATTATAGAAGCATTTGATTTCCTTGTTTCTTTTAAACAGGGTATGAAAGACATTGTTCAGGAAGATAAAGCTAGAACTATCTTAACGATTTCTTGTCTATTATATGACCAGTACCACGTCAGTGGTGTGGATGCATTTGAGGCTCATGACACGAAACGTATTCCTTTACTTACTGCGATGCACCGTCTCGATGCAGTTGATAAGGAACAAAACACGGAATACAATATAGGACTTAGAGAAATTGGAAAATATATTGTTGCTGTTCCGTTTCTTAAAGACAAAGTAAGTTACAAGTTGTTTATGGATGACCCTAGAGTTACCCCGTGGGGATATTGGGATAATGTGGACCCCGATGAAACCGCCAGTAAAAAGGAATGGAAACTTCGTGAAAAGGTATGGAATGAAGTGTTTGAGGGGGATGGTATTCCTGCGGAATCTTTATTGATGGTTAGGATGTTCGATACCAAGTATGTCATTCCTGAAGATAAGTTCATGCAAACGTTACCAACCGTTGAAGAACGTGAGACGGCATTGGCCAACACGTTAGGTATGGATGCTGAATACCGTGAATCAGAAGCACTTAATGAAAACCTTCTTCCTTCTGCTGCGTGGGCACGAACACAAATACTGGCAAAAGAAATTTTACCAACAATACAGGGTAAATTAAATGCTGACCTTACCCTACACAATTTGGAACAAACAACGCCTATAAAACAACAGACGGTACCCAAATAAAATGAATAAACCTATAGCGGTATTTGACTTAGATGATACACTCATCAATCTAAAAGAGGAGATGTATCAAATATTAATCAGAGAATTCGGGAAAGGGAAGGCGTTACATTGGTCATTGTGGGAATCTATAGACAATGAGCGTAATCTTGGAATGACATTGGACGAACTCATAGCGTTCGCTAATGAACATAAGATATTTAAGAACATTGTACCACATCTGTTTTCAGAAGCGTTGCTGATGGATCTGCGGAATCGTGGGTACCATGTTATTATACTAACTTCTCGCGGTGGGTTCATTACAGACGCATTCATTGAAACTAGAAACTATCTCAGGAAGCATAAACTACAGTTTGATGAATTGATAGTTAGTAATATTGGAGATAGTAAGATGGATTATCTTACACACCATGATAAAATACACTTTGCTATAGACGATCAAGAGCATAACTGTGTAGAATTTGCAGAGTCGGGAAAGGTAGAGCATGTGTTCATGCACGCATTACCTCATAATAGACATTGTAAACGCTTTGTTCGCCTGCACAACCTATTTCAACTATACGCCCATCTTGGATTGTCGTAACTATCCTGCCTCTTCCAAGGCACATATCCAAGATTTAACAAACTGACTTCTGATGATATCGTGTTTTGTAAATAAGATTTCATCAAATTCATTAACTGCCCTTGCTATGTTAAGGAACCGCTCCATTCCACATTTATCGCGGTGTGATTTATAAAGGTCTGTTTGTATTTGGTCACCTACAATTATCAACTTGCTGTCTTCACCAAGACGCGTAACAACTGAGTTAATTTCGTGGAAGTTTAGGTTTTGTACTTCGTCAACCACCACGACTGAGTTATCCCAGTTTAAGCCTCTGATAAAAGAAGTAGATATAAATTGAATTATACCAGAGTTCTTCATACTATCGTAGCCGGAGGAATATCCGGTCAAGTAACTTATGATATCCACATATGGGACTTCATATGGTTCAAGTTTCTCATCCATAGTTCCCGGTAAGTGTCCTATCTCTCTAGTGGATACTGCATTACGAACTATAATGAGTTTGTTTTGTGGAGATTCCTTTGATAGAACATCACATAACGCTAAGTATATTGCAGCTAATGTCTTACCAGTACCAGCAGAACCATTTGCTATAATAAAGTTCCCGGCGAAGTATGATTCAAACATTGTCTGCTGTGGGGTATTGATAGGGCGTATCGATTTTAAGTCGTGAAGTGACCACTTCTTTTTCTTACTGAGTTGTTCTGATTTTGCTATTCCGTTGTTTATGAGTCCATCCTCTAAAATTTTTAACCTTCTATCTTTAAATTTAATTGCTTTTTTATGACGAGTCATATAAACTGTTCTCCCTTACATACTATAAGTATTGCAGTTGGTGGGATGTGTTTTATTTACATACTACAAAACCCTCCATATACATGGCTAACTATCAAAATGTCAAGTTGGAGAGCTATGTTAATCTAACATCGACGTGATAATTTAGTCTAAGATAGAATCGCTATTATGTCTCGTCTACTTGACGAAATCCAAATGATAAATACATTTGAACTTGTGAATATTTATAAGATTTTGGAAAAATAAATGATGGATGAACTAATCCTTGATATGTCAAAGACTTACATCTATGAAGGTCTTGAATATATTTTGACAGGTAGAACTGCCAAAAAACGCGAAGATGCTAGTGCTCTCCCACAGCGCAGATCTAAACGAACCGCTGCCCGTGCTCCCAAGATTGTGCCCATGATGGTGGAGATACAATTATCCCCCAAAAGAACTGCACAACATCCAGAACCACCCAGTACTGAGAGGAAATGGGTAGAACTGAATGATCTGTATATGATAGATGATATGTTGGATGAGCCTGATGAGCCTGACATAGCTGAACCTGACGAACCTGACGTGGATGAACCTGACGAAGTTCCCATTCTTACCGGATGGCACAATGATATTTTTGAGGAGAACGACGATGACGATATCGATAATAGTGGCGATTGATGATGCTCTAGGCATAGGTAAAGATGGTGGTATTCCTTGGCATTTCAAGGAAGATATGCAGTTTTTTGCTAAAACAACAAAGGGTTCTACCTGTATTATGGGCAGGAAAACATACGATAGCATGGTGAAGGTGCTTGGAGAGCGTAAAGCCCTTCTCAAAGGCCGTCAGAGCATCGTTGTGAGCCGCAACCCCGAACTGATAACAATGGGTGCGGAACTAGCTAAAAGCCTCCCAGAGGCTCTCAAATTGGCCACAAATGAGTCTATATTCCTTATTGGTGGTGAGTCTATTTACACGGATGGACTATCCTTTGCCGACCACGTATATATTACTAGAATACCGGGATATTATCGCTGTGATGTATCTCTCACTGGTATTTTTGATTCATGGCGTGCCAATAGTGTGGGCAAAGACTTTAAAATAGAAACGTCACAACCATCAGAATTAGGTTCCAGTTTAATATACGAATGTTACAAAAGGAAACAAAATGAAATTTAAAGACACGCTGATTCTACATAAAAAGTTAATTGAGCGTTTGGGAGAGGATTTAGTATACTCTGTTGCCTATGATCAAGGGAACTTTTATTTGTCAATAAGCACCCATAGATCTGAAACCCAAAGATACACACATGGTAGAAACATGCAAACTGCCTTGCTTGAAAGAGATGAAGGCACCGTTGATGTGTTGGTTGAGAAGATAGTTGAGTTATATGGGAACATATTAGTTCCCATAACGGAAGAGGATTCGGTGAAGTGAAATGAAATTATCCCAAATCGTAACTGAAAAAAAGCAATCCCCAAAGAAGGGAACATACGTCGGGGTTAGACTTTCTAAAGAGTCAATAGAAAAGGTTTTGGATGTAATTGAAAAATTGAATGTGCCTGAACCAGTTGAAGAATCAGAGATACATCTGACTGTCATTCATTCTAGTAAGCATCTTCCTGATTTCAAACCACGCGGAAAGTTGGATGATCCAATTGAGATCAAGGCTAAAAAGCTGGACATTTTTTCTAGTGGTGATGAGGAAAATAACGTTCTGGTGGTGATAATGGATGCCCCAGATCTCGTTAATAGACACGAAGAAATCATGGATGAACACAAGGCTACCTATGATTTCCCTGAGTTTATCCCACATATGACATTATCTTATGATTGTGGGGATTTTGACTATAAGGGCCACAACATGGGGGAGCTTCTTGGCTCTCTGGAGATAGACAGGGAATACGAAGAAGAATTAGCATTAGATGGTAAGTACAAATGAGAATGAGCGGTAACCACCAAACAACATTCGCAGATTGGGCCAGAGCTGTTATTACGCACTATCCATATGAGTTAACATACAAATTGGAGAAGGAAACAGACACCGTACATGTTTTTTATGAGGAAAATGAGATTGCCCATTACGATTTTGGGCATGGGACTGGTGAAATGGTAGATACCGAGCAACGCAAAATCACTGATATAGGTAAATGGGATTCATTTGAGGAGATATCTATTGACAGTTTACTTCATGTGAGTTAGTTCAAAAACCATTTGACAAACCTTTTTGCATGGTGTAATATATAACTTAATGATAGTAAACTTTCTAATTGAAAGTTGCTCTGGACGAGGATTCGATTTCCTCCACCTCCACCAAGCATATTTTTATGGGGGTGACCTTGGTTTCGACAGGGGATGAATAGGTTATTGGGCTATCCGGTTTCAAGAGCCGTATATCGAGAAATAAAACATCTGCAAATGATGAAAGCTATACCGAAGATTTTGAAGAAGAGTTCGCTCTTGCTGCATAATTATCTGGGGTTTGGAAAGCCTTATTACCCAAGTTTCTGCCAAACGGCTCCTTTGGGGCCGTTTGATTTTAGGAGGTTTAATTTCGAAAAATTTTCACTCGCATTCCGATCTGATAAATATTTTTATCAGCCAAAGATATCTAGGAGATCCATTTGATGACAAATTCTGAGGAAGACGAGATTTTAAGTGCATTACCGTTATTAAGTGGTCTTTTGGAAGAAAAGTCCATAAAGCATTATACTCAAGTAATCCCAGTAACCATACACCATTTCTACCTCACAGGGGAAATAAGTGATGAAGTTGACAGATATGTTGACATGCTCAACATCATCAAAACATCTGAACCACATGATAAAATATTCATTTATCTTAACACACCGGGCGGTGATTTAAATACCACTATTCAGATAATATCAGCTATTTCCAAGTCCCCGGCGGAAATTACTACCGTCATAGAAGGTGAGGTATGTTCAGCCGGGACATTCATATTTCTCTCCGGGGACTATTATATTGTCAATGACAATTGTTCCTTTATGATTCATAACTATAGCCACGGCGCGATTGGTAAGGGTGGTGAAGTAGCTAAGAGAGTTAAATTCTCAGAGAAATATTTTAAGGACCTTGCTCATTCCTTTTATAAGGATTTCCTTACAGAGGAGGAAATACAGGCCGTCTGTGAGGATAAAGATTTTTGGTTTGGTTCAGTAGAACTTATAGAGCGCCTTAAGCAACGCGGTGATGATAAAATTGTCGAATTTAACTATGATATAGATGAAGAAGAAGTGATTGAGAAAAACTCAAAACCCAAACCCAAAACCTAAACGGTCTTCATGTAAAAAGAAGAAATAGCTAAACTTCCAGTAATATGCTATACTCCGCGCATGGATACTATCGAAGACATAGTACGAACTCATGTGCCTCTCGTACATTCTCCATCAGCTAAGGGCTGGAACAAGATATTTTGTGAGGTTTGTGGTGATGGTACGCATACCAAGGGACCTCGTGGAGGATGGTTGTTTGAAGAGGACATATGCTTCTACAACTGCTTTAATTGTGGCATAGATGGTAATTTTGATCCAACCCGTGATTCTCCACATTCTAAGAATATGTACGACATCTTCCGTTCTTTTGGTATACCACCCAAGGATATAAATGCCCTTATTACCTCAAAAATCAAGACAGAGAAAGGCAAAGTTCTAAAGCGTCCAACAAAAGTTCATTTGCCCAACTTACCCATACCAGACTTCTTCAAACTAATGAACAAATTCGATGACGATGACATATTGGCAGAGGAGGCTAGGGATTTCTTGTGGGAAAAATACAAGATGACCCAAGACGATTATCCGTTTTTCTTATCCACGGGGAAGACCAACTCTACCTTAGATGGGGATATACATTTATCTAGGTCTCTCCGGCCAAGAATTATTATACCATCATATTACAATGACCGCATGATTTACTGGCAAGCGAGGATATTCGTTGGTGAGAGTGTCAAAAAATACATCACTGTAACCATAGAGGATAGCCAGTCTGTCATGTTTGGGATGGATAATTTGTATGTGAGTGACCCAGAAATCCCATTGTATATAACAGAAGGGTTTTTTGATTCATGGCATGTCAATGGTGTGGCCGTACTTGCAAACGCTATGAAAAAGGGTAAGGTATTGCTTCTGGATAGATCTAGAAGGAACAAAGTAGTTATCCCTGACTATAATAAAGATGGAATGAACCTAGCTCAACAAGCCATTGACCTTGGGTGGGGTATCTCTCTCCCAGATACACTGCCCTGTACTGATATATGTAAATCTATAAATAAATTTGGCAAACTGTACGTACTCAAGACAATAGTAGATAAGACCTATTATGATTTTGAAGCCAAGCTTCGCCTTAGAGAGTTCATGTTGAAAAATTATAATTTTTTGCAGTGAGTTATCATAAATACTCTTGTAAACAAATGCAGGGTACCATGGTAAATTATTTAACACAGAATCGTTCCACGGCTAATAAGAAGACCACTTTAGACCGTGTGGCTCAAATTAATCGTTCTATTTTGGTCCTTACCCATATGGCTGAACTTCATCGTGCCAGAACCAAAGGTAGTAAATCCCCCAGACCAACGCTGACAGAAGAATTTTTTGAAGGCGTGCGTATCATTTAAAAAACAATATCCACCGGTTGAATAAATAATGTAAACAATTACACTATTTAGCCGATGAAATACGACAACGAATATCTTAAAATACTTTATGATGAGAACGACTTAGAGACGTTTCTTTCTCTCGTAGATGTCGAAAATATTGTTGATCTTCGTAAAAAAGCTATTATCGGTGCTCTAAAACGGTCCATTCGGGTGCTTAACCTAGATTTCAACCCACTTCCCATAGCTCAACCATCCATGAAAGTAAAAATACAGGGATAACACTTATTGTATACCTCTATAAATATGTAGTATAACAATGAGGCGTTCTGATGACTGATAATACCGGTGCAGAAGATTCTGGGATTTCTACACCCATACAATCATTTATAACATATTTCAATGAAGTTAAGCCGTATCATACCAAAATTTTGGAGATACTTGAGCAATACAACTTTGTAGATCCTGATGCAGCATCTAATAATCCATTTGATGTTGGTACCCAGCTATTGGTTGATTTTTCAGAATCAGTAATAACAGACTGGGTGACACCAACAAATACAGTAACAGAAACGAGTACAGTTACGCCAACCCCTACTCTTACCCCAACAAATACACAAACTTCTACTGTAACACCCACGGTAACTCCCACGTCCACTGTGACACCAACATTTTCAGCCACGTCCACTGTGACACCAACTGATACACCACCGGGAACACCACCGGGAACACCACCAAATACACCACCAAATACACCAGCAAGTACTCCACCGGGAACACCGGGTGGTTCGCCAGCAGTCACGCCAACAGTGACACCAACGGAGACGGTGACACCGACGGCCCAAGTGACAGCAACAGCAACACCGGCACCGGCATCATCACTAACACCAACCCCAACAGTGACAGTCACAAGTTCGCCAACACCGGCAGTAACTTCTACACCGGCAGTAACTTCTACACCAACACCAACAGCAACACCACCGGGAACACCAGCAGTTACACCAACCCCAACAGAACCATTGCCATTAAATGGTGGTAGTTATTACGTAACCGGTAATCGTTCAGATGCTGGTACCATGCTTACGTGGGTTAGATTTAATTCAAACGGTACAATAATTACACCAATTGACAATCCACCACATGTTTCTTATTCTGATAATTTTCCATCTACTTGGTTGAATACAACACCGCCAGCAGATCCAACAATTTATTGGTTTAGAGTAATAGTTACGGCTGAATGGTATGTAACTGGTTCTAAAACAGGAATATATAGTGCTTGGATACAAATGCCAGCTAGTGGTTCCATAGAGTGGGGAAATCGTTGCGTTTACGATCCGATTAGTGGTGCAGGGGAAGCAGATACACAATGGACTCTTGAAATAGCAATTGGTGCTGGCGGAACACCAGTTGATAATTGCACTGGGTGGATAAGTGGTATTACATTTGGTGGTGCATAGCCATAAATAATATAATTATATTGAATTTAAATTATGACTGATAGATCCAAAACATTACCATCATTAGAACGAATCCTGTATGATGCAGGGTTTGATGCTGACACTCGTTTTGGATTAGGTAATGATCAGATTTTTGTTGATCCTGATTTAGCACAATCTACTGTTATTGGTATCTTAACTGATTCTACTAGGGAATTTAGTGGGATTGATATTGACTCCTTCGTTAATAACAATGTCAACTTCTCTACCCCAGAAGATATCGTTGCTACCATGCAAGCAATATATGATAGTTTTCAAGTTGAAGATGTAAACCACATTTTCTTTCAAGTTCTTAATGATGCATTTGTGAATAAAAAAGAATTTAAGGAATTCTTTAAAACTTCTTGGGTTGCACTGCAAATTACACAGAATGTTGCTATACCACAATCCGTAGAAGATGAGGATACTAATGTACAGGGTGGCGGTGGATGCTTTACTGACCAGCCAGCAACCCCCACGGTTACTCCTAGTTTGACAGCACCCCCGATATCGCCAACAATTACACCAACCACATCTGTTATACCATCCGTTACACCAGAGGTGACACCAACTACTACGGCAACACCAACTATTACACCAACTGTTACAGCCACAGTAACTATTACACCAACCGTCACTCCGACAATTTCGGATACACCGGTTGTTACACCAACCAACACCGTGACACCAACAATCACGGTGACACCAACGGTGACAGTTACAAATACTCCTACTCCTACATCAACAGTTACCCCAACGAGTACTGAGGAGCCATCACCACAACCCACAAACACTCCTTCACCAACAACTACAGAAACACCAACCAACACCGTGACACCAACAGTTACGGTCACATCAACAGTAACACCAACAGTTACGGTCACATCAACAGTAACACCAACAATGACATCAACAGTAACACCAACAGTTACGGTCACATCCACAGTGACACCAACAGTAACACCAACTATTTCGGATACTCCGGCTGTTACACCAACAGTTACGGTCACATCCACAGTGACACCAACAGTAACACCAACTATTTCGGATACTCCGGCTGTTACACCAACAACTACGGCTACACCAACGGTAACAGCTACTGTTTCGGATACTCCGGCTGTTACACCAACAACTACGGCTACACCAACAGTTTCAGCGACTGATACACCGGTTGTTACACCAACTAATACGCCAACACCAACAGTCCCCTCAGCTATTGCAGATCTCGATCCTGCATATTGGTATAAAGAAGAAGGAATTGTAGGAAGTGCACCAGTTACAGAATGGACTAATTCTGGTTCTGCTGGTTCTGCTGGTGATTTTGATGTTGTAGTTGGAACAGGAGCAAATCTCACTACATCTACATTAAATGGTCATACAGGTGTTAGTTCTTCTGGATCTGCGGGATTAGAAACAACGAGTGGTATTGATATTGGTGAACCATTTGTTGTATTTACAGTATTTAAACCATCAAATTCAAGCCCATCAGCAATCACAGTTATCTGGCATAATCGTTCTGATTCAGGAAATATTGTTTCAATAGCTACAGAAGATGGTAATAATGATGAATGGTATATGTGGGCGGGTACATATTTACGTTCAGCTCAAACATATGATATAAATGCTCGATTATTTACTTCTGAATTTAGAGGGGATGCAACAAGTAAATTTACAATATCTGATCTCGGTAACGTGACTGGTGATGCTGGATCAAACAATTGGGATCTTGGTACGATTCTTACAAATTATGATAATTCTATATCTATTGAAGGTGCTTTATTTGAATTGGTAGTATTTACTTCTGATTTATCGGGAGCAAATATTACAGCAGTACAAGAAGAATTAGAAGCTAAGTATGCAATATGAGATGGTGGTTCGGCATAATCCAATCCCAACACCGACGGTAACCAATACACAAGTGCGTTTTAGTCTTGTATACTTCAAGTAATAAATACTGGTTAATCCCAGTCTTCCATCATAACTTTTAACGTTTTGATAGTAGTAGATGCACTGGTATATATTATTCCTTTACCGCCAGCGGCAATGAATGGGTTAACTGCCTTGGCGCGGTCATCAATTAAGATAGTATTCTCTTCCGCGAACACTTCTTTGTCTTTAGCCTTCTTAACAATATTGACCCTTACATCAGGACCAAAGTTATCTTTGATCCATCTACGCTTTTGTTTGGGGGCATCATCGAGAGTAATTCCAGCAGCGGTCAGTATCTCTACTCGTTCAAAATTGGAAGTAAGGAAGGCCCACAACTCTTTTGCATCTGGCATAAGTTGTAGAGATAAGAACCAAGGTTCAACATCATTATCATAATTCTTGATTTTCTTCCATTTTTCTTCCTTGGTAATGTCGTCAGCAGAAACACCAAACCTATCAATCATTGCTGCGTCAAAATCAGCCAACACACCATCCATATCCACATATACAAGAATGGTTTTAATCATCAGCCCTTTTCCAGTCTTCCATCATAACTTTCAATATTTTGATGGTGTTAGATGCACTGGTGTGAAGCACACCAATACCACCGGCAGCAATGAATGGGTTAAGAACCACTTCCCTGTCATCTATTAGGATTGCGTGGTCGTCGGCAAATGCTGCCTTTTCCGAACCAGCACCTACGATATTAACCTTTACATCATAACCGAAATTGTCCCCTATCCATGCTCTCTTTTGTCCTTGAGCATCACGAGGAGTACGTCCAGATGCAGTAAGTATTTCTACTCTGGAGAAATTGGAAGTGACAAAATTCCATAGCTGATTGGCATCACCCATTTTTGGAAGACTATAGAACCAACCACCAGACTTGTCTCTATTTTCTTGGTCATAGCGTTGGATTTCTTTCCATGCTTTGTTTCTACTTGGTGCAGTTCTAAAATTAAATCCAAACCTATCTTCCATAGCACCTTGGAAGTCAGCTATGACTCCATCCATATCTACGTATACTATATAATTCCGAATCACTTTTCTTTCTCCAAAAAATACAATCACCAATAGTATATCTATTGGTGATTGCCAAATTTCAGATATACTATTGGTGAAAAATTGTTACTAAGCGTTCTTACTTGAGAAATTTCTTCAAGAAAGACTCTATCCTATCACTACGTGTTTTGTCAGTATATTTATCCTTCAGTGTCTTCCAAGTAGCCATAACAGAAGTATTGTGATTAGACTTCAAGGAGTCCTCAAGTTCTGCCAGAATATGCCGACCAATTTGGTTAAATGGCTTATTCTCGTCATTCAATGACCCATCCTGTGTATGATAGATCATTTGCGTCACAAAATACAGTGCTTGCGTGTACACTTCTAACGTAGCACTCTTATTAAAGTTTTGGCTGACACCATGTAAAGCATTGTATCGGTCAGGACGGGTCTTGGTGATGTTCTCCAGACCTTCTTTAATTGCCGTGTCAAAGGCATTTTCAGAAGTCAGGTCCAGCCCACGGTTATCAGCACACACCGTAACCTTTTGCAGAACCGTTCGTCTCAAACTGTTTGACGCAATGAGGGAACTCAAAATCGGTACAATTACCTCTGCCTCAGTGTGCCCAACTACTTTCTCAATGTGTTCACCGTCGTTATCAGTAATCAATTTACTAATCATATCTTTGGGCACATATTTCATGAACCTTTCGATGTACTCCGTGTCTTCCAAAATTAATTGGATGGCGTCTGTTGTAAAGTTGATGTTGCTGAAAGTTTCGCTGGCTTTTACGTCGTCGTTATCATCAAACAGTTCTTTCAGTTTCAGTTTAATGGAACCACCAACCAAACGTTGACGCAGTTGGTCTAAGTTCAATTCATCATTCGGCATGATGTCTCGAAGATCACCACCCCTTTGGTGGAAGTTAATGGCATATTCCAAACGACGAGGGGACACTAATTTATTTTGTTCATTACTCAGCCCATCCCACCATTCAACGGCACCAATACCGGAAGTTCCAAAGGTTCTCTTGAAATACTTCTTGGATGGTTCGTATGGAACATGTATATGAACGTGGAACCTATCTTTCTGTGCCGGGTCCAACCGCTCAACATCATATTTCAGATCTTCGTCTTCTTCATCTTCAGGATTAATAGCAGCCCAAATCATTTTCAATTTGGTGAATTTCACGCCGTTGATAGACCGAAACTGGATCAATTCCATCACCGCATTACGAACTTTATCCTTTGCGCGATTAAGTTCATCCATGAAGATTGCTTCTACTTCATCGTTGTGGAAACCTTTGGGACGAACCAGTTCGATATAATTCTCCCCGGTTTCTTTGTCTATGGTTTCTTTTGGAACACCTACGAAATCAACCCAAGGGTCCATAGTAGCAGCAGAAAAATATTTCCACTTAAGGTTATGCCTTTCAAATGCTGCCTTACCCATGGCAGTTTTACCAACCCCATGTCTACCAATAAACAGAACGTTCATTCCATTTTCGATATAGAAGTCTAATTTTTTATCACTAATCATAGTTCATATTTCCTTTCGTTTCTCCATTTGTCTATATAATAGACTTTTTTAAAAAAGATGTCAACCTCTATTGCTTTTTTATTTATAACCGCCTATAATAAGTACTACTTGAGCGGAGAACAAATATGAGCGAACGCCTTTCACATCAAGAACACTTTAAAATTGCTAGGGCACTTGAAGTCCATCATGCTTTGTTTGAGCGTGTGTGGACTATGAGCCGTATACGCTTTAGTAAAAGGGTTCCCACTGCCGGTGTCCTGTTCAATAAAAAGGGCGATTGTATTGATTTTATCGTAAATAAAGAGTTTTGGGAAGGACTTTCTTTCATTATCAAGTGTTTTGTTATATCACATGAATGTTTTCATATTGCACTGAACCACGGTGCACGAACAAGAGAGTTAAAAACAAGAAGGTTACGAAAAATATCCAACATTGCACAAGATTTGGTTATTAACCATGCTCTTGTTAATCGTTATGGTTATAAGCGCGAAGAAGTAGACCCAGAAAACAAATATTGTTGGGTAGATAGAGTTTTCGAATCATTATTGCCAGAAACGTTCGCGGATGATGAAAACTATGAATATTACTTCAATATTCTAGTTCGTATGGCCGAAGAACAACCAGAGAAATTTCAAGAAATGGCTGGAAAGTCTGAGACTGTTGATGATCATGACTTAGGTGATCAAATAGGTGAAGAGGGAGAAGGAGAAGGTGAAGAGGGAGAAGGAGAAAGTGATGATAGCAAGGATGATGGCAAGGGTGATAAGAGTGATGAGGGTGATCCGGGTGATCTAGATCCTGATGAATTCGATTACTTTGACCCAAATGAGTACTCTGATGATTTCAGTGACGCCATTGGTAAGTTAGATGAAGACTTGACAAGTGATGAAAAAGAGACTCTTGAAAACTTCATAAACGAGAACGAAAATAGCAACGGTGACCCGAAAGAGAATCCAGAAGTGAAACCCACTGGAAAAAGTAAGCCGGGTAAGCCGGGTAAAGATGGCGGCACCCAAGCAGGTACGACTGCCGGTACAGGTTGGACATTTGCTAAAGAAGTGAAAGAACCAAAGAAACACAAATTTGAACATATTGTCACTTCTTGGGCACGAAAGAAAATGAATCCTGAGTATCTTGAGGAAGATCAGTGGGTACACCGAAATAGACGCTTTACCATGGTAGATACTGGGTTGATGTTACCTACTGAGTATGAAACTCTCACCAGAAAACCAGAAATAGATAAGATAGAGGTATGGTTTTTTCAAGATACTTCCGGTTCATGTACTGGTTATACCGATAGGTTCTTTGGGATTGCCGAGGGGATGCCCCTTGATCGGTTCAACATGCGGATGTTCTGTTTTGACACTAAGGTTTATGAAACAAACCTAATTGACAGAAAATTATATGGGTTTGGTGGCACATACTTTAGCATTTTGGAAGAACGTATTCAGGAAGAACTTACCAATGATCCTAAATTCATATATCCAGAAGCTGTTTTCGTGGTAACTGATGGGTTCGGTAACGAGATTGTACCTGATAAGCCAAAAAATTGGCACTGGATATTGACACCTAATGGTTCCCGTGACTGCATCCCAGATGCGTGTAGCTTCTATGATTTGGCTGCCTACGAAGCAGTGGAAGCAGCTTAATTTAAAACTTATTAGTTCCTCCCTATAAATACCATTATACAATTAAACGGTTTTATAGGGAGAATACCCCAATGGGCAAAAGTATCTTAAAAAGTATCGTGGGAGAGATGGTCAACGATACTACCAGACGCCAATTTATTGATAAAATACATGACGAAACTGGCATTGACAAAATATCTATCGAAGAGGCATATGATACTAGTAAAATCCCCGCCGAATCAAAAGGCAACGTGTATACTCTCATTGAAAACACCAAACGGGTTAACTCAGTAACCAAACACGCTAGACCAACACCCCGAAACCCAGTAGCCAAACACGCCAGAACATATAGTAAAAGTGGTGGGGTTCACGTGGGTAAAGACAAAACCTATTCCAGAAGAGTTAAGCACCATAAAACCCTTGAAGATTCTGATGTGGAGGAGGCCACTGCAACTGCTATTAGGGGTATTGAAGATAGACGAGACAACGTTCAAGCTAGAACACTGGCGGGTAATCTCGCGGCCAAAGGAAAAACCTATCAATATGCTTATAAAAGGTCAAATGAACTGAGGGACGAAGGAAAAATTGGATCTGCTAGAGTTTGGGCTAAAGCAGGGTATAGACTTTCTCATGCCGCACAGAAAGACAAAGTTCCAGAAGAAGTTGGAGATGTCCCAGCCAACTTGTCAAAGATATCCAAACTAAGGAACCTTGCACGCCATAACAATTTTGAAATATTTCGTGGTGGGGAAAGTGAAGTCATTTTCAGTAAAGACAATTTAGCTTTCATGTGGAACGAAAACACTGGTAAAATTTACCGTAGGTTCAAAAGAAAGTGGAATGAATTTGGTTCCTTCAGACATGATTCCACTGCCGAAGAAATGTGGCAGGCAATTGAAGATAATGTGGCTATGGGCGTTCGTCCTAAGGCTATGGGCGAACATGAAGATTCAAAAGAACATAAAGAAATGTGGCAGATCTGGAATTACAGAAAGAAAGAATGGGTTGGTAACCCATCACCAAATAAAAACAGATTACGTAATAGGGTAGATAAACTTGATAATGATTACGGTGCGTATAGTTATCAGGTGAAGAGGGCACCATAATGAAATTAAAGGATATTACAGAAGCAAAAAAGTTCTCCCAGTTTGAGCAAGGGTTCATTTTGGATGGAATGAATGATGCGTATGAGGATATCATGGATCTGATGTTTAGTATCGGCGGGCAAAAAGCATGGGAAGCCGCGTCACCAGAAATAAACAAGATGTTTCAGAAAGTAAATGATAGTATAAAAGATTTCTCCACCACCATGCGTCGAAGGCCAACCCACAGCGCAGATTCTGAGCCTAGTTGGGAAACCACAGCTAAACCGACTCTAAGTAGACATTTTCTTGGTATGAGTGACGGGATAGATGAAACTTTTTATAATTGGGACGATGAAAGCAGGGATGCTGTTATGAAAGCGGGGGTATCCACGAGTGACGTAATGAGTTATTTACGTAATGTGGTTTACCCGTTCGCTAATCCAAATTATGTTAAAGAATTTTTAAATCAGAAAGTTAATTAAAATACTTAGCTTCCACATCTATTTCAATAGGCCGAAAATTCCTAACAGCATCTCCGGTGTATGAATTAGTGTGTACCGGCTTTGCACCCTTACTACGGTCAATTGACCAAGTAATGTGATACTGACCACCAGATGGTCGTACAGTAGTACCATCAATTTCTATCAAGAAACCCTCTACATTTTCGCCGTTGTCAATATAACCAACAACAAACACCTTCTGTGGTTGTTTTGGGGCTTCGCCATCCTTTATACCGAATTGCTCGGTAATATGATGACCAATAAAATTGGGATACTTCGGGGGAAACAGATCTATCAACTTTTGTCGTGATCCAGCTTCCAATTCATAACCGTTATACATGCCTATTCCTTGTTGATAATATCTCGTATACGCTGAATCAGATCCAGAATTTCAATAGACTGTTCGTCCTCTTCAACGTCAATACTGGTATTATCCATTATTTCTTCGATGCTATCAAGGTGGTCTGTTATTTCTTCCCTGACGTGTTCTCTTTCTAAATCACCCACAGTTACGTCCTCTATCAGATATCAAAACTTTCATCGAGTTTTGAACGGCTAACTGATAGGGCCTTTCCGTGTTTGAGAAATTCATCATTTTCGTCAATAAGTCTCTTTTTAACTTTATCCCAATGTTCCGGGCCTAAATTATCTATTCTCTCAAGAAGAGTTTTCTTTTCTGTTTCGGTCAAATTTCGCATACTTACCCAAATAAGACTTGTTTACCACCAGTTACCGGGACTACTACAGCTTCCTTTTGCTGTTCTGTACCCAATGTAGTAATGAAATGTTCAGCTAATTGCTGTGACGGCTTTTCTGCTAACACTCGGGTACCCAATTTAACTTGGTATGTAATTTTCTCGTCTTCTTTTATCATCGAATCCATATCAAACTCCAACATATTTAGTGAATATGTAATTATATATCTCTATTTTTCACATATGGTCACTAAAACTTGATATTTATCACGGAGTTCTTCAATAATTGGTTCAACTTCTGATTCCCAATCAAGACCACCAAGACCACATCCTATTTTTGGCATGAATACTGGGAGTTTATTGACTTTGGCGAAAATAAAACCCTTCATGACGGTCTCTGAGATGCCCCCTAAGCTGGCATACCGTTTACCATCCCTTCCATAGAATACTTGGGTAAAACAGTTGAAAACCCACAGGGATTCCCCCAGCTTGATTATATTGACATTGCCAAGTCTACGATCCCTCGGATGGGTGTTAATGAAGGCATCATATACTTCTGGCCATTTAGTTTTGATGGCCAAAGCTACACCGGAACCCATAACGTGTTGACAATTTACGCCCTGTAGAATCACACCGAGTTCGACTGTGGTGATATCTTTTTTGATTATAGTGAATGACATAAAAATGCCCCTAAAACGGAGCATCTTACCATACCGGTTTGATTAATACAACAGATCACTCGCCTATTTTTTGCCTTTCTTCTTTTAGATCCTTAATTTCCTCAAGGAGTACCTTCCTATCATCACGTAACTGATTAACCTCGGCCTGTTGTGAGGCATTTAATGAATCCCCGGCATTTCTGGTGATGTCATTTACTTCGCTCTTGATGAAACGAAGTTCCATTTTGTCCATTGCAATTTGTTGGGTTAAACGGGAACGTTCAGAACTTTCATGTATCTTTGTGAGTTCCCCACTTACCTTTACTGCTACAGCCTCATATGCATGTTCATTAACGAGTTTAATAACTCTACCATCCAATCTCTCGGAAGCATAGACACTAACCTGCACAAGTCCAGCTAGTCCAGCAACAACTGTAGCAACCATGGTTCCTATGTATGTAAGTTTGGATATTAATGGTTGTTGATTGAACGGTTTGTTAAGTAAGGGTAACTTGCTTGTCACGTTTCTTCTCCGAAATAGTTAATGTTTAGTGTATTTATAAGGATTTCACATATTTTGCAAGTTCTTTAGCCCCGCCAATATATTGAGTCCCATGAAAAATTTGCGGTACAGAAGTTACTTCGGCATCAGGTACACTCTCTTGCACCCGTTCCACTAACTGTTTAACTGTATAATCTGTAGAGAGAAGTAATACATCATATGGAAGATTTTTAGCATCCAATAATTCTTTCGCTATTCTACAAAAAGTACAGTTGGTTTTCCCATAGAGAATAAAATTCTTCATTATGGTTTCCTTGATTGTTTTCTATAGTGATATCCCCATATTCATTAACAATAATGAGATAAATTTACACTATAACACAAAAAAGCTCAAACATCTATAAAATGTGAGCTTTTCAACATTCCAAATTGACTGCGCACACGGTCATAAAGCTATAATATGACTGAGTATGTAGGCATTTACATTAACTTTTCTTTGTGTTATTCGTTGCCTTTTTCGTCGCTACTGGGTTCTTCCTTGGTGTCACTAGTCTTACCCTTAAATGGACGGCCTTTCTTCGGCAAATTATCTTTCAATGACTGAACGTCTTTAAGTCTAAGTTCGTGGTCACGGTCACCCTTTCTCGGCTTAATAACTGGCTTCAAGTGGCCATCACCAATAAGTTGACGTATCCTAGACACAGAAACCTTTAGAACCCTAGCTGCCTGAGATGTAGAGATGGTCTCACCACCGGTAATTGGTGGAGGATTTTTCCTATCTTCATCATCAATTTCGTTGAGTGTCACAATATCTGTAAGTTTCATAGGTACATCCTTCTATTTGATTATAGAAGTATTTATCTAATTTGCTTCACACAAACAAAATTTACGACATCATTACCGGATAAAAACAATTTTGCACCATCGATAAGTGTATATTCATATACAAACACCTTCTCACCAAACATTATTTTCTGATATGTTTTAATTTGGCCACGGTACACAAAACTATAATCCGATGAATATTTGTGGGTACAAATTACCACATTTTTATATACTGGTTCTTGGTCAACAGGCTTTGACCCACATCCAACAATAACGAATAGAAGTAAAGCGGTTAAAGCAGTAATTTTCATAACAGAATCCTCTCTATTACTATTTACTGATTCCCGGTAATCATTCTTGTCATTTCTTCATTGTAGCCACGATCAATTTCGGCCTGAATGCCGTCAGTAATTTCAAAACTTCTCTTAACAATCTGTTCTGTATTACTCTTTAGACCTTGAGCGGACAAAATAGCCTTAGCAAATTCAACTGCTAATTGACCTCGGTTGCCATGTTTATCCCATATAGTTTTCTTTAGTTTCTCTACGACGGCGTTGGGTTGCTGTGCTGGTCGTTGCTCTATCTGGTTAGCTTGTGATCTTTGTTCAAACGGTGGTTCAGATAGTCGGGCCAGTGCTGTTGGGTCTTCCACCTTCTCCTCAACAATTTCACCTTCAAGAACCTCAATTTCCGGTTCCGGGGCTGCTTCCTCTTCACCCTCTCCTTCTTCACCTAAGTCATGATCATCAACAGCTTCAGACTTTTCGGTCATTTCTTGAAATTTATCTGATTGTTCTTTGCCGAACTCTGCTATTTTTTCCCTTATGCTCTCCCCCACATCTACATTATCTGCATCTGAACCTTGGGGTTCATCTTCTTCTTGATCCAAAACGATAGGTTCTTGAGCCGTTGCTTTGACTAGCTTTTGGATGCCGTCAGTTACTTCTTCGGTAGAGGTATCCTTTTTAGTGGTGCCTTTCTTTTTATTACTCATTGTTAACTCCCGAGTTTTCTATTATTATTTGTTCTCTCACGTCCATAATCCCGTGAGTGTCTACATTTTCTACATTGATATTTCCAACCTTTTCAGGATCACATAGTATATCATAGAATGTCGTGAAATAAAAGCCTAATTCTCTACGAAGTTTCTCTTTGTCTTTCCCAACTTTCTTCATATCTATGACATGTATTCCATGGCTATTCAAATCAGTAACAATTACCTGATATATCTTACTGTCTGACCCAGCCAGTGAATACACACCATCAGCATAATAAACAATACCATCCGAAAGCTTTATTACTCTTACACTCCCAAGTTCAGAACCTTTAAGAGAAGTAAGGGATATTCTTTTATTAAAAAAATACTTATGTAATTCCACCGTGGGTATTTCAAAGTTCAATAATGTTTTCAATGAATAGTATACCGACTCTTTTCTTCAGATAATTGCCATGTGTTAATTATGTACGTTATTATTGTTTTTGAAGACCACTCACCTTCTATTTCCTGCGTATATTCAGGTTCCTTCCCATCGATTAAAGACATAAACGCCTCGTTTGATCTCTTCCATAGATCACTATCATTAGTATGTCTCATGTCTATTAGCTGTATATTACCGTCTGCAAGATTTCCTACCGGGCTTCTACCAAAGGCAATATACACCATTGTTTTACTTCTCTGGTCCATTTCCATGATACCCACAAACTTATCAAACTGGACCACAATAGTTTCCATATCTTTAAAATCAGCTATGACAAATACCCTTGGTTTTGCTGACCAATGTTCTACCTCTTCAACTATTTCTCTAAGTAATATTTCATTCTGTATTTTATTTGTTTCACTCATTAGTCTCTTCACTATCGAAGTTAACTAAATCAGAATCCCCATTGTCACCCTTTTTACGAGGAAAAATGTTAATCCGTTCTCCATCTAGATCCCATGTACAAAAATGGCCATCATCAGCATCGTGTATGACACCCATGATCTTATCCTTAAAGAAGACAGTGATTACATTCAGACCAGATACAGTACGAAGAGGCTTATTGGAATCAATTTTTCTCTTCTTAACGGTCATTATATTTTATGACCCCGTATACCACTATACCGATAATAACGATGGTTAAAACCCACTTTGGTGTAAGAAGACCAATCACGAATGCACCAGCGGCAACAGGGACACTAGGTATCCCATCCAACCATCCAACCATACCCCCAGCCTTCTTAACAAGATGTAACAATGCCATATCCTTCACCTTCACTAATTTTAGTTAACGAAGTTCCTATGATAACACAGACGGATTCTTAATATCAACCCTGAATAGTTTTCTTTAGGGTATCAAGTAAAAATTCACCCTGTTCTAGGTTAGCTTGCTTCTTGTAATTAAAAAACCGTGCCAGTAGCATTTCATATGCTTCAGTTTCGCTGGTTGGCACTAAGAATGTCATCAACGGTTTACGCTGTTCATTACCACCGTGAGCACTCTTAAAGCCTTCCTGAACGCTTACTTTCATAAAGCCTTGGTTGGCTTCCACGAATAGTTGACGGAAATTTGTACCTTGATGGGCACCCTTTGTACCTAGATCAACTACTGCCATTGTTCTTTCGTTATTGAATTTAGCAGCATATCCGGTAATGGCGCTAATGATATTTGTTACCATACTTTCAACTGTTGCTTCTGCGGCTTCAACTGTTGCTTCTGCGGCTTCAACTGTTGCTTCTGCGGCTGATGTATCGACTGTATCGGTCATTACTTTACACTCCTTAAATGTGTGTGTTAAACTATTTAGGCTAGAAAAAAAGGAGTGATCCTTGTTAATTTAATCAGGCTGGGTATTATTTGGCCTGTGAAGGTGAACGCCAGTAACATCCTGTACCATTCCCCATGCATCATCATACTTTTTACGGTCTAGTAATTCTTCAAAATCTCGCTTCTGCTCTTCAGATGCTATTTGATAGAACTTGTAAACCTCTATAGCACCAACATTGCCGAGATATGAAACTTCAGTAAGGATGTCTTTGAGTAACATGGAAATATTCCTGTAATAATATTATTTATCTATTTCACAGGAATTTGTTTGTAGAAATATCGGAGGGATTATACGCTCCAGCCCCTCCAGCCATGTTTTCTTCATGACGTTTTTTTATTTCCTCCCGCAATTGCTCCTGATATTTATCTATCATTTCCCCCTGTGCCTCCTTAATCTCCTTCTCTAGTTTTTCCAAAGCAGGATCTCGGGGAACAGGTTTAAAATCTGCCTCTGCTGATTTCTTAACTTTATGGGAATAGTCTATAATGAAATCCGGGGTGATGATTAATGATATACTAATCCCTATGATCTTAATTTTACTGGTTATCGCAATACCAGCTTGCTCTAAATCTTTAGCCACTTCCGCCATACTGTTACAGAAGGTGGCATCCTGCACATTTTCTACGTAATGTATTTCTAGCATGTCCCCATCGCCAATTAGTTTTGTCTTAATATACTTGTCCCGTGCTGTATCATAGATTACATACTTTTGTTCTATATCTGACCCACGAATGTAGTTATCCATCTTTATACGCGTCCTTACTTCCGATAAAAACCGGATTGTCGAAATCAATGTTGGTAGTGTTGTATATTAAAATGATTATATCTAAAAAGAGGGGTGACTTTATTAAAGATAAATCAGTTAAATTTTCTATTATTGTTCCTTTGTTCATTAATTTGGAACGTTCGTTACCGTGAAATATCACAAAGGATTCTGTAGATACATCATAAACCTCAAAAAGTACATTATTTCCGAAAGGAGCGAAAAATTTCGTGTAATATTCCATTATCGTATGTCGAGACGACAACACATCACTTGACCAAGGAGCTGGTGGTATCATTCTATCACCCTAAATCCACGCTCCATTGCATACTCAACTAACTTTTGAGGTATCTCTAAGTCATAGTGATACATGTTCCAGCAATTAGCTTTGACGATATAACCGTTACTACCGTCCCTTTGTCCCTTTTTAAGGAACCTAGACTGTTTTAAAAAGTTTTGTTTCCTAATCATACCACATAACCATGCTATACTAAGATCTTTCTTCACTCTACAGAATGCATAGACATCACAACGCTGTTTGGTGTTGTGATTATTGAGACTTGCTTCAAAATCTGCTTGTGGTTCAACTGTGGTGTCTTTTGTCTTAACTTCAATCTTCGTACCGCCACGGTACATAATGTCATAATCTATGCACTCGTGACTAACTAAGTCCCCTATTAATAAATCATTGAGTGCTATCTCCCCTAAACAGCCTACAACGTTCCCCCCGCCGTTCCTGATTGAGTTCCTTAACCGGGGCATCTTCTTTGCTCTTATCTTGGCCAACGCGATCATGTCATCACTTGTTGGCAAAACTATCATCATGTAGACAACCTCTGGAAGTCGTTTTCCAAAAACATCCACCGGCTTAAGAATACTACGGGGTTTGTTGGTTTCGGCCAAACATCCTTTGCCAACATTCGTACCACACGCAAATCTCGTGGAGCAGTAAACCGTTCCATATACTCCCGAATTTCATCCAGATTATAAAGAAAGTGAAACCCACCCATGTAGCTCTGTCCACCATTATCATTTACACGTTTCACATCAGCCTCAATCCATTCACCAACGTTCAACACTCTAGATCTATTTATGCCATGAAAAAGGGTGTGTGGTCTATCATGTTTAAATTCAACAAGCCTGAACCCTTCATGTATCTTCTCGATGTCGCTCATTTACCTACGCCCCCGTTTTCCAACTGTTAATATCTTGGCTGAAAACAGAGCAATTTTTAAATATAGCATCTATAGTGGTAACAAACGAAACATCCCACGAACCAATGTCTTGGGTGGAATCGATGTCTTCAACAAACTTGGAGCCAATAATCGCTGGGGAAAGATAGTTAATAACACGATCATTGTTTATTTCAAAAACTACCATGTCAGGGAATGGGCCAGACAACATCCTAGCACATACTTGCTCCTTTGAAAAAAGGGTTAAATTTTCTTTGTCATCCGATTCAAAAATATCACCACTTAGTCGATATATGACAAACAGTTCGGAATTGCTTTGAATATCAAGATGATCCAATATGGCCTGTTTACTCACTCCGGTTTACTCCCGGCGGAATACGTGGAATCCCCATTAAACTTGATTCGTGCGGAGAATGTCTCATCAACTCATTTTCAAGTTCTTGTATACCCTTGAATAATTTAGTACCCATTATTGGAAATCTAAAATCTGGGCGTTCCTCATACTCATTATTTGGATACACAACCACAGTTTCTAACTCAATATTTGATAAGAAACTTACCAGTTCCCTTTTAGTAAAATATTTACCAAGGGCACCATTGGCCAGAAAATCATCTCGATTTATATCGTAAACAACAAAGATGGTTTTCCCCTTATCATCAGCGAAAAAGCTTTGTAAATAATCTCTTTTTAAGCTAATCATTAGGGTAGTCCAATTAGTTCCTTTTGTTTATCATATCTACCAAGTTATTAAATACTATGTCAAGAGCTTCAATTATGTTCTTTCCATACAAAAGTGGCTTGGTGCAATCAATACCAGTTTCACTCAAACCATACACTACCACATTAGATAAATGATCACCAAGATCACACAAGAACTTGGCCAATTGGTCCTTATTGAAGTAAATCTCACCACCGTCTTCCATATAAGAATCATCAAAAACGTCATATACCACAAAACCCTCACCTTCCACCTTTTCGAGGGTTTTGTGTATTAGATCCAAAAATTGACTTAATTCGTGGATATTTTTTAAAGATGTGGGTGGGGAACTCATTTAGATAAACACTATATCCTCGGGATCAAAACCTTCGCGTTCTGAAATCTCACCCAGACGAATACATTCTCTGTACAAGAAATCATATCCATGGAACTGACCACACCATATCATTTCATGCCAAATGGGGTTTTTGTTATCGTCCATCGCTATAACAGCAAAATTTTTCACGCCAAATTCATCTTCCTCGACACAAAACAAGGCCAAACCCATGGCATTACTGTAGCTTATATCGGCACCATTCTCAAAATCGCGTTCTGAAAAGCACCAAACACCATATCTTTTATCCACGTTACTCTCCTGATTACTTTTCTTCATCTTTTATTATACCATATTTACATCAAATTTAAAAGCTTTAACAAAATCAATATCATAGCTTGTTCCATCTCCTTCCACATCTATTGGAACCACCATAATTTCGACCATATCGGAATGTTCCTTTAAAAAAGATAGTACAAACTTTGTTTCCCGCCTAATCTCCTTGACATGATCATTAAATTCAGTATTTTTCATATTAGGAAACCGTGACCGTGGAATAAACGAATTGATGTTAAATAACATGTCCAAGGCGTTCTCACATAGTAACAGGGGCGTGTCACTTACCCATCTGTGGGTATCCCCACTGGTTGCCGCTAGTGACCTTCCAAGATACATCTCATTGCTTAAATTGTATAAAATAAACCCTTTTTGATGTTCCATTATTCTCACCTAATTTTGTCAAACTAATGGGATGTAAAATCCACAATGCTCAATCGTTGTCGGGGACATTTGACTCGTTTAAATCGAAGTGTGGAGAGTCATGTGCCCACTTGTCAAGAATATTAATAGAGTCAAGCCTATTATGCGGGGAAACTCCCTTAGTGAAATCCCATTCAATACCGTCCAATTTGAGCCCAGAAAACATCTTCGAACTGTGTTTCAACTTTTTACTAAGAACCGGTGCCATTTTTATCTTTGGTATTTCCTTCCACATATCAAACGAATGTCTGAAATCTATCTCAAAAAACACATCCCGTTGCGTCCCATCCCCGGCTTTATTACGTAAATCTGGCCCATAGTACCCCACAGTTGGTACCAACACGACGTTATCCTCACCCAAAAATGCTTGAAACGATGATGTTCTAAGCACGCATCTTGCGGTGTCAATAATATTTTCGTTAATCAGATACCTAGTTTCATCTACCCAGAAAAATGACGGGTGAGTATATGGTGTATATGTCATAAATTTGTCCGTATCTGTGCAAAAAAGAACATAGCCACGCCTGATTTCGGTAACCACTTTAGGCATTACTCTTGCTATGCGTGTTCTTGTCATTATGTTCTCCCTATCATAACTTAAACCCATGCTTGAAATCAAACGTGGCCCGGTCTTCATTTATCATATTCATCGGGATCAACATTATACCATCATCTGGACAGTGGTTTTTCAAAAACTCAAGTATATGATTAGCCGTTTCAAATTCTCTTGCAATAAACCCATCAAGCATGTCCCCTGTTATGGCCAGTATGGAACATCCAGATGTGCCAACCACCCACCGATACGGGCGGTGAAGTTCCGGGTCAGTTTCATCCAAGAGAAACTTATCCTTCTCTGGATTATAGATCACAAAGAACTGTTTAGTCATTTTCCCAGCCATAGCTGATAGCTGCGGTCATAATCCGGTGCATACAGGTTTACTTCATCACTCCCAACTTCCAACAAATCCAAGGGAACTACCATAATATCTTTCCAACTATTTTCCCTTCGTAGAAAATTTATCACCCAAATACACACAGTTCCTATCTTACTATACTTATCGTTATGTAAGTAGCCGATAAATGAACTAATGTTCTCTTGATTTAACGTGAAGAATATCCCATTGCTTGGCATCCATGTAAATGGGCTACCATGCGGTGTTTCCCTCAACATGAACAGAAATTTTTTCATTCCAAGATGATAAATGGCAAACCGTTTTTTTGCTATGGGCGTACTAGTATTCATAATTTACTCTACATTTCACCTGATATCCCGATACACATTACCGTTATATCCGCACCATCCTGCGCGGGATCAAAACCAATAAGTGTTCGTTGATTAAGTGGATCATTATCGCCTGCTACACCTTCACTTGCCTGTTCTTGTATAAACTTTACATAAGCAAAGGCCAACCCAAAATTTCTTTCCACATACACTTCATATGTAAATGCCGTTCTTCGTAGTCTATATGTGGTTACTGGCACTATTACTGACTGTATTCCCTCTTCTGGTGTGATAAATTTTACAATCCTGTTAAATTCTTTTTCATCTGCGGAACCAGTGTTTCTAGTTGATATAAAATAAGCACTCTGGGCTTCCCAAGAAAATTCTCCACCAACCTTCCCATTCACTGTATTCAAAAACTTATCTGTTTCTGTATTGTATAATAGATTACCACGGGCTATCGCCACTCCCTTATCATTCTCTTCCGGCCTTTCAGAAAGGAAAGTATCCTTGTACACCGGTTTGTTGATTTTCACAAGTTTCCCAAGTTTCCTTTTCTTATGTATTCTCTTCATCATGCTCATATTAATTATTAATTATTCTTGATTTTGGGGGTATTGGTCGTGGTCTTGGGGGTGGGGGTGGTCGTGGTCTTGGTGGCCCCGACTTCTTAGACAAGGGGTTGCTCAGTGAGGTGCTTATACTGGAAGACACTATTGCTTCTTCAGGCACACTGCTTTCTTCTATCATTCTTTCATAATACACGTGGAAATCCATTGATTTATTAAAATCTGGTTCAGTGAATCTACCACGATAAGTCATATTCTTAAAATAAGCAAATGGTATATAATTTGGATAATTTTTTGTATATAATTTGCATGGAACTAGCACACAGTGCAGTGACCCAACGAAATTTGATATTGCTTTGTGAAAGTGCCAAACTGGTTTTGGTTCACCATCTGCCTTCAAGAAAAAGTCTTCCGCATCTCTTAAAGTCTCTACCCAGTCGTAAGTTGAATTGTCAATACACCGTAAATACATATCTTTGTTTGTGCAATACAGAGCATACCCTTCGTATACAGAATAGGGAGATTCTGGCTTAGCATCCAATACTTTCTGCTTTATGGGGTATACTCTTTTCTCCTGAACGGCTCCTGTCGGTCGTTTCTTTACCCGAAGACCAATAAAAACTATCACAGATATTACAATGGCAGTCAGCCAAACTTGCCATGTTATCACAACTGTAAACATATCCATAACTAAATCCTGATTCCGTAACGAAAATCAGGCTCCCACACATCAACCATCCTCCCATTTGTAATATACGATGGTTTCAAGTCTCCGGGCACTATCCGTATATGTTGGTATCCAGTTTTAACTATCATTTTCACTACCCCCAGCATTCTAATACCCATACCAGAGCCACCAAGCATCTCCTCACAAACATCAATTTCATCAGGAGGCGGTGTAACCTCAGATATCTCAATCATGGAACGTACCATGGTGGTAAGAAAATCAATTTCCATATCAGTAAAAAACTGAAATGTGTCCTTTCCATCCCAAGACTGAAGCATATCCTCTCCACCCCAAGTATACACGCCCTCTGGTAACTGTAGAGATAAATGAGCTTCTTTATCCATATGATAAAGGGTATAAGTGTTGTCCGAGGTTTCTTTAACCCACGTATTTGGAATAAATGTCATTGATTTCTCTCTAATTTTCGCGTCTTTGTCAAATGCCATTATAGCTTAATCCCAGTACAAAATCCAGATTACAAATGCAATCCCCCAATATCGTCTAAATTAGCAACTGCGAAGGACACGCTCAGTATATGATCAACTGAGATTATATTAACCCCTTCCCTAATTCTCACAAACTTGAAGGGAACAAACATTCCGTGTTTTCCATCCGGGTTTTGTGATATGAAAGTAGTTAACTTATCAGCTTCCTTTCCTTTAAAACTAATCCATGTAGTGATTACTGGTTTATCTACCCAAGCAAATCCCCATAGGTGCTTTTGCTCTACTTCACTAAATTCCTTAATGGTGGGTGGTGGTTCAGTCAAATACTCTATGGTGAGATACTTCTCGTTAACCGGATTATACCAAAGATAATCATCAGTTAAGTCAAGATCTTTTATCATTGCCATGGTGCTATGTCACTCCATGGGAAAGTTCGTCTAAAGTCGTGGACTACATGTACCTCAATAATACTTACCTTGCCATCTATTGTAGAGGCGTCAACTACCCGACTATAATACACACTGGGCACCATGAAACAAGAAGAATATGCTTCTTTCCCAACAAATGATTGAATATCATGGGCAAGCACAACCGAAACAAGACTATTATCAACATCTTCACTCATAAACAAATTGATTGGTTTCTCTCTCCAACATAGTTGCGGGGACTCACTGTAATACGACAAATACCGCTCAGTCTCTGTACTATACAGCACATATCCTTTCTGTATCACCAGTTCCCGACCAAGAGGAATGTGGTCCACTACCCTTATCTCCGGCTCTCGCATAGTTTGAACCCCTGACGGTTTTGTAATAGAGATTGTGGGTTTCATAACTCTCTCTTAAATATGGTCAATGGGGTGGTGTGTATGTGATCAATGTCTATGAATATCTCCCGATGGCTCTCAGGTATCAACTCAGACGACGGGAACCCCCGCCCACGGACTAATTGACCCAATGCATAGATCAACCCACGTCGGTTATAAACGTCTGCGTGGAAGTACATACAGTTCACTATAATGCAATTATCAATATGATTCCAGACAAAATCAGTCATGGGTATTTTAAACAGTAGGTCTTCTCGTAGAATTGGTTGATCAGTAGTTCTTAGAAATATATTCTTTGAAAGGATGGATAATGTTTCATCAGGAATAAGCATAAGTTTATCCTTTTTCCACGCAAATTCTAGACGCCCACAATTACTATCCGCACATTCATCATCGGCTTCAAATTCACGGCATAGGAACGTATCCTGCGAAGCATTGTAGATTGCTACACCTTTACGCTTATAGTCAAAAGGCTTTAGTCTTTTATCTGCTACTACAAACTCATCTGTACCTAAATCCAGTCTCATAGTTTTTACTTATCACCCGCCGTCATCATACTGCACCTGAATGCATTAATAAAATTCAAATCATTAATAATTGTTTTGTCTTTGCCGCTGGTGCCAGTATCTCGGTCTATTGGGACAAGCATAATCTCTTCCCATACACTAGTACCCTTCAGGAACTTAAGCATATCTCTAATTAGAAAATTTAATCTACTTTGATCAGTCTCTATATCATGAATATGATGCATTGTAATCAACATGTGGCGAAGACCCACCGGCAACTTATCCCCCCACATAAAAATAATCGACTCCCCCGGTGGTGAAACCGTAACAACATTTGACCAGAACAAGAATTTATCTTGTTCTGGATGATAAATTGTAAATTGTGGTCTAAACTTGAAAACCATTTGTAAAATCCATAACTCTATCATCACCACCACGCATTACAGGGAAAAACCAGATATCTCTCCAGTTGGTAGTACGTTTTACAAAGTCGTATATGTCCCTTGTCATGTCATCCATTTCAACAACTATTGGCAGTGAAGCAATTTCTGGTTCCGTGTATCTTCCATAAACATACAATGAGTGTATTGCTCCTAATTTTTTTACATCATCGTCACCTAAGAATAATCTGCGTCCACCTGTTAATTCCTCAACCCATTGGAGATTAGGATAATCTGCGTCCTTACGTTTAATCATGAGAAACGTCTCATCAATAGAATCCCAAAGGTTGTATAATTTTATGTGAATTTGAATCCCCTCACAAAATCCAAATGTTCTGGTAGTTCCTCACATGAGGTGTGACCGTGGTACTGGCTCCCAACAACAGGAACAACTATTACTTTCCGCCACATTGCCTTTTTAGTAAGAAAATTGATTAACAATTTATTCACGATTCTCTTAGCCAAAACATCCACCTCAACTGTCACTAGCATACATTGAAACTTCTCAATATATTCAATATTATCCAAAGACAAAAGAAGATAGTTAGTAAGCGGCTTCTTTTCCCATAGAATCCGGTGGTCTATCTCACTGACACGCAAACACCTGTCATTTTCAGGATCATATACAACCCAATGTGACGAAAGCCAATGTGATGGTGTACGTGTCATAATAGATTCCTATTCACAGTGTACTCTTTCTCGTCAAAGAAAAACGACCGCCGGAAATCATATTCAGCACTAACAAGTTTATGTGAATCACTGTTTGATATAACTTTTCCAAATACACACAGGAAATTCTGTCTAGGCCAATTGTCCCCCTCAGTTTTTTGAAAGAATTCCATGATACGTGTGTGTCTTTCCTCGCTTGTTTCTAAATCATTGTTCAATACCACGTATCCGGTTATGGAAGCCCAACTCAGGTATAATCCTGTTTTACCCGGAACGGTGATATTATCTAAAAACTTTTCTTTGTGCAAACTGTAAAGAAAATACCCAAGATATGTGTTATGCCACGCTTCTTGAATCGTTGCTGTATTCAGAAACTGTTCCACTTTTCGTGTTCCTGTTCCCGGCGATATCCTCCGATTCATTTGGCCTTACCCCCCGGTGCTATATTTTCCCTTCGTATTCTGCAACGATAATAGACATCGCCCACATCCTTGCTGGTCTGTCCATGTAGAAGTTGGTTGCGGCATAGGTTTTATACCTTTTGGATATGTCTCTGTCGCCCCCACAAATCCAGCACCAAAGGTCTGCCCTCAACCGCCACCACCAGAATCGCCGTTCGTACTCGGCGTCAAGTTGTTCGTCTGTTTTTTCTTTACTCATTGTTTTTAAGTCCATTCAGTATCTTCTTCAATACGTTAGATGACACGTCATCAAGTTCATCTTGAAACCTGAATGCATTAATGAAATTAGCGTTCATAAAAAATCCACGGTGCCGACCAAACATGGTGTCATGAATAAATATTTCAACAGGAACTAATAAACATGCGTGAATTTCACGACCTACGTAACCAACCATTTTCTTCCAACTGAACCCTGAATTACGATGACCACTTCCGTTTATAAGTAGGCATGAAGTAGAATCTGCCCATTTATAAAAGATATCATAACCATCATGCCCGTTCCATTCCTCTTCCACTGATAGATATTTTTCTGTGTTGGTGTTAAAAAGAACGAGACCAGTCTCCATTTGTTCATATTTTTGTGGCATTTTCGTGAGCATAAATTCTTTTTCTGGAATAAAGGCAACCATTTTACCTAGAATATTTTCAATTTTAGATATGCCCCATAACGTAAATTCAATGGCACCGTAGAACAATAAACCGAAACCAACGACAAAGAATGTCAGATCTCCTATTTTCTTGGTTTCAATTAGAAAGTCTAAATAACCCAATAAATCAATCATAATCCTGCCATAAATAATTGTAAGGCTAAGAGAAGAGTGGAAAGCATCATCATTATGATCGGGTACAAAAGTAATAATACATAACACACGACCACGAAAACAATGAAATAGAACAGCGTCTTCAATAACCAGATGAAAAACCCACTGAATAATTGAATAACTACTCCAATTACAAGAATTGCAAGAATTGCAAGAATTACAAACATTGATCCTGATATTTCCATATCAATTCTCTAATAACACTGTTATCACCATTATACAACAATTAATTCTTTATTACAAGCATAAATTATAAGGAATTTACGGCATTTATACGGAATTTTTTATTGTATCCAAAAAATTAAATGCATTAACGAAATCAACCTTAACATATACTTCAACATAATCAATTCTAAGGTCACCAACATACGACACAGCAGGGATTAACATACATCCATGCAAGTCAATATTCATAGAGATATATTGACTCTGTGCTAACCTTAACATTCTTTCTTCAATAGGGTCTTCAAGTATGGTACCAGCAAATACTACATTTTGAGGTATATTAAACCATTGCCATCCTTGACTTTTCCTTGGGTCCATTCCCTCACTTAAATACTTATTCGTGGCTGGATTAAATATAACATACCCATGACAAGGTTCTCTACTCTCTACTTCAGGCATATGTTCCAAAATCACTCTCTCAAAACTCATATTCCAAATCCATTCACAAAATCTAATCCTTGCTCTATCCATTCATCTGTGTAAGAAGCACCAACTTGTTTGATGGGAATAATTATCAAATCCTTATCAAAGCTATTCAATACTAAAAATTGGGCAACGTTGTGGGCAATGCTTCGTTGATCTACAGGTACCAATTCATCAAGGACTGTATAGCAGATATGATCAATCAAAACATCTACACCACTAGAACTCAAAATGAGATAACGGCTTTCCTCTACCTTAGTCCATAGAAAATTATAATATGAATTGCCATTGCTATTGCTCCATTGCTTCTTGCATAGGATATTGTCTTGGCGTGTATTATATAAAGCAAACCGTGGTTTTAACATATTCCACCACCCACCGTTATGTTATAAGTATGGCCAGAAAAAAATCAGCAGTAAACATGATACTATTCCGTTCTTGGGGGTTGAACAATACCGCGCATTATACGCAGGGACCATCCATTTTCAGCACACCAGTCAACAATGAAGTCTTCCGAACAATTGCTGAAAAAACAATTCCCAAAATCTTCTACCTGTCCCCAAAACACGTCACCGGCATCAATTATGATCGTGTGGTGTTCTAATTCTTCCTTAGTTCGCCACAAAGGACTCATTCCACCCTCAGTGGCCTCAAACCGCGCATCAATCTCTTCCTTCGGTAACGAGGAACACTTGACACACATCTCGCCGCCTTTACTGTCATTAGAAGAACTGGAACCAAAGATGATACGGTTATTCACCATCACCATGACATTCTCTTCTTCACAGATAGGGCAGATGTATACGCTCTTACAGACATCAATGGTCACAACCTTGCCGTGATCACCTTCAAGCCCAAACTCTTCTAAACCCCTGTCACGCACGTCTTCATCCAACACGGGCATATTAATCTTACGTGTTTCATCTGACACTTCAATCAACTTATACTTATCCACGTTCTTTCTCCTATAGCCAAACACTAATTTTAACACCATCAGAACCAAAAATATTAAATAAATTGGTAATGCTTTGGTGGTCAACTTCTATCTCACCATCTTCCTGAACAAATCCAACAATCTTAACGTCCTCAAACTTAATATTCATATACAATAGGAAGGTAATAATAAAACTTTTCTCCACCAACCTATATCTCCTGTTAGGAGAGGGCTCATCAGATAAACGCAAATTCGGTTCCCAAAGATTACCAACATCCTTTTCCTTCATCCGAACATACTTATCGTGAGAAACCACGTATATAAAATTTCCAATTTCGTTAATCATTTTATTGTACCAAACTTAAAGGCATTAACAAAATCAAACTCTTTATATCCCATTGTAGAATACACACTAGGAACAATTACCACACCGTCCAAAATTTCATTCACAGCTCGATATATAGTTAACTGCCGCGACGTTATATTTACAGAAGATCGACCATGATTAATTATCAACGCCTGCACCACATCAACATCTTCTTCAGAAAGAAAATAAATGAAAGATGTAATACTCTGTTCCCACATAGATTCGGTTGGATATCCATTATCACCTAAGTACACATCCTCTATAGAATTCCAGACAATATACCCCTTCTCCGTGTGTTCATCCCTTTTATGCTTTTCTTGTTTATGGAGTTTCTTAATTATCTTCTGGATACCGTCCCTAATACCAATATTCCCCCTTACCAACTTAGCAGCAATTTTATTCACCCCAGTTCGCTGATGGGTAGATTGAGTCATCACTTAGTCCCATTAAACTTAAATGCATTAACAAAGTCAAGCTTTGGTTCTAATCCCGTATATTCCACACAAGGAATAATCAGCAGAGAATCAACCACCCCCCGCATCGTATTAAGGAAGGATATATCCAAACCTACTATTATTTCCTTTTTGTTGTGTGAAATTATGTCCTGTATTGAATCAATGATATCTCCAGAAATAATAGTGAACTTATCAATATCCCACACCGCAACAATTTCGTCTATATACACATACATTTCCCTTTCTATATCAAAAATAACATATCCCTCTTTCTTGGATATTTCCTTAACAATATCTTCAATGGCTTTACCAAGGGAACCAATACCACCGATAGAAGCAGCAGCTTTATCCACAATATCATACCAATACTCAGCCATCACTCAGCCTCATCAAACCTAAATGCATTAACAAAATCAAGCTGTACTTCTGTGCTTTTCTTTTTAAAATGGATACACGGAACAATTAATATGTACTCCAGTTCCAGTTGTATGATCGGAACCATGGCTTCCAGTGATGTATCTACTAGCAGGGGCTGGCATTCATCCACTAACAACTCATTTAATATTTCAATTCCTTTATCCGGTATAGAAAGCCAACCAGTTGTATCCCAATACACATAATTGTTAACCAGATTTGCATTCAAATACTTCTCATACCTTGTATTGTATACAATACAGCTACTTATATCAGGATTTACGACATACGCTGATCTCATATTCTTTATTATGTCACCTATTGATGTCATTACTCGGCCCTAGCAAACTTAAATGCATTAACATAATCAAGCTTTGGTTCTTCACCCTCATATTTCACACAAGGAATGACCAAAATAGAATCAGCCATGTCAAACATAAACTGGAACAACGGAAACAACAATGGGATTAATGCAAGACTCGGTGTCCCCCGCCATACCCAATCTCGTAATACATCAATAGTTTCTTCTTCAATAGAAGAAAACTTATCAGCGTCCCATCGTAACTCGTCATCAACAAACAGATAGGCGTCTAAATCCATATGTAATAGAACATACCCTTTCTCTACATTCATCCACTTCATACCATTTATTATGTCACCTATTGATTTCATTGTAAGTTTTCCTGACAATATTTTACGAAACGCATGTATCTGGTTGCTACTGTTATTGGGTTGGTACCATACATTCTGTGTATTTCTACATTAGTTAATTCTTCTTGTACACGCTGCCTTCCTGCCTCTGCCGCTTTAGGTGAAGCTCTGTCAAACATCTGTTCCAGAAAAATGGCATCAGTGAAATCAACATTAAAATAAAGGTCTCTTTCCTGTTCGTCCAAGGGGATAAACACCATCTTTGATTCCATTCTCTCAAATTGATGCAAAGAGAGGCGTTTCATCATAAACTTGAGCCAAGCTATTTCTGATTTCACGTCTTTAATTTTATCATAGTTTCTCCATGCCTTGAGCCATGTTTTCTGCAACAAATCCTCAGCCTCAAGTTCCCCCTTTATCCAGTGGGCATATCCGAGTAGTTCTGAAGAATGCTTTTTCACCATTTCGGTGAATTTCTGCTCTTTCACTGCATCCATCCATTTCAATAAATTACTCATTATTCAGCCTCGCCAAATGGTTTTCAATTTCTGCGTCTGTTCATTACCTCTACGGTAGTAGGGGCTTGTTTCCGAATAAAATCCACGAAAGTTTTTTCATTGGTGGATGTGATGTAGAAAATGTCATCTTCAACATCAGAGATAATTACTTCAACATTTGCTTTATTAAAAACATTTTCAACAGAATCTTTGGCCATAGAATAGGCGTCCTCTTTGCTTTCACCCTGAGTGTAAATGAGCATCATCGGGATTTCAACGGCGTACCCCTCACCACTTCTAATCAATTCGCATTTGATACGTGTAAATGTTTTCTCTGATTTTTTCATTTTGTATTCCTCTGTTAGTTTGTATTCAGTAAATTACTTATTGTTCAGCCCTATCAAACCTAAATGCATTAACATAATCAAACTGTGGCTCTTCGCCCTCGTATTTTACACAAGGAACAATCTGTAAATGAGCCACCCAGATCACCACAGCATGATACAAATCTACTTGATAATCAGATGCTACCGTCAGGATGGTGTCAGAACCCGTATATAACATCTCCTGCAACATCTCTATATCTTCTCCATCAATGACAACAAAATGCGCAATATCCCAACCAATAGTATCATCATCCATAGACAGATACTTATCATCATCCATATGCCAAATGACATACCCCTCAACCTTATTGATCTCCCTATTAATATCAGAAACAATCTCAGCATTATGCCTAACAACACGGGCATCATCCACGACATCATTCCATCGTTCTTCCGGGGTCAGCAGTCTCTTTTCATATTTCTTCTCAGTATGACTCATCTTCCGGCTCCATCAAACCCAAATGCATTAACAAAGTCAAGCTTTGATTCTTCACCCTTATATTTCACACAAGGAATGACTTGTACCTTATCAACATCATTAAACACACCTAGATACAAATTCCTCTGCCTCTCTGTTGTCGAGACCGGCATCTCTCGCTGGAACACCCTTTTCCATAACAATTCTTGTAACGCCTCCATATCTTTTTCACTGATCAAGTAAAAACCAGCAGTGTCCCAACCAATATGGCCATTATCCACAAACAAATACTCTTCCTTTTCCACATGCCAAATAGCATACCCTTCCCTTTTGTTAATCTCTCTGTTAAGGGGAAGGTGAAGAGCACGCGTCTCTTTATTAATATCAACAATATCAGCCATCCATTTTCTCATATTTTTAATGCTCATGAGTACTTAATCGGCAACTTGCCGCTCCTGCTCTTTATACCAAATGCACACTGCCAATTAAACTCCTGATAAATAAATAAAACTTCCCCCACTATTGATTCATGGGATTTACAGGGAACCAGCACCACTTCATCCCCCTTTTTTAATAAAGATAATATCCGCTGACCATTAAGAAGTGGATGCGCGGCATCAAGATCTTTCCCCCATAGTTCATTCTCTCCCCATGATACATAGGCATGATCAACATGAATAATCAAATCTTTTTCATGTTCAACCCACCCATGTTTATCACTAGCAAATAGCTCAGTGTCTAAATCATAAAGCAAAAACCCATTAAAAACGGCAATTATATCAGAGGGCGGCATATTGTCTATAAACGTAATAACCGTTGTCCCAGTACTAAAAGTAACTGCATCAACCGTGGCCCTTACCTTTATTTTATCCCGTAGGGTTCTACTTTTCTCTTGTCCTGCAATTGACATTTACAAATCCTTATAATTTATGGCTGAAGTATAGATTGATTAATCAGCAACTTGCCACTCTTACTCTTTATTACAACTGCCCATTTCCAATCAAACTCCTGACAGATATATAAATTACCAGTAACCCTTGACTCATGGGATTTACAGGGAACCAGTATTATTTCATCTCGTTTATTCAAGAGGTCCAACGCCGTTGCGTTATTAAAGTATGGACTTGGCCCCCAAGCCTCACCAGTCATAAAATAAACATCCTCACCCTCACCCTCAAGCAGAACATTCTTTACTCGTTCTTCCCATTCTCCTTCAGCACCAGCAAATAAATCAGTATCTAAATCATAAAGCAAATATCCAGAATAATAATTATCACGTACATTAACAGGCAGCTTATTAACAAACCTACAAGCTATACCACTGCTCATAGTAAAATTCCCTTTCTCCATTTCATACATTCCATCCCTTTCCTCCATTTCCCTAATAAGATCCCCTATAGTTTGTGGATTGCTCATAATTACATAATCGACAACTTGCCGCTCCTGCTCTTTAAACCAAATGCCCGGTGCCAATCAAACTCCTGATAAATAAATAGATCATCATCAATCGCTGCCACATGGGATTTACAAGGAACCAACACCACTTCATCCCCCGTTCCTAATCTTTGTAATGTAACCACACTAAAACGTGGGACTGCTTCACCAGCAGGAAAACTAACGTCACCACCGTCAATTAGGATATTCTTTACTCGCTTCTCCCATTTTCCATCAACACCAGCAAATAGCTCAGTGTCTAGATCATAAAGCAAATACCCATCATAAACAACACCCCCAACAGGCATCTCATTTACGAAGTTCTCAATTCTCTCTTTCGCACTCTTCCCAATTCCACGATAACTGGCACCCTGTACAGCAGCGATATAACATGTATCAATTGGAACCCCCACTAAATGGCGATTAGCAATGGCAGTAAACTTATACTCGGCATCTTTATACTTGTTATATGACATCAGTCGTCACCATCTTTCCAGTTCCACGGCCTCCACCTTCGACCTTGAAGGCCATCTATATAAACCAACTGATCCCAAACCGTACCGTCTGAGTTCGCTGTCCCTGTGAGTCCACATTCATTACAGATCGGTACAGACCAACATGTGGGGCCTTCCCACGTTCTGCAACAGGGACAGTTTGCCGCCTCGTGCCGAATGTCAGGGCTGTGGCATCTTGGACAGGGCGTCTGGCCACCGTGCTGATAATCACAACGACTTTCATGAGCCTTGAACACCGAGCCTTTCTTGAAGAACTCCCGGCAGAACTCACACCGTTTTATGGAATCAATATCCTCACCGCTATCAATCCAGTGAAGTTTACCCTCGATACTCCATAGTCCCATTGATTCACTCATCACTATTCTCTCCTTATAATTTATGGCTGTAGTATACCTTACTTATTCTGTAAATACAACCTGTAAATTACATTCTTACTACCTATTAGCTATAATGATTAGCTATACTCTTACATGGGTCTTAGCTACGTTGTAAATGGTTCGGTAAATGACCCTATACATACATTCGTAGTCCCATTGGTAGTTCCTCCGGTAGTCAGAGGGTTAGTCAAGGCTATAGCGAAAGGGTTAGTCAATCCTTTAGTCAAGTCTTTACTATGGTTGTAAATGAACTGTTAAATATGGCTGTAAATGCCATTGTAAATGGGGTCTTAACTGTGGTTGTAAATGGAGCTGTAAATCGGCTCTTAAATCGGCTCTTTCAGCACCCTGTGGCCACTATACTAACGCGTGCGTTAGCATTAATTGATATTTGAGCAATTTTTGGGCGTGTACAGGGTGAGAAAATATCTAATAAATTATAAGCTCATAAATTATAAGGGATTAAATTGTGTCGAAGAGTGGAAAATTGTGGGTAAAGGTGGATATTGGTTTTTCAATGATAGTAAGGTCTGTCCTCACGACAACCACAGTTTCGCGGCTGGAACCCTTAGCACAGTTCCCCGCCATTGTCAACCATGGTTGTTGACAATTTTTTACTTGACAACCATCGTCAATTGTGGCAACCGTTTTCCGTGGTTGTCCCTATCACTCTATGGCCTGTGGGCAGTTAGGGAGCATTTAAACCATGGTTGTGGTCGTACCACACTTGACAACCATTGTCAAGATTATTTGAATAGTTGAGTATTTTAGTCAGGTATTATTTTACCTCCTTAGCACATTTTACGATGGTTGTCAAGTATATTAATTGTATAAAAGAATGTAAATAACTTGACAAATCCTTCGTTTTCATATAGGGGTATTAGACCATGTATAAAAGACTGGATCAAGCGCTATTCTTTTTTACAAGTGATTTATTTTCATGTTGGCCCAAACAACCATAGTTAGAATTCTCTTGACAATTTGACTGTAAAATGCTTGGGGCTTGGCATTGTGGGAAAATTCATCGGGCCATTGTAGCCTGATTAATGGCCCAAATGGTTCGTTGGTATCACAACCATGGTTGTATGGTGTAAACCGCTCAGAGAGCACCTGAAGCGTTGCATACCCCACGCTGATCTAGCAATTAAGTTCGGCCCAAACCATCATACCATACAACCATGGTTGTTAATGCTTGACATACTGTAAAAAAGATTGTATAATAGGCTGGTGGTTGGGGGCACGGAGGCTTGCACGATGGCCCAGACTGTGCTCCAGTGTGTTAACCGTGTACTATG